>Ga0308159_1001936_pt1 | contig 26118 bp, 3 predicted proteins | sample PhyCR1_FD_201040 | JGI IMG/M metagenome (GOLD analysis project Ga0308159, IMG submission 201040) | Phyllosphere microbial communities from UC Gill Tract Community Farm, Albany, California, United States - DLSLC.R1 | ecosystem: Host-associated > Plants > Phyllosphere > Unclassified | place: USA...
GAACGGCAGACTGGGCCTGGGCTATTCCGGCCAACTCTCGCGCAACGACAAGGACCACGCGGTGACGGTGAGTTTCTCCCTCGGTTTCTGATCACGGCCGAGTTTTCTTGAACCGCCCGCAAGGGCGGTTTTTTTTGCCCCATGTAGGAGCGAGCTCGCTCGCGAAAAACCTCAACGATAACGCCGGCATCCTGATTAAACGCGGCGCCTGTGAGTTTTTCGCGAGCAAGCTCGCTCCTACGGGAGATTGCACTTGGCTGTGTTGATGTGGGGCCTCGGGGGAGGTCCGTTGGGGTTACCTGAACTTCACCAGAATAGCTGCAGCTATTCCCCATGTGAGGGCCGTGAAGGCCATCGCCGTAAGGGTGGTCAGATGTCGTTTCAAGTAAGGGGGGAAGTTTTGAAGATCAATTGGGCTCAACTCCCCATTTAGAATAGAAGCCTTCGGCCACATCACCATTCCGGCTATTTTTGACATTTCCAGCAGGGACCAAATCAACCCGCGTTTCCCCAAACTACTTCCCCAGATGTAAATATAGCGACTGTTTTTTAAGGCTTCCTTGATGGCATCCAAATGACGATGGGTCATATACAGGCTGTAGCCAAGACCGACTACGGAGAGAAAGCCGGGACCTCCCGCGACAATAATCGCCAGCCATCTTGGCCAGGTATCGATGCTGGTCATGGTTGTGTTGCCTCGTAAATCAGCTCGCCTATGTACTCGCCACCCATGCCACCGGCAGTAGTCCCCACCCATGCTCCGGCGCCGACTAAGGCCGCAACACAGACAACACCTCCGATACCACCTGTAGCCACGCCGATCGCCATGCAGACTGAGCCACTGGCAGCTCCAGCCGCCCATCCACTAAATGCGCCAAGAGCACTGGATAGGCCGAGCTTCCCTAATTCAGTGAACTTGATCTTCTCGCAAGCTGCACCAGAATCCCCATTACAGACCTGTTGAATAGCCAACAACGACGACACACCGCCCAGCCCAATCCCAATATAACCACCCGCCTTCATATACTTGGCAGCCCGGCTCGTCGCTTCCACATGCGCGGTATACCCCGGAATCTGCCCAGGCCCACCCGCTTTGTCCCAGTGATGCACCAGGCTGCGACTGGAAATGCCCAGGGCTGTTTTTAACTTGGGATGGTCGCCCAGGGTGGTTTGGCCACGTAAGCGCGTGGAGTTGAGCAGGTGGGCATCCAGCTGGCTCATGAGGCGCTGGCGATCGGTGAAGAACTGCGACGACTTGAGGTGGCCGTGTTGGCGATAATTGTCTTGATGTAAACGTTCGATTGCTTGGAGGGTGTCGCGCAGGTTGTTCAGGTGCGTTTCCATCACCACAGCGCTGACGCCGAGCCAGGTTGAGGTATGGCCGATAAATCCAGCGATCTCGGCACCGTGGCGATAGAGAAAGTCAGCCTCGTCCGGCGTCAGCTCCTCCAGAGATGCGCTGACGTGTTGTGCAGCCTGCATCAGTTGCGCTTCCTGATAGGTGCAGGAGGTGTTGTTCGGATCGCTGAGCACGATCATCGAGCCGGCTTTGACGTGGCTCGTATTGGGATTCAGTGCTTGAAACTTGCGCATTACAGCCGTGTCGAGCGCTGGAAAAAGTATGGCTTCCAGCGCTTCGCGACTCATGCTTTTGGGCACGATGTAAAAACCTGGCTCCTGGCCCATCACACCGTTAAAGACATTCGCAGCCCCATTGCTTGAAGGGGTGTAGGTAGGCTGAGAACGCGCCACTGGGGTGCTGTTCGCCGTTTCCGCGGTGGTGGTTGGCAGGGCTGCGTTTCGGCTCCTATACGTAGCCTTGTGAACCGAAGGGATCAGCCGAGCTTTACAGGGGCAGTCACTGTGGCTATCCAGCGTACCGGCAGTAAGCCGGCCATGACTGTGAATGAAATGAATACCTCCGACGATCCGATAGATTTGCCCATCTTTCCCGCAACTGACCCGATCCCCTGCACGGGCATGGAGCAGGCCATACATGTTGACTCTGTCATCACCGTCCAGCACTTCGCCGCCGCAGGTGGTCTTGTCACCTTTGCCAATGAAATAACCCACGCTCATTGTTTTGCCCTTTATCCATTCGAGTGTTTGGCCGTACTTTTCGAGGTGAGAAAGTCAGCGGCAAACCAAACTTTGGAGAGGGATTACCTGAGGGTAAAGTCAGACGTTTCCGGGCTTTTCGTCGTACAAATCTGATCGGCCCGCAGCACCCGATACAGTCCCCCGCGCGAGCAGTACCGCTCCTTGTCCCCGCTTCCCATGTCACCCCCCAGCCCACAGATCCCTTAATTTTCAAGCCTGCCGGAAGCCCCTCCAGGCCTACGGCTGCGCCCGCAGTTTTTTACAGGCGCGCGGTACTGCCGATCCAAGCGGCAAAACTGAATACGGACATTCTCGTCAACCGTGAATTATCAGGCAGGTTCCCCATGCAGTTCAGCGACTTACTGGCAGCGATCTCCACCCACGCGATCCGTCTGCAAATGGAAGAAGGCGATCTGATCGTCCTGGGCGATGACCAAGCGTTGGACGACGCGCTCTGGGATCAATTGATCGCACACAAATCCCAACTGCTGGAGTTGGTCGCCGAACATGGCGGTGACTGGCTGAGCCCGGCCTACCGCATCACCCCGGATATGCTGGCGCTGGTCAACCTCGACCAGCCGGCCATCGACCGCATCGTCGCGGCGGTCCCAGGCGGTGCGGCGAATGTGCAGGATATCTACCCGCTGGCGCCGCTTCAGGAAGGTATGCTCTATCACCACATCTCGGCGCAGAAGGGTGACCCTTACGTGCTGCACGCGCAGTTCGTGTTCGACAGCCGCGCACGCCTTGAGGCCTTTGCCGAGGCGTTGCAATGGGTCATCGACCGTCACGACATTTTGCGCACTTCGATGGTCTGGGAGCGCCTGGACGAACCGCTGCAGGTGGTGTGGCGCAAGGCTGTGCTGGCCTGCGAAGAGGCGCAGCTGGACGGTGCTGACCGCCTGGCTCAATTGCTCGCTCGCTATGATGCCCGCGCTTATCGCATGGACCTGGGCCAGGCGCCGCTGCTGCGCCTGGTGTTCGCTGACGACCCAGCCAACCAGCGGCTGGTGGCGATGCTGTTGTTCCACCACACCATCCTCGATCACACGGCCCTGGATGGCGTGCGGCATGAAATCCAGCTGTACCTGGCCGGGCAGCAAGCCCAGGCCCCTGCACCGGTAGCGTTTCGCAGCTATATCGCCCAGGTGCGCCATGGCGTCAGCGAGCAGGCCCATGAGGCGTTCTTCCGCGACATGCTGGCGGATATCGATGAACCGACGCTGCCGTTCGGCCTGCAAGATGTGCAGGGCGATGGCCAGGGCATCGACGAAGTGCGCATCCCTGTCGACAGCGCTCTGAGCCGCCGCTTGCGTAGCGTGGCGCGCCCGCTGGGGGTGAGTGTGGCGAGCCTGATGCACCTGGCCTTGGCGCGGGTGCTGGGCGCAGTCTCCGGGCGGGAGGCGGTGGTATTTGGCACTGTGATGCTCGGGCGCATGGGGGCGGGCGAGGGCGGTGAGCGGGCATTGGGCATGTTCATCAACACCTTGCCACTGCGCGTGGATGTGGGTGAGCAGGGCGTGCGCGCTGCGGTCAAGGTCACCCATGAGCGCCTCACGCGCTTGCTCGATCACGAACATGCGTCCCTGGCGCTGGCACAACGGTGCAGCGGCGTGGCGGCGCCTACGCCGCTGTTCAGCGCGATACTTAACTACCGTCACAGCGCCGCCACTGACATGGCGGCGGTGATCGAAGTGGCCGACGGCATCCAGGTGCTGGGCGCCGAGGAGCGCACCAACTACCCGCTGACGGTGAACGTCGATGACCTGGGTGAAGACTTCGCCCTGACCGTGATGGTCGATGCCTCCATTGGCGCGCCACGGGTTGCCGGTTACCTGCACGCGGCCTTGGAAAGCCTGGCCGGCGCCCTCGAACAACGACCGGAGATGCCGCTCTGCGGCCTGAACATCCTGCCTGACGCTGAACGCCATCACTTGCTGCACACCTTGAACGACTGCCCCACGCACTACGCCGACACCCAGCTGATCCACCAGCAAGTCGAAACCCACGCCGCCGCCCAGCCCGATGCCATTGCGTTGTCCTTCGAGCAACACGCCCTGACCTACCGCCAACTCAACGAACGCGCCAACCAGGTCGCCCACGCGCTGCTGGCTCACGGCGTGCGCCCCGACGCGCGGGTGGCGATCTGCGTGGAGCGCGGCCCGCAGATGATCATCGGCCTGCTGGGCATCCTCAAGGCCGGCGCCGGCTACGTGCCCATCGACCCGGCCTATCCCCAGGAACGCATCGCCTATACCCTGGCCGACAGCCGGCCGGTGGCGGTGCTGGTACAGGCCGACACGGCGCAGCGGGTCGGCGCACTGGCCCGGATCGACCTCGACCACCTGGGCCCGTTGCCCATCAGCAACCCCCGGCTGCACCTGAGCCCGGCCAACCTGGCCTATGTGATCTACACCTCCGGCTCCACCGGCCAGCCCAAGGGCGTGATGATCGAGCATCGCCAGGTCGCGCGCCTGTTCGGCGCCACTCAGCAGTGGTTCGGCTTCAATCATCATGATGTGTGGGCGTTGTTCCATTCCTTTGCGTTCGACTTTTCCGTGTGGGAAATCTGGGGTGCGCTGATGCACGGCGGCCAGTTGCTGATCGTGCCGCAACTGGTCAGCCGCTCACCGGATGAGTGCTACGCGCTGTTGTGCGATGCCCAGGTGAGCATCCTCAACCAGACGCCGAGTGCGTTCCGCCAGTTGATCGCGGCCCAGGGCAACAGCGCCCAGTCCCATTCCCTGCGCCAGGTGATTTTCGGCGGCGAAGCCCTGGAACCGGGCATGCTCAAGCCGTGGTACGCACGGGCGGTGAATGCCGGTACGCAACTGGTGAACATGTACGGCATCACTGAGACCACCGTGCATGTGACCTACCGGGCGCTGGAAGCAGCCGACGCGCACTTGGTCGGCGTGAGCCCGATTGGCGTGCGTATTCCTGATTTGCAGTTGTACGTGCTGGATGCACGCCGCGAGCCCTTGCCCCTGGGTGTGGTGGGCGAGTTGTACGTGGGCGGCGCCGGGGTGGCGCGTGGTTACCTCAACCGCGAGGCGCTGAATGCCGAACGCTTCGTCGCCGACCCGGCCACCGGCCTGCGCATGTACAAGACCGGCGACCTCGGCCGCCTGCTGGCCGACGGCAGTGTCGAGTACCTGGGGCGTAACGATGACCAGGTCAAGGTCCGGGGTTTCCGTATCGAACTGGGTGAAATCCAGGCGCATCTGGCCACGGCCAACGGCGTGCGCGATGCGGTGGTGATCGCCCGTGAAGATCAGCCGGGCGACAAGCGCCTGGTGGCCTATGTGATCAGCGATGGCGAACTCAACGTGGCCGCCCTGCGTGACCATCTGCTGCGCAGCCTGGCCGAACACATGGTGCCCAGCGCCTTCGTGCGCTTGGACACGCTGCCGCTGACCACCAACGGCAAACTCGACCGCAAGGCCTTGCCCGCACCCGATGCCGACGCCGTGGCCCGGCGCGCGTATGCGGCGCCCCAGAGCGCGTTGGAAACCACCCTCGCCAGGCTCTGGCAAGACCTGCTCAACGTCGACCGTGTCGGTCGTGAGGACAATTTCTTCGAACTCGGCGGCCATTCGCTGCTGGCGGTCAAACTGATCGAACGCATGCGCCAGGTCGACCTCAGCGCCGATGTGCGCGTGCTGTTCGGCCAACCCACCTTGGCGGCGCTCGCTGCGGCGGTGGGCGGCCAGCAGACCGTGCAGGTGCCGGCTAACCCCATTCAAGCAGACACGCAGGCCATCACCCCGGACATGCTGCCCCTGGTCGAGCTGGATCAGGCCGCTATCGACCATATCCTTGAGGCCGTGCCCGGTGGCGTTGCCAACGTGCAGGACATCTACAGCCTGGCGCCGTTGCAGGCCGGCATTCTCTACCACCACCTGGCGACCACCGAGGGCGACCCTTACGTGTTGCAGGTGCAGTTGCGCTTTCACGACCAAGGCGCTGTCGATGGGTTCGTAAATGCGCTGCACTCGGTGATCGAACGCTACGATATCCTGCGCACCGCCATCCTCTGGGAGGGCCTGGAGGAACCGGTGCAAGTGGTGTTGCGCCAGGCGCCCTTGGTGGTCGAACGCCTGGATGCCTTGGGCGGCGATGCACTGACGCACCTGCAACAGCGTTTCGACCCACGCCACTATCGCCTGGACCTGTCACGCGCCTCGCTGATGCGCCTGGCGTATGCGCAGGACACCCAAGGCGTGGTCGGCATTTTGCTGCTGCACCATGTCCTCCTCGACCATACGGCCCTGCAGGTGCTGGTCGAAGAAATGAGCGCCAGCCTGCATGGCCACAGCGCGCAATTGCCTGACGCGGTGCAGTACCGCAACTACGTGGCCCAGGCCCGCCTCGGTGTCACCCAGGCCCAGCATGAAGCCTTCTTCAGCCAGATGCTGGGCGACATCGACGAGCCGACCCTGGCCTTCGGTTTGCAGGACGTGAATGGTGACGGCAGCGGCATCCATGAAGCGCGCCTGCCGCTGGAGCCGGCGCTTAACCTGGGCTTGCGCGAACAGGCGCGGCAACTGGGTGTGAGCACCGCGAGCCTGTTGCACCTGGCCTGGGCCCAGGTGCTGGGGCAGGTGTCTGGCCAGCAGGAGGTGGTATTCGGCACGGTGTTGCTGGGCCGTATGCAGGGCGGCGAGGGCGCTGACCGGGCGCTGGGGATGTTCATCAATACCTTGCCGCTGCGGGTCAGCCTTGGCAGCGTCGGCGTGCAGGCTGGCGTGCGCGCTACTCATGCGCGCCTGGCGCAACTGCTCGGGCACGAACATGCCTCGTTGTCCCTGGCCCAGCGCTGCAGCGGCGTGCCGGGCTCGCTGCCGCTGTTCAGCACCTTGCTCAACTACCGGCACAGCGCAGCCGATGAAGCGCCGGGGGACAACCCCTTTGCCGCTTCCGGTATCGAGATTCTCAGCTCCGAAGAGCGCAGCAATTATCCGCTGGTGCTCAACGTTGATGACCTCGGCACAGGCATGCGCTTGACCGTGCAAGGCGTGGCCGAACTGGATGTGCAACGGGTGGGTAACTACATGCTCACCGCACTGCGCCACCTGGTGACTGCGCTGCAACAGGCGCCGACCACCGCGTTGCACAGCGTGTCGATCGTGCCGCCGGCGGAGCGGCGCAAACTGCTGCAGGACTTCAATGCCAGCGCCCGTGAATTTCCGTCGCACCTCAGCGTCGCCCAACTGTTTGAAGCCCAGGTGCTGGCCCGGCCGGAAGCCACGGCGGTGGTGCATGGCGAACATTCCCTGAGCTACCGCGACCTCAACCGCCGTGCCAACCGGCTCGCCCATTATTTGCTCAACCAGGGCGTGCAGCCGGGTGAGCCGGTCGCCCTGGCGCTGCCGCGCTCAATTGACTTGATCGTCAGCCAATTGGCGGTACTCAAATGCGCTTCGGTCTACGTGCCGCTGGACGTCAATGCGCCGCCTGAACGCCAAGCCTTCATGGTGCAGGACAGCGGCGCCCGTCAGCGGCTGGACAACCTGGCCGAGCTGAACCTGGACGTAATGCCTGCGACCAACCCCGCGGTGGCCCAGAGCTCGGACAGCGTGGCATACATCATGTACACCTCCGGCTCCACCGGAACACCCAAAGGCGTGTTGGTGACCCATCGCGGCATCAGCCGGCTGGTGATCAATAACGGCTATGCCGACTTCAACCCCCATGACCGCATCGCGTTTGCATCCAACCCGGCGTTCGACGCCAGCACCATGGATGTGTGGGGCGCGCTGCTCAACGGCGGCCAGGTCCAAGTGATCGACCACGCCACCTTGCTCGACCCGCTGGCATTTGGCGCTGAACTCAAGGGCGCTACGGTACTGTTCGTCACCACCGCGCTGTTCAACCAGTATGTGCAACTGATTCCACAGGCCCTGGCCGGCCTGCGCATTTTGCTGTGCGGCGGCGAACGTGCCGACCCGGCAGCCTTTCGCAGCCTGTTGGCGCAGGCTCCGGCGTTGCGTCTGGTGCATTGCTATGGGCCGACGGAAACCACCACCTACGCCACCACGTATGAAGTGCGCGCGCTGGCCTCAGATGCCGACAGCGTGCCGGTGGGGCGGCCGATTTCCAACACGCAGATCTATGTGCTGGATGCACAGTTGCAGCCGGTCCCGCTGGGCATCACCGGTGAAATCTGCATTGGCGGGGAGGGCGTTGCCAAGGGCTACTTGAACCGTGCGCAGTTGACCGCCGAGAAGTTCGTGAACAACCCCTTTGTCGATCAGCCTGGGGCGCTGATGTATCGCACTGGCGACCTTGGACGCTGGTCGGAAGAGGGCCTGCTGGAGTGCCTGGGGCGCAATGACGACCAAGTCAAAATCCGCGGTTTCCGTATCGAACTGGGCGAGATCGAGGCACGCCTGGCCAGTTGTGCGGGTATTCAGGAGGTTGCCGTGCTCGCCCGTGAAGACGTGCCGGGGGACAAGCGCCTGGTGGCCTATTTCACCTGGGCCGGCGCAGACCTGGGCATTGACCAGGTACACGCGCACCTGCAAGGCCAACTGCCGGACTACATGCTGCCGTCGGCCTATATGCCGCTGGCCAGCCTGCCGTTGACCAACAACGGCAAGCTGGACCGCAAAGCATTGCCGGCACCCGACCAGGCCGCCTTTATCAGCCGTGGCTACGAGGCCCCCCAAGGCGAGGTGGAAAGCCTGCTGGCGCAGATCTGGCAGGACGTGCTCAAGCTTGAACGCGTGGGGCGCCATGATCACTTCTTCGAACTGGGCGGGCATTCGTTGCTGGCGGTCAGCCTGATTGAACGCATGCGCCAAGTGGGCCTGAGCGCCGATGTGCGCGTGTTGTTCAGCCAGCCAAGCCTGGCCGCGCTGGCGGCAGCCGTGGGCAGCGGCAGAGAAATCGTGGTGCCCGCCAATGGCATCCCCGCCGGCTGCACACAAATCACGCCGTCGATGCTGAGCCTGGTGCAGCTCACCCCGCAGGCCATCGCGCGCATTGTCGCCAACGTGCCGGGTGGTGCAGCGAATATCCAGGATATCTACCCGCTGGCGCCGCTACAGGAAGGCATTCTCTACCACCACATCAGTGCCGAGCAGGGCGACCCGTACCTGCTGCAATCGCGCATGGCCTTTGACACTGTCGAGCGCCTGCACGCCTTTATGGGCGCGTTGCAACAGGTGGTGGCGCGCCACGATATTTTGCGTACCGCTGTGGTGTGGGAAGGGCTCGACAGCCCGGTGCAAGTGGTGTGGCGCGCCGCCCAACTGGCGGTGCAGGAGGTGATGCTCGACCCGGCCGGCGGCGACGTCATGGCGCAACTGCACGGGCGTTTCGATGCGCGTCACTACCGCCTGGACATTACCCAGGCGCCGTTGCTGCGCATGGTCTACGCCCAGGACCCCACGCACAACCGGGTCGCGGCGATCCTGCTGTTCCACCATCTGGCGCTGGACCACACCGCCATGGAAGTGGTGGGCCAGGAAATGCGTGCCTTTATGTTCAACCAGGCCCAGGACTTGCCTGCCGCCGCGCCGTTTCGCAACTATGTGGCCCAGGCGCGGCTGGGCGTCAGTGTGGCGCAGCATGAGCAGTTTTTCCGCGACATGCTCGCCGAGGTCGACGAGCCGACCTTGCCGTTTGGCCTGCAGGATGTGCAGGGCGATGGCCGTGCAATCGAAGAAGCCAAGGTGCACCTGGAGGCAGGCCTGGCCCAGCGCGTACGCCAGCAGGCGCGCCAACTGGGCGTCAGCGCCGCCAGCCTGATGCACCTGGCCTGGGCCCAGGTGTTGGGCCTGGTCTCGGGCCGCGATGAGGTGGTGTTCGGTACGGTGCTGATGGGCCGTATGCAAGCCGGCGAGGGCGCAGACCGTGCGCTGGGGATGTTTATCAACACCTTGCCGCTGCGGGTCGACGTTGCAGCCGGTGCGACGCAGGCGGTCAAAGCCACCCATGCGCGCTTGAGCGCCTTGCTCGGGCACGAGCATGCGTCACTTGCGCTGGCCCAGCGTTGCAGCGGTGTGCCGACCAGCACGCCGTTGTTCAGCGCCTTGCTCAATTACCGCCACAGCAACCCCGACGACATGGCCCGCGACGGCCACGGCATCTGGGAAGGCGTGCAACTGCTGGGCGGCGAAGAGCGCAGCAACTACCCGCTGACCCTGAGCGTGGATGACCTGGGCGCAGGCTTTGGCCTGAGCGTGCTGGCGGTGCCGCAGATTGGCGCGCAACGCCTGTGCGACTACATGCTCAGTGCCGTGCAGCAACTGATTGTCACCCTGGAGACGGCGCCCCACAGTGCGCTGCACCCATTACCGATTCTGCCCGCCGCAGAGCGCGACACGGTACTGCGCGAGTTCAACGCCACCGCCCACGACTTCCCCCATGGCCAGACCCTGCACGGTGCGTTTGAAGTGCAGGCCGAGCGCCAACCCCATCGCATTGCCGTGCAGCAAGGCAGTGAGGCGCTGACGTATCAGCAGCTCAATCAACGGGCCAACCAGTTGGCTCATCACTTGCTGGAACTCGGCGTGCAAGCCGACGACCGCGTGGCGCTGTGCTGCCGTCGCGGCCCGCAGATGCTGGTGGGGCTGTTGGGCATTCTCAAGGCTGGCGCGGGCTATGTGCCGATCGACCCTGCGTACCCCGCCGAGCGTATCGCCTACTTGCTGCAAGACAGCGCGCCCGTGGCGGTGCTGGCCGAGACCAGTACCCGGGAGCTGCTCGGTTCGGTTGCCCTGGTCGATCTGCATGACCCCGCCTGGCAGCGCCACGCCGTCAGCAACCCGCAACTGCCCACCCTGACGCCCGCGCACCTGGCGTACGTGATCTACACCTCCGGCTCCACCGGCCAGCCCAAGGGCGTGATGGTGGAACACGGTACGGTGGAAAACCTGGTGCATTGGCACTGTGAGGCCTTTGGTCTGACAGCGGTAAGCCACACCAGCAGCGTGGCTGGCATGGGCTTTGATGCCATGGCCTGGGAGGTCTGGCCAGCCCTGTGTGTCGGCGCGACCCTGCACCTGCCGCCCGCCGAGATTGGCAACGAAAACATCGATGAACTGCTGGCCTGGTGGCTGGCGCAGCCGTTGGACGTGAGCTTCCTGCCGACGCCGGTGGCCGAATACGCCTTCAGCCTGCCCCAGCAGCACCCCACGTTGCGCATCCTGCTGATCGGCGGTGATCGCTTGCGCCAGTTCAGCCAGGAGCGGCGCTTTGCGGTGGTCAACAACTACGGCCCCACCGAAGCCACGGTGGTTGCTACCTCCGGTCGCGTGCGGGCCGGGCAGGTGTTGCATATCGGCCGGCCCATCGCCAATGCCACCAGCTATGTGCTGGACGCGCACCTGCGGCCGGTACCGGTGGGCGTGGCCGGTGAACTCTATGTAGGCGGCAGCGGCGTGGCGCGGGGTTACCTCAACCGTGCCGAGCTGACGGCCGAACGCTTCCTGCAAGACCCGTTCAACGCTGGGCGCATGTACCGCACCGGTGACCTGGTGCGTTGGCTGCCCGATGGCAACCTTGAATACCTGGGCCGTAACGACGACCAGGTAAAACTGCGCGGCGTGCGGGTGGAACTGGGTGAAATCGAAAGCCGCCTGGCGGCACTGGACGGCATCCGCGAGGCCGTGGTGCTGGTGCGCGAAGGCCGCCTGCTGGCCTGGTTCACCGAACAGCGCCCGTTGCAGATCGAGACCTTGCGTGCGCACCTGCAAGCCCAGCTTCCCGAGGCGCTGGTGCCGGTCGCCTATATGCAGCTTGACCAGTTGCCCCTGACCGCCAATGGCAAACTGGATCGCAAGGCACTGCCGCAGCCAGACCAGTGCGCCTTGCTCAGTCGAGAATACCAAGCCCCCCAAGGTGACGTCGAAACCACCCTGGCGCGGCTGTGGGCCGAGGTGTTGCAGGTGGAGCAGGTGGGTCGCCATGACCACTTCTTCGAACTGGGCGGCCATTCATTGCTGGCCGTCAGCCTGATTGAGCGCATGCGCCAGGCCGGCCTCAGCGCTGATGTGCGCGTGCTGTTCAGCCAGCCAACCCTGGCCGCGTTGGCCGCCGCTGTCGGCAGTGGCCGCGAAGTGCAGGTGCCGGCCAATCGCATCAGTGCCGGTTGCCAGCGCATCACCCCGGACATGCTGGCCCTGGTGGACCTCGACCAGTCGGCGATCGACCAGGTGGTGGCCCAGGTGCCCGGCGGCGCTGCCAACGTGCAGGACATTTACCCGCTGGCGCCGTTGCAGGAAGGGATTTTCTATCACTACCTCACGGCGGCGCAGGGCGATCCTTACCTGCTGCAATCGCATCTGGCGTTTGACAGCATCGAGCGCCTGCACGCCTTTGTGCGCGCCCTGCAACAGGTGATCGACCGCCACGACATTCTGCGCACCGGGGTGGTGTGGGAGGGCCTGGCACAACCGCTGCAAGTGGTGTGGCGCCAGGCGCAGTTGTGCGTACAGGAACTGCACCTGCAAGGCGACGTACTCGCCGGCCTGCACGAGCGCTTTGATGCGCGGCGCTATCGCCTGGAGATCAGCCAGGCGCCGCTGATCCGCCTGATGTACGCCCAGGACCCGGTCAACCAGCGCGTGGTGGCGGTGCTGCTCTATCACCATATCGTGTTGGACCACACCGCCTTCGACGTGGTGTTGCGCGAAATGCAGGGCCACCTGTTGGGCTACGCCGCGCCCACCGCCGCGCCAATGCCGTATCGCAACTATGTGGCCCAGGCGCGCCTGGGTGTCAGCGAACAGGAGCATGAGCAGTTCTTCCGCCAGATGCTGGACGATGTCGATGAGCCAACGCTGCCGTTCGGCTGGCAGGACGTGCGCGGCGACGGCAATGCCATCGACGAACATACCCTGCAACTGGACAGCCCGCTCAACCGCCGCCTGCGCAGCCAGGCGCGGTTGCTGGGGGTCAGCGCTGCCAGCCTGTTCCACCTGGCCTGGGCACAGGTGCTGGCCGCAGTATCGGCGCGCCATACGGTGGTGTTCGGCACGGTGCTGGTGGGCCGTTTGCAAGGCGGCGAGGGCGCCGACCGCGCCCTGGGCGTGTTTATCAACACCTTGCCGCTGCGCCTGGATATCGACGACCAGGGCGCCCGCGCCGCCGTGCGGGCCACCCATGCGCGTCTCACCGAATTGCTCGGCCATGAACACGCCTCCCTGGCCTTGGCCCAGCGTTGCAGTGGTGTAGCGGCCCCGGCGCCGTTGTTCAGCTCGATGCTCAACTATCGCCATCGCGGCGCCGCCACCCGCTCGGCGGATGCGCAATTGGCGTGGGAAGGCATGCAGACTTTGGTCAATGACGGGCGCACCAATTACCCCCTGACCCTGAACGTGGACGACCTGGGCGACGGCTACGCGTTCACTGCCCTGGCCCAGGTGGATGCGCAGCGGGTGTGCGGCTATATGCATAACGCGTTGAGCGGCCTGGTCGAGGCTCTTGAGCAGGCGCCGCACCAGGTGCTGAACCGCCTGCCGGTGCTGGGACTGCAAGAGCGGCAACAACTGCTGGTGCAGTTCAACGCCACCGAGGTGAACTACAACCTCGACCAGACCCTGCACGGGCTGTTTGAAGCCCAGGTTATGCGCACCCCGCAGGCCGTGGCGGTGAAGGCCGGCGAGCACACCTTGAGCTACCAGCAACTCAATGAACGCGCCAACCGCCTGGCCCATCACCTGCGTGACAGCGGTGTGCGCCCGGATGCACGGGTGGGCATCTGCGTCGAGCGCGGCCTGGACATGGTCATCGGCCTGTTCGCCATCCTCAAGGCCGGCGGTGCCTATGTGCCGCTGGACCCGGCGTACCCGCCAGAGCGCATCGCCTACATGCTGCACGACAGCGCGCCGGTGGTGGTGCTGGCCCAAAGCGCCACCCGCGCTTTGCTGGGTGACGCGGTGGTGATCGACCTCGACCACAGCACCTGGCAGCACCAACCCGTCACCAACCCGCCAGTACCGGGCCTCACTGCCCGGCACGCGGCCTATGTGATCTACACCTCCGGTTCCACCGGCCAACCCAAGGGCGTGATCAACGAACATGCCGGGGTGGTCAACCGCCTGTTGTGGATGCAGGACGCCTATGGCCTCAAGGCCCACGATGCGGTGTTGCAGAAAACCCCGTTCAGCTTCGATGTGTCGGTGTGGGAGTTCTTCTGGCCGCTGTTTACCGGCGCACGCCTGGTGATGGCGCGCCCTGAAGGGCACAAAGACCCGGCGTACCTGTGCGAGGTGATCGCCGCGGAGCACATCACGACCCTGCACTTTGTGCCGTCGATGCTCGATGTGTTCCTGGCCCACGGCGATATCAGCCAAGCGGTGGGATTGGTGCGGGTAATGTGCAGCGGCGAAGCGCTGCCGGGCAGCCTGGTGCGGCGTTTCAAGCAGCAGTTGCCGGGGATTGGCTTGTACAACCTGTACGGGCCCACCGAAGCGGCAGTGGACGTGACGGCCTGGAACTGCGCCCGCCCTGAGGTGCCGGACAACACCCCGATCGGCAAGCCGATTGCCAACACCCGCCTGTATGTCCTCGATGGGCAGTTACAGCCGGTGCCGTTGGGCGTGGCCGGTGAGCTGTTCATCGCGGGCGTGCAAGTGGCGCGGGGTTATCTGAACCGCCCTGAGCTGACCGCCGAACGCTTCCTCGACGACCCGTTCACCCCGGGGCGCATGTACCGCACCGGTGACCTGGGCCGCTACTTGCCCGATGGCACGCTTGAGTACCTGGGCCGCAATGATGATCAGGTCAAGATCCGTGGCCTGCGCATCGAGCTGGGCGAAATCCAGGCGCGGCTGATCGAGCATCCGGCGGTCAAGGACGCCGTGGTCGTCGCCCGTGATCAGCGCCTGGTCGCGTATTACACCGGCGCACCCGCCGACATCGACAGCCTGCGCGCCCAGCTGTTGCAGCACCTGCCGGACTTTATGGTGCCGGCGTTGTTCATGCACCTGGACGCCTGGCCCCTGAGCCCCAACGGCAAGCTCGACCGCAAGGCCCTGCCCGCACCGGGTATGGACGCCTTGCAGGTACGTGAGTACGCGGCGCCTGAAGGCGACACCGAGGTCCTCATGGCCCAGCTCTGGGCCGAGCTGCTCAAGGTGGAGCGGGTAGGGCGCCACGACAACTTCTTTGAACTGGGCGGGCACTCGCTGCTGGCCGTGAGCTTGATCGGGCGCCTGCGCCAGGAAGGCATGGAAGCCGATGTGCGCGGGTTGTTCGAACAACCGACCCTGGCCGGCTACGCCGCAATGACCGAACGAATGGAGATCGTCCTGTGAACATCCTCGAGCTGCTGGCAACCCTGAAAACCAAGGATGTGCAACTGGCGCTCAAGGGCGAGCAGTTGTCGGTGAACGGCAACAAGCACGCCTTGAGCGACCCGGCGATATTGGCCGCCTTGCGTGAACACAAGCCGGCGCTGATCGAACTGATCAAGGCCGGTGAATACACCGCGACCAAGGCCGGTGAGGTACAGGTGCCGGCCAATGGCATCCCGGCCACTGCCGAGCGCATCACCCCCGCGATGCTGACCCTGTCGACCCTGAGCCAGGACGAGATTGAGCGCATTGTCGCCACGGTGCAGGGCGGCGTGGCGAACATCCAGGACATCTACCCGCTGGCGCCGTTGCAGGAAGGCATCCTGTTCCACCATGTGAGTGCCGAGCAGGGCGACCCCTATGTGATGCAGTCGCAGTTCGCCTTTGACAGCCTTGCGCGTTTCGATGCCTTTGCCCAGGCGCTGCAACGGGTGATGGACCGTCACGACATCTTGCGTACCGGGATGGTCTGGGATGGCCTGGCGCAACCCTCGCAAGTGGTGTGGCGCCAGGCGCGCCTGCCGGTGCAAGCCTTGATGCTGGACCCGGCCGACGGCGATATCGCCGCGCAACTGCATGACCTGTTTGATGCCCGCCACTATCGCCTCGACGTCACCCAGGCGCCGTTGCTGCGCCTGGTGCGCGCTGAAGACCCGGCCAACCAGCGCATCGTCGCCACCCTGTTGTTCCATCACATGGCGCTCGACCACAGCGCCCTGGACGTGGTGTGCCACGAGATGCAGGCGTGCCTGTTGGGGCAAGGCGCGGCCCTGGGCCAGGCCGTGCCGTTTCGCAACTATGTGGCGCAGGCGCGGCTGGGGATCAGTGAGCAAGAGCATGAACGTTTCTTCCGGCAGATGCTCGGCGATATCAGCGAGCCTACCTTGCCGTTCGGTTTGCAGGATGTGCAAGGCGATGCGCGCGGTATCGCTGAAGTCAGCCTGCCATTGGCGCCGGCATTGGCCCAGCGTTTGCGCGTACAGGCGCGCCAACAGGGCGTGAGCGCTGCCAGCCTGTTTCATCTGGGCTGGGCTCAAGTGCTGGCGGTGTTGGCCGGCAAGGCCCAGGTGGTGTTCGGCACCGTATTGATGGGGCGCATGCAGGGCAGCCATGCCACCGACCGCGCCCTGGGCATTTTCATCAATACCTTGCCGTTTCGCGTGGACGTGGACGCCCAGGACGTGCGCACCGCCGTCAAGGCCACCCACTCACGGCTGACCACGTTGCTGCGCCATGAACACGCGGCGTTGGCCCTGGCCCAGCGTTGCAGTGGCGTGCTCGCGCCGACGCCGCTGTTCAGCGCGCTGCTCAACTATCGCCACAGCGCGTCCGCCGCCAGCGCCGAGGCCGTGTCGGCGTGGCACGGCATCACCGCACTGCGCGCCGAGGAACGCACCAACTACCCGCTGACCCTGAGCGTGGACGACCTGGGCGAGGGCTTCGGCCTGAGTTTGCTGGCCAGCACCCTGGTCGACCCTCAACGCGTCTGCGCCTACCTGCACACCGCGCTGGAAAACCTGGTGAGCGCACTGGAACAGGCCCCCCATACCGCGCTTGACCAACTGTCGGTGGTGCCCGCTGCCGAACAGCGTTTGCTGCTGGAACAGTTCAACACCACCCAGACCGTCTTCCCCCAAGGCACCACCCTGCACGGCAGGGTCGAAGCCCAGGCCGCGCTCACGCCGCACGCCATCGCCGCGGTGCATCAGGGCCGGCAACTGACCTATGCCGAACTGAACCAGCAAGCCAACCTGCTGGCCCATCATCTGTTGGCACTGGGGGTCAAGCCCGACGACCGCGTGGCGATTTTGGCGCGGCGCGGCCTCGATACCCTGGCCGGGTTGCTGGCGATTCTCAAGGCCGGTGCCGGTTATGTGCCGGTGGACCCGTCCCACCCGGCCGAGCGTCTCCACTATCTGCTCAGCGACAGTGCGCCGGTAGCCGTACTCACCCAACACGCGTTGCTGGAGCGCTTGCCGGCGCTGGATGTGCCGGTGATCAACCTCGACCGCTTCACCTGGCAGCACCATTCGGCGAGCAACCCCACAATCGCCGTCGGCCCGACGAACCTGGCCTATGTGATCTACACCTCCGGCTCCACCGGCTTGCCCAAAGGGGTGATGGTGGAACACCACACTGTCGCCAACCTGGTGGACTGGCATTGCAGCGCCTTCGACCTGCGCGCCGGCCGGCACACCGCCAGTGTTGCCGGTTTCGGCTTTGACGCGATGGCCTGGGAAGTGTGGCCGGCGCTGTGTGTGGGCGCCACCTTGCACCTGCCACCGGCCCATGAGGGCGGCGAAGATATCGACGCACTGCTGGCCTGGTGGTGCGCGCAGCCATTGGACGTGAGCTTTCTGCCGACGCCGGTGGCGGAATACGCCTTCAGCCAGAACATCGAGCACCCGACCTTGCGCACCTTGCTGGTCGGTGGCGACCGCCTGCGCCAGTTCGGGCGGGCGCAGCGCTTTGAGCTGATCAACAACTACGGGCCCACCGAAGCCACGGTGGTGGCCACTTCCGGCAAGGTCGAGGCGGGCCAGCCGTTGCATATCGGCAAGCCCATCGCCAATGCCAAGGTCTACGTGCTCGACCCACACCAGCGCCCGGTGCCGCTGGGGGTGGCGGGGGAGTTGTACGTGGGCGGCAAAGGCGTGGCACGCGGTTACCTCAACCGCCCGGAACTGACCGCCGAGCGTTTTGTGCGCGACCCGTTCAATGCAGGGCGCATGTACCGCACCGGTGACCTGGTGCGCTGGTTGCCGGACGGCACGCTCGACTACCTGGGGCGCAACGATGACCAAGTGAAAATCCGTGGCGTGCGCATCGAACTGGGCGAAATCGAAACCCAGCTCAACCAATTGCCCGGCATCCTCGAAGCGGTGGCGGTGGTGCGTGAAGAACGGCTGGTGGCCTACTTCACCGAAAATCCGCAACTGGACCCGCTGACGGTGGCCGAGATTCGCGCCCACCTGGTGGCGCATCTGCCCGACTACATGGTGCCTGTCGCGTTCATGAAGCTCGACGCACTGCCACTGACGGCCAATGGCAAGCTTGACCGCAAGGCCCTGCCGGCGCCGGACATGGCCGCGGTATTTACCCGCGAGTACGCCGCGCCCCTGGGCGAAATCGAAACCGTGCTGGCGCAGATCTGGGCCGAGGTGTTGCAGGTGCAGCGCGTGGGGCGTTACGACCATTTCTTTGAGCTGGGCGGGCATTCGCTGCTGGCCATGCGCATGGTGTCTCAGGTGCGCCAGCGGCTGGGCGTCGAATTGGCGCTGGGCGACCTGTTTGCCAACGCTGAACTGGCGGCGGTCGCCGAGGTGCTGGCCCAGGCCGGTCGCAGCACCTTGCCGGATATCTTGCCGGCCAACCGTGATGACGATGTGCCGCTGTCCTTCGCCCAGCAACGCCTGTGGTTCCTGGCGTTGATGGAAGGGGCCAACACCGCCTACAACATTCCCATCGGCCTGCGGTTGCGCGGGCAGTTGCATGTACAGGCGCTGCAACGGGCCCTGGCGCGCATTGTGGCGCGGCATGAAACCCTGCGCAGCCGCTTCGCCCAGCAGGGTGACCAGGCCCAGGTGCTGGTCGTGCCGGCCGAAGAGGTGTTGGCGCTGCAAGTGCAGGACCTGCGTCGCCACCCGCAGCCGCAACAGGCCCTGGACGCGCTGATCCACGGCGAAGCCTCGGCACCGTTCGACCTTGAGCGCGGCCCGTTGCTGCGCGGGCGCCTGGTGGTGATGGCCGATGATCACCATGTGCTGTTGCTGACCCTGCACCATATCGTCTCCGACGGCTGGTCCATGGGCGTGCTGACCCGCGAGCTGATGGCGCTGTACCAGGCTTTCAGCCACGGCCACGCCGACCCGCTGCCGCCCTTGCCGATCCAGTACGCCGACTTTGCCGTGTGGCAACGCCTGTGGCTGAGCGGCGAGGTGCTGCAGCGCCAAAGCAGCTACTGGCAACAGGCGTTGGCCGGTGCGCCGGCGTTGCTGACCTTGCCCACCGACCGCCCGCGCCCGGCGCAGCAGGACTACGCTGGCAGCAGTGTCGAAGTGCGCCTGGATGAGCGCCTCACCGCCGGGCTCAAGGCCTTGAGCCAACGCCATGGCACCACCTTGTACATGACCTTGATGAGCGCTTGGGCTTCGCTGTTGGCACGCTTGTCCGGGCAGCCCGAGTTGGTGATCGGCACGCCGGTGGCCAACCGCATGCGCACCGAAGTCGAAGGGCTGATTGGCCTGTTCGTCAACACCCTGGCGCTGCGTATCGACACCTCGGGCGAGCTGAGCACCGAGGCATTGCTGGCGCGGGTCAAGGCGCTGATCCTGCAAGCCCAGGCCCATCAGGACTTGCCCTTCGAGCAGGTGGTGGAAATTACCCGGCCGCCGCGCAGCCTGGCCCACAGCCCACTGTTCCAGACCCTGCTGAGCTGGCAGGACAGCAGCGCGCCGACCCTGGCCCTGGGCGACCTGGCCCTGGAGAGCATTGTCGAGCACAGCCATTTCGCCAAGTTCGACCTGTCGTTGAACCTGGGCGAAGTGCAGGGCAGCATCCTCGGTGCGCTGGAATATGCCGTGGCCCTGTTTGACGAATCGACGATGCAGCGTTACGTCGGCTACTTCACCCGCGTGTTGCAGGCCATGGTCGATAACGACCAGGCAGTGCTGGCGCACGTGCCGCTGGTGGATGCGCGCGAGCGTCGGCAACTGCTGGTGGATTTCAACGCCACTGCCGTTAGCTACAACCTCGACCAGACCCTGCACGGCCTGTTTGAAGCCCAGGTGCTGCGCACGCCCCAGGCCATTGCCCTGAAGGCGGGCGCGCAGCAACTGAGCTATGCCGAACTGAACACGCGTGCCAACCAATTGGCCCATCACCTCCAAGCCCTGGGTGTGCAGCCCCAGGCGCGGGTGGCGATCTGCGTGGAGCGTGGCCTGGACATGGTCATTGGCCTGTACGCGATCCTCAAAGCCGGCGCCGCCTATGTGCCGCTGGACCCGGCCTACCCGCTGGAACGCATCACCTACATGCTGCACGACAGCGCGCCGACGGTGGTGCTGGCCCAGGCCAGCACCCTCGGGTTGCTGGGCGAGGTCCCGGTGGTCAACCTCGATTCACCCACCTGGCAGCACCAGCCCACCCATAACCCGCAGGCGGCCAGCGTGGCGGCCTATGTGATCTACACCTCCGGTTCCACCGGCCAGCCCAAGGGCGTGATCAACGAACACCCTGGGGTGGTCAACCGCCTGCTGTGGATGCAGGACGAATACGGGCTGACCGCCCGCGATACGGTCTTGCAGAAAACCCCGTTCAGCTTCGACGTGTCGGTGTGGGAGTTCTTCTGGCCGCTGCTCACTGGCGCACGCTTGGTCATGGCGCGCGCTGGCGGGCATAAAGACCCTGACTACCTGTGCCAGGTGATCGAGGCCGAGCGGGTCACAACGCTGCATTTTGTGCCGTCGATGCTCGACGTGTTCCTGGCCCACGGCGATGTCAGCCAGGCCGCCGGGCTGGTGCGGGTGATGTGCAGCGGCGAAGCCCTGCCGGGCAGCCTGGTGCGGCGCTTCAAGCAGCAATTGCCGGAGGTTGGCTTGTACAACCTGTATGGCCCCACCGAAGCGGCGGTGGATGTCACCGCATGGGACTGCGCGGGTGCCTTGGTGCCGGATAACACGCCCATCGGCAAGCCGATTGCCAACACGCGCCTGTATGTACTGGACGGGCAGTTGCAGCCGGTGCCATTGGGGGTGGTCGGTGAATTGTTCATCGCAGGCGTGCAGGTGGCGCGGGGTTACCTCAACCGCCCTGAGCTGACCGCCGAACGCTTCCTCGACGACCCGTTCACCCCGGGGCGCATGTACCGCACCGGTGACGTGAGCCGCTACTTGCCTGACGGCACTCTCGAGTACCTGGGGCGCAATGATGACCAGGTGAAGATTCGTGGCCTGCGCATCGAACTGGGGGAAATCCAGGCGCGCCTGACCGAGCATCCAGCGGTGCAGGAAGCTGCCGTGATTGCCCGCGAGCAGCGCCTGATCGCCTATTACACCGGCGTGCCGAGCGAGGTCGAAAGCCTGCGCGCCCACCTGCTGCAACACCTGCCGGAATTCATGCTGCCGGCGAGCTTTGTGCATCTTCAGGTGCTGCCGCTGAGCCCCAACGGCAAGCTCGACCGCAAGGCGCTGCCGGCGCCGGGCCTGGACGCGTTGAGTGTGCGCGACTATGAAGCGCCCGTGGGTGATACGGAAATCACCCTGGCCGCACTGTGGGCTGAATTGCTCAACGTGGAGCGCGTGGGCCGGCATGACAATTTCTTTGAATTGGGTGGCCACTCATTGCTGGCAGTCAGCCTGATGGGGCGCATGCGCCGCCTGGGCTTGTCGGCAGATGTAAAAGTACTGTTTGGCCAACCGACCTTGTCCGCCCTGGCCGCGGCCTTGGGCGGTGGGCGTGAAGTGGCGGTGCCGGCCAATCGTATCGCGGCCGATTGCACCCGGATTACGCCGGACATGCTTACGCTGATCACCCTGGACCCCGCTGCCATCGAGCGCATCGTCGCCTGCATCCCCGGCGGCGCGGCCAATGTGCAGGACATCTACCCGATGGCACCCTTGCAGGCCGGCCTCCTGTATCAGCATCGCGCCGTGCAGGGAGACGACGCCTATGTGCTGCAGGCGCAGTTTGCCTTCGACAGCCGCCTGCGCCTGGACGCCTTCGCCCACGCCTTGCAGGCGGTGATCCAGCGCCATGACATCCTGCGTTCATCCTTCCACTGGGACGGGCTGGAGGAGCCGGTGCAGGTGGTGTGGCGCACCGCCTCATTACGGGTTGAAAACGGCCCGGTGCCGCCACGCCTGGACCTCGCCAAGGCACCCTTGATGCGCCTGGTGTATGCCGAGGAGTCGCAACGGGTGGTGGCGACGTTGCTGTTCCACCATCTGGTGATGGACCACATCGCGTTGGACATCCTGCAACACGAAATGCAGGCCTTCCTGTTGGGCACCCAAGACACCTTGGCCGCGCCCGTGCCGTACCGCAACTACGTGGCCCAGACTCGTCTGGGCGCTGAGGACCACGAGACGTTTTTCTGCGAGATGCTCGCTGAGGTCGACGAACCCACCGACCTACCGCACCTGGGCGCCGATGAGCGCGTGAAGGTGAGTCTCGACCTGGGGTTGAGTCGGCGCCTGCGCACTCAGGCGCGTCAAGCCGGCGTCAGCGCCGCCAGCCTTATGCACCTGGCCTGGGCCCATGTGCTGGGCACGGTCTGCGCCCGTGAACAGGTGGTGTTCGGCACGGTGATGCTCGGCCGCCTGCAAGGTGGCGAAGGCGCCGAGCGTGCCATGGGCGTGTTTATCAATACCATGCCGTTGCGAGTCGACCTGGGTGAACACTCGGTACTGACCGCGCTGCGTGCCACCCATGGGCGCCTGACCCAACTGCTCAGCCATGAACACGCGCCTTTGGCGCTGGCCCAGCGTTGCAGCGGCGTACCGATGGCTACGCCGTTGTTCAGCGTGCTGTTCAACTACCGCCACAGCGCGCCCCAGGCCGGGGGCGTGGCCGAGGCGTGGCAGGGGGTCGAAGTGCTCCAGACCGAGGAGCACACCCACTACGGCGTGTCGGTGAGCGTGGATGACCTGGGTGAAGGTTTCAGCCTCACGGCCATGGGGCAGGGGGCCCGACGCTTGGGCGACTACCTGCATAACGCCTTGGCGCAGGTGGTGCAGGCATTGGAAGAGCGCAGCGACATCGCGCTCAATGGCTTGTCGATCCTGCCCCAGGCCGAACGCCAGCAACTGCTTGAGGGCTTCAACGTCACGGCCCGCGCGTTCCCCCGTGAACACAGCGTGCAACAGCTGTTCGAAGCCCAGGCCCAGGCGCGCCCCGATGCGGTGGCGGTGCTGCACGGCGAGCAACGGGTGAGCTATGGCGAACTCAACCGCCGCGCCAACCGCCTGGCCCATCACCTGCTCGGCCTGGGTGTGTGCCCCGGCGATAACGTGGCGATCCTGCTGCCACGCTCGGTAGCGTTGTTGATCAGCCAACTGGCGATTCTCAAATGCGCCGCCGCCTATGTGCCGCTGGACATCAACGCGCCGGCCGAACGCCAGGCCTTCATGCTGCAAGACAGCGGCGCTGCCTGGCTGTTGACCGGCAGCGACTGCAGCGTGGAGAGCGCGGTGCAACGCCTGGACCTGGACACCCTGGCCCTCGACTCATACCCCGAGCACAACCCGGGCCTGCCGCAGCCCTCGCACAGCGTGGCGTACATCATGTACACCTCCGGCTCCACCGGCATGCCTAAAGGCGTATTGGTGCCGCACCGTGGCATCACGCGCCTGGTGCTCAACAACGGCTACGCCGATTTCAATCCCCATGACCGCGTGGCCTTCGCTTCGAACCCGGCGTTCGATGCCAGCACCATGGATGTGTGGGGGGCATTGCTCAACGGCGGTCAGGTGCAGGTGATCGACCACGCCACCTTGCTCGACCCGCTGGCGTTTGGCGCGGCACTTCAGGGCGTGACGGTGCTGTTCGTCACCACGGCGCTATTCAACCAATATGTGCAACTGATTCCCCAGGCCCTGGCCGGCTTGCGTATTTTGCTGTGCGGCGGCGAACGTGCCGACCCGGCGGCGTTCCGCAACCTGCTGGCATTGGCACCGGGGCTGCGCCTGGTGCATTGCTACGGGCCGACCGAAACCACCACCTACGCCACCACCCATGAAGTGCGCACCATTGCCGCTGACGCCGACAGCGTGCCGGTAGGGCGACCCATTTCCAACACGCAGATCTACGTGCTGGATGCGCAGTTGCACCTGCTGCCCCTGGGGGTGAGCGGCGAAATCTGCATCGGCGGTGACGGTGTCGCCCAGGGCTACCTGAACCGCCCTGAGTTGACGGCGGAAAAGTTCGTGCAGAACCCGTTCAACCCAGGCGCCTTGCTGTACCGCACCGGCGACCTCGGACGCTGGACCGCGGACGGCCTGCTGGAGTGCATCGGGCGCAATGATGACCAAGTGAAGATCCGCGGCTTCCGCATTGAGCTGGGTGAGATCGAAGCACGCATGGCGACATTCGCCGGCATTCGCGAAGGGGTGGTGCTGGCCCGTGAAGACGTGCCGGGGGACAAACGTCTGGTGGCCTATTTCACCTGGGCGGGCGAGCCGGTCGGCATCGAGTCGGTGCGCGCTTACCTGCAGGCGCACTTGCCGGCCTACATGGTGCCCTCGGCCTTTGTCGCACTGGAGCATTTGCCGTTGACGGCCAATGGCAAGGTCGATCGCAAAGCCTTGCCGGTGCCCACGTGGGACGCTGCGGCCAGCGGCACATTCGAAGCGCCAATTGATGCACTAGAGCAGACCTTGGCCCAGCTGTGGGCCGAGGTACTGAAGCTTGAGCAGGTGGGGCGCCATGACAGTTTCTTCGAACTGGGCGGGCATTCGTTGTTGGCGATTCGCCTGGTCAATCGGCTGGAAGAGGCCGGGTTGCCGGTGTCGCTGGCCGAGCTGTTCGAGCATGCCAGCGTGGCCTCGGTCGCGGCGCTGCTGCGCCTGCGCGGTGACGACGTGCTGCCTGAGACGGCGGTGATCACGGTGCGCAGCCGTGGGTCGCAGGCACCGTTATTTCTGGTGCATGAGTTCAGCGGCATGGACGTGTACTTCCCGGCGCTTGGCCAGCACCTGCCGGGCGATTACCCGATTTATGGCCTGCCGGGCGTGGCGCTGGGCGAGGCGCACTTGGACAGCATGGAAGGCCTGGCTGCGCGCATGGTCGGGCTGATTCGCCAGATCCAGCCCCACGGCCCTTACCGGCTGGCGGGGTGGTCTTTTGGTGGCGTGCTGGCCTATGAAGTTGCCATGCAGTTGCTGGGGCAGGATGAGGCCGTGGCGTTTCTCGGCTTGATCGACAGCTACGTGCCGCGCATGACCGACCAGGGCAAAGCGCGCTGGAGCGGGCCGGATGCCCTCAAGCGGCATTTGTTGTTGCAGTGCACGGCCTATTGGAAGGCACAGGGAGGTGTGGATGAGCTGGCGAGCCTGGACCAACTGGAGGCAGGCCTTGGACAGCTGGACATTGCGGCTTTGCTGCAACGCTGTCGCGATCAAGGTTTGCTATACGCGCAAATGGCAGCGGCGACGGACGCCGACCTGTTGAGCTTTTTGCAACGGGAAGTCGGGCATGGGCATGCCCTGGCCCACTACAGCCTGTTCCCGCTGCCGATCCCGGTGCACCTGTTCAGCGCCGAGCAGCGGCCCACCGAACTGTCGCGGCGCAGTGCCGCGCTGGGGTGGGACACCGCCCTGGCGCCTGGGCAACTGCGCCAGGTGCAGGTGCCGGGGGATCACCAGAGCATGATGCAGGCGCCGCATATCCAGAGCCTTGGCCAGGCCATGAGCCAAGCGCTGGCGGCGAGCACCCCGGTGAGTTGCGCGGCGCACTCACCCTTGCTGCGCATCCAGAGCGGGCGCGCCGGTTATGCACCGGTGTTCTGCGTGCCGGGCGCGGGAGACAGCGTCACCGGCTTTGTCGGCTTGAGCGAAGCTTTGGGGCGCGACTGGCCGCTGTATGGCTTGCAGCCACGCGGGCTGGATGGCGAAGCGGTGCCCCATAGCCAGGTGGAAGCGGCGGCCCAGTGTTACCTGGCCGCGCTGGAACAGGAATGCCCCGAGGGGCCGGTGCATCTGGTGGGGCATTCGTT
>Ga0308159_1001937_pt1 | contig 26097 bp, 20 predicted proteins | sample PhyCR1_FD_201040 | JGI IMG/M metagenome (GOLD analysis project Ga0308159, IMG submission 201040) | Phyllosphere microbial communities from UC Gill Tract Community Farm, Albany, California, United States - DLSLC.R1 | ecosystem: Host-associated > Plants > Phyllosphere > Unclassified | place: USA...
CGGCCTGAAGGGGAATGATGCCATGACCGTCACCGCCGAGCTTTCGGCTTTCGTCGCTGGTTTGCAGATCGAGGCGTTGCCGCCGGAGGTGGTGGCGCGCACGCGGCTGCTGGTGCTGGACCTGGTGGGCAATGCCGTGCGGGCGCGCCAGGATGCGGAGAGCACGCCGGCGCTGCTGGCCGCCGTGCGCGCACTGGGGCTGGCGCGGGGCGAGGCGCGGGTGTTCGCCGATACCGAGGGATATTCCCCGGCCGGTGCCGCGCTGGTGAATGCGACGCTGGGCCATTCGCTGGATTTCGACGACACGCATGCGGAGGCGGTGCTGCACCCGGGGGCGCCGGTCATCCCTGCCGCGCTGGCCGCCGCCGAGATGGTGGGGGCTTCGGGCGCCGAGGTGATGGCGGGCATCGTGGCCGGGTACGAGGTGGCGTTGCGGCTGGCTTTGGCGCTGCCGGCGGGGGCGCATTACGACCGTGGCTTCCACCCTTCGGCCACCTGCGGCGCCTTCGGCGCGGCGGCGGCGGCGGCGCGGGTGATGCGGCTGGATGCGGATACGGTGGCCTCGGCGCTGGGGATTGCGCTGAGCCAGTGCGCGGGCAGCCTGCAATTCCTGGCCAATGGGGCGTGGACCAAGCGGTTCCAGGTGGGCTGGGCGGGGATGGCCGGGCTGACGGCCGCAACGCTGGCGCGGGAGGGCTTCAAGGGCGCCGCCGAGGCGGTGGAGGGGAAGCATGGCTTCCTGAACGCCTATGCGCCCGCGCCGCGCGCCGAGCGGGTGCTGTGGGATCTGGGCGAGGTGTATGAGCTGATGGCGACGGGGGTGAAGCCCTACCCTTCCTGCCGCTGGGGCCATGCGGGGATCGACGCGGCGCTGGCGCTGCGGGACGAGCTGGGGCTGCGGGCGGAGGAGATCGAGAGCGCCACGCTGGGGCTTTCCCGCGCCGGGTTGTTGCTGGTGGGCGAGCCGGCCGCGCGCAAGGCGGACCCGCGCAATGTGGTGGACGCGCAGTTCAGCGGGCCCTTCGTGATCGCCTGTGCGCTGGCCACGGGGCGGATGGATTGGGACAGCTACCGGCTGCTGGACGATGCGGGCATCCGCGGGCTGCTGCCGCGCATCGGCTGCGCGCATGACGACGAGATCGAGGCGGAGTTTCCCGTGAACATGGCAGGGAAGTTGACGCTGCGGGCGCGCGGGCAGACCTTCGTGCGGACGGTGGTGGTGCCGAAGGGCGAGCCGGCCAACTTCCCGGACGAGGCGGAGCTGCGGGCGAAGTTCGCCGGGTTGGCGGATGCGGTGCTGGGGGCGGGGCCGGCCGCCGCGCTGGCGGAGGAAGTGTTGCGGCTGGATCGGCTGAACGACGCGGCAGGGATTTTGCGGCGCTCGGCGCCTGCCGGTGGGCGCAGCGAGGCGGCGTGAGGCGGTGGGCGCCTGGCCGGGATGGCGGGCGCACGTGGATGGGTTTGGATAGGCGTGCGTGGATGGAGGATCGGCGATGAGCGAGGATGGCGTGGGCAGTTATGCCGCCTGGGTGGGACGGGTGGAGGAGCAGCACGACACCGTCTCCGCCGGGGCGCTGGAGCGTTGGGCGGCGACGCTGGACCGCGATGACCCGCCGGTGGCGGCGGGCGATGCGGCGCCGCCATTGAGCCACTGGATCCTGTTTCTGCCCGGTGCGCGCCATTCGGCGCTGGGGGTGGATGGGCACCCGGCGCGGGGCGGGTTTCTGCCGCCCGTGCATCATCTGCCGCGCCGCATGTGGGCGGGGGGGCGGCTGCGCTTTCATGCGCCGTTGCGGGCGGGCATGGCGGTGACGCGGCGTTCCACCATCGCCGACGTGACGCAGCGGACGGGCGGCACCGGGGAGCTGGTGTTCGTGACCGTGCGGCACGAGGTGCGGGAGAGCGGGCAGGAGGCGCTGCTGCTGACGGAGGAGCATGACATCGTCTATCGCTCCGCCGACACGGTGGCGGCCAAGGCGGCGCCGGAGGCACCGCCGCCGGGAGCGTGGCAGCGCAGCCTGGTGCCGGATGCGGTGATGCTGTTCCGCTATTCCGCGCTGACCTTCAACGGCCACCGCATCCATTACGACCGCGATTACGTTACGCGTGAAGAGGGATATCCTGGCCTGATCGTGCATGGGCCGCTGGTGGCGACGTTGCTGCTGGACCTGGTGCGCCGCCAGATGCCGCAGGCACGGGTGACGGGGTTTTCCTTCCGCGCGGTGTCTCCCCTGTTCGATGGGGCGCCGGCGACGCTGCACGGACAACCGCCGGATGCGGAGGGGCGCGTCGCGCTCTGGGCCACCAACCCCGGCGGCGGGCTGGCCATGCGGGCGGAGGCACGCATCGGCTGAGGCAGAAGCCCGCCACCACATCGTCCAACCAGGAAGAGACCAGGGAGGAACAGGATGATCGGGCGCAGGAGTTTGATGACGGGGGTGGCGCTGCTGGCGGCGCCTTCGCTGGTGCGGGCTTCTACCTGGCCCGAGCGGCCGGTGACCATGCAGGTGCCGTTCGCCGCCGGTGGGCCGACCGACGTGATGGCGCGGATCATGGCGCAGAAGCTGGGCGACGTGCTGGGGCAGACGGTGCCGGTGGAGAATATTGGCGGCGCGGGCGGCGTCCTCGGTACGCAGCGGACGGCGCGGGCGGAGCCGGATGGCTACACGTTCGGCCTGGGGCACATGGGGACGCTGGCCGCCAACACCGCCTTCTACAAACAGTTGCCGTATGACCCGTTGGAGAGCTTCGAGCCGCTGGGGCTGTTCGCGGTGAACCCGATGGTGCTGGCGGTGCGGCCGGGCATGGGGCGCAACCTGGCCGAGCTGCGGCAATGGATTGCGCGGAACCCGGCGCGGCTGACCATCGCGACGGCGGGGACGGGATCGGTCTCCTATCTCGGGGCGTTGCTGTTCGACCGGGCGGTGGGGGCGCAGGCGACGCTGGTGCCGTATCGCGGCGCTGGACCGGCCTTGCAGGACACGATGAATGGCGTGACGGATGCGATCGTCGACCAGGCCGTCACGGTGATTCCGCATGCGACGGGGGGAACGTTGCGGGCGCTGGTGGTGACGTCGCCGCAGCGGCTGGACCAGATGCCTGCCGTGCCCACCGCGGCGCAGGCGGGGCTGCCCGGCTTCGACATCACCGTCTGGAATGCCGCCGTGGCGCCGCGTGGCACGCCGGAGGCGGTGACGCGGCGGCTGACCGAGGCGATCAACGCCGTGCTGGAAGACGAAGCGGTGAAGGAGCGCTTCGCCGACATGGCGATCCAGATCCCGCCTGAGGAGGAGCGCGGGCCGGAGCCGCAGCGGGCGTTGATGGTGCGCGAGATTGCCCGCTGGGGCGCGCTGACGCGCGAGGTGGGCGTGGAGCCTGAGTGAGGCCACGATCCGCGAAACGTGTGATTTTTACAGGAATCTCCGCCATATTGGTGATGGAGGGGCGGGGGCGGAACAGCTAGGCTCCACCCCGCCGGCCCGATGCGTGCGCGAGAGACGCGGCACGGGACCGGCGAGGAGGATCGACCATGAGCCTGCAACGACGCGCCCTATTCCGTGCGGGCGCCGGCCTTGCTGCCGGTGCCGCCATCCTGCAACGCCCGGCGCTGGCCGCGGCGCCTTTCCAGAATGCCGTGCCTGCCGCCTGGTACCGGTTCCGCTTCGGCGAGTACGAGGCGACCATCGTTTCCGATGGCCGGCTGCCGTTGGGGAAGCCGGAACCGGCCTTCCCGGCCTCGCCGCCCGATGAGATCGTCGGGCTGTTGCGCGCCAACTTCCTGCCGCCGGATGCGGCGACGCTGGAGCAGAACGCGTTGGTGCTGAATACCGGGCGGCAACTGATCCTGTTCGATACCGGCATGGGCGACAGCATGGGGGCGGACAGCAAGATGTTCGGCCCGACCACCGGGCGGCTGATGGGCAATCTGCGCGCCGCCGGCATCCAGCCCGAGCAGATCGACCTGGTGGTGCTGAGCCACGCGCATAGCGACCATTGCTGGGCGCTGGTGGATGCCGCCGGCAACCGCAACTTCACCAATGCGCAGGTGGCCGTTAGCGAGGCCGACCTGAAGTACTGGACGGACGATGCCAACAAGCGTGGCCCGGCCTTCATGACCACTTTCATCGATGGGGCGAAGAAGAACCTCTCCGCCTATCGCGACCGGATGATCATGGTGCGGGACAAGGCGGAAGTGGCGCCGGGGATCGTGGCGCTGGCCACGCCGGGGCACACGGTGGGGCACCATTGCTATGCCATCACCTCCGCCGGGCAGACCATGGTCTATACGGGGGATCTGGCGCATCACCACATTCTGCTGCTGCAGCGGCCGATGTGGGAATTCTCCTTCGATACCGACCCGAAGCTGTCGGCGCAGTCCCGCTCCCGCATGCTCGACCAGTTGGCGACGGACAGGCACGCGGTGCTGTCCTACCACTTTCCGTGGCCGGGGCTGGGGCATGTGGTGAAGGCGGGGGAAGGCTATGGCTGGGTTCCGGAGCCGATGGACCTGACCGGGACTGGGTGAGAGTGTGGCCGCGTAACGCGGGTGCGAAGGGCGGCCGGGGAGGAGACTTCCCGGCCGCTTTTTTGTTGTTGGTCTGCTTGGTCCGTGCGCCTGCCGTGCTTCCGCCGCTGCAGGTAAGGAGCTTGCTTGATTCCAGCGTTATCGCATGTGTGGCGCGGAGGGCGGGGGTGGCATTCTGGAGATACGAGGCTCGCGGAGTAGTGAGGGCGGGACATGACCTGTTGCAACTGCGTCGTGCTTGGCTTGGAATTCGGTGTCGAATCCTGGGGTTGTCGGATTGGTGGACGCATCGTCGGTAGAATGTGATGGTGGAAGTGTGCCGTCTGGTAGAGTTGAGATTGATGATGTTTGCAACAAGGGTTTTGCATGAATTGAAAGAATTCGGTGTGCAGATCACAAGAGTATCAACGCAGTTTTGGCGGACTCACGCTTTCGTGGCGTTGCTAACCCGATCCTGAAATGTTTGTCATGTTGTCGGAAGCAACGAAGCAAGGAGGAACCATGCTGTACGAAGACAGCGGCGATAACATCACTGTTTGGAATGCGGAAGGTTTTGGCAGCCCGGCCGTGCCGGCGCCGGACTGGGGCCCTGCCGAGCCGTGGTTCAATTTCGACTATGAGGCTTTCCAGTCCGTCATGGTCGACCAGTATCGCGAGACGGCGTTCGATCCCCTGCTGAGCCACGGTGAGCATCTGAGCTTCGCCGGCGCGGCGTTGGCCGAGGGGTTTGCCGCGGGCGAGGCCTATGCTGCGGCGGAGGCTGAGCCGGTGCCGACGGTGACCGTGGGCGCGCCTGAAACCCTCGATATCGATCACACCACGGGCGCCGGCTACTTCGGTGGCGGCGGCTTCGTCGGTGATGTTGGCTTCGGTGGGTTCGGTAGCTTCGGCGGCGGGTTCTCCGGTGGCGGCGGCGGCGGGGGTGGCGGCGGTGGCCGGACCCCGACCGTGACCGTGGGTGAGGTGGAGCAGGTGGCGGAGTAAGCTCCGCCTCGGCTTCCTGAGAGAGGGGGGAGGGTCTGCCGTGATGGGCGGGCCCTCCCCGACTTATTTGGGCGGGGGCTAGCCGTGCGGGGGCGGGCTGGGGTGGAGTGCCTGCCTGCGGCCGGATCGGCGGCGCGGCTATCGTTCTGAAGATATGTTGGCGGGACCGATAAGGTTTCGTGTTGATGCGTGCGGCGTGGAGCGGCCTGTATCGGCTGCCTGTTCCGCGTGGACGCATCCTGCAAGCGCCTGCGAAGCGAGGGCCACGTGGCGGTTCTTCATTGAGGTTCGGCGGTGAGCGGCTATCGCCCGGATGCGCGCGGTGTGGCGGTTCGGAAGCGGGACACCGGGCCTGAGCGGCGCTGATGCGGGCATCGGCGCTTGTGCGTCGCTAGCGGTGCAGCAGGCGCAATTCGGCCGGGCTGCGGTGTTCCCAGCCTTCGCGTTCGAGTTCAGGCTGGTCTTCTGCCGTAGCGGGGTAGCCGAGGCAGAGATAGCCGATGAAGACCCAATGGGACGGGACATCCAGTGCCGTGGTGGCAGCGGCGGGATCGAGGATCGAGACCCAGCCGAGGCCGAGGCCGTGGGCCCGGGCGGCAAGCCAGAGCGTGTGGATGGCCATGACGGCGGAGTAGGCAGTGGTCTCCGGCATGGTGCGACGGCCGAGGCCGTGGCCTTGCTGCGGATCGGGCTCGGCGAAGACGGCGAGGTGGCAGGGGGCCTGGTCCAGCCCGGCGAGCTTCAGGCGTGCGTAGGTGGCGGCGCGGTCCTCCGCCTGGGTGGAGAGGGCCTGGGCGTTGGTGACGGTGAAGTTGGCGCGGATGGCGGCGCGGCGGGCGGGGTCCTGCACCAGGACGAAGCGCCAGGGCTGACTGAGGCCGACCGAGGGGGCGAGGTTGGCGGCTTGCAGCAGGGTGGCCAGCAGGCCGGGCGGCAGGGGTGTGGGCTGGAAGTGGCGCACGTCGCGCCGCCAGCGGAACAGCGCGGCCAACTGGGCCTGGAAGCCGGCATCGAAGGCTGGCGCGGGGGTGGGGGGCATGGTGGTGGGCTCCAGGGCCGCGGTCAGCGGATCTGGTGGTATTCGCGGTACCAGTCGACGAAGCGCCTCAGGCCTTCTTCCAGCGGCGTGCGGGGGGCGAAGCCGATGGCGGCGCGGAGTGCGGAGACGTCGGCCCAGGTGCGCTCCACATCGCCGGGCTGCATGGGTACGTCCTGGCGGTTGGCGTTGCGGCCGGTCAGGCGCTCCAGGATTTTCAGGAAGTCGTCCACCTTCACCGGCGTGTCGTTGCCGATGTTGAAGATGCGGTGGGGGGTGGCGGGGGCGACGCGGCCGGGCTCGTCCGGCTCGGCGGGCGGGTGCAGGGTCAGGCGGGCGATGGCCTCGACGATCTCGTCCACATAGGTGAAGTCCCGCCAGACATTGCCGTGGTTGAAGACCTGCACAGGCGCGCCGGAAAACAGGGCGCTGGTGAAGCCCCAATAGGCCATGTCCGGCCGGCCCATCGGGCCGTAGACGGTGAAGAAGCGCAGGCCGGTGGCGGGGATGCGGTAGAGATGCGCGTAGGTCTGGGCCATCAGCTCGTTCGCGCGCTTGGTGGCGGCGTAGAGGCTGACGGGCTGTTCGACGGGGTCGCGCTCGCTGAACGGAACCTTGGTGTTGGCGCCGTAGACGGAGGAGGATGAGGCGTAGACAAGGTGGCGCACCGGCGTCTCCCGCGCCGCTTCCAGCACTTCCAGGAAGCCGTCGAGATTGGCGGCGGCGTAGGCGCGCGGACGCTCGATCGAATGGCGGACGCCGGCCTGGGCGCCGAGATGGACGACGTAGTCCGGCTTGCTGTCCCGCCACAGGCTGGCGAGGGCGCCGGCTTCGGAAAGTTCGACACGGTGGAAGGCGAAGTTCGGGTTCGGGCGGAGCAGGTCCAGCCGCGCGTGCTTCAGGGCGGGGTCGTAATAGGCGTTGATGTTGTCGCAGCCGGTGACGCGCGCGCCGTCCGCCAGCAGGCGTTGGCAGAGGGCGGCGCCGATGAAGCCGGCGGCGCCCGTGACGAGGACATGCGCGCCGGCGAGGGAGTGGTTCATGGTCAGGTCAGGGCCGGGGAGACGGGGTTGAGGCTGTGCTCTTCGAGCATGCCGAGGCGGGCGGCGTGGTCGTCCAACCGGCAGAGCATGAAGCCGAGCAGGCCGACGCCCAGGCGCCGGGCCTCCCCATACTGCAGGGCGTAGGGGCCGTCACCACTATCCAGCTCGATGCTCAGGCTGGTGCCGGGCAGGGCGGGCAGGTCGAACAGGCAGATGCGGGGCTCGCCGGCGGGCAGGCTGACGAGGAAGGGCTGGGCCTGGCTGCCTTCGGAGTGGAAGCGCAGCTCCACCTCCATGTCGGCGGGGGCGCGCATCTCCAGGTAGAGGCGGAGGGGGGCGTCGGTGCCGGCGGGAAGCGGCAGGCGCAGGGTGGCGAGGCCGGCCATGGTGGAGACACCCCATTTCTCCAGCGGGTACCAGCCGGGGCCTTCGCGCACCAGCTCGGCCATGGCGGGGGCGAGGGCGGGGGTGGGGCTTTCCATCCGCCGCAGCTTGTAGTGCTGGCCGAGCGCGACGGTGGCCGCTTCCGCCACCGGGCGGACGGGCTGGGCGGCCAGGGCGCGGATGGCGTCCAGCGCCTCGTCCTTCACCGCGTCCCAGCTACGGGGCTGGCCTTTGGCGCGGATCAGCGCTTCCTGCGCCGCGCGGTAGGCGGGGTCGAGGATGACTTTTTCCAACGTTGCCGTCAGTTCCGGCAGGCTTTGCGGGGTGAAGTAGGTGGCGACATCGCCGCCCGCCTCGGTCAGCGCCGAGTGGCGCGGGGTGATGGTGACCTTGCCGTGGGCCAGGGCCTCGGTGATCGGCAGGCCCCAGCCTTCGTAGTGGCTGTTGTAGACGGTGAAGGCGCAGCGGTCGTACAGCGCGTCCAGCTCCTGGTCCGAGACCTGGGGGAGCAGCAGGACGTGGCGCTGCAGTTCGGGCGAGGTTTCCAGCAGCTTCAGGGCGGCGTCGGCGTGCCAGCCGGGTTTACCGACGCAGACGAGGCGGGGGATGGCCTCGGCGCCATGCTCGCGCAGCAGCTTCAGCCAGGCGTTGAAGACCAGCAGGTGGTTCTTGCGGCTTTCCAGCGTGGCGACGAACAGCGCGAAGCTCTCATCGTGGCGGAGGGCGCGCAGGGCCTCCATCGGCGCGGCGTTGCCTTGTGGGGGCAGCAGGCCGCGCGGGTCGGCATCGAGGCGCACCACGTGGGTGGGGGGCGTCAGGCCGGGGCGCAGCGCTTCCATGTGCTTGCGCAGGTCGTCGCGGGTGTTTTCCGAATTGCAGAGCAGGCCGTGGGCGTGCAGGCCGAGGGCGCTGAACCAGCGGACATAGGAATGCACCAGGCCGGTGAGGCAGTGTTCCGGCACGATCAGCGGCACGCAGTCATGCACGAAGGGGACGTAGCGCACGCCGTGATCACGCTGCGCTTGGCGCAGGGCGCGGAAATAGTCCGTCAGGCTCCAGGAATTGCCGAGATTGACCAGCAGGGCGTCGCGCGGGAAGCGCATGGCGCCGGTGGCGTTGAGCAGGCGGCGGACGGCATCACGCAGCCCGGTCCATTCCGGGTCCTGCGTATCGGCGCCAGCGGCGGAGAGGGCGCAGAGGCGGGTGAAGGCGTGGCGGTCCACCGCCTTCCAGACGCGCTGGCGGGGTTCGAAATAGGCGAGCGAGATGGCCATGCCGGCGGCGGGCGCGGTGAGGGCGCGGGTGATGATGCCCGACTGCACGCGCTGGATGCCGGTGGGGGTGCGCCGGTCGTTGAAGTATTGCAGCAGGTCGGTGACGTCGAACACCGTGGCGATGGCCGCATCCACCGGTTGTGGAACGGGCAGGAACGGCGCGAAGCGCGGGTCCTTATCACGTTCGCGCGAGAGGGCGGCGCGGTCGGCGGCATCGATCTCCGGGCCGGTCAGCCACTCGGCGGTGGCGGCGGCCTCGACCCGCGCGGCGGCGCTGGAAGGGTTCATCGCCAGGGCGCGGTGATAGGCGCGGGCGGCATCGTGCCAGCGGCCAAGCACCTTCTGCGCGTGGCCGATCTGTACCTGGAGGTCGGCGTCGTCCGGGGCCAGGGCCTCGGCCTCCCGGTAGCGGGCCAGGGCTTCGGCGACCTTGCCGCCTTCCTTCAGGCAGTGGCCTTCCTGGACGATGATGGTCCAGTCATTGGGGCGCAGGATGGTGAATTGGCGGTAGGCGTCGGCGGCGCCCATCCAGTCCTTGTCCCGCCTGTGAGCATCCGCCTTGGCCAGCAGGGTATCCGGGTCGATGATCGGGGATGCCATGTCGTTCAGGGGGCCTGTGCGTCTTCTTGTGGACGGAGGTTCAGTCCTAAGCCAGGCGGTGGGGCAGGGCAAATGGCAAGCCGTGCCGCGCCGGGGGCGGTGCCCGGCGCGGAGGGCCTTTCCGGGCACGGTCCGGGCCTGCTGTCGCGGCGTCAGGCGGGGAGGGGCAGGTCCCCGCGCGGCTCGTGCACCGGGCAGCGGCCGTGGCTGGAGCGGAAGGCGACCGAGGCCTCGTAGCTTGTCTTGCGGACGCGCATGATGGAGCCCAGCGGACGGTGCGCGGCCAGGCCATGCCAGGGGCTGAAGGAGACGCCATCGTCCACCAGGCGGGAGCGTTCTTCCGACCAGCCGCTTTGGGGCGGTACGGTGATGCGGGCGACGGTGACATAGGGGCTGGCGTCCTCCGGCCAGACGACGGAGGCATCCTCGATCGGCATGCTGTCCAGATCGGTGCAGAGCTGCACACGGACTTCCCATTCGCCGCCTTCGCGCGCGATGAACTCGGAGAGTTCCTCGCGCAGCGCATCGGGGCGGCCACTGGTGTGGATGTGCTGGTCGGTCAGTGCGCGCAGCGCCTGGGTGGCGGGGGCGATAGAGAGCTTCGCTATGTAGGGGCCATGCAGCAGCGGCGCCTGGGTGTAGAAGGTCTCGCCCAGGATGTGGGTGTTGGGGTGGCCGCCCATGCTCTTGAGCGTGGTGCTTTCGCCACCCAGGCTCTCCAGCACCCTCTCGGCGCCGCGCAGGGTGGCGGAGACCGCTTTCTTCAGCACCTGGGGCGTGTCCGTGGTCTTGGCCAGCAACTTCAGGTTGCCGAGAAACTTGCGGGCGTTCGGCGCCGCGAAGGCCGGGCCGTTGACCATGACGTAGTCCTGGCTGTCGCCGGCGGCATCGGGCAGGCGCTCGCCCTCGACGCCCATGATCTTGATGGCGAGGCCGCGCGGGACGGAGATGCTGTCGTCCAGCACATCTCCTGGATTGGTCGAGAAGCGCAGGATCGCCGGATAGGTGGCCGGGGTGGCGTAGAGGCCCTGGGCCAGCGTGGGGGGCAGGCCGGGGAGGACGGTGAGCTGGCCGTGCAGCAGGCCGTGGCTCTTGGCGTGCACGCCGCGCAGCGCCTGGCCGGAGTCCTTCAGGACCGTCTCGGCGATGCTGCGCAGGGTCTCGACCAGTTCGCGCGTGGTTTCGGCCTCGTCCTTCTCCAACTGTTCGAAGTGCGGCTGGTAGGGCAGGGGAGCAGCGTTGGGCTGGGGCATGGGGGCTCCGGGCAGGAAGGGCTATCCCTTCTCCAACGCCTGGAGATTTGTAATGTTGCCTGGAAATTCCTGCAAGCTTGGTCAGGGCCTTGCGGCGGTCAGCGCAATGGAAGGGCGGCGGCGTCGCGCAGGATGGCGTTGGCCTGCGGGCTCCATCCCGCGTCGTCATGCAGGGTGAGGCCGGGGTGGAGATGGTCCGGCTGGCGGCTGTGCTTGCGCGCCTGCACCAGCATGCGGCGGGCGGGTTGGCCGGCGCGTGGCCAGCAGGGCAGCAGGGCCAGGCCGCCGCAGCGGGCGGCGTGCAGGGCGAGGGTGGCTTCGGTGACGCGGCCGGCGGGTAGCACGAAGGTCAGGCTGCCCTTGTGGGCCAGCGGGGCGGCCAGGGCGCCGGCCCAGAGTTCCAGCGCCGGGCCGTGGCCCAGATGCGGCGGGCCTTCATGCGTGGCGGCGGCGCGCAGGCGGGTGGGCGGGCGGGTGCCGCCGGGCCAGTAGGGCGGGTTGGCGCAGGCATGGTGGACCCGCCGGTCCTGCAGCAGGGCGGGGTCGGTGATGTCCCCGGTCAGGATGGTGACGCGGTCCGCCACGTTGTTGGCGGCGGCGTTGTGGCGGGCGAGCTCGGCGAGTTCCGGCTCGCGCTCCACCGCGAGGATGTGCAGGTCCGGCACGCGGGCGAGCAGGCAGAGGAAGACGGCGCCAGTGCCGCAGCCGGCTTCCAGCACCGTCTGGCCCGGGCGGGCAGGGATGCTGGCGGCGAGGAGGACGGCATCCAGCCCGGCGCGCAGGCCCTGCACGGGCTGGCGCAGGCGGACGCGGCCGCCCAGCAGCGTGTCCTCGGTCGTGTCGCCCGTAGCGTCCGGGAGCGTGGGCATGCCGGGCTGTTCCTTGGGCCGGCGCTTCGGCCGGGTTGGGCGGTCGGCTTGCTGGGCCGGGGTGCGGCCGGTATGGTGCGCGCGCCAGCAAGAGGTCAATCCCCGCGTGAGCTTCCCCGCCGTACAGACCCGCGCCGACCAGGCTTCCGCCCCGAACGGGGAAGACGCGCTTACCGCCCTGGTGGGGTTGGTGCGTGAGGATCTGGAGGCCTGCAACCGCCAGATCGTCGAGCGGATGCAGAGCCCGGTGGCGTTGATTCCGCAACTCGCGGCGCATCTGATCGCGGCAGGTGGCAAGCGGCTGCGGCCGTTGCTGACGCTGGCCGCCGCGCGGATGTGCGGCTATCGCGGCGACCGGCATGTGCGGCTGGCGGCGTGCGTGGAGTTCATCCACACCGCGACGCTGTTGCATGACGACGTGGTGGACGAGAGCGACCTGCGCCGTGGCCGGGCCAGCGCCAATGCGGTGTTCGGCAACCAGGCCAGCGTGCTGGTCGGCGATTTCCTGTTCGCGCGCAGCTTCGAACTGATGGTGGAGGATGGATCGCTGGAGGTGCTGCGCATTCTGTGCGGCGCCAGCGCCACCATCGCCGAGGGCGAGGTGCTGCAGCTGGTGATCCAGAACGACACGTCCTCGACCGAGGAACAGTATCTCGATGTGATCGAGGGCAAGACGGCGGCGCTGTTCGCGGCGGCGACGCGTGTGGGTGCCGTGGTGGCCGACCGCCCGGTGGCGGAGGCAGAGGCGCTGGACGCCTATGGCCGCAACCTGGGCATCGCCTTCCAGCTGGTGGACGACGCGCTGGATTATTCCGCGCAGCAGGAGAAGCTGGGCAAGACGGTGGGCGACGACTTCCGCGAGGGGAAGATCACGCTGCCGGTGCTGCTGGCGTTCCAGCGCGGCGACGAGGCCGAGAAGGTGTTCTGGCGCCGTGTGCTGGAGGAGAAGCAGCAGGAAGAGGCCGACCTGCCGCATGCGTTGGCGCTGATGCAGAAGCACCAGGCTTTCACCGATACGATCGGCCGGGCGCGCGAATATGGCGACAAGGCCATCGCGGCGCTGGAGGGCTTCCCGGACAATGCGGAGAAGCAGGCATTGGTGGGTGTGGTGGAATTCTGCATCGCCCGGGCGCACTGAGCGGCCATAGCGCTGCGCTGATTGTTTGAAGCCTGGCGTTCAACGCCGGCTGCAAGCCAAGTTTGAGAAAAGAAGATGAGGTCCGGGGAATTCCTTCCCCGGCCTTTTTTGTTTCCTGCAAGGTTTCCACAGGAAGAACGCCGGGGGATGTCCTCCCCCGGCGCTGGTGTCCGCGTTAGATCTGGCGGTCGCCCAGCGGGCCGCCGGGGATCAGCGGATCGTTGATGCCACCGGTGCGGCGGGTACGGGTGTCGACGGAGGTTTCCTCGTCGTAGCCCTGCCAGCCGCTGGCGCGGTAGTCGGCCTCACGCGCGTTGATGTCGACCGGGTTGTGGCGGGCCAGGATGGCTTCCACTTCCGAGGAGCGGCCTTCCTCGACGCGGGCGGTGACGATGCTGCCGCCGCGGCGCATGCCTTCGGCGTAGATCGGTGCTTCACGCTCGCTGACGCCATGGCCGGTCAGGCTGCCGACGAGGCCGCCGGCGACCGCACCGGTACCGGCGCCGACCAGGGTGGTGGCGAGGGCGCCGGCCGCGACCAGCGGGCCGATGCCGGGAATGGCGATGGCGCCGAGCGCCGCGGCCAGGCCGGCACCGCCGCCGAGGAAGGTGCCGAGCGCGGCGCCGATGCCGGTGCCGCTGCTGGTGGATTCCGCACGGTCATGATGCGTGGCGGGGTCAGCGCTGGTTTCCGGGTTGGCGGCGACGATGCCCAGGTCGTCATGCGCGAAGCCGGCGGCTTCGAGATCGGCGACGGCGGCCAGGGCCTGGTCTCGGGTGTCGTACATGCGGGTGACGGTGCGTTGCATGGGGGCGTTCCTTCTTGGGCCAGACCGGGTCCGGCCACGAATTTGGTGTTGGTCCGCGGCGCTGTGCCGGCCGGTGGGGCCGGGCACGCTGCCTTGGCGGGCGGCCGCCGTTCAGGCGGCCGCGTGGGGCTTAGCGGTTGGCGGCGGGCGCGTTGCCGACGACGACATTGCCCTGGAAGTCCAGGCCGACGTCGCTGCGGGTGCCGTTGCGCATGGCCTGGCCGCGCCAGACGCCCTGGTCGTCCTTCCGCAGGTTCTGGATGTCCGTGTAGCCGGCACCCTCGATCCGGCTGCGGGCCTGGCCTTCGGTGAAGCTGTTGGCGCCGGCGGCGGGCGTCGCGGTGGTGGGGGTGGCGTCCGTGCGCGGGGCGGCGGCGCCGGGGGCCGGCGTCGCGCTGCCGGTGGCGCCGGGCGCCGTGCCCATGGTGCCGGGCGCGGTGGCCGGCGGGGTGGTGGCCGGGGGCGGGTTCATGCCCGGGGCGGTGGTGGGCGAGTTGCTGCCGGTGCCGGGCTGCGGCGCGGTCTGCGCCATGACAGCGGGGGCGACGAGGAGAGAAGCGGCAAGTGCCAGTGCGGTGGATTTCGTGCGCATGCGTAGTCTCCCGTTGATGTTTATTGCGACGACGCAGTTTCGTCGTGTGGTTAGTCAACGGGCGAGCGAGGGTTTGTTTGCGGCTTAAGCAGGAAAAATCGACGTGTGCCGATCTGTACTGCGATGCGGCGAGAAGCTGGTGGCTGTTGTTATGCTTTCGCTTCCGCTTGGCGGATGGCCGGCGATGCGAGGGGCCGGGGGAAACCCCGGCCCCGTGGCGTCAGCCGCGGCCGACGAAGGGCATCTTGGTCGCCATGATGGTCATGAACTGGACGTTCGCATCGAGCGGGAGGGAGGCCATGTGCAGCACGGCCTCACCCACATGGCGAGCGTCCATGCGGGGTTCCACCATCATGGTGCCGTTGGGCTGAGGCACGCCGTTGGTCATGCGCTGCGTCATCTCGGTGGCGGCGTTGCCGATGTCGAGCTGGCCGCAGGCGATGTCCCACCGCCGGCCGTCCAGGCTGAGCGACTTGGTGAGGCCGGTGATGGCGTGCTTGGTGGCGGTGTAGGGGGCGGAGAAGGGGCGCGGCGTGTGCGCGCTGATGGAGCCGTTGTTGATGATGCGGCCGCCCTGCGGCTTCTGGTACTTCATGATGCGGAAGGCCTGCTGGGCGCAGAGGAAGGCGCCGTTCAGGTTGGCGGCGACGGTGCCGAACCAGTCTTCCAGCTTCAGCTCGTCCACATCCACCGCCGGGGCGCCGCGGCCGGCGTTGTTGAACAGCAGGTCCAGCCGGCCCCACTTCTGCTCCACTGCCTGGAACAGCGCGGCGACCGAGGCGGCATCGCCCACGTCGGTCGGCACGGCGAGGCAGCGTGTGCCGGCATCCCCGGCTTCGGTGATGGTGGCTTCCAGCGCATCGGCGCGGCGGCCGGCGAGGGCGACGCTCCAGCCCGCGCCGAGCAGGGCCAGCGCGGCGGCGCGGCCGACGCCGCTTCCGGCGCCGGTGACGACGGCGATTTTCGATTCAGCCATGCGGACGGTTTCCCCTTCAGGATTGTATGGCCCAGGTTTGCCACCCGCCTTGGGCCCCGCCGTTCCCGGCGGGCCAGGGCAGGGCCTGGTATCTGGCCGCGCGGCGATTCCCCCAGCCACGGCCATGGCGGCATGATGCGTTCACGCGCGGCCCGGCGCCATGCTCGATGGACGCGTTTGGCGGCGTGATCCTGGCTTTTCGGCGGATTTGCGTGCGGCGTGGCGGCGGGTTGGCCTACCAGGGGCAGGGCGGCAGGCCGAGGGCGTTTTCCAGCCGGTGGGAGAGCAGCAGGCCCTGGCCGGCACGCGGGCGCCATTGGCCCGGCGCGGCGTCCAGCCCCAGTTCCTGCCGGAAGGCGGGGCCGAGGCCCTCGACCAGCAGGCGGGCGAAGGTGGGGGCGAACTGGGTGCCGGAACAGGCTTCCACCTCGGCCAGCGCCTCGGCCACCGTCAGGCGGGGGCGGTAGGCGCGGCCGGGCTCGATCATGGCGACGAAGGAGTCGGCGACGCAGGCGGCGCGGGCGAGGGGGATGATGCTGTCCCCCGCCTTGCCGCTGGGGTAGCCACCGCCCTGCCAGCGTTCGTGATGGTCCAGCGCCGTGGCGATGACCTGGGGCGGGAAGCGCAGGGCGGCGAGGGTCTGGGCGCCGCCGGCGGAATGGGCGCGGATGATCTCCATCTCCTCCCGCGTCAGGCGCCTTGCGGCATCGAGAACGGCGGTGGGGACGAAGAGCTTGCCGAGGTCGTGCATCAGCCCGGCGGAGACCACCAGGGCGGGGTCGCCGATGACGCCGGGGCGGTGCTCGGCCATGGCGAGCATGACCGTGGCGACGCGGATGGAGTGGTCCGCGGTCGGCGGGTGGTGTTCGCGGATGGTGGCGAGCAGGCGGACGCTCTGGCGGGAGAGGCTGCCATCGCCGGTGGGGTCGGGGTGCGGGGCGGCACGGGCGGCGGCGGGCCTGGCCGGGTGAGGGCCGGGTGGCGGCGTCTCCCGTTCAGGCTGGCTGGCGCCAGTCGGGGCAGCGGACATCAAGGAAAGGCGCCTCTTCTGGCTGAGCGCTGGTGGAGGCGGAGCCAGGCCGGGACGGCCCGTGACGGCGCTACCAGACCAGCCGGTAGCCGCGGCCGCGAACGGCCGTGACGCGGATACGGCCCCCGGAGGCCCGCAGCAGCTTCTGCCGCAGGGAGGAGGCGAACTGGTCCACGCCGCGTTGCTGTGGTTGCAAAGCATAGCCCAGCACACGCTTGGCAACAAGCGAACGCTCCGCCACGCGGTCCGGCGCCGCGAGCATGATTTCCAGCAGTCCGGCCTCGGCGCCGGTCAGGCGGTGTTCGCGGCCGTCGCGGCCCAGCAGGCGCTGGCGCTGCGGGTCCAGCAGCACGTCGGCGGCCTCGACGGAGGACATGGAGGGGTCCGGGTCCTCCAGCCGCCGCAGCAGGGCGCGCAGGCGGGCCACCGTTTCCCGCGCCGGGAAGGGCGGGGTGAGGACGTCGTCGGCGCCGAGTTCCAGGCCGGCGGCGCGGTCGGCTTCCGAATCCTGGGTGCTGAGCATGATGACGCCGCGGTCGCGCCGGCCGCCGATGTCCCGCAGCACCAGCAGGCCGCTGCCGTCGGGCAGGGAAAGATCGACCATGGCGATGCGGACGGCATCGATGTCAGCGGCGCGGGCGGCGGCGATGCTGCCGGCGATGCGGACGTCGAAATCGGCGTTTTCAAGGATGCCGGCGAGGCTGGCGGCGAGGGCTGGATCGGCTTCCACCAACAGGACGCGGACACGCTGCTGCGCGCGCACTGGCCGGCGCGCGGCGAGTTCTGGCCCGGATGCGGCTGTGGACGCTCTGCCCATGCGGCGCAGACTAGCGCTTCACGAGCGCTTTACCAACCTCTGGGTGTATGAGGTCTTGGTCTTTGCAATTATGCCGGGCGCGGCGCGGGTCCGTGCAACGCACCATGCAGGCGGGCCAGCAGGGTGGCGGGGTCGCAGGGCTTGGCCATCATCGCCTCCCCGGCGGCGTCATGGTCTTCCTCACTCAGGGCATAGCCGGACATCAGCAGGACGCGCAGGCCGGGCAGGCGTTCGCGCGCCATGGCGGCCAGGCGGGGGCCGCTGATGCCACCGGGCATGATGACGTCCGAAAGCAGCAGGTCCGGGCGCAGGCCCTGGTCCAGCGCCGCCAGGGCGGCGGGGCCACCTTCCAGCGCCGTGACGCGGTAGCCCATGCGGCCGAGTTGCCGGGCCAAGCGGGCGCGCAGCGGGGCCTCGTCCTCCACCAACATGACGTGTTCCTGGGTGGGGGCGGGCTCGGGTGGGGTGGGCGTGGGTACCTCCGGGGCCGGGTCCTGGGCGACGGGGATGTCGCTGAAGAAGACGCCGACGCCGTCCCCGGCCGCGAAGGCGTTGATCTTGAGGCGGTAGCGGCCATCGCCGAAGGATTGCTCGAAGCTGCGCGGCTGGCCGGTGGCGGCGACGGCGTGCAGGTGCTCGAACAACGGCAGGTCCACCAGGTGGGGGAAGATCTCCCACACGGAGGTGGCGGGCATCCCGCCATCCTGTTGCAGCAGGTGGCGGGCGGCGGCGTTGGCGTAGGTGATGCGCCAGGCGGCATCCAGCGCGACGAAGCCGTGCTCCATGGCTTCCAGCAGGCGCTCCATCCGACCGCGGGCGGTGCGGGCATCCTGCGCCGCGCGCTGGGCGGCGGCGAGCAGGCGGCGGTTGGTGACGGCGATGCCGGCCACCCGGGCCAGTTGCGCCAGCACCGCTTCCTCATCCGCCGAGAAGCGGCTGGCGCGGCTGGCGACGGTGAGGGTGCCGAGCAGGGCGCCATCCTCCGCCCGCATGGCGATGCCGAGGCGGGCGGGCAGGTCGCCGGTGGCCGGGATGGCGTGGGGGGCCAGGGCGTCCTCGCGCGGGCTCCAGGCCTCCAGCGCCGACAGAATGTCCGGCGGGAAGGGATTGTCGGGGTCGTTGGAGAGGGTGACCTGTGGCGCGGCATTGCCTTCGTGCAGGGCGATGCAGGCATAGGGGACGGCCAGCGTCTCCCGCGTCAGCCGGGCGATGTAGCTGAGCAGGGCGGGGAGTTCCGGCCTTGTGGCGATGCCGGCGGCGCCATCCGCCAGGCGCTGCAGCCGGGCGGTGGCGGCGGCCTGGGTGGCGACGCGGCGGCTCGCTTCCCGCTCTAGCAGCCATATGGCCAGGGCGGCGGCGGCGATGAGCAGCACGGTGAGGGTGGCGCCCATCGTGGCGCGCTGCTGCCAGCGGGTGATGGCCGGGCTGTTGGCGAGGCCGAGCGAGATGACGAGCGGATAGCCGGGCACCGGGCGGACGGCCATGTAGCGGGCCACGCCGTCCAGGGAGGAAACAGTAATGCCGTCCCAGCTCGACGCGCGTGCGAAGGCGTGGCTCAGCCGGGCCGCGCTGGGCATGGGCTGGCCGATCATCGCCGCCGGCAGGGCGGGGATGCGGGCGAAGATGCGGGCCTGGCGGTCCATCACCGTGACGCTGGACCCCGGGCTGAGCTGCAGCCCGGCATAGAAATCCTGCAGCAGGCGGACGGGGAGCAGCGCCACGGCCACGTTTCCGTCCCCGATGCGCCGGGACAGCGGCAGCAGGGCGCCGGCGGTGGCGTGCAGCGGCTGGCCGATGCTGGCCTGGCGCTGCGGATCGGTTGGCAGGGCGGCGGCGAGAGCGGCGAGGGCGGCCGGGCTGATGCCCTTCAGTTGCCGGCGGCTTCCCGGCGTGGCTTGGAGGATGTCGCCCCCGGTGCCGAGCAAAACGAGGGCGACGTCCCCGGGCGCCGCTTCTTCCCGCTGCGAGAGGGCGGAGAGGAATGCGGAGGGGAGGTTCAGGGAGTCGATGCTGTTGGCGTGGTCGATGCCGAGCAGCATCTGTTCCAGCCCGCCGAGGATGGCGCCGGCCTGGGCTGCCACTGTATCCGCCAGCGCCCCGGCTTCCCGCAGCACCTGCCGCTCGACCGCCGCGCGGTCCAGCGACAGATAGAGCCAGACGCCGCCGCCGGCGGTGAGGATAATGGTGCCGAGCAAAGCAAGGGGGGCGAGGCGGCGGGCGGACGGCATGAAGCGCCGCCAGGCGGGGGCCTGGGCGGTCGGGCCAGCGATCGCGTGGGGCGTGCCGTCAGGCAAGGATGGGGGTCATGGTGCTTGGGCAATGCTTGTGCAGCCGGAACGGAGTGGGCCGCAAGAGGCAAGCGTCGCCTGCGCCGTTATTTCGCTGGCGCGGCATGGGGGAAGACCTGAATCCGGTTTCAGGCGAGCAAAGGCAGGCGTTCCGCCATGGCGATGTGCGACAGCAGGGTCAGTGCGGCGGCGTAGTAGTCCTGTGCCTCGGCCACTGAGGGCAGCGGCACGCCGGTCGGCGCCGTGTTGCCAGCCACCCGCGCCACGGCCTGCTGGCCGGAGTTCAGCGGGTAGGGGGCGGGCGTGTTGTCGGTCAGCGACACCCAGGCGGGCTGGAAGGCGCGGCCGGGCTGGGTCCAGAACGCGACGGCGGCGGTGGCGGCGGGTTCCCGCGCCATGCCGGCCCAGGCGAGGTAGAGCGGTACGCGCACGGCATCGTAGGAGAAGCGCGGTTCCCACCCCGGGGCGATGCTGGGGCGGCCGCCAGCACGGGGCAGGCGGACCCAGTCCGGCGGCAGGCCGTAGCGGCCGAAGCGGGCTTCGCGCAGCATCGTCACGCCATCCCGGTACAGGTCGGCCCACGGGTTGTTGGCGCCACCTAGGGCGGCGAAATCCGCGAAGGCGGGGAAGACGTAGTAGGAGGGGTTCGCCACCACGTGGTCCCGGTGGTCGAAGCCGAAGGCGGCGGGCAGCAGCACGGTGCGGCCGCCGATGGGACGGATGCAGAGGCGGGCGAGGTCGTTGCAGATGTCGCTGGCCATCTGCCGCAGTTCCGGCCGGTGCCAGCGATGCGAGGCGCGCAGCAGGGCCCAGGCGATGAAGATGTCGCCGTCGGCGGCGTTGTTGCCGTCCTCCACCGGGCGGGGGCGGTCCGGGCGCCACTGCCAGGCATGCAGGCTGTCGTTCGGCCGCCGCAGCGAGCGCTGGGTCCAGGCGAGGAGCTGGTCGAAGGTGGCGCGGTCGTCATGCGCCTCGGCCATCAGCAGGGCCCAGCCCTGGCCTTCGGAGTGGGAGGTGTTGCCGTTGCCGGTGTCGATGACGCGGCCTTCGCGGCTGACGAAACGGTCGCGGAACAGCACCCACTCGGCATTGGAGGGCGGGCGCGAGACGGCGCGGTAATCGGCGTGGCCCTGGTTCGACCGCGTGGTGCCGCAGATCGCTACGGCTGCCAGAGCTGCAAAACCTCGCCGCGTCATCGTCCGCATCTTGCGTTACCTGGTTGGGCTACGGGGGCGGTGCCGTGTGGCAGGCCAACCCGAATGAGTTGCTTGAAGCTGATTATGCACGCGCAGGATGCAGGGATTAATGACAACTATCTGTGATTTTGTAAGGTTAGCTCAAGTGTTGTTCCAGCTTTAAATGTTTATTCTCAGAGGGTTATGAGATTTATCGCGGTCTCGTTCGAGGTTAGCTTTCTTTCGAAAGGTGTAAACAACCCGGCGGCCGTGGGGCGGTGGATTTTACAACCGGGAGCACGGAATCGGTGGCTGGAGCGGGGCAGGAAGACGTCTTTTCATGGGCTTCGCGCCTGTTCCTCGCCTGACATGCAAAACGGGCCAGCAGTTGCCCTGCTGGCCCGGTCTGGTGGACGGATCGGAGGACGCGGCGGCCCGTGCCGACCCTGGGGCGGTCAGGCTTTCAGGCGCAGCACCGCGACGGGCATGGTGCCGAGCAGGGTCTCGACCTCCAGCCGCTGGCCCTGGCGGAAGGTGCTGTCGTCCAGCACGCCGTGCCAGTCGCCCTGGATCTCGCCCGGCAGGTGCAGGGTGGTACCGCGCCAGTGGCCGGGCGGGACGCCGGGGCGCTCGGCCGCGACCTTGCCGGCACGCAGCGGGACGACGACGAGGATGGCATCCTGCCCCTGGCGGCGCAGGAAGGCGAAGACGGCTTCCCCCTGCGGGCCGGTGGCGATCAGCGGCGTGTACTCGCCCTGGTGGAACAGCGAAGGCAGCTCCGCCCGCAGCTGCAGCAGGCGGTGGATGATGGCCTGCTTGATGCGACCATCCTGCCAGTGGCCGAGCAGCGCCTGTGGCGTGGCGGCGGCGCTGAGTGCCTGTTGGCGCTGGACGAAATCCACCGGGCGGCGGTTGTCCGGGTCCACCAGGCTTTCGTCCCAGAACTCGGTGCCCTGGTAGAGGTCCGGCACGCCGGGCAGAGTGTAGCGCAGAGCGGTCTGCGCCAGGCCGAGCGTGGCGCCGGCGGGGGCGAGGCGGGCGGCGAAGGCGGCGATGCCGTCCAGCAATTCCGGCTCCTGCTTTTCATCCAGCACGGCTTTCAGGAAATCGAGCGAGGCGGCTTCGTATTCCTCGTCCGGGCTGGCCCAGCTGGAGCGGCGCTTGGCTTCGCGCATGGCCTTCTGCTGCCAGCCGGCGAGGCGTTCCACCCAGGCCTCGATGCCGGCGCGGTCCGTGGTGCGCAGGCCGAGCGGCCAGGAGGCGACGAGCATCTGGAACAGCATGGCGGCGTCGGCGGGTTCCGGCCCCGGGCCGGTCGGCAGGTCGGCGCGCAGGTGGGAGCTGGCGGCCATCCAGCCGCGCAGTGTGGCGGCCCATTCGTCCGGCATGCCGGCGAGGGCGGCGAGGCGCAGCCGCACATCCTCGCCCCGCTTGTGGTCATGCGTGGCGGTGGCGAGCATGGCGCCAGGGACCTGCCGCAGCCGTTCCTTGTTGGCGGTGTGGAAAGCGGACGGCGTCAGGAAGAAGGCGTCCGGGTGGGAGCCGACCTCGTTGCGGGAGAGCAGGCGGCCGTAGCGGTAGAAGGCGGTGTCCTCGACCGACTTGGCGGCAGTGGGGGAGGAGAGCTGCTGGAAGCGCGTGCGGGCGGCAAGGCGGAGGGCGCGCTGCGCCTCGGGGAGGTTGAGGATGCGTTCCTCGCCCAGCCAGAGATGCAGCAGGTCCAGCACCGCGTGGTCGTCCACCGGCAGGGTGGCGCGGGCGGCGCCGACGGCGCGCAGCAGGATGGTGGCATCCTGGGAGGACGGGCGGCCGGCGCGGTTGTAGGTGCGGTAGACCGGGAAGTGGACGAGGATCTCGGTCAGTACCCGGCGGATATGCGCCAGCGGCACATCCCGCGTCATGATGTCCGCACGGGCGATGCGGTGCAGGGCGACGGCGCAGGCCTCGCGCTCGGCGGCCAGGTTGTCGCGCAGGATCTGGCGGCGGGCGAGGCGTTCCTCCGCCGGGAAGTCCCGGCGGCTGCCGGAGACCTCCCGCCACAGGATGGAGAGCGGGGCCTCGCCGGCCGGGTCGTGCAGCACGGCGGCGACCTGGTCCATGAAGTCGTAGCCGGTGGTGCCGTCCGTGCGCCAATCCCGCGGCAGGGGCTCGCCGGGGGCGAGGATCTTCTCGACCAGGATGTAGGGGGCGCCTTGCGCCGAATCCGCGGGGCGCTGGGGGGCCAGGGCTTCCATGCGGCGGCGCAGCTTGCGGGTATAGGCGCCGGGCTGGGCCAGGCCGTCCACATGGTCGATGCGCAGGCCGTCGATCAGGCCTTCGCCGTAGAGGCGCAGGATCAGGGCGTGGGCTTCGTCGAAGACCTGCGGTACCTCGACCCGCACGCCGGCCAGGCCGGTGACGTCGAAGAAGCGGCGCCAGTTGATTTCTTCAGACGCCAGCTTCCAGTGGGAGAGGCGGAAATTCTGCTTCTCCAGCAGCGCATGCAGGCGGTCGCGGCCTTCGGGCGTCGTGGCATCGTAGGGCGCCAGGCCGTCCGGGGCGGCGAGGATGGCCTGCGCGTCCTGCGGGCGGATGGGGAAGAGGTCGTCGTAATAGATGGCGGCGAGGCCGGTGGGGCCTTCGGCGGCCAGGGTGATCTCGCCGTCCGCCAGGGCCTCGCCATACGGGCGGCCGAGGAAGGGGGCGAGCATCTTGCCGCGCAGGGCGGGGTCGTCGGAATGCCAGTCGATATCGAAGAAGTTGGCGTAGCGGCTATCCGGCCCGTTGGCCAGCACGTCCAGCCAGGGGGCGTTGCCGCGGCCGCCGACGCCCATGTGGTTGGGCACGATGTCCAGCAGCAGGCCCATGCCGTGCTGGCGCAAGGTGGCGGTGAGGCGGCGCAGCGCGTCCTCCCCCCCCAGTTCCGGGTTGATGGAGGCGTGGCTGATGGTGTCGTAGCCGTGGGTGGAGCCCGGGCGCGCGGTGAGGATGGGCGAGGCGTAGAGATGGCTGATGCCGAGGCTGGCGTAGTACGGCACGGTGGCCGCCGCGTCGTCCAGCGTGAAGCCCTTGTGCAATTGCAGGCGGGCTGTCGCGCGCGGGGTGGTGGTGATGGTCGGCTGCGTCATCTGGGCTGTCTCTCCGCGCGGGCAGGTGCTTGACGCATGGGCATGGGGGCAAGTTGCAGCTTGGCGAATGGGTTGGGACGAAAGCGGCGGGGCTGCATGGGGCCGGTCAGCCGAGGCTGCCGGGAGGCGGGACCATCCAGTCGCCGAGTTCGCCACCTGCGATGGTGGCAGCGAGCATGCCGCCCATGTAGAGGACGAACGCCCCGGCGGCCCGGGGCAGGGTACGGGCCTGCAGCAGATAGACCGCGAGGCCGAGCGGCATGAACAGCAGGACCAGGATGCGGGCGAGGCCGCCGGGTGGCCGGTAGCCGCCCTGCCGGGCATCGGCCGTGCACCACCAGGCGGTGAGGGCGACAAGGATGATGGCGAAGGCGAAATCCGCCCAGGTCATGTCGGTGGAGTAGGCGGTGCCGGCGAGGGAATCCGCGACCGGGCTGACGAAGCAGACGGCCAGCATGGCGAGGTAGACGGTGCCGCGCTGGCCTGGGCGCGGAGGGGAGATGCCGTTCAGCATGCCTCGCTCCATCCTTGCAGCGTGCGGCGCAGTATCGGGACGCAGCGCGGACTTGTCGAGCATGGCGGGTGGCGGCGTGGCCGCGCCCCAGGGCGAGGAGGCCCCGGGGCGCGGCGCGGGGCACGTCAGTTCAGGAACTCGGGCGAGATCATGCTGGGCAGGAACAGCACCAGGGAGGGCCAGGCGATGATCAGTAGCAGCACGGCGAACATGGGCAGCAGCATGATGAAGGTGTCCTTCAGCGCATCCGCCATGCGCATGCCGGCGACGGAGCAGGCCACCATGAGGCATATGCCGTAGGGTGGCGTGACCAGGCCGAAGGCGAGCGAGACGATGCCGATCATGGCGAACTGGATGGGGTCCATGCCCACGGAGATCGTCAGCGGCTGCAGGATGGCGCCGACGATGATGATGGCGGGAATGGCATCCAGGAAGCAGCCGGTGATGAGGAAGACGCAGGCGATGAACACGCCGGTGCCGAACTGGTTGAGGTTCCAGCCCATGACGCCTTCCAGCAGCACGCGCGGGATTTCGTAATAGGCCAGCAGCCAGCCGAAGGCGCTGGCGGTGCCGACGCAGAACAGGGCGATGGCGGCGAGGCGGCCGGAATCCACCAGGCTGTCCCACAGGCCCTTCATGTCCATCTCCCGGTACACGAGCAGGGAGAGGGCGCCGGCGTAGAGCACGGCGATGCAGGCGGATTCGGTGGCGGTGAACCAGCCGAACAGCTTGCCGCCGATGATGATGAAGGGCGTCATCAGCGCCGGGATGGAGATGAACAGCGCGTTCAGGATCTCCCGCAGCGAGGCGCGGGGATAGGTGGGGTAGCCGCGCCGCTTGGCATAGACATGCACGGTGGCCATCTGCACGCCGGCGATGAGGATGCCGGGGATGACGCCGGCCAGGAACAGGCCGCCGATGGAGACGGTGAGGACGCCGCCCCAGACGATCATCAGGATGGAGGGCGGGATGATGACGGCGAGCACGGCCGAGACGGCGGTGATGGCGACGGAGAAGCTGTCGTCATAGCCTTCCTTCCGCTGGGCCTCGATGAAGATCTTGCTCTGGCTGGCGGCGTCGGCGGTGGAACTGCCGGAGATGCCGGCGAAAAAGAAGGACAGCACGACGTTCATCTGCGCCAGGCTGCCGGGGAAGTGGCCAACGAGACTTCGGGAGAGCAGCATCAGCCGGTCCGTGATGCCGCCGATATTCATCAGGTTGGCGGTCAGCAGGAAGAAGGGCACGGCCAGCAGGATGAAGCTGTTGTAGGCGTTGAACGTCTCCTGCACCACGATGAAGGGGGAGAGGTGCGGTTCGATCAGCATGATCGGCAGGCAGGCGACGCCGAGGGCGAAGGCCACGGGCACGCGCAGGGCAAGCAGCAGGAAGAAGCAGCCGAACAGGATGGCGGCCGCGATCCCCGGGGTCAGCAAGGCGCCGTTCATGCGTGGGATTCCGGTTGGGAGAGAAGGCGGGCGGCATCGACCATGCGTTCCGCGCTGAAGATGGCGAAGGAGAAGCCGGCCAGGGGCCAGGCGATGTGGATCGTCCAGAGGGGAAGCTCCGCCATCTCGCTGATGCGGTAGAAGGCGAACTCGGTGAATTCCCAGCCGAAGAACAGGAAGACGAACGAGAAGATCAGCACGAAGGTGCCGGCCACCAGCTCCACCTTCGCGTTGCCGCG
>Ga0308159_1001938_pt1 | contig 26044 bp, 25 predicted proteins | sample PhyCR1_FD_201040 | JGI IMG/M metagenome (GOLD analysis project Ga0308159, IMG submission 201040) | Phyllosphere microbial communities from UC Gill Tract Community Farm, Albany, California, United States - DLSLC.R1 | ecosystem: Host-associated > Plants > Phyllosphere > Unclassified | place: USA...
AATCGCATAGTAAGCGTTTAGGTATTAAAATTTTCGGTGGTCAGTTAGCTATCGCTGGAAACATTTTAGTACGTCAACGTGGTACAAAACACCATCCAGATAAAAATGTTGGTTTAGGAAAAGACCATACATTATTTGCTTTGATTGATGGTACAGTAGTTTTCAGAAAGAAACAAGATAACAAATCTTATGTATCTGTTCTTCCTATCTCTGATGCTGAAATTGAAGAAGCATTAGCGAAAAAACCAGCTGTTAAAAAAGAAGCTGAAGCTAAAGAAGTTGCTGCTGAAGCAACTGCAAAAAAAGCACCAGCTAAAAAAGCAGTTCAAGCAGACGAAGCTACTGAAGAAGCTGCAGTTGCAGAATAATTAGTATCAAGCGATATAGAAAACCTTCAATGAAAATTGAAGGTTTTTTTTTGCCTGTTTTTTTCTTCGCAAAAAAAAGCTGATTATCTTGTGGATATCAGCTGCTAAATCAAATCTTTAAGGATTAATATTCCCTGGCCATTAATTGGTTAGTAAGGGTAAAGAGGTTAGACTTTCTATCATCACTTACATTAATCTGTTCAAACACACTTAATGCCTTTTCCAGATAGTTATTCATACTCTCTCTTGCAATGTTCTGAATATCCAGTGTGTCGTAAACTGATCTCACGGTTGCTACCTTCTCTTGAACATCAAAGTATTTATAACCCGTCCAGGTGTCTAGTGATTCTCTAATATCTCCCTCAGCTAATTCAAATGCCTTCAGCAGTAAGAATGTCTTCTTATTGGCAATAATATCACCACCCACTTGCTTTCCAAATTTTTCCGGGTCTGCGTATACATCTAGAATATCATCCTGCAACTGAAAAGCAATCCCGATATTTTCGCCGAACTGATAAATCAGATCAGCATCTTTTTCAGATGCCCCAGCAATGATGGCACCCAGTTTTAAAGCACCGCCAAGCAGCACCGCCGTTTTCAACCGGATCATATTGATATATTCCTCAATACTCACATCATCGCGGCTTTCAAATTCCATATCCAGTTGCTGCCCTTCGCAAACACCCTGGGCGGTTGCATTGAAGGTATCCAGAACATCTTTCAAAAAAATCGGATTCACCTTTGCCAGGTTTTTGTTGGCCTCAACCATCATTACATCGCCACTTAAAATAGCAGTATTGGTGCTCCATTTTTCGTGCACTGTTGGTTTTCCCCTTCTTAAAGGGGCATTATCCATAATATCATCATGTACCAGTGTAAAGTTATGGAAAACTTCAATCGCCATTGCCGCATGGATAGAATCATGTGCATCTTTGCCAAATAATTCCGTTCCCATTAAAACCAATAACGGACGAATGCGTTTGCCACCTAAATTGATGATATAAGTAATGGGATCATAAAGTTGTTTAGGCTGATCTGGAAACCTTAAGTTTTGTATTGCCGTATTTAAAATTTGCTGTAATTGGTCAGTTGTATGCATTGCACTAGTTTGTTATGGAGGTCTTTTCTAAATTTTTTATTGCCTCTTCTTCTTTTGCTGTTCTTTTGATAATAACATTCGACTTCCAAAAATCGGCATTATAAACCATATTTTGTGTTGTTTTTACGTCATTGGTTTGCATTTGGAGCGCTTTAAGGTTATTATTATAACTCTTGCTATAGTCAACCATATACAGCAGGTTGCGGAATTCCAGTTCTTTTGTTCCCAATCCCAACACCGTCATCTTACTTTTTAATGTTAATACCGAAAAATCCAACACGTTCTTTCCTTCGCTCGTCGGTTTGTAGACAGATATTAAATTAACTTCCCTGGCTTTTGCACCAAGTATACCTCTACTATTTAAAGCAAAGTTTTTCAATATACCGTCTAGTTTTAATACACTATAATCATCCGTATTGACATAATAATCGCCCTCAAAATATGGCTTATCAGATTTTATCTTTAACTGGCAGTTGATCACTGCAATTTCATTTCCATTAAGGTGGTAGGTGCTTTTGATCTTGAAAGAATATATTGAATCTAACTTTAAAGATAATGGCTTAAGAAAATGACTATTTGACAAAAAGCCGGATAGTTCAAATGCGGCAACACTAATATTGGTGTAAGACACGTGACTATTGTTTTTTAAAAATCTACTTTCTGTAGGCAACCATTTCAATAAACCGTAACTTTTCCAGTCAGCATTAAAAAATATTTCGTTCAGATACGTTGGTCTGTCTCCTTCATAAGCGAGTTGTCGAATAAAAGCTTTCGCAAAAAACGATTCCTCTACACTGGTGATGGCTTCTTGATATGCGCTTTTCATTACAGAAAGTGCCTCATTACCAATCACTACTTCGTTCAGGTTTTGGACAATAGACTTCAACTTTACCGTGAGAAGCGAATCGGTTGCTTTGACTTTAACGGGCTGATAGCTGATGTGTGAAAGGTAGAATTCGCAGGGGAGCGACTTTACTGCAATGTCGAACTCTCCATTTTCATTACTGATGGTTTTATGGTTTTGATCAGCCTGTATGGTTATGTAAGCGATCCCGGTGTTCGTATTCTCATCTAAAATTCTACCCTTAATGGTTTGCGCCAGGAGTGAATTAGAAATCAATAAAAAAAGAATAGTACACCGGGATAATTTTATATTCATAAATTGATTAATCAGCAATGAGCGTAAAATCAATCTGGCGTTTAGCTAAATCTACTTTTTTCACCCGAATCATCACTTCGTCTCCGAGCTGGTATTTTCTCTTCTTTCTTTGGCCTATAATACAGTAATTTTTCTCATCCAGAACATAAAAATCATCAGAAATATCACGCAGGCGAATCATGCCTTCGCATTTATTTTCTTCAATTTCGACATACATTCCCCATTCGGTAACACCAGATATAATGCCCTTATATTCAGTGCCAATATTGTCTTCCAGGTATTCTGCTTGTTTGTATTTAATAGATGCACGTTCGGCATCGGCAGCCCGTTTTTCCATTGCAGATGAATGTGCACAAGCTACTTCATAGAATTCAGCATCTGCAGATTTTCCACCATCGAGATAGGTTTGAAGTAACCGATGGGCCATTACATCAGGGTAACGACGAATAGGAGAGGTAAAATGTGTATAGTATTCAAATGCCAGGCCATAGTGGCTGGTTTTCTTTGTAGAGTAAATTGCTTTCGCCATCGAACGGATGGCGAGCGATGTTAAAATGTTTTGTTCCTTTTTGCCTTCTACATCAGCCATTAGATTATTAAGCGACTTCGCGATTTCCTTATCGGATTTGGTATTGATTTTATATCCAAAACGGGAAGCAAACGTAGCGAAAGTTGTTAAGGTTTCCATGTTTGGAGAATCATGCACCCGGTAAACAAAGGTTAGTTTTTTCTCGCCTTTTTGTTTTTTCGCCACATATTCGGCCACTTTTCTGTTGGCCAAAAGCATATAATCTTCAATCAGTTTATGGGCATCTTTACGCTCTTTAACGTAAACGCCGATTGGTTTGCCAGACTCATCAAGTTTAAACTTTACTTCCGTGCTTTCGAAACTAATGGCACCGTTTTTAAATTTACGGTCTCTTAAAATGTAAGCAAGCTCGTTAAGTTTAAGAATTTCTTCCGCATGGTCGCCAGTTTTGTTTTCGATTACTTCCTGCGCTTCTTCATAGCTAAACCGCCTGTTGGAGTGGATCACTGTTCTGCCGTACCACTCATTTTGAATGTTCGCTTGTTCATCTAATTCGAACACCGCGGCAAAGCAAAGTTTATCTTCATGCGGACGAAGGGAGCAGACTCCATTACTTAAACGTTCCGGTAGCATTGGGATCACCCTATCAACCAGATAGACTGAGGTTGCACGACTATAAGCTTCTTTATCCAAATCTGTTCCCTGGATTACATAATGTGAAACATCAGCAATATGTACGCCGATTTCATAGTTACCATTCGGCAACTTCTGATAAGAAATGGCATCATCAAAATCCTTTGCGTCAGCAGGATCGATGGTGAAGGTTAAGACTTTCCTGAAGTCTTTACGCTTCGCAATTTCTGCTTCCGGAATTTCTTCAGGAATGGCATTAGCCTCTTTTTCTACCTGTGTAGGGAATTCGAGCGGAAAACCATATTGCGCTAAAATGGCGTTCATTTCAGTATTGTTCTCTCCCTGGTTTCCAAGCACGTGCTTTACTACACCGATTGGATTCTTTGCACTCTCCGGCCAGTCTGCTAACGTAACCAGCACACGCTGGCCATTTTTAGCCTCGAGCGTATCGGCAAGCGGAACAAAGATATCATGCATCATCTTTTTATCGTCAGCAATTACAAAAGCAAAACGATCAGAAATTTTGATTACCCCTGTAAAATCTGATTTAGCCCTTTTAATGATTTCAATGACTTCACCATCATTTTTACGGCCACTCTTCTTGGCGAACACATAGGCTTTCACCGTATCGCCATGTAAAGCATTCTTGAGTTTTTTCGGTGCTACAAAAACGTCTTTTTCAAACTCATCCTGTGGAACAATATAGGCAGAGCCATCAGCGGTCATATCAACTGTGCCAATGATAAAGTTTTGAAGGTCTTTAAGCTTGTATTTGCCTTTTTCAGGCTCCAGAAAGATGCCAGCGCCTTTACCTTCCTTTAAAATCTCCAGAATTGTTTCTCTTGATTCCTGGTCGGTAAGGTTCAGCTTGGCGGAAACTTGTTTATAGTTGAGTAACTGATTATTATTTTTTTCAAAAACATCGCTAACCAATTGATTCAGAACCAATTTTATATTTGCTGATTTTTTCTTTGCCATAATTAAAAAACTGAATTTATCGAAGATACAGAAAAGAAGCCTAAATGGTCATTTTTGACATGTAAAAAGTACACAATCAGGCTTACAATTCCGAGTCATTCAGCCACAGAAATGATCAGTTTATGAGATCGAGCATCACATATTTTATTTTCTTTCGCTCTGCGGTATAACTTAAATGTACGTGTCCGTTTTTATCCTGAATGATTGCCGGGTAACTATATTCACCCTTTAGGTGGTTTTCTAATGTATAAATGTCTTTCCATATTTTACCATCTTCGGATATGGCCAGTTTTAGAACCGATCGGCCTTCCCACCAATCTTTTCCTGCAGTTAAAGGGTTATAAACCAGTAATTGGCGGCCGTCATTTAAAGTCACAGCATCACTTCCGGAATTCGGGTTCGGTAAGTTGGTAGGAGCTAATTTAGACCAATTTCTTCCACCGTCAGCCGACCAGCTTTCTACAATAACGTTCTGTCTGCTTCTACAAAGTAGTTGAAGTTTGCCATCCGGATAAGTGAGAATAGAAGGTTGAATGACGCCGAAGGTATCACAATCAATCTTTATCTTTTCCCAGTTGCGGTTTTTGTTATTCGATTTTTCCAGATGCACATTCCAGATTTTTTCATCCAAACTTTCGGTGCTTGATGGATATAAAATAGTATTCTTATTCAGTTGAACTGGTTTATTCTTAATCGGTCCAAGAAAGCCATCTGGCAACTTTACAGCCTCAGACCAGGTTCTCCCATCATCTGTTGAGGTTTTATAGGCCGCCCACCATTCTCTTGGATTTGGACCTATCTTATAATGGAGGCTGAGCGTTCCGTCAGAAGATTTAAACAATACTGGATTCCAGCAGGCAAATCTGGTTGTATCATTTACTATTCCATCTGCTACGGCCTTCGGTATGCTCCATTGATTTGCGTTTTTAACGGCTGTCCAGATGACCACATCTTTGCTGCCCTCGTGTTTTCCACCGAACCAGGCAGCCATCATCTTTCCTTTACCTAAATCTACCATGGTAGAGGCATGGCAGGCTGCGAACGGCGCATTCTCAAAGACATACATGGATTGAATTATCCTGACGTTTTGTGCTTTAGCTACTGAGGTACTGATGCACAACATAATAAGAATATAACGCAGCATTAGATTAATTTAACTTCCGGGGATGGCTTCAATTAATTTTTTGGTGTAGGCGGCCTTAGGTGCATAAAAAATCTGTTCAGGAAAACCTTCTTCTTCAATTTTTCCCTTGTTCATCACCAGAATGCGATCAGAAATGTGTTTCACCACGGCGAGATCATGGGAGATGAAGATATAGGTAAGGCCAAATTCGCGTTGAAGATCCTTTATCAAATTTAATACCTGAGCTTGTACAGAAACGTCTAAAGCAGATACTGATTCATCACAAATGATAAACTTAGGCGCTAAAGCTAGTGCTCTTGCAATTACAACCCGTTGCCGCTGGCCACCACTAAACTCATGCGGATAACGGTTGAAGTGTTCTTCTTTCAAGCCAACTTTGTTCAGCAAATCAATTACTTTGTATTTTCTTTCCGAATCATTTTTTAGCAATTCATGGACCTGCAGCGGTTCTAAAATAGATTGGCCGATGCTTAATTTTGGATTTAGTGAAGCATAAGGATCCTGAAAAACAATTTGCATATCTTTTCTGAGTTTTCTTAATGCTGTGCTATTGATATGGGTGATGTCTTGATCATTAAAAACAATGCTGCCGGATGTGGGTTGAATTAACCTGAGAATGGTTCTTCCAAGGGTTGTTTTGCCACAGCCAGACTCGCCAACCAAACCAAGTGTTTCGCCGGGGAACACCTCAAAACTAATCTGATCAACCGCTTTTACGTAATCTGTTGTTTTACCGAAAACACCATTACGAATTGGGTACCAGGTACATAACTCTTTAATTTGAAGAATTGGTTTTTGTGTATAGAGGAACTCCCTGCGGGCGGAGATTTCTTCTTTCGTTAATTGATTAGACGATTGCAGATGTGCATTGGCATCATCAATTTTTCCAGTAAGAAAATCGGTAACAACAGGAAGCTTTTTTAGTTGTAAGGCAGGCGACGGGCGACAGGCCAGCAAGCCTTTGGTATATGGATGCTGAGGATTTTCAAAGATAGTTTTTGCGCTTCCCTGTTCCACAATTTCACCTTTATACATTACCGCAACATCATCTGCAATCTCGTTCACCACACCCAAATCATGAGAAATAAAAATCATTGCCATATTGCGTTCTTTTTTCAATTTCAACAATAGTTGAAGAATTGTTTTTTGAACGGTAACATCCAGGGCAGTTGTGGGTTCATCAGCAATTAGGAGTTTCGGATTGCAGCTTAGCGCCATCGCGATCATTACCCGTTGTTTTTGTCCGCCGGAAATTTGATGTGGATAGCTATCGAATATTTTTTCAGGTCTGGGAAGCTGAACTTCGTTAAAGAGATCAATTGTTTTTAATTTGGCTGTTTGTTTATCAACCTTTTGATGCAAAATTATGGCCTCTTCTACTTGTTCGCCGCAGGTAAATACCGGGTTTAAGGATGTCATCGGCTCCTGAAAAATCATAGAGATTTGATTGCCCCTGATTTGACGAATCTCGTTTGCACCTAAATTAAGTAAACTGATGTTTTCGAAGTCTATTTCCCCTGTAATTTTAGCTGAATGCTCATCATGCAGGCGCATAATGGAAAAAGAGGTAACTGATTTACCAGAACCTGATTCACCGACAATTCCAAGAACTGTTCCTTCTTTAACCTGGAAACTAATGGTTTTTACGGCTTTAAACCAGGTTTTCTCTTCCTGATTGTAGAAATCGATATTTAAGTTTTGGACGTTTAGCATCAGGATACAATGGTAATGTTTTCTGGCGAAATTATTTCCATCCCTTTAAATTTTAATAATACCTGAGCGGTTGTAATGACGTCTTTCTGGCAATAAGTTACAATCCGTTCGAGATTTTGTTCTTCATAATAAACCTGTCTCACCTGGCTGCCGTCGATATCATCTTTGGGCGTTGGAATGTTCAGGATAGCGGCGAGTAGATTCAGAGAGGTATAATGTTTATAATCTCCAAACTTCCACATTTCCATGGTATCCAGGTGATTCACTTCCCAGGGTTTTTTACCAGATATATCTAATGGTGCAGGAATTTCCAATCCATTTACGAGTAGCCGCCTGCAGAGGTAGGGGTAATCAAACTCCTTTCCGTTGTGTGCACAGAACATGAGGTTAGCGGATTGCTTTTCCATCAGCGCAGAAAATTGCTGGAGAATTTGCCTTTCATTATCGCCGGCAAAAGATTTAAGGCGCAGGGAATATGACTTATTCTGATAACTAAAAATCCCCAGGCTAATGCAGATCACTTTTCCAAATTCAGCTAAAATTCCTGCGCGTTCATAAAACTCCTCTGCGCTTTGGTCTGGCTTTCGCTGATGACTTGTCTTCACTTCCCAAAGTTGCTGCATATTCGGCGGAACTTCATTAAACGATGGATATTGCGGTACGGTTTCGATGTCAAGTACGATAACCTGACTTAAATCAAGTGTTTTTAGCATAAAGTTTAACTTTGGATAACTGACTTTTCGAATGGGGTTGATTGGCTCAATACAATTTACAATAATCATTCAATAAATCATTAATATTCTCTAAGTTTGAGTATGGCACAAAGCAAATTCGAACAATCTTTAGCAGATGGGGCGCATCAAAAACTCCAAAATTTAGTCGGCAATTGGTCCGGAATTACCAAAACGTGGTTTGAAAAGGATGTTTTAATTGATGAGAGTCAATCAACAGCAGAAATCACATCGATTTTAGATGGCCGTTTCGTTATTTATGATTATGAGAGCAGCCTGGAAGGCAAACCATTGATAGGAAAAATGATAATTGGTTTCGATATCCCTTATCAAAAATTTACATTTAGCTGGATAGATAGTTTTCATATGGGTACGCAGATTATGCATGCGACAGGACAAGCCACAGAAAAAGGATTTTCGATTCTTGGTGCTTACGGAAATCCAGAATATGGTGATCAGCTATTTGGCTGGCGTACCGAACTTGAAATTATTAATGATGAAGAAATCATTTTTTCAGCTTACAATATTATGCCGGGAGCGGAAGAAACAAAAGCTATAGAAGCGGTTTATAAGCGGATATAACCATGCATCTCTTCGAAAAAATGCATGGTTATCAAATTTAAAATAGTGAAGGCGAACTTTGATTTGCCATAACCGGAATTTTCAAATCTGTTCCAAGTGCTTTATTTAATTTCTTGGTGAAGTAAGCGGAGAATAACGGTGAAGATAATTCTACATTCTGGTGAACGAAAAAGTAAAGGTTTTCGAGGCCTTGCTTTTTCCATTCGGCTATTCTTTCTACCCAGTCATCTAATCGCTTTTTATCGATTTCATCTACATTCACACCCACAAACCTCACAAATGCAGTTGGAGTGGTTAAACGCATGTGTAACATATCTCTACGGCCGGCGGTATCTACAATAATATTCGTAATTCCATTAGCCTCAAACAACTTCGCAAATTCACCTGCTATAGCTTCGTTAGAAAACCACTCCTGGTTTCTTACTTCAACACCTAAAGGGATTACTTTTGGAAACTCATTAGCCACTATTTTTAGTCTTTCGAAATCTTTTGGCTTAAAATTATCATGCAATTGCAGAAAAGCCATGCCTAACTTATCCTCGAAATTACTGATGGCATCGCAAAATTGTTCCACGGGTTCTTTCACATTGATCAGTCTTTTAAAATGACTTACCGTATTGGTCAGCTTTGGAAAAAACTTAAAATTTGCAGGCGTTTTTTCTGTCCACGTGATGATTTGTTCACTTGAAGGCATACCGTAAAAGGTAGCGTTGAGCTCAATTGAATTGAATTGCGTAGAATAATAGGTTAATTCGTCCTTTGTACCTTTAGGATAAAAGCCTTTCAAATCTGCCTTATTCCACTTTGCGCAACCTACGTACGCTTTGAAATCTTGTTTTGGTTTATTGGCTGCTAAAATTGCCGCTGTTTCTTTCGCATCAGCGGGAAGGGTATAGTCTATAATGGATGGGTCTTCTACTTTACCGAATTGCATAATTTATTATTTAGCTAACCGCTAAGTTAGCAAAGAAAATTACGCAAAGAACAACAAAGAAAAATTTTTGCGTCTAATAATAGGGAATAAAAAAAGCGCCAAGTATAACTTAGCGCTCTTTGCGGAAAAACTTTATATTCTTTGCGGTTAGGCTTAGTAGCCCAGAATCTTCAACACTTGTTTACTATTTTGTTCTTCTCCAAAAACTTCAAAATTGAAGCTCTCATCACGATTTCTGCGAATCAAAACATGTTTTGGACTAGGCAGTAAGCAGTGATGAATACCACCATAACCGCTCAAAACTTCCTGATAAGCACCAGTATGGAAGAAACCCAGGTATTGTACTTTACGCGTCTTCGGCATAAACACACTATTCATATGCGCTTCCTGATTATAATAATCCTGACCATCGCAGGTAATTCCACCTAAGTTTACCCGTTCATACTCCGCATCCCAGTTATTGATTGGCAATAAGATGTATTTTTGGTTTAAGGCCCAAACATCCGGCAGGTTTGTGATGAACGATCCATCCAACATTAACCAGCGCTCACGGTCATTTTGTTGCTTGCGACCTAAAACTTTATAAAGAATGCCCGACGCCTCAGCAACGGTGTATTTACCAAATTCGGTGATGATATCCGGTTCCATTACATCGTGAATGGCACAAATTTCTTTGATCCTTTTCACAATTTCATTTACCATGTACTCGTAATCGAAATCAAAAACCAGTGAGTCTTTAAATGGCATTCCACCACCAATATCAAGCGTATCTAAATCAGGGTTGATTTTTTTAAACTTGCAATAAAGCGTTACATATTTCTCTAACTCATTCCAGTAATATGGAGAATCGGTAATACCAGAGTTGATGAAGAAGTGCAATAACTTTACACGGAAATTTGGATTATGAACAATCTTGTTGTTGTAAAAATCGATAATGTCTTCCATCCGTACACCTAAGCGCGAAGTATAGAATTGTGAATCTGGCTGCTCTTCAGCGGCAATCCGAATCCCTAAATTGCAAGGTGTATCGATATCAACCTCATCATCAAAGAGGTTAAATTCTTCTTTGTTATCTAAAACCGGAATAATGTTTTTATAACCATCATGCAACATATCAATAATATATTGCTTGTATTGGTATGTTTTAAAGCCGTTACAAATAATGGTAGTATCCTTGGTTAAGTGCCCTTTTTTCTCTAGTGCATCAACCATTGGCATATCGAATGCTGAAGAAGTTTCCAGGTGGATATTATTCTTCAGCGCTTCTTCTACAATATGGCGAAAATGTGAGCTTTTTGTACAGTAGCAGTATTTATAATCGCCACGATAATTGTTTTTTAAAATGGCAGTCTGGAAAAGAATCTTCGCCTGTTGAATTTTCTTACTCACCATTGGTAAGTACGTGAAACGTAGGGGAGTACCGTAGGTTTCAATCATTTCCATCAGGTTTAAATCCTGAAAATATAATTCATCATCTATCACATCAAAGCCTTCCTGTGGAAAGCCAACGCTTAGATCGAGAAATTCGGAGTAACTCTGCATTTACTTATTAATATTTTTTGCAAAAGTGTAATTTTAAATTGAGAATTAGTCGCTATTGAAAATATTTTTACTGTATAGATACGGTTTAGCTTTGCATTGCATAATTTCAGGACCGGCATTGGCGCTTCATATCTTGTTTTTATGAAGATGTTGTTGACTTATTGATACTAAATTCCTCAGATTGAATGAACGAAACAGGTAATTAATCTTAATTTTTTAGCACACGAGCAAAAAAGCCAAGCCATTTAAGAATTAGTTTTTAAGGAGGGAAGATGAGGTTACGATTACAAATGAATAGTGGGGTTACTTTGACAAACGCAGTAGGGTACCGTATTTTTTCTCTTTAATCTCTGTTCCGGAAAGGATTTCAAATTTGAATGTCTGCTGATCTGCTTTTACAGTAATGTTTTTGCCGTTAATCTTGTACGTGCCTACGTAATAGATATCTCCTGATGGTACAACCTCTGCGGTCCCATCAGGGCTAAGTTTTAATCCCCAGCCGCCTGCATAGGGGTTATTTACATCGAATTGATAATCTGCTTGTACGTAATGTTTGTCTTGATCGACGATTAACTGATCTTTTTTACAAGCAAAAAGAAATAATATCATTGCAAATACAGCTACCTGGCCGATCAACGCTTTAATTGAGGTTAAATTAAATTTCATAATTCTATTTCAACTTAAACGGTTATTTCGATTTCAACGCTACATCTGATTAAATTAAATTTAATAGCTTATTAATCAGTATGTAATGAATTATTTTGAATTTTTTAAAGTAATTTTAAACTCCGGTCGTCTACTTCTCTAGGTATCAATGAAAATATTAACGAATACTTATTTGTAATCATCCCAATTATGATCTCGATCTTTAAAACTAATATTCAGTCAGGAGTTGAATTGAATAACATTTCACAGCATTTAAATGCTTTACTCTCGGATGCTACCTGGAGTGTGGATCTTTCCGATTCGGATAAAATCCTGAGAATCGATTCCAGCCTTGATAAAATTAGTGATGCCGTTTCACTGTTGACAAAGTTTGGATACAATTGTGAAAATCTGCAAAATTTTTATGCACCGCCGGTTTGGTAGTTCATGTTCGTTCATTGCGAGGTATGAAGGCCATCTGTCCGGCGGATTAGATTGCTTCGTACCTTGCAATGACGGTGTTTAACCCTTCCTCAGGTATTTGGTTAGGATGACAATTGTTTGGCCTTCAACTTTACCTTCGATTTGTTCGGTATTATCATGAACCAGACGAATATTTTTAACTACCGTACCTAGTTTAGCGCTTAAAGTAGATCCTTTAACATCCAAAGTTTTAACTAAAACAACGGTATCGCCTTCATATAAACGTGTTCCATTGCTATCCTGATGGAATTCTACTGTTCCATCTGATTCATGATCGCCGGTTTTTTTAGCCCAATCCAATGTATCGTCATCGAGGTATAGGATATCAAGACTATCAGATGCCCAACCTTCGTTTCTTAATCTGCTCAGCATTCTCCACGCTACAACTTGTACGGGAGGAAATTCAGACCACATGGTCTCTGTCAACGCTTTCCAGTGATTAGCATCCAGTTGTTCTGTTTTTTCAATTTGATCTAAGCAGGTTTTGCAAACCAAAATGCTATTGTCTGCATTGGCATTACTGGTTGGCGGAACCTCATATATCCTTAAATCTGTATCTGCTGTACATAATTCACATTTATTACCTGATCGTTTTTGGAGTAGTTGTGCTAAAGACATATTGATTCTGAGATTTTCCGCGAAAGTAGTAAAACTTATCGGAATGAATGCAGATGGCTGGTTGGTTTGTTCGTTCGATGGTTGGTTGGTTGGTTGGTTCGTTGGTTGGACAATCAACCAACATTAGGTTCTTAATTATTTCTCTGGTAAATGAATTTCGGCCAGCATACACCTTGCGCTGCCTCCGCCATTTCTTTCGATGGTATAAATAGGTGCATATATGATTCGGCTAAATTGCTCGAGTGTAGTTACCTGTTCATCGCTTAGCGATAGAAAGGCTTGTTCTGACATCACCAAAAGGTTTTCTCCATCACTATTGGAAACCTGCAACATATTACCTGCGAAGTGATTCATTTGATCCAGTGTGATTTCAATGATAGTTTTTCCACTGTTAGTGAGCCTTAATAATACGGCTAATCTTTCTTCTTCATTACGAATGGAATCCAGGCAAATCACTGCAAAGCGATCTCCAATGCACATCATCACATTGGTGTGGTAAATTGGAAAATTTGTGCTGTCTACCGCCTGAAATGAAACAGTTGTATAGCCTGTAAGCATGCAAAAGTTATCGAGCACTTCCTGATCTGTGCGTACACTTAAGCAAGCATAGGCGATTTTATTTACCCGATCTAAAACCATGCTTCCGGTGCCTTCCAAAAAAGCGTACTGCATTTCGTAAAAGCTTAAATCGCTGATATGGTTTACTTCAAACTTATCTTTCAGTCCTTCCAGGATATCCTTTCTTCGTTCCAATCTGCGGTTTTCAGAAAACATTGGATAAAGATAAATAGAGCCATCATCATGGAAAGATACCCAGTTGTTCGGGAAAATGGAGTCTGGTGTTTCTGGCTTCAGGGTATCGTCTACCACCGTAACATCAACACCATTCTTCCTCAGCATTTCTACAAAGCCGTCAAATTCATTCAGCGCCTGTGTTTGAGTGTCACTTTCAGTAGAAGCAACCTGAAATTTATTATTTGCTGCCGTTTGCTCATTAAATTTGAAATCAACCGGACGAATCATTAAAAGGTGATGGGTTGTTTGGCTCATTAGTTTAATCGTTCATTAGTTTACTGGTAAAATTGTTCATTGGTCATTTGTACCATTGGTCAATAGTAATTGTTTACCGGTTAAGTCGTTCATTAGTCATTAGTTCACTGGTAAAATTGTTCATTAGTCATTGGTAAATCGGTAAATTGACTCTAAACGCCAAGCTCCAAACCAAAATAAGTTGTTACTTGATTCATTCATTCAGTGGTAAAATTGTTCATTGGTCATTTGTACATTCATTAATTAGTTATTGTCTCAATAGTAAAGTTTATCAATTAAAGGTTATTCGCCTTGTACTAATAAACAACTGAACCAATGACTAATCAACCAGATTGTCTCTTAAAATTGGTAAACTCATGCAGTGGAAACCGCCTCGAGCCCTGGATAGTTCTGCCGATGGCATTAAAATTAAGGTGTCGGTAATGGTTTCCGCATTTGCCTTGCCACTTTCTAAGTCCTGAATCAAATCTTTCACATCTACTACATCAAAACCTGCTGCTTTAAATGCCTCAACGGTTTTGTCGTTCCGGTCGTAGCCTAAAACAACACCTTCTTTAATGGCCAGGAGGTTACAGGAATCAGTCCACTGCTCTCTTGAATCATAAGGGAACTGGTTATTTCCGCTGTAAATTATTTTTGTCGGATCTGTGCTTTTTAAATCATTCTGACTGATGTCATTTAATAATGCTTCCACATGTTCGAAATGTTTCGGTTCTTGTGGATTAGCTTTTGTAAACTGAATCGCGGTAGTTGACTCCAGCTTTTCCGGCTCTTTTAAAAAGTTAATCGGCTCGTAAGGATTGTATTTTGGAGAATGGGCAATTGAATTCAAAATTACCCAGGTATCTCGTTTCACTTGAGTAAAAACAGTATCAAGGTGCATATAATCCCTTTTGCTCGGTATTTTGACCACTGTTACTTTTTCTACTACATCATTATCAAACAACAACTTAATGGCTTCATTTGCACCATGTTCTGAAGTTCTTTCACTGCAGCCGATTAATACGTGGTTGGGACTCACCATCATGACATCTCCACCTTCTAAAGTGGTGCTAAATGCAGGCTCATCTCCTGGACGTAAAAAATGCATGGTTACATCGGGAATTTCTAAAACGTTACCTTGATAATCAGCGAACAATGGGTGATTGAAGAAAATATAACGCATTAAAAGCGTTTCGCGAACGCGTGCTTTTTTTGCTGGTTTATTTAATAGAATATGGTTATTAATGGTTGTGCCTACATCCCGTGTAAAAATGAGATTCGGGATGGGGGCAAAGATCATGGTGTCGTTTGCCAGTGTTCCGGAAATGAAAATTTCTGCGAGTTCTTTCGGATCGGTATTAGTGAGTTCAATCTGTACCTTGTAAGTACAGCCTTCTATGGCACAAACTGCGGCAACAAGTTTCTTCCTGATTGATTCATTTTCTAGCATTTCACTCAATAGATTTTGAATTTCTATTACTGAAGTTGAATTGTGGAAATCAGGGTGGTTGGGTTTAAAGAAATTTCTGTTTGCTTCTTCAGAATCAATTTGCGCCAGTTTGCCCTTGATTTTTTCGGGATCGAGAAAATACATCAACAGCTTAAGATAGTAATCATACTCGCCCTTGCGGATAGTATCCAGATGAACAATATCTTCAAAAAGCCAGTCCTGAGCCTTTGAAGGTACCACTTTTCCCAACCCACTATCCGGACTATGAACTAATAATCTGCGCAACCGACCAATCTCGGTATTTACGCTCACTTTAAAATTTGATTGCTGCTCGCTCATAAAAAAGTTAGTTGTTACAAATCTATTTAATTTTAGAACAGTATCAAGTTTTAGATCGTATCAAGTAGTAAGTATCGGGTATCAAGATTGGGTTGGCTTCATCCTTAATTATTTTTACCGCTTTAGTCTTTCCGCTTTATGCTTTAGTCTTTCCGCTTTACTCTCTCCACAACAATTAAATCTGAAATTGAACTTCAGACTTCAGACTACCGACTTCCGACTTTTTTCTTATTTTTACCGCATGAATTTTATTATTTCCGAAACACAGAAGGCTATCCTTGAACTTTATCAGGAAGAAGTTGCTGAAAGTGTGATCAATATACAAGAAACCCGTAAAGAATTTGAGGGGCAGGTAACGATCGTTGTTTTCCCAATTACCAAAATTTCTAAAAAATCGCCAGAGCAAACTGCTAATGAAATTGGTGAATATCTGGTTCAGCATGTCGAAAATGTAACGAAATTCAATGTAGTTAAAGGCTTTTTGAACCTAAGCATAGCTGAAAGTTACTTCCTGAATCAGTTTAATGAAGAGATTTTAGCAGATCATTTTGGTGTTTTTCCTTCAAATGGTAAGCGGGTGATGGTAGAATATTCTTCTCCGAATACCAATAAACCACTTCACCTGGGGCACGTGCGTAATAACTTATTGGGTTATTCGGTTTCTGAATTGTTAAAGGCTTATGGTTACGATGTCGTGAAGGTAAACCTGGTTAACGACCGTGGAATTCATATCTGCAAATCGATGCTGGCCTGGCAGAAATGGGGCAACGGCGAAACACCTGAAAGCTCCGGTTTAAAGGGCGATCATTTGGTTGGAAAATACTATGTGATTTTTGATCAGGAATATAAAAAAGAAATTGAGGCTTTAAAGGCTGAAGGACAAACGGAAGATGAAGCCAAGAAAAGTGCCCCTTTGATCAAGGAAGCACAGCAAATGCTGTTGGCCTGGGAGCAAGGCGATGAAGCAGTCGTTTCACTCTGGAAAACCATGAACGAATGGGTTTATGCTGGTTTCCATGTGACTTATAAAAACCTTGGTGTAGATTTCGATAAATTTTATTACGAAAGCAATACCTATTTACTAGGAAAGGGTACTGTTGATGAGGGCTTAGCTAGCGGCGTTTTCTTTAAGAAAGAAGACGGCTCAGTATGGATTGATTTAACTGCTGACGGCCTGGATCAGAAACTGGTTTTACGTGCCGATGGAACTTCAGTTTACATTACCCAGGATTTAGGAACTGCGGAGATGAAACATGATGATTTCAATATGGATGAATCGATTTATGTGGTTGGTAACGAGCAGGATTATCACTTTAAGGTATTGTTTCTCATATTAGAAAAGCTAGGAAAAAGCTGGGCGAAAGGCTTATATCATCTATCTTATGGCATGGTTGATTTGCCGAATGGTAAAATGAAAAGTCGCGAGGGAACTGTGGTAGATGCTGATGAATTAATCGAAAGTATGATTACGACCGCTCGTGAGAAAACCGAAGAATTAGGTAAAACTAATGATTTCCCGGAAGCGGATAAAGAAGAGTTATATAAAAACATTGGTCTGGGGGCTTTAAAATATTTCCTTTTAAAAGTTGAGCCTAAAAAACGTTTGTTATTTAATCCTGCTGAAAGTATCGATTTTCAGGGCAATACAGGTCCGTTTATTCAGTATACCCATGCAAGAATTAAGTCGTTATTAAGCAAAGCAGATTATAAATCTAAAATTCAAAGTCCGAAGCCGGGAGATTTAATGCCGGTAGAATTGGAGATGATTTTGCAACTGGCTAAATATCCTTCAGAAATTGAAATCGCGGCAAAAGTTTATAGTCCGGCGAGTTTGGCGAATTATCTATATGAGTTGGCTAAACTTTTCAATAAGTTCTATCATGATGTGCCGCCGATTGTGAAAACTGAAGAAGGTGAAACGAAACAATTCCGATTGAATCTTGCGAAAAAAACTGCTGATATTATTCATTCAGGCATGTTGATTTTGGGGATTATGTCTCCGGAAAGGATGTAAGGGAGTTTTTGAGTTGGGAATAGAGAAGTAGGGATTAGGAAATAGAGAAGTGAGGAGTTGGGAGTTTTGAGTTGGGAAATAGAGAAGTAGGAAATATAAAATGCAGGTTAAGAATCTGATTTTGAGCATGATTTTAACAATTAGTGCATAAATGTATGAGTTAGTTTTACTTTGCCTGGTAGCTTTTGCAGCGGGGTTTATAGATGCTATTGTAGGTGGCGGAGGTTTATTGCAAACGCCTGCTACGCTACTGATTTTACCGCATTATCCAGTAGCTACGCTATTGGGTACGACAAAAATCCCATCAATTGCAGGTACAGCCTTGGCTGCATTTAAATATTCCCGGCAGGTTAAATTCAATTTGAAGGTTTTGGCGGCTTGTGCCTCGACGGCCTTTTTTGCAGCGCTAACAGGCGCATTTCTGGTCAGCCGGATTGATAATGCCGTCATCAAACCGATAATTTTAGTGGTGCTGATTCTGGTAGCACTTTATACCTATTTTAACAAGCAATTTGGAATCCATCAGGAGAAAAACCATTCTGTAAAAAAGCAGGTCGCAATGGCGGCAGTTTTTGGTTTGGTTATCGGTTTTTATGATGGATTGATTGGCCCGGGAACCGGATCTTTCCTGATTTTGGTATTTATTGCCGTATTAGGCTTCGATTTTATTGGCGCCAGCGCACATGCAAAAATTGTAAATATTGCCACCAATTTAGCTGCAATTATTTATTTCAGTTATTCCGGTCACATTCTTTTTGAATACGCTATACCAATGGCAGCCTTCAATTTGTGCGGCGCTTATTTCGGCACACGGCTAGCTTTACTCAAAGGAAATAAATTCGTGAGGATTTTTTTTCTGATTGTTGTTTTCGGCACAATAATGAGATTTGCTTATGATATTTTGCTAAAATAATTGATCATGTTTGACACCTTTGATCAAGGAAATTTCCATCAGCTTTGCGATTTACTGGCAGAAAAAGATTCAGACCTGGCTTTGGTAATCAATCAATATGGTTATCCGCCACTCTGGTCAAGGCCGAATACTTTTGAATCGCTGATCCATATTATTCTGGAACAACAGGTTTCGCTGGCTTCTGCATTAGCGGCGGTAAATAAATTAAAGGAAAAAATAGGTGCGGTTACCCCGGAGCGATTACTTCAACTTAGTGATAACGAATTGAAAGCCTGTTATTTCAGTCGGCAGAAAACTGCATATGCCCGAGATCTGGCGCAAAAGATAAGTAGCGGGGATTTGTCATTGCCGGAATTAGCATTACGTAATGATGATGACATCAGAACCAAACTAAAATGTGTGAAAGGAATTGGTGACTGGACAGTTGATATCTATCTCTTGTTTATTCTTCATCATACCGATATTTTCCCGATGGGAGACCTTGCAGCGGTAAATGCCATGAAAAGTTTAAAGCAGCTTCCGAAGGAGATAGGAAGGAGTGAGTTAGCTGCGCTCACTTTGCATTGGAAGCCTTATCGAACAGTAGCAGTGATGATTTTATGGCACTTTTATCTGGAAGAAAGAAAAGTCAAGTGATCGAATCGAAAACTCTCTAAGCAAAAAGCATCGCCGGAATGAACCAGCAATGCCTTCTGCATAACGAATAAGTTTATGTCTAATTTGTTATTTTAATCTTTAAGCTATCTGTCACTACAATTCCACTAATTGTTGACGAATTATATTTAATGGTATAATTTCCTGCTTTAGTGATGGCGTATGCATCCGCAAGGTTAAAATCAGCACTTGTACTATCCCCGGCATTTAATTGTTTGTAACTATCGGCAGGGGGTGGCATTACCCGCTTCGCCATCGCGCCTTTGTAATCGACAGGGGTGTAATCATCCATCGCAACATCAAGGTATTTGCTCATCAGTTTCTCAAACGGCGTGTGCCAGATACAAAATCTGGCAACAGTATCGGTATTGTTGTATACTGTAAACCTCATATTTATTGGTCCGCCGAGTTTCGGCACACCAATTACCGCTAACTTTCCAAGAATAGGGTCTGCTTTCTTTTGTGCCGTTTCCTGCGATACCAATGTTGTATCGGTGTGGCCTCCCGCTGCTGCTTTCTTTTTTGAAGAGCTGCAGGCGGTAAATAAAGCTAGCCCAAGGCCAGCCATTATCATTATTTTTTTCATCATTTATAAATTAACTTTTATCTGTTCCTGTTGTGGTTTCCACAGCTTTCTTTTTTCTGAATGCCGGGAAGGTCATCGGACTTTTAGCAGGGCGCTCATCTCCCAATAAAACACCCCATTGTTTAAACGATTCGGTACGATCGAAAATAATTTTCAATACGGCAACAATCGGGAGGGCCAGGAACATACCGGATACGCCGGCAATGCTTCCGCCAATAAAGACCCCAAGGATAGCAAAGAGCGCATTTATTTTAACCTTGGACCCTACAATTCTCGGCATCAAAATATTGTTATCGAGGAACTGAACGAATGCAATCACGCACAAAACGGTAATCACTGGCCACAATTCCTGAGAGGAGGTAAGGGTAAGCAAAACCCCGATCAGGTTCCCAATAAGTGCACCTACATAAGGAATCAGGTTTAATATGGCGAAAATTACCCCAATTAACAAGGCATGTTTAATGCCGATCAACATTAAGATTCCACCTAATAAAATGGTCATATAGGTGATTTGGATCAATAATCCGATCAGGTAACTTTTAATGATGGATTCGGTTTCGTAAATCGCTTCTTTTACTTTAGGGTGGTCGTCCGTTTTGAACCACATGAAAATAAATCGCAATAAAATGTCTTTATAAAAAAGCATTAAATAAATGTAGATCGGTAGTAAGCCGATGAAAACAAAAATGCCACTCAGGGTTACTGCTGCACCGCCGGCCATAGAGGTGCCCATGTTCATTAAGTCGTCGCTTTTATCCTGAATGAAAGCTTTTTGCTGTTTATCATCGTAATGCGTTACTCTACTCACCCACTCACTTAACGAATTGATATGCTGTGTGATATTGGCTTTAATTTGCGGGAAATCTTTAACGAGGATTCCGATTTGATTGGAGAAAAACCATACGATCAGTGCTACAAATAAGGCAACCAAAAGTATCGGTAAAACAATGGATAAGGTTTCTGGTACTTTCCTTCTTTTGAGGAAACGATAAACCGGAAGCAGCATAATACTGATGAAAAAAGCCATCAGCATCGGCATAATAATATCCTGAGCAATGACCATTACAGTCACCACAGCCATCAACCCCAGGAGTTCAATTGATCGCTTTACAGTTAGAGGAAAATTGTTTATCATATATGGTTTATTGGATTGAGTTTTAAACACACGCTGAAAGGAAATGTTTTCGAGATTCGGATAAATGATCATTTAGCCTGGTGTACAGGGTGTTTGCTTAATAATCACTTTGTTTTCAAGACTATCAATTAGCATTTCAAAGCAATAGTCGACCTATATTTCCTATTATGATTTGGGTAACGTAGTGAAAAATTACTTCTCATCCACGATAAAGCCGTTAATAAGCTTTAATTTTACATTTTTCGAATAGAATATGAACGATCAAGATACCATCATTGCCTTATCTACCCCTTCAGGATCTGGCGCAATAGGCGTTATTCGCTTATCCGGACCAGATGCCATTTCACTTGCCAACTCGGTTTTTTCGGGTAAAGATCTGGAGCATCAGGCCACGCACACGCTTCATTTTGGCCTGATTAAGGATGGAGATCAGATTGTTGATGAGGTAGTAGCCGGATTATTTGTGGCGCCGAAATCGTACACCAAGGAAAATGTGGTGGAAATTTCTTGTCACGGTTCGAATTATATTATTCAGCAAATTATCAATCTTTTAATTAGCAAAGGTGCCCGGGCAGCTAAGCCAGGAGAGTTTACCTTGCGCGCATTTCTAAACGGAGCGTTTGATTTAAGTCAGGCCGAAGCCGTAGCCGATTTAATTGCTTCCAATTCTAAAGCCTCTCATGATGTGGCGATGCAACAAATGCGTGGTGGTTTTGCTACTGAACTGAAGGCTTTAAGAGCGCAGTTGATTCATTTTGCTTCGATGATTGAACTGGAGCTGGATTTCGCCGAAGAGGATGTTGAATTTGCCAATCGGGAGCAGCTCACTAAACTGGTGAATAAAATTAACCATGTACTAAGAAGGTTGATTTCTTCTTTTGAAATGGGGAATGTGATCAAAAACGGGGTTCCGGTTGTTATTGCAGGAAAACCAAATGTGGGTAAGTCGACACTTTTAAATGCACTATTAAACGAAGAAAGGGCAATTGTTTCTGATATCGCCGGAACTACCCGTGATACCATTGAAGATGAACTAACCATTGGTGGTGTTGTTTTTCGTTTTATTGATACTGCCGGGATCCGCGATACGGCTGATATTATTGAAGCACTCGGAGTAGAACGCACGCTGGAAAAAATGAAGCAGGCCAAACTGATTATTTATATGGCTGATGCCGCACAAACCACTGCCGAAATTGAAGAACAGGTGAGGGGTTTAAAACAACTCGAAATCCCATATTTAATTTTACTAAACAAAGCTGATCTCATTTCTTCAGACCAACGAAAAGCTTTCGAAGCTTTAGATGTAGTTTTTCTTTCTGCCAGAGAAAAAGTAGGCATCGATGAATTGAAAACTACTTTGCTGGAACAAGTCAACCTTCATCACATTAATACCAGCGAAACCCTGGTGACCAATATCCGTCATGTAGAAGCGCTAAAGCAAACGGAAAATGCGTTGCAACGCGTGCTTGCTAATGTCGACAATCCGGTAACTTCTGATTTTCTAGCGATGGATATTAAACAGGCACTTCATTACCTTGGTGAAATTACAGGTACGGTGACTACTGATGATTTGTTGGAGAATATATTTACTAAGTTTTGTATTGGGAAATAGGGAATTTGCATTTGATAGCCAAATCACTGCCTATTGCATTCAAATGCATGTTATAAGTTTCTTTTTAATTCTTTTTGACTCTTTTAGTCTATAATTCTTGTTACGTTTTTAGAACTCTCAAAAAAAGTTTCAAAAACGTAACAGCGCCTCGGTAAGCTTCATTTTTCATTTATTTTCATTTATTTTCTTATTGGTATTATGCAAGTTGTTGATGACTAATGTTTTACGGTGTACTTTCCATTCGTAAAGTGTGACTGACATACCTTTACAATTCACTAAAGATTATAAAGAATGAGTATTAAAATTGTGCAAAAGAAGTTGCAAAACAACAGGGCTAGTTTAGCACTTAAAATCTATCAAGGCGGGAAAAGTAAACAGTATAAACTGAAGGACCTATTCCTTTATCTAAAGCCCTCTAATCTTGATGAAAAAAATCATAATTCCGAGACCAAGAAGTTAGCAGAATCCATACTTGCGAAACGACAGTTAGAGTTTCAAAACAACAGCTATAACATTCATACAGGGTTTAAAACCCAAGGTAGCTTCCTAGAGTACTTCAGTAAATTGGTCAGAGAACGACGAGCATCTGCTGGAAATTACGGTAATTGGCAAAGTGTCTATAAACATCTTTTAACCTATGCAAATGGTCACGATGTTAAATTTAGTGACTGTGACGACGACTTCCTGAAAGGGTTCAAAAAGTTCTTGCAAAATGGTAACATTACAAAAAGCAATACTAAGCTTTCAAATAATGCCGCCCTCTCATATTTCAATAAAGTTAAAGCCGCTCTTAATCAAGCCTATGTAGATAGGATAATCCTCGATAATCCTGGAAGACGTGTAAAAGGTATTCCACAACAAGAAACTCATCGTGAGTATCTGCTAATCGAAGAACTAAAATTACTTGCAGATACCCCTTGTGAGATACCCTTATTAAAACAAGCATTTTTATTCAGTTGCATTACTGGTCTGCGTTGGTCTGATATTAATAAGCTGACATGGAAGGAAGTTGTTTATTCAGAAGCAGAAGCGCAGTGGAAAATTCACTTTATGCAAAAGAAAACCAAAAGCCTTCAATATCATCCTATCTCAAATGAAGCTTATACCATTCTAGGTGATCGTCAAAATGAGTCTGAACGAGTTTTTAAAGGACTTAAATATAGTGCATGGAATAATCATAAGTTGGCAGAATGGATCTGGAGAGATGCTGCCATTAAAAGAAAGATAACTTTTCATTGTGCAAGGCATACCTACGCGACTTTACTGCTTACCTCTGGAGGAGATATTTATACTGTATCAAGCTTAATGGGCCATCAGAATTTAAAAACGACTCAAATTTATGCGAAGATTATTAATCCTAAGAAAAATGAAACTGTAGATTTGATCCCAAGAATATACCAATAAATGGAAGATTACATTATTGAAAAAGTCGAAGGGTTTTTTAAGCTATCTCGAGATAGATACATAAAAAAGATAGAGGGTAAGAAATGGAGAGATTTTAATTATGATTACAGCAAGGAAACTAGCGAATTCCTTGTAGATGAGCCTTCAGGTCTACGAAGGCTCATTACGCTATTTGTTCATTGGAAAAAAAAGAGGGAATGGGAAAAGGAGATTGATGCTAATGTCAAGATTGGAAATCAAAATTATTCCAACTTCTTAAATCATTCTTTCGGCAAGCAGTATAATTTTATCGATGGTTTTAATCATGCGCTAAATATTTATATAAACTCCAACGAAGATGCCATAAGACTAATCCAATCATTAGATGGCGGAATAGAGCTTAATGATCAAGATTTTCGACTCGCTATTCAGTTGTATTATATATATGTTTATCAAATATTAGAACAGTATTTAGCTAGAATATGCATGGACTTTAAATCACGCATACCTATCGTAAAAGATCCTATTACAAAGGCAGTGTTGAAATCACTAAGTCATAGCACGGAAAAGAAATTTTCAATGATTGGTACTCACGATGGGCAAATTCGTCCTATGTATGGCGAGTTAGTGAAATATGGTTTTATAAATCATTTAACAACTTATACATCATTCAAGCATGTATTAATTCAAGAAAAATTAGAAAGTAAAAATTTGATTTATTGGACTGATATGTCAGATAGTAAACAAGTTAATAAGGTTACAATTTTAGAACTAGTATCGAGGTTTGTCATCGGTAATGTGCAGGTTCAGAATGCTTTTATAGTCAAATTTTTTCGCCTCGTAAACCAAGAAAACATCGAGGGATTTATAACCCTTGCCAGTTTAAAAAATAGCAGAAGAATATTTAGTAAATCTTCAAGTAAAAATAAAAGAATAATTCAAATTAAACAGTTGATAGATAATTGTTTATCTTATTAGTACCTACACCAAAAACTACACGAGTGTAGGTGTTATTCTTTCTTAGGTCGTTGTATTTATAGAATTTTGTCCTATGATTTAATCGCTAAATCACGAACATATTTTAAAAAAAAACGAATACGAAATGAACAACACAAGTAACAATGCATTGGAGAGAATAGAAGCTCTTCTCCTTAATCAAAAACAAATTCTTAATATTGAAGAATTTTGTCGCTACACAGGGTTCTCAAAATCCTTTGCCTACAAACTAACTAGCTCTAGGCGCATACCGTTTAGTTGCCCAAATGGAAAGCTCATCTTTTTCAAAAAACCTGATGTAGATAATTTCCTACTTAGCAATCCAACTTCTAGTATCGAAGATATCGATCAACAGGCCATCGATTATGTAACGTGCAATTCATCATTGAAAGGAATGTTGTGGAAGAGTTAGAAGCATATTATAAGTTTCAAATTGCTAAAAGCAAAAACACTAATGTCTATAACATAATTCCACTCTTCAAAAGAGGTAATAACACTGTGTTAAATAATTTATTTGAACATTCAGATGATGTAAGAATGGTAAAAACTGGACCTATTGGGGAAATGGAAAATTATTTGAGTTTCAACTTTAAATCCAAGCTATACGATAGGTCGCAACCAACTCTGTCCTTCCAAACGATTCAACTGATTATTCCGAACAAAGTACACCACATTCCGAGGCATAGTGCACCAGTTTGGTTCTGGCTTTAGCACTAACTTTTAACCATATCACTTTTGGACAAAGCGATATTCTGTAAACTTAATGATTTTT
>Ga0308159_1001939_pt1 | contig 26009 bp, 22 predicted proteins | sample PhyCR1_FD_201040 | JGI IMG/M metagenome (GOLD analysis project Ga0308159, IMG submission 201040) | Phyllosphere microbial communities from UC Gill Tract Community Farm, Albany, California, United States - DLSLC.R1 | ecosystem: Host-associated > Plants > Phyllosphere > Unclassified | place: USA...
CGGTTTCCACCGGAAATCAAAGCCGTCCGTAGCTATCTGGCGACCAACCCCGAAACCTCCCTGGCAATCCACCAGAAACCGGTAGAAACCGGCTGCTCCGTGTCGGTGAAGCGGCATATATGGACGAGGCCCCACACGGTCAACCGGGTTTTGCAATTTTGTTTCACTTTTTACGAAACCTCCCGGAAATCCGGCCGTTTTCCGAGCATGCACCAGCGCGCGGTGATACTTGAGGTTGCGAATCACGCTGTCAGAATCGCCATCGACCCGAGCCTTCGATTCCCGCAGGCCATTGTAAGCCATCCTTAAGCCCGCGAGGACTAGATCCCGGCAATGCCGTCCACGTCGCCTTCCCATACCGGCCCCCTGCCCGCGCCGCGGGTGGCGGTCATCGTGCCGGCCTATGGCGTCGCCGCACTGGTGGGGCAGGCCCTGACCTCGCTGCAGCGGCAGACTTTCGACGCATGGGAAGCCGTGGTCATCGACGACGGCGATGCCGCGGTCGCGCGGGCTGTCGCGCCGTTCCTGCGCGATCCACGCATCCGTTTCGTGGCGTCGGAGAATCACGGCGTGTCCGCGGCCCGCAACCGGGCGGTGGCCGAGAGCGGCGCCCCGCTCCTCGCGCTGCTCGATGGCGATGACCTGTTCCTGCCCTCGTACCTCGCCACCCTGGTGCCACTGCTCGAGAACGATCCGACGCTGACGATCGCGACCTGCAATGCGCGGATTTTCGGGGCGGTGAGTGCTTCGCGGCTCTGCGTCGAGCGCCCCCACGCCGAGCAGGCCGACTGGCTTGAAGTGCTCGACCGTTCGTTCAATGTCTATATCGGCAGCGTCTTCCGGCGGGCAGACTTCGATGCGATCGGGGGCTTCGATACGGCGATGCACCATGCCGAAGACCTCGACCTGTGGGTCCGCCTGCTGCGGCGTGGCGGCAAGGCGCGCTATGTCGACGCCGCGCTGGGGGAATATCGCGTGCGCGCCGGCTCTGCATCGTCGCAGGCCGCTGCCCTGCTGCGCGGCAGCCTGCGCGTGCAGGAGAAGATGCGCGGCACGGTTGCCCTGGGCTCGCCCGAATCGCTCGCCATCGAGCGGTTGATGAACACCACGCGCGAGGCACTGGCCTTCGAGACCGCGATCGATCGGATCGTCGCCGGCCAGGCCAGGGCGGGCATCGCCGACCTCAAAGGGTTGACCCGCCATATCGACGGGCCGGTGTGGCATATCGCGCTGGCGATGTGGCACTGGCTTCCCGCGCTCGCCGCGCCGATGCTGCGCTGGCGCCGCCGCGCGCACAGCCGGGGATCGGCCACCGGCACGCCCGAACCCAGCTTTCTCGAGCGCGAGACCTGAGCGCCATGGCGTCCGTGCCTCCCCGCGCTCCGGCCGTGACCGTCGCCACGGCCATGCGCAATGCCGCCGCCACGCTGCCGCAGGCGATCGAGAGCGTGCTGGCGCAAAGTTTCGGCGACTTCGAGTTCCTGCTGCTCGACGACGGATCGACCGATGCCAGCCGCGCGATCGCCGAAGGCTATGCCGCGCGCGACCCGCGCATCCGGGTCATCGCCGCGCCGCCGCAAGGTCTGGTGGCCAGCCTCAATCAATTGTTCGCGCAAGCGCGCGCGCCATGGGTCGCGCGGTTCGATGCGGATGACATCTGCATGCCCGCCCGCCTGGAGCGACAGATGGCGTTCCTGCAGGCGCATCCCGAACACGGCCTGATCGGCTGCGAAACGCTGTTCATCGACGAAACCGGGGGGCCGGCCTCCACCCCGCCGATCCGCCGCCCCCACGATCATGACGCGATCGTCGCGGCGCTCGAGCATGGCCCGATCCTGTGCCACAGCGCGGTGATGGTCCGGCGCGACCTGGTTCGCGACGCCGGCGGCTATCGCCCGGCCTATGTCCACGCCGAGGATTACGACCTGTGGCTGCGCCTGGCGGGTCGCACGCGCATCGCCAATCTCGAGGAATGCCTGCTCGCCTATCGCGTTTCTGCAACGCAGGTCAGCAGCCGCCACGTGGTGACCCAGGCACATCATGCCGCGATTGCCTGGCTGGCGCATCGCCTTCGCACGGCGACGGGGCACGACCCGACCGACGGCCTGACGACCTTGCCCGATATCGACACGCTGGATGCACTGCTCGGCCCGGGCAGCGCGGCCTATGCGCGCACGCGCGTGATCGATCGCGTGCTCTTTGCGCCCGAGCGGCTTGCCGGCGATGCCTGGCCTGCGTTGAAGGGCCACATCGCCGAGGCCGGACCGCAACCGCACTTGTGGCGGGCGGCGCTGCGCCTGTTGCGCAGCGGTCATGCCTTGCGCGGAAGCCAGGCGCTGCTGGCGCTGGTTGCGGCGGGACTGACCCGTCGGCCAGTGAGCGTGCCGGCATGACCCGCGCACGCTCGGCCATCGGCGATCCCGTGCCCGAAATGTCGGTGCGCACGGCGGCGGCCTGGGCATTGGTGTCGCAATATGCCTCGTTCGCGATCCAGTTCGCGACGAGCGTGGTGCTGGCGCGGTGGTTCATCACCCCGGCACAGCTCGGCCTGTTCTCGATCGCCTTTGCCGCGGTGTCGATCGTCTCGTTCCTGCAGGACTTCGGCGTCACGCGTTACGTCAACGGCGAACGCGACCTCAGCGCCGAGAAATTGCAGACCGCGTTCACCGTCTCGGTGCTGTTCGCCTGGGGCGTGGCGCTGCTGGCGCTGGCCTCGGCCGTGCCGGTGGCGCGCTTCTATGGCGATCCAGCGATGCTGCCGGTGCTGCTGGTGGTGGCATCGTCGTATCTGCTGGTGCCCTTGTCGATCGTGCCGCAGGCGACCTGCCAGCGGCGCATGGACTATCGCTCGAACACCATGATCGAGGTCGGCTCGGCCCTGGCGAATGCGGCAACCGCGGTGACGCTCGCCGTGCTCGGCCACGGTGCGCTGGCGCTGGCTTGGGGCGCCTTTGCCCAGCAAGGCGCGCGACTGGTGGTGAGCCAGTGGCGCGCCGGCTGGATGGCGCCCTGGCCGCTGCGGATCGACGGGGCGCGGCCGGTGCTCGAACTGGGCGGCACCAACTCGGTTCTGTCGACCTGCTATTCGATCACGGCGCGCGCGCCCGAACTGGTGATCGGGCGGATCATCGACAACGCGGCGGTCGGCCTGTTCGCGCGCGCCTCGGGCCTGGCTCTTCAGCTGCGCATGCTCGTCGCGGGTGCCGTGACCGGGGTCTTCTACCCTGCGTTCCGCCGCGTGCGCGATGCGGGCGAGCCGCTGGGGCCGCCGTACCTGCGCGTGGTCGCGGCTTATACCGGGATTGCCTGGCCGGCGATGGCAGGGATCGCCACGCTGGCGCATCCCCTGATTCTCACGCTTTATGGCCCGCGCTGGATCGCCGCCGCGCCGCTGCTGGCCTGGGTCGCACTGGCGCAATTGTGCTACATCGCCTTGCCGCTCAATTCCGACCTGCCGCTGCTGCTCGGCCACAAGCGGGCGCTGATCCGCCGCAACGTGATCGAGACGATGCTCTCTGTCTCCCTGATCGTCGCCACGGCCCCGTTCGGGCTGGCCTGGGTCGCGGTCTCGCGGCTGGTGCACGGGCTGCTCGCCATCGTGATTTACGCGCCGTTCATGCGCCGCATGCTCGACTTCCGCTGGCAGGCGCTGGCGGCGGTCTATGGCCAGAGCCTGGCGGTGACCGTCGCGGCGGTGGCGCCGCTACTCGCCAGCTACGCCCTGTGGGCCGGGCCGATGCAATGCGGGCTGGCGCAGGCGGCGGGCATGGTCCTTGCCGGGATCGTCTGCTGGCTCGCCACGATGCGGCTCGTTCGCCACCCGTTACTGGCGGAAATGACCGCCATGCTGGGCGAGATCGTGCATGGCCTGCGCGCGCGCCACATCGCGCCTTCGGCCTGAGCCTCCGGCCGCGACGGCTGGGTCGCAAGCACACCACCGTCACAAAATTCGCAGCGCAGCATTGCATTTAGCCGTGGCGCCGCCGTTCAAGCAGGCGTAGCGTTCGCGCTGGAGAGGATGAAAACGATGAAAACGCTGGCCCGTATCGCGGCCGGCACGATCGGCCCGCTGGCCCTTGCCGGCGCGGCCCTGCCCGTGTCGGCGCAATCTATCGCACCCCTGCCCGTTGCCGCACATGTTCAGGCACCAGAGGCGCGTGATCCCGTGGCGCAGGACGCCGAGACGCCCGACCTGATCCACCTCGGGCAGGATGCCAACAGCCGCATGACCGTGCCGGTCCACATCGGGGATGTCGGGCCGTTCTCCTTCATGGTCGACACCGGCGCGCAGCGGACGGTCTTGACGCACCAGACCGCCGACCGGCTGGGCCTCGTTCCCAACGGGCAGGTCCGGCTGGTCAGCGTCGCCGGGGTGAAGGAGGTGTCGCTGGTCTCGGTGGCGGAACTGACCATGGGCACCCGGCGCTTCGTCGGGCTGGTCGCGCCGGTGGTGGATGGCCACGAACTCGGCGCCGAGGGCATCGTCGGGCTCGACGGGCTGCAGGACCAGCGCGTCGACATCGACTTCGCGCGGCGGCGCATGCTGATCGGGCAGTCGCCACCCGATGCGACGAGCGACAGCGATTTCACCGGCGATTTCGGGCTGGTCGTCAAGGCGCGGCGCCGCTCGGGCCAGCTCATCATGACCGAGGCACTGATCGACGGCGTGCGGGTCGATGTGATGATCGACACCGGGGCCGACAATTCGATCGGCAACCTCGCGCTACAAAAAGCGCTCAACCTGCGCCGCACGTCCGAAAGCGCGGACCTTGTAGCGGTGACCGGGCAGACCATCACCGCCGCGATCGGCCGCGCGAAGTCCATGCAGATCGGCGGCATGCGCATCAACAACCTGATGTTCGCCTATGCCGATGCGCCGGCCTTCGCCTATCTCAAGCTGAACCACCGACCCGCGCTGATGCTGGGGATGCGCGACCTGTCGGCCTTCCGGCGCATCGCGATCGACTTCGCGCGGCGCCGCGTCATGTTCAACTTCGGCGCGAAGCCCGAGACGCTGGCGGCACGGTAACGAGAGCGCGCGAGGGCGGCGCATGAGGGCATGGCACTGGCAGATCCTGCCAAAGTGCCTATGTGCGATCCATGCCGCCCGAAAAGCCCAACGATCCTGCCGCCCGCCACGATGGCTGGCTGACGCTCAAGCGTTTCCTTCCCTATCTCTGGCCGGCGGACAATCCGGGCCTGCGCAAGCGCATCGTCATCGCCTGCGTGTTCATCCTGCTGTCGACCGGGGTGCAGCTGACGCTGCCCTACCTGCTCAAGTGGGCGGTGGATGCGATGAACGTGACCGGGCCGCGGCTCGGCATGCTGGCGATGTGGATGGTGCTGGCGTTCGCCTTCGGCCGCTTCATCGGCGTCGCCTTCGACAACTTGCGCAACATCGTGTTCGAGCGCGTCGGCCAGGATGCGACCCGCGCGCTGGCCGAGCATGTCTTCGCCCAACTGCATCGTCTGTCGCTGCGCTTCCACCTCGCGCGCCGCACCGGCGAGGTGACCAAGACGATCGAGCGCGGGACCAAGAGCATCGACACGATGCTCTACTTCATGCTGTTCAACATCGCGCCGACGATCCTGCAGCTGATCGTGGTGGCGGTAATCTTCTGGATCACCTTCGGCTGGGGCCTCGTCGCGGCGACCGCCCTCGCGGTGGCGGCCTATATCTGGGTCACGCGCACGATCACCGAGTGGCGCACGCACTTGCGCGAACGGATGAACCGGCTCGACGGGCAGGCATTGTCGCGCGCGGTCGACTCGCTGCTCAACTATGAGACGGTCAAGTATTTCGGCGCCGAACGCCGCGAGGAAGCGCGCTATGGCCAGGCCGCGCGCGCCTATGCCGAGGCGGCGGTGGCGAGCGAGAACAGCCTTGGGCTGCTCAACATCGCGCAGGCGCTGGTGGTCAATCTGCTGATGGCGGGCGCGCTGGCCTATACCGTGTGGGGCTGGTGGCACGGCCAGTTCACCGCGGGCCAGTTGGTCTTCGTGCAGACCTATCTTACGCAGCTGTTCCGCCGGCTCGACATGCTGGGCATGGTCTATCGCACGATCCGCCAGGGCCTGATCGACATGGCCGAGATGTTCCGCCTGATCGACACCCACGTCGAGGTGGCGGACAAGCCTGGCGCGCCGGCGCTGGTGGTGCGCCAGCCGTCGCTGACCTTCGACAACGTGGTGTTCGGTTACGAGCACGATCGCACGATCCTGCATGGCCTCTCGTTCGAGGTGCCGGCCGGCAGCCGCGTCGCGATCGTCGGTCCCTCGGGCGCGGGCAAGTCGACCATCGCGCGGCTGCTGTTCCGCTTCTACGATCCGCTTTCGGGGCGCATCCTGATCGACGGGCAGGACATCGCCGGCGTGACCCAGGCGAGCCTGCGCGCCGCGATCGGCATCGTCCCGCAGGACTCGGTGTTGTTCAACGACACGATCGGCTACAACATCGCCTATGGCCGCGAAGGCGCCACCCCGGCCGATGTCGAGGCGGCGGCACGCGGTGCCTCGATCGCCGAGTTCATTGCCCGCCTGCCCCAGGGCCTCGACACCGAGGTCGGCGAACGCGGGCTCAAGCTGTCGGGCGGCGAGAAGCAGCGCGTCGCCATCGCGCGCACGCTGGTCAAGAATCCGCCGATCCTGCTGTTCGACGAAGCGACCAGCGCGCTCGATACCCGCACCGAGCAGGACATCCTCGGCACGCTGCGCGACGTCGCGGTCAACCGCACGACCCTGTCGATCGCGCATCGCCTCTCCACCATCGCCGACAGCGACACGATCCTGGTGATCGAGCAGGGTCGCCTGGTCGAGCAGGGCAGCCATGCCGACCTGCTGCGCCGCGCCGGCCTCTATGCCGAGATGTGGGCGCGCCAGGCGGCCGAAGGGGAAGACGGTCCCGAGGAACTGGCCGCCGTCGCCGAGTAAGGCCTGGCGCGCATCGGCTCAGGCGGTCAGCCGCATCGCCCCGATGCCGGGGTCGGTGCCGCCCTGTGCGCCGGTCTCGACCTTGCCCGCCAGCCGCCGAACGAAATCGTCGACCCCGATGCAGGTGACCGTCAGGTCGTACCAGCAGTCGCTCGACGAGACGCGCCACAGCGTTCGCGCCGTGCCGCCCGCCGGGACCGTGACGCGCCGCACGGCCGGACCCCTGCCGCGATAGGCCGGGTCCATCGCCATGGTGAACACCGCAGGCGCCGTGCCGCGGTTGGACAGCACCAGTTCCAGCGCTTCCAGCCCGGGATGCTCGTGCGCCTGGCAATCGACCCTGTCGCCAGGCCTGCCGGCATAGCGCCGCCAGAACCCGTTGGGCCCGCGCAGCGTGGCATCATAGAGCCCGCCCGCCATGGGTAAGGGCTCGGTCACATGGTCATGGCCTGCGCCAATGGTGAAATGCGCCGGCTCTGCCCGATCGAGGTTGTCATGCAGTGTGAAGACCACGCCGACGGTGCCTGGATTGGCGAGCGCCAGCCGCGGCGGGGTGCCTTCACTGCCCATGGCCCGCGCGGTGAATCGATAGGGCAAGGGACGATGGCCGCGCCGGCCCGGCATCTGCTGCGCCGGCACCTGCACCGGGGGAATCGCATTGGCATGGCCCGCCTTCGATTGCGCGACCCGGCTTTGGAAGGCGCTGGTGTCGGGAAAGGGCCGGTCGGGGCGGCCAGCATCGGGGCGCGTGAAATCGAACGCCGAGGTGAGGTCGCCGCAGACCGCGCGGCGCCAGGCGCTGATGTTGGGCTCCGCCACGCCGAAGCGCGCCTCCATGAACCGCAGCACCGAGGTATGGTCGAACAGCTGCGAACAGACGTGCCCGCCGCGCGACCAGGGCGAGACGATCACCGTCGGCGTGCGGGCGCCAAGGCCGATGGGATGAATCGCGCCGTGCGCCTTGGCCCATTCGCTCTCGCCGCTCCAGTCCTTGGCCTCGCCATCGACCGGAACGGTGCTGTGGCCGCGATAGTCCCCGACCGGCGGCACCGGCGGCGGCATGTGATCGAAGAACCCGCCGACCTCGTCGTAATTGAGAATGAAGACGGTCTTGGCGAAAACCTCGGGATGGTCGATCAGCGCCTCGATCAGCCGGGCGGTGACGTGCTCGCCCTTGGCCGGCTCGGCGGTGGGATGTTCCGACAGGTCGGCGGCGGTGACGATCCACGAGACTTGCGGCAGCCGCCCGGCCGCGATGTCGGCGCGGAAGGCCTCGACCAGCTGGTCGCCATCGGATCGCGTGCGATCGGCACCGCCCTTGCCTTCGCTCACCCACGACCGACCGCGGCGGTAGAGGTCCGACGCCGGGTCGCAGGGGCGGAACGCCGGGAAGACCGAGAGCAGGTTGTCGCCGAAATTGTCGTATTCCTGGTAGACCTTCCAGTCGATCCCGGCCGCCTGCAACCGCTCGGCATAGGTCGTCCAGCGATAGGCCTCGGCCCGCAGGCTGCGGTCCTGCGCCATGTCGGCGCTCGGCGTCTCGTCCTCGCCGTAATTGCTCATTTCGGGGTCGCCGCCGACCGTGCCGCCGCCGTTGCATCCCGTGAACAGGTGCAGCCGGTTGGGATAGGTCTGCGTCATGGTCGAGCAGTGGTAGGCGTCGCAAACGGTGAAGGCATCGGCGAGCGCGTAATAGAACGGCAGGTCGCCCGGGCCGTAATGCAGCATGCGGTTCTGCAGCTGGCCGTTGTGCCCCCAGCGATCGTAGCGGCCACGGTTGAACATGTGGATGTTCTCGTGGTGCGACTGGTCCGCGCCGTCGACCGTGAACGAGCGCGTGGTCCGCGAATCGCCGTGGTAGGGCAGGACATGGCCATCGGGATGCTGGTCGGAAGGCTGCGCCCACACGCTGCTGCCGCCCGCCAGCCGCAGCGGACGCGGATCGCCAAGACCCCGCACGCCATCGAGCATGCCGAAATAGTGATCGAACGCGCGGTTCTCCTGCATCATCACCACGACGTGCTCGACGTCCATGATCGTGCCCGTCCGCCCCGCCGGCGCGATCGCCAGCGCGCGCTCGATCAGCCCCGGCGCGATGCCCGCCCCCAGACTGGCCGTCGCCAAGCTGCCAGCCGCGGAGGCCGCGCCCAACTTGAGGAATTGCCGGCGATCTTGCGAATCCATCATGCGCTCCGTATGTCGCTGCCCAGTCACAAACTTGGTCTAGTCCAGTTAGGCGACAAATTGACGACGATCCGCTGCGGGCCGATGCCCGCCATGCCGCCGAAGCGATGGAAAGTGCCGAATGCATAACGAGAAGATTGAGCGCGTTCTGAGACCCGTGATCGAATTCGGCGACCTGCGGTATGGCGAGGCAATCACCCAGATGGAGCATGCGCTGCAATGCGCGCAGCTCGCCCGCGAGGACGGCGCCGGCCCCGCGCTGATCGCCGCCGCGCTGCTGCACGATGTCGGCCAGTTCATCGACGATGCCGGCAACGCGGCACAGGGCCAGGGGATCGACGCCCGCCACGAGGAGACGGGCGCGGATTTCCTGGCGCGGTTCTTCGGCCCCGCGGTGACCGAACCGGTGCGTCTCCACGTCGCGGCCAAGCGTTATCTCTGCACGGTCGAGCCGGGCTATGCCGCGACGCTCAGCCCCGCATCCGTGCTCAGCCTGAGCCTGCAGGGCGGGCCGATGGACCCGGCCGAAGCCAAGCTCTTCGAGAGCGGCCCGTGGTTTGCCGATGCCATCGCCCTGCGGCGCTGCGACGATGGCGGCAAGCGCAGCGGGTGGGCCGTGCCCGACCTCGACAGCTATCGCCCTTTGCTGGCGGCGCTGTTGCACGATCGGCCCTGACCGGCGCGGCTTTGCCGTTGCCAGCACCCTGCCCCCCTGCCATCTGTAGGCGACGATGCGAAGCGCACCCGACATGCTCGACCTGCCCCGCCTGGCCGATGATGCCGAGGGGCCGCAATACCTCGCGCTGCGCGACCGGATCGCGCGCAGCATCGAACTGGGCCGGCTGAAGCCCGAGACCCGGCTCCCTTCCGAACGCCAGTTCCAGACCGAGACCGGGATCGCGCGCGGCACGATCCGCGAGGCGCTGTCGCAGCTCGAGTCCGAAGGACTGATCTACCGCCGCGACCGCAGCGGCTGGTACGTGTCGCCGCCGGCGGTGACCTACGATCCGACGCGCTGGGCCGGCTTCATGACCTATGTGGGCGAACAGGGTCGCGTGCCCGGCACCGAGACGCTCGACAAGCGCGTCGTGCCCGCCAGCTCGGCCATGGCCGACGTGTTCCGCATGGTGCCCGGCGCGCCGCTGTTCTACATCGAGCGCCGCCGCACGATCGACGGACGGCCCGTGCTGATGGAGCGGATCGTGGTCGACCCCGCCTTGGCGCCCGACCTGCTGACGCACTCGCTCGATGCCTCGCTGACCGAGATCCTCAAGGTCCACTACGGCTTCTCGGTCTCGCGCAACCGCATGGACATTCGCCCCTGCGCCCTGATCCGCGAGACGGCCGAGCGGCTGGGGGTCAAATCGGGCACCCCGGGGATCAAGGTCACCCGCACCAGCTTCGACGATCGCGGCCGCGTGGTCGAATACGACCGCGAATACTGGCGCCACGACGCGATCCGCATCCACGTGGACCTGAGCGTCAGGGCATAGAGCCAGCGGGGAAACGCCCGCTCCTACCCGATCGCCAGCCGCCCCAGCGCATCGGGCAGGTCTGCCACGGTATCGATTACCACATGCGCGCCGGCGGCGAGCAGGTCGGCGCGCGCGGCGTCGATGCGGGCGCGGCGGTCGGTGGGGTCGAGCGCGGCCAGGGCTTCGGTGGTGAGGCCGACGCCGTTGCCGCTGGCCGCGACGCCCACGGTCCACACGCCGGCGGCGCGGCCTTCGGCAATCCCCACGGCGGCATCGTCCACCTTCACGCAGGCACTGGCCGGCCAGGCGCCGAGTTCGACGAGGTTCTTCCACAGCATCAGCGGCGAGGGACGCCCCTCGGCCGTTTCGCCGGCACAGACCACGAGATCGGGCGCATAGCCCTGCGCCGCTGCGGCGGGGAGGATGCCCGCCATCATGTCGCGGCTATAACCCGTGCACGAACCGATCCGCACGCCGGCTGCGCGCAGGCGGGCGGCCACTTCTGCCGCGCCGGGGACGAGCAGGGCGCACTCGTCGGCCGCTTCGCGCATCAGCGGGGCAATGCCGGCAAAGAGTGCGTCGATCGCAGCCTCGTCGGCGACGCTGCCATGCGCGTCCCGCCAGGCCGCGGCGACGCGCGGCGCGGCGAGGATGGCGGCGATGTGGTCGCGCTTGGCCCGGCCCATGTCGGCGCGCGCTTCCTCCTCGCTGATCGGCACGCCATGCGCGGCAAAGACCTTGCACAGGGCCACCACCGGCGCGCGGCTGCCGAAGTCGATCATCGTGCCCGCCCAATCGAACACGACGGCTTTCAGTCCGGGGATCATGCCACTTCCCTTACGCTGGCAAAGAGTGCGCCGATCACCTCTTCGGCGAGGGCAAAGGCGGTCGAGGCACCGGTCCCGCTGGTCACGACGACCAGCCGCACGCCATCGGCCGGGCACCGCACGAAGCTGTGCCCGGCGGCCGAGGCATAGGTGCCGGTCCAGCGCTCAACCACTGCGGGCGGGCGGCCGAGGACCGCGGCGTACTGGCGCAGCATGGCGGCATCGACCGCCTCGCGCGCAAAAGGATCGGGGGTCGGGCCATAGTCGTGGCTGTCCCCCACCACGAGCGTGCCGTCGCTGCTCTGCACGGCGATGAGGTGGATGCCCCAGCCCAGCGCTTCGGCCGAATCCGCCTCGAGCCGTGCCTTGAGTGCCGCTGCCTCGGGCAGCGCGGCATAGCCAAGGTAGCGCACCATGCTGAGGTCGGCCATGACCGGCGCCGGCAGACGCCAGCCCGGTGCGGCGAGCCGCAGCATCTGCAGCTTGCAGCGGGTCACGCGCTCCTCGGCGTATATCTCGGGAAAGAGGCCCGCCCATTCGTCGCCGGGGCAGACCACGATAGCCTCCGCTTCCAGCCGCGTCCCGTCGGCGAGCCGCACCGCGCCGGTCTCCACCGCCACGACCGCCGCGCCGTAGCGAAAGGCGACGCCGTGCGCGGTCGCCAGCCAGCGTGCGAGGCGCGGGATGGCATCGCGCGATTCGACGCGGCAATCGTGAGTGCTGTGCAGGCCGCCCGCCGGCGCGCTCGCCTGCGGGCAGAGCGCTGCAACCTGGTCCGCGGTCAGCCGGGTGCACCCCTCGGCCATGTCGGTCGCCATGAACGCATCGAGCACGGCGCCCGCCTCGGCACGCTGCGCAACCACCAGCAAGCCTTCCTGCTCGACGGTGATGCCCGCCGGCCCGGCGATCTCGCGCCAGACCTCGGCGCTGCGCCGCGCACGGCGCCACACGCGACCGCGTTCCTGGCCGGTGACGGTGACGAAGCCGAAGTTGCGGACCGAGGCGCCATTGGCGCGGGCGTCGCGGTCGAGGACCAGCACCCGCTTGCCGCGACGCGCCGCGGCCAGGGCATGTGCCAGCCCGACGATCCCGGCGCCGACGACGATGAGGTCGGTCATCGCCTACTCCGCTTCACGAAGCACAGCGCCGAGGCGCAGGTGAAGCCGATGACGAGCACGGCCGCCAGATAGGCGCAGGCGATGAACATCGGCAGCAGGTGCGGCCCCGGCGCGAACAGGCTGCGCCAGACCAGCAGGGCGACACTGCCGGCATAGCCCGAGGCATCGGCGATGTAGATCAGGAAGCCGGCATTGCCCGCCCGCCCGAGCACCGCGATCATGCGGTCGAACAGCATGGCGTTGAACGGGGTATAAGCCAGGTACAGTCCGGCACCGGTGAGGATCACCCAGTGCATCGCCCCGATCAGGCCGAACTGGAATGCCAGGGTGCCGAGCCCGAGCATGACGCCGCCCAGCACGATCAACCCATGCATCGCCAGCAGCGCGCGCAGATTGTCGCGCACCAGCATCAGCGCCGCAAGGCCCGCCAGCGCGATGACCGCCACGGGCACCTCGCTTTGCGAGAACACCGCCGCCGAACCGCCGCGGCCCAGCGCGGTCCACAATTCGGGCGCGAAGTTGTCGCGAAAGTCGCGCATCGCGGTCAGCAGGACATAGCCCGCAACCAGCAGCGCCATCGGCAGGCCGTTGTCACGCAGCAGCGCGGCACGCTCGGCCCGGCCCATCGGCACGCGCGCGGTGCGCTCGGCCTCGTCGGCGGCAGACGGCGCCGGCAAGCGCTCGAGCAGCCAGAGCGAGGCCAGCAGCAGCGGCACGAAGGGCAGACCGGTCAATGCGGGCATCCAGCGCTCGCTGACCCCGGCGTGGAGGATCAGCGCACCGGCCGACTTGACCAGCCCGGAGGAGAGAATGAAGCTGGCACAGAGCATCGCACCCAGCAATTCGGACACGCGCCGCCCCTCGACATAGCTGAACACCAGCCCCCAGATCATGCCCAGCGGCAGTCCGTTGAAGAACACGCAGACCAGCCCCGCACCCGGCGGCAGGAGGGCGAAGCCGACCAGCGCCAGCCACGAGGTTCCGATCAGCGCGGCAATCGCCCGCGCGCGCCCGCCACGCCCGAAGGCGGCGATGACGCGGATGCCGATCAGCTTCGACAGCGCGTATCCCAGCACCTGCATGATGACGAGCGCCGACTTGTAGTCGAGGCCGAAAGGGTGCAGGCCCACGCCCTCGAACGTCGCCATCGCGATGGGCTTGCGAAACGCGTACATCGCGAAATAGGCGCTGAAGGCCGCGAGCCCGCCGAGCAGGAGCAGCGGGAGGTCGAACGAGGACCAGCGGCCGGGCCGCGCGGGCCCGCCGGGTTCAGCGGCAAGAGAGGCACTCATGCCGCTGGACTAGACCAATTAAACGGCAGTTCGGTGACAGCGGCTCAGGCGCGTTCCCCGCCCTCACCTCTCACAGCAGCAGATGCTGCAGCACGCGCTTTTCCAGCACCAGCACCGCGCTCACGCCATTGGTCCGCATGACGAGGCCCTCGCCCGCGCTCCGGGCGGCATCGCGCATTGCCATCGCCAGGCTCTTGAACCGGGGCAGCCCCTCGCCCGAGAGGCCGTGCAACAGGCACAACTGACGCCAGTCGCACACGAAGCTGTCGAGCAATTGCTCGAACCGCGCTTGGGTGTCCGCCCCCTCCGCCCCGTCGACGTGCGGCACCAGTTCCTGGCGCAAGTCGTCGAGCAGCCACTGGACCTCTGCCGCGGACATGACCACGCTGCGCTCGTTGCGTTCGGTCAGGACCGCGGGATCGGCCGCCGGGTCCCACGGGACGGTCGGCCAGAGGCTGCGCGGTGGCTTCTGCCCCAGGGCGAAACGCCAGAATTCGGCCGTTCCCGAGGTATCGGCGACGAGGTGGATGCGCGGGGCTGCGCTGCCGTTCTCGACATGGTGGCGACGCCAGTTGTCGAAGATCCACGCCTCGCCCGCCCCCATGAGCTCCACCGCGCCGTCGCAATGAAAGCGCACATCAGGTGAAGTGAACACCGGGATGTGAAGCCTGACGCGGGTGTGCCAGTGATAATTGATATCGGCATGTTCGGGCACGCCCACGCCGGGTTCGAGCCGCATCAGCCGCGCGCGGCTCCACACCACGCCGAACCCGGCCAGCGCCTGGCGGACATAGGGCATGGCCGAAAGCCAGCCGGTCGGTCGCATCCGCCCGAGGTGCGCATCGTTCTCCTGCCCCTCGACCGTGATCAGCCGCGCCGCGCTATTGCCGGGAATGCCATCGGGGTGCGGTGCCCAGGCCGCATCGGGCAGCCCGGCAACTTCGGCACCCAGGCGCGCCGCATCGAACAGCACGGGCAATTGGTAGAACGGCAGGGGCAAGCGCATCGCAGGTCAGCTCCCGGGGTCGTCCCGCGCGGTACCCAATGCGTCGCGCAGCGGGTCCAGCCATGGCGCAAAGGCACGCCACTGGTCCAGCCCCGCAGCATCGATCGGGCGGCGAACCTGTTCCGAACTGGGCGTACGCACCGGGCGCCGGGTCTCATGGAAGCGCAGGCAGGCCGGATCGAACGCCAGCCCGCAATGCGCCAGCAACCGGCGCACGCTGCCCTCGAGGTCTGCGACCAGGGCCTCGTGGTCCATGCGCAGCACGCGGCCGGGCAGCACCCGCTGCCAATGCGCCATCATCGCCTTGTACGTGCGGTAATAACGTCCCAGCGTTGCCAGATCATAGGCGAAGCGGTTGTGCGCGGGGCCGAACAGCTGCTTGAAGTTGCTGAAGCAGCAGGCCATCGCACCGCGGCGCACGTCGATGATCCGGGCCTGCGGCAAGGCATGCGCGATCAGGCCGAGATGCCAGAAATTGGCGGGCATCTTGTCGATGAAACAGGCACGGCCCAGCCGGCGATAGACGCGGGTGTCCTCCAGGTAACGCTGACCCAGCATGCGCAGTTCGCACGGGTCGAGCCGCGCCAGCGCCTGAGGGGCCAGCGGCAGGTCGCAGGCCGGATCGCTGCCGCAGACCTCGGCGGACAGGCGGCCGATCTCGGTCAGTTCCTGCGTCCCCTCGACCTCGGGATGCGAGGCGAGGATCTGCTCGACCAGGGTGGAGCCCGAACGCGGCAGGCCGACGATGAAGATCGGCGTGGCCTCGCCCGGCGCTTCGGCAGCCGACAGTGGCAGCACCTGCGTGAAGGCGACACGCATCCGTTCGACGGCGGCATCGGCAGCATCCGCGCTCCAGCCGTGGCGCCGGTGCTCGAGTGCGTTGCCACGGGCATACCAGTTCCAGGCGGTGTCGGGCGTGCCGCGATCCTCGAACGCCTTGCCGAGCGCGAAAGCGAGATAGATCCGGTCCTGCCCGGCGAGCGCCGGGTCGGCCGCCGCCGCCTCCATCCGGGCCACCTCGGTCACGGTGAAGCGATAGGTCTTGAGGTTGGCGAGGCCGAACCAGGCGACGCCATAGCCGTCCCCGCGCGCAGCGATGGCGGCCCGATAGTCGGCGATCGCCTCTTCCGTGCGCCCGCAGATCTTGAGCGCATTGGCCCGCCACGCCAGCAGTTCGGCGGCTTCGGTCGGTGAGGCGGTCCCTTCAGCCAGGAGCTGGGTATAGGGGTCGATTACCGCTTCGTGATCGCCGAGGGCGACGCAGGCTGCGGCATGCAGCTTGCGCGCGGCGCGGTCCGCGGGCTGTGCGGCGAGCAGGGTCGCGGCCTCGGCGCGGGCCTGCGCATGCTCCTGCCGGTCGAGCAGCACCGTCGCCAGGTCCTGCCGGGCCGCATGGTAATCGGGCGCTTGGGCCAGCGCATGGCGCAGCACGGTGACCGCCTCGGCGCTGCGTCCGTCATCGACACAGATCCGCGCCAGCAGCCGAAGCGCACCGACGTTGGCACCGTCCTGTGCCAGGTAATCGCGCAGGACCTGCTCGGCCGGGCCAAGATCGCCATCGGCATGCAGGCTGCCGGCCATGACCAGGGCGGGCGGCCAATGCTCGAGCACCGCGAGCCGTTGCCGCGCCTGCCCTGCGCGCGCGCTGTCTCCGGCATGGGCATGAAGCTGCGCCAGCATATGCCAGCTCGCCGGCAGTGTGGGGTTGAGCGCCACCGCCCGCTCGAGCGCGGCGATCGCTGCCGGTGCGTTGCGCAGCGCGATCTGGCACTGGCCGCGCTCCTGGTGCAGCCGGCTGAAGCGGGGCCATGCTTTCTCGAGCCGTGCCAGCGTGGCCAGCGCCTCGACCAGGCGCCCCGCCCGCCGCAACGCCTGCGCCTCGGCCAGCACGGCATCGCGCGTCGCCGCGTCGGGCGCGCTCACCCTTGCAGCCATGCCGGCTCGGGCTGGTCGCGATCGTAGTATTCGAAAATCAGGTGCGTCCGGTCGCTCGGCCCGCCATTGCGCACCCAGTGCGGCCCGAGGTTGTCGACCTCGATCGCCATGCCGGCCGGGAAATGGTGCTCCGCCCCGCCGAACAGGCAGGTGACCTGCGGGTTGGTGAACAAGGGCACGTGGATCTTGTGCGGCCATTTCGCCGCCGGGTTGGCATCGATGTGCGGCTGGATCACACCGCCTGCGGGCAACCGCGCCAGCATCACCCGCGGGAATGCCCCGCGCGCATAGCCGTAGTCCGCAACCGCGGCATCGAGCACCGGCTGGAGCAGCGCCCGCCAGGCCGCCCAGGGCGGGCAATCGTAGGCACCGCGCCAGTCGCGCGGGCTGTCGATGAAGCGGAAGACGATGTGGCGTGTCTGGCCGAGCACGTCGAAGCGATTGGGCTTGCGCGCATTCTCGGCATCCCACACCGCCTCGGGGATCGCCGCCACCGCGCGGGTCAGTGCATCGACGGGCACGCGGCCCAGCGGGCGCACGCCCGTGGTCTTGCGCGGGTTGGCGGTGGGCGCGATCATCGCACACCGTCGAAGTCGTAGCCGAACAGCGCGAGGTCGGCGGCATAGCGCTGTGCCACCGCGTCGATCAGCGGCCGGTCGTAATAGCGGCGATAATCGTCGTGCACGGTAGCGTTGACCTGGTCGAGCCGGCGCGACGGGATGCCGATCCGCGCGCACAGGGCATCGAACGAGGCCTGCATCGTCTCCACCCGCCCGACCGCATCGGACAGGGGCGTCCGACCGTCCGCATCCAGCAGCAGCGCGGCCTGCGGCTGGAACAGGACATGGCCCTCGGGCGGATCGGTGAACAGGAAATGGCGCATCACGTCCTGCGGCCGCTGGTGAAACGTGTCCCCGCCGCGCAGCATGAACGCGCAATAGGACACGAAGCGGGCGAAGGGATTGCGCACGAAGGCAAACTTAAAATAGCCGGCAAAGGCCTCCTCGCCGAGATAGGGACGGACATCGCGCAGGGCGAGATGGCCGTGCCGGATCGCAGCCAGCTCGGGCCAGGGGAAACGCTTGTCGACGAACAGGCCGACCTGCTCGCAATCATCGGGCCCGAGATGATCGCGCAGCGCCTGGCGCACCGCGTGCGTGCCGGTCTTGGGGACGGCGGCGAAGATGAAGCGGTGGCGATGCGAGACGATCATGGCGGCAGGGCCTGCGCGGTGAACGTGACAGGGACGTGACGAGAGGGGACGTGACGAGCGATGCCGCGATGAAAGAACGGGCGGAGCGCATGCGCCCCGCCCGCCCTGTCTGATGGCCGGCTCAGAACTTGTAGCCGAGGCCCGCCATGTAGGTCGTGCCGCTCTGCGTCTGGTTGTAGAGATAGCGGTTCTGGCCCCAGAACTGCGTATCCTTCTGGTTGGTCAGGTTGATCGCGTTCAGCGTGAACTGGAACGCCTTGGTGATGTTGAAGAACGCCGAGGCATCGACATAAGTCGACCCTTCGAAGCCGCGCGTGTCGGCGCTCATCGGATTGTCGCTCAGCCCCGAATACCAGCGGTTGCGGTGGCTGACCGATCCGCGCAGGCCCCAACGCTCGGTCTCGTAGTAGAGCGTGGCGTTGTAGCTCATGTCGGAAATGCCGGTGAGTTCCTTGTCGGCATCGACATAGGTGAAGTTGGCCACCACGCCGAGGTTCTTGAGCGCGCCGGGCAGGAAGAACAGCTGGCTTTGTAGCGCCAGTTCAACGCCGGTCAGGCTTTTGGTGCCGGGCACGTTCACCGGCATCGAGAATTCCTTGACGATCGTGCTGTCGGTCGCGCCGGGGATGGTGCTCGCGGGCACGCCGGTCTGGCTGAACGGCACGTTCGTCAGGGTCTGCGACCCGATGAAGTTCTTGATCCACTTGTGGAACACGCTGGCCGAAAGCAGGCCGATCTTACCGAAGTAATGCTCGACCGACACATCGAGCGTCGTGTCCGTGTAGGGCTTGAGGTTGGGGTTGCCGCGCGAGGCGGTGATTTCGCCGCTATCCTCGTTACGGAACGCGGTGCCCTGCGCCGCCATAGAGCCGAGGCCGGGGCGGTTGAGGTTCTGCGTCGCCGCAAAGCGCACCAGCGTATCGGGCACGACCTCGAGCACGGTGTTGAGCGCGGGCAGCACGCCTTCGTAGCTGCCCTGGACGTCGGCGGTGCCGAGGTAGGCGTAGCTGTCGCCCTGGATCCAGCCCTGGCTGCGGGTCTTGGTGTGGTACCCGCGCACGCCCACGTTGCCGCGGAAGTTCATGCCCAGGACGTCGCTATCCCAGTCGAGCTGGAGATAGCCGGACTCGGTCTCTTCCTTGGTGGTGTAGACGTTCTCGATGTCCTGCAGCGCGCCGCCGACGCCATCGCGAGTGTTGGGCGACAGGCGATGGTACTCGTTGTACTTGGTAAAGCCGCGATCATAATTGCCGATCAGCCAAGAGCCGAAGCTGTTGCTGAAGACATCGGTGATGTCGCCCACCGCGGTGCCGCGCGTCTTGCCGGTCGTGCCGTTGGCGCCCGCATCGTAGAAGTAGCTCGCGCCATCCTGGGTGAAGCGGTGATAAGCGACGCCCGCGCGCAGCGTGAAGGTGTCATCCAGCTGGTAGCGGCCGTTGAGCACGCCCTCGGCCAGCTCGGACTTGTTGTAGAACGAGCGATAATAGAAGTTGTCCATGGCGTAGGTCGACGCATTGGTCGGGTTCCAGCCCGGATAGCTGAACGTCGCCGAGCGGCCATCGCTGCCATAGTCGGCGACAAGATTGCCCTTGGCGCGCATGTAAAACTTGTCGTCGTAGGGCGTGTCGTACTTCGACTTCTCGTAGCCGATGTGGCCATCGAAGCTCAGCCGCTCGGTCGCGTCCCACTTGCCGGTCAGCGCGATCTGCTCGAACTTGTTCTTGCTCAGCTCGCGGCGATGCTCGCTGCCAAAGGTCGCGCCGGTCACGTCGATAGACGTGACGTAGCCGTTCTTGTCGTAGGCGATGCTGTTGATGGTCGAGCCGGTGCGGAAGATCGCCGGCCATGCGCTGCCCGCCGCACCGTCGAATGCGACGGAGCCGGTGCCGTTGATCGGGCGCGTGGCGAGATGCAGCTCATCACGATGCGTGGTGAACTGGCCATGCAGCGCATCGAGCGTGAGCAGCAGGTTGTCGGCCGGGCGCCACTGCACCGCCGCGGTGATGCCGATGCGCTCGAGGTCGGCGTTCCACGACGAGACGCGGTTGCCATCGGGGAAATAGAGGTCGCCCGACAGGAACTTGGCCTGCTGCGCGGCCGAGAGCTTGGAGATATCGAGGCCCTTGCCGAGCAGCCCCTGCAGTGTCGAGGCGCCGGGGTTGGAATAGTTGTAGGTGTTGTGGCCCTGCTCGGTAGTCTTGCGGCGCGAGTAGGCGGCGGACACCGAAATACCGAAGCGATTGTCCCAGTTCTGGCTGAACAGGCCGGCGAAGCGGGTCTGCGCATCCTTGGTGTACTGGTTGGTCCCCAGCTTGGCGATCAGCGCGCCCTTGGTGCCGCTGGCGTAATCGAACGGCTTGCCGGTGAACAGGCCGACCGTCCCGGCCATGCCGCCCTCCTTCTGCGCCGCCTGGAAAGTCTTCTCGACCTCGATCTTGGAGAACAGTTCGGACGCGAAGATGTTGAAGTCGAACGCGCGGTCGCGGGTGCGCTGGCCGCGGCTGTCCTGCGCGGAGTCGACGTTGCCGAGCACTTCCATGCCGTTCAGCTGGACGCGGGCGAAATCCGAGCCCAGGCCGCGCAACGAGATCCGGCGGCCTTCGCCGGCTTCGCGGGTGATCTGCACGCCGGGCAGGCGCTGCAGCGATTCGGCGAGGTTCAGTTCGGGAAACTTGGCCATGTCCTCGGCGACAATGGCGTCGACCTGGATAACCGCCTTCCGCTTGATGTCGCGCGCGATGCTCAGCGATTCGCGATAGCCGGTCACGACGATGCGGTCTGAGGCTTCATCGGTGGTCGCGTCTTCGGCCGGTGCCGACGCGGCCTGGGCCAGTGCAGCGCCCGGTACGCCGGCTGCCGCCATCGCTACCGATGCGAGAAGAATGCTCTTGATGTGCGGACCAGCGGCCCGAAGGGAATGTCGCGTCATGATCTGCCCCCATGTGGTATGAACCAGTATGCTTAAGCATCACGCGACGACTCCTGTGTTACAGTCGCGCAGGAAACTGATGCATGGGGCAAATTTATGCTGCGCCGCACCAGGCGGCGGGGAGCGGGCACGATGTCAGCGGTGGCCGGCGGTCACCAAATGCGACGGGGTAGTGGCGGCGAGGGCGTCCGTCTCGGCGGCGCAAGTGCCGGCATCAGCCGCAGGCGCGGTGATGCGGAGGCTCAGCCATTCGCGGCGCGCCTGCTCCAGATCGCGCCGGAATTCGGGCGATCCATGCAGGGCCGCTGTCGTTGCGGCGCCAGCCAGCCATCCTGCCTCGACGGCGCTGCGGCTATGCGCACCGCAGATCCACCGGCTCTCGCCGAAGGCGCGCCCGCGCGCCAGGATCTGTGTGGCCCGCTCGGGGACGAGTTCCGCCAGGATCAGCGCCTCCATCCATCCGCCCGCTGCGTGGCCTGACGGATAGTCGCCGTTGCTGTCGAGATGCGCAGTGCGTGGCTGGCAGATCGGTCCGCCGAACCGCAGGTAGGGCCGTGGCACCTGCCAGCGGCGCTTGACCGGATCGACGACGCCGGCCGTCGAAGCGCGGTCCAGCAGGCGAGCCAGCGCTGGTGCGGACTGCGGGGTCAGGCGGACGCCCAGTGCGCAGGCAAAATGATCGTGCCAGTCGCTGGTGACGTCGGCTTGGGCCAGGCGCCAACGCGGCGTACCGATCAATTTCGCGTAGTTTTATAGACTTGCTTGTCAGCACGATCGGCAGCGCTGCCGCGGCGCGGCGGTGGTGGCACGATTGCCAGACCATCCGGGATGGCCGATTCCGCGAGATAAGGCCCTGCTCCCGGCGTTTCCTGACCCACCCCCTGCGTGGCCGGAAGGGCCGCCGCGACGAGGCAGGTCATGGCCCCGAACCATCGGCCCGTCGCCGATACCCCGCCCTTGCTCCGCTTCACCTTCTACCCCGCCGTGCTTGATTGCTCAGCTGGTATAGGCCACAATGTCAAGACCGTGGTATGACGGCGTCCGGTCGCGTGGGAGGCGGTGGCCGCTCAGACCAGCAGCCCCTGCACCGCCGCGATGTGCGAGGGTTGCAGCCCCATCATGTTGAGCTGCCCCATCAGTGCCACGCTCGGCGCATGGCCCGCACGCGTCGCGCAGGCAAAACGGCGCACCGCCTCGAGCCGGGGATTGGCCAGGCCGCGCAAGCGGTTGTCGCCGATCAGCCAGAGGATCATCCGCGACGCGCGACCCAGTTCCTCGTGCGGCACCGCAGGCTCGCAATCGCAATGACGACGCGCATCATCGAAGCCGATGCGGGCGGCGGCCTGCTCCTCGCGGGTCAGGACGGAACGGACAGAAGCGATCATGCTGCAACTCCTTGATCCGCGCCACGGGTCACGATCCTGGCGCCGGCGGTCAGCGTCTGGTGCACCGGGCACCGTTCAGCCACGCCCAGCAGCTTGGCGCGCACGGTCTCGTCGAGCCCTGCCGCCAGGTGGATTGTCCGCTCGAAGCTATCCGCCGGAACCTGCCCGGCAACCCGGTGGTGCGTCACCTCGGTCGAGACCTGGCCAATGTCCCACCCCTGGCGCTGCGCATAGAAGCGCAGCGTCATCGTGGTGCAGGTCGCCAGTGCCGCAGCCAGCAGATCATAGGGTGTCGGCCCGGTGTCGAGGCCGCCCGCAGAAAGCGGCTCGTCCGCGATCAGCGTGGTCTCACCACCGATGCCGCCGCCGATGCGCAGCGCGCTCTGGAAAGTACCCGCACCGGTCGAGGTGGCGGAGGCGTGAGGGGTGTGGTCGGCCATGATCGTTCGCCTTACTTCAGCTTCACGCCGGGGACGTCTTCGGGCAGCGGGATGAACTCGTCATCACCGTCCACCCGCGCGAACCGACCGTCGCGCCAGTCGCGCTTGGCCTGCTCGATCCGCTCGGCATCCGAGGACACGAAGTTCCAGTAGATGAAGCGCCGCTCGGGGAACGGCTCGCCGCCCACCAGCATCAGCCGGCTGTGTTCCTCGGTGGTCAGCACAACTTCCGCGCCGGGCTTGAGCACCACCAGTTGCGCCGCACCAAACGCACCATCCTGCCCCTCGATCCGCAGCGAACCGCTGACGACGTAGATCGCGCGTTCGACGTGTTCGGCCGAAAAGCGATAGCGTGCCCCCGGCGCCAGCGTGAGGTCGCCATAGATCATGTCGGACTGCGTCTCGACCGGGGAAACCAGCCCATCCGCACTGCCCGCCACCAGCGTGAGGCGCGCGCCGGCATCTTCGGCCACGGGGATCTCGTTCGCCTTGTAGTGGCGGAAACTCGCGCCGATCTCTTCCTTCGCCTTGGGCAGGGCGACCCAGGTCTGCAGCCCGAATAGCGAGGCACCGACGCCGCGCTGGCTTTCAGGGGTGCGTTCGGAATGGGTGATGCCGCTGCCGGCCGTCATCCAGTTGACCTCGCCGGGGCGGATCACCTGCTCGCTGCCGAGGCTGTCGCGATGCATGATTTCGCCGTCGAGCAGGAAGGTCACGGTGGCAAGGCCGATATGCGGGTGCGGGCGCACGTCGAGCGCCTGCTCGCCGGTGAAGGCCGCCGGCCCCATCTGGTCGAAGAAGATGAAGGGCCCGACCATGCGGCGCTGCGCGCTGGGCAGAGCGCGGCGCACGGAGAACCCGTCGCCCAGATCGCGCGAGGGCGGGATGATGATGGTGTCGACGGGGTTCTCGGTTGGCGGTGGTATCCTTGGTCGACCGGTGGAAGCGGCCGTTGGGAAAGGAGTAGCGGGGGGAAAGGGTTGGCGGCGGGCCGAAGGGAGAGGAGCCCGCCGCCGGTACGCGATCAGAGCGTGTCGACGAGGACGACTTCGGCCTCTTCGCGCGCGGTGATCGTGATCGTGTCGAGATCGGCGATGGCGATGCCGTCACGCGCATCGGCGTCGACACCGTTGACCGTGATCTTGCCGGTCGCGGCCACAAGGTAGCCCTTGCGATCGCTACCGAGCTGGTAGTCGACGCTTTCGCCGGCGCGGATCGTGCCGGCCACGAGCCGGGCCTCGGTGCGGATCGGCAGTGCGTCACCATCCTCGGCATAGCCGCTGGCCAGAACCACGAGCTGCCCCGAACGGTCACCCTTGGGGAACTGGCGCGCGCCCCAGCTGGGCTGCTCGCCCTGGCGGGTCGGCATGATCCAGATCTGGAACAGCGTGGTGGTCTCGTCCTCGAGGTTGTACTCGGCATGGGTGATGCCGGTGCCCGCGCTCATCACCTGAACGTCGCCCGCTTCGGTACGGCCTTGGTTGCCCAGGCTGTCCCGGTGCGTGATCGCGCCGCTGCGGACGTAGGTGATGATTTCCATGTCGCGATGCGGGTGGGGCGGGAAGCCGCTCTTAGCCGCAATGGTATCGTCGTTCCACACGCGCAGGTTGCCCCAGCTCATCCGGGCCGGCTCGTAATAGTCGGCGAACGAGAAGTGGTGGCTGGCATCCAGCCAACCGTGGTTGGCGTGGCCGATGGTCTTGTAGGGGCGCAGTTCGATCATGAGAGGTCTCCGTCGCCGCGATCGTGTCCGCGGCTATTGGGGCCAATCTATGCCTTACCGCTTGCAAAGAAAGGGCAATGATGGAAAGTCATCGGTGAAGGGATTTTATCGATGGCATTGCCCGATCTCGAAGCCTGGGCCATTTTCGCCCGCGTGGTCGACACCGGCTCGTTCGCGGCGGCGGCCGATGCGCTCGGCCTGTCGAAGCCGACGGTATCCAAGGCGGTCAGTCGGCTCGAGGCACGGTTGGGGGTGCCGCTGCTCCACCGAACGAGCCGCCGCGTCGCCTTGACCGAAAGCGGACGCGGCGTGCTCGACAAGGCGCGCCGCATCCTGGCTGACGGCGAAGCTGCCGAGGCGCAGGCCGGCGCCGAAGGCGAAAGCCCGCGCGGCCTCGTCCGCCTGGCCGTGCCGATGAGCTTCGGCCTGCGCCACGTCGCCCCGATCCTACCCGATCTGCTGGCGCAGTATCCTGATCTATGCGTCGATCTCGACTTGTCGGACGCGCTGATCGACGTCGTCGGCGGTGGCCACGACGTGGTCCTGCGGATCGCGAGCCTCGGCGATTCCTCGCTGCGCGCGCGCCGGCTTTGTGCCGTGCGGCGCCCACTCGTCGCGGCACCGTCATACCTTGCTGCCCACGGGACGCCGCACCACCCGCGCGATCTCGTCCATCATGTCGGGCTGCTCTATAGCCAACTCGATCACCCCGGCACCTGGCGTTTCAGCCATGCGCAGGAGGGAGACTACACCGTCAACATCGGCGGCCGCATCAGCGCCAACAACGCCGACGCCTTTACCCCCGCCCTGCTGGCCGGCGTGGGCATGGCCCTGCAACCCGACTTCATGGCCTGGGAGCATCTGGCCAGCGGCGAACTGGTCGAAGTCATGCCCGACTGGCGCATCCCCGACATCGCCCTGCATCTCGTCACGCCACCAGGCACCCGCCGCCCAGCCCGCGTACGCGTGCTCATCGCGTTCTTGGCCGACCGACTGTCGCAACAACCATGGGCCTCGCCGTAACGGCGCCGTAAATCTGCCAACAAGCAGGCCCACTGCGGCACGCCGTTTCGGCATCCCCCACGGCTATTCTGCCAGCTCCCCCCCATCGCTCACACCTTTCGTCATGCCGAACTTGTTTCGGCATCCAGCTCTCGGCGCTGTTCTGTGGCGGCGAGGAAGAGCGGGAGTGCGGCAATGCCATGGGTAGCGGGCGGCACGGGCACGACGGCGCTACCGCCCCACAGCGTGCGGACTGCGCCGTTAGGCTTGGCTTATAGGTGGCAAGTTTCACGCAGAGGCGCGATGGCGCAAAGGTGTCGCTGTGGTCCTGGACCGTCAGTGAGTGCGCACCGGGACGAGGCCATATCGTCCTGGCTTGCAAGCGCTGGTCTCTCGCTCCACGCGCACTGCAGACGCGCGAACGCGCCCCGCGGGGCGTTACCCGAGAGGCTTGGGTATGTCAGTTCTATGGAGGATTGGTTGCGGGGGCAGGATTTGAACCTGCGACCTTCAGGTTATGAGCCTGACGAGCTACCGGGCTGCTCCACCC
>Ga0308159_1001944_pt1 | contig 25956 bp, 20 predicted proteins | sample PhyCR1_FD_201040 | JGI IMG/M metagenome (GOLD analysis project Ga0308159, IMG submission 201040) | Phyllosphere microbial communities from UC Gill Tract Community Farm, Albany, California, United States - DLSLC.R1 | ecosystem: Host-associated > Plants > Phyllosphere > Unclassified | place: USA...
CTGTTTTCCGAGAACTCGTGGGTGCAGGTGATGCTGGGCCAGGGTTTGATTCCGCGCACGCAGCACCATACGGCCCACGTGATGGGCGAGCGCGAGCTGGCGGCGTTCCTCGACGGCATCCGCGCCGACATCGACCGGACCGTGGCGCAGATGCCGGGGCACCAGGCGTACGTCGAGCGGTACTGCCCTGGGGGCAAGCCCTAACGCTCAGCCGGCGCGCTCAGGTCACGTCACGTCACGTCACGTGCGCAAGCCGGCGGCGGTCAGCGCCAGCCGTATGGCTAGCGCGGCCACGCCCAGCATTGCCACGCCCGTCAGCCACAGGCCGATAAACCACAGCAACCGGCACCAGGCGGTTTTGTTTTCGTTCGTCATCAGTGATATCCCTCCCCTTGCCTGACCTTGCCCCGGAACACAAAATAGCTCCAGGCCGTGTACATCAGAATGACCGGAATGATGAGCAGCGCGCCGACCAGGGCAAAGCCCTGGCTCTGCGGTGGCGCCGAGGCCGCGTCAATCGAGACGTCCGGTGGAATGATGTTGGGCCACAGGCTGATACCGAGGCCCGTGTACCCAAGAAAGACCAGCGCCAGCGTGCACAGGAACGGTGTGACCTGACACCCGGCAGCGAGCGACCGTATCATCTGCCAGCTCACCAGGCCCACGAGCAGCGGCACCGGCGCAAACCAGGCGATGTTGGGAAAACTGAACCAGCGCTGCGCGATGGCCGGGTCCATCGCGGGCGTCCACAGGCTGATCACGGCGATCACGGCCTGCAGCACCCAGACCAGCCGGCGCGAGATGTGCCCGGCAGTCGCTTGCAGGCTGCCCTCGGTTTTCATGATCAGCCAGGTACTGCCTAGCAGCGCATAAGCCACTACCAGGCCGCAACCGGTAAAGAGCGGAAATGGCGCCAGCCAGTCGAGCGCCCCGCCGGCGTAAGCGCGGTTAACAACCGGAAACCCTTGGACGTAAGCGCCCAGCGCCACGCCCTGGAAGAACGCCGCCATCAGTGAGCCGCAAATGAATGCCTTGTCCCACCAGTGCCGCTCGTGCTCGCGCGCCTTGAAGCGGAACTCGAACGCCACGCCACGGAAAACCAGGCCAATCAGCATGAAGATCAACGGCAGATACAAGGCGCTGAGGATGACCGAATACGCCAGCGGAAAGGCGGCCAGCAGTCCGGCGCCGCCCAGCACCAGCCATGTTTCGTTGCCGTCCCATACCGGCGCAACCGTGTTCATCATGACGTCGCGGTCATCGTGGTGCGGGAAAAACGGGTAGAGCATGCCGATGCCGAGGTCGAACCCGTCCATGATCACGTACATCATGATGCCGAAGAGGATGATGACCGCCCAGACGACGGGAAGATTGATGCCCATGATGTTCAGCTCCTGTCGGTGGGATCGGCAGCGCCGGGGTGGTCGGCCGCGCCGGACGCCGCCGAGAGCGGGCGCATGGGCTGGCGGTCCAGGCCAGGCCCGCCGACCAAGGCCGCGCTGGCATCGTGTCCACTGGGCCCCACGCGGATCAGCCGCAGCAGGTAGGCGACACCGGCACCGAACACCACGAAATACACGAGCACGAACGCCACCAGCGTGATGCCGAGCTGGGTAGGGCCATGCGCCGAGACCGCATCCGCAGTACGCAGCAAGCCATACACGGTCCAGGGCTGGCGACCGATTTCAGTGGTATACCAGCCGGCAAGGATGGCAACGATGCCGGCCGGTCCCATCAGCACGGCAAACCGCTGCAACGCCCGGCTGCGCCACAGCCGTTGTCCACGGCGCAGCCACAGGCCGCAGGCGGCCAGCAGTATCATCAGCAGGCCCAGACCGACCATGAGGCGGAAGGTCCAGAACACCACGGTCGAATTGGGGCGGTCCTGCGGGACGAAATCGGTCAGCGCCGGGATCTTGCCATCCCAGCTGTGGGTGAGGATCAGGCTGCCCAGGCGGGGAATCTCGACCGCGTAACGGGTTTCCTCGCGCGCCATGTCCGGCAGGCCGAACAGGATCAGCGGCGTGCCGCCATGCGCTTGGTTGCGCCAGTGACCTTCCATCGCCGCAATCTTGGCCGGCTGGTGTTCCAGCGTATTGAGGCCGTGGAAGTCGCCGATCACCGCCTGCAGCGGCGCGGCGCCCAGCAGCATCCACAACGCCATCGAAAACATTTTTTTTACCGCCACCGTCTGCCGTCCACGCAGCAAGTGCCAGCCGGCGGCGCCCGCCACCACCAGCGCGGTGGCCAGGTAGGCGGCGACCGTCATGTGCGCGAGCCGGTATGGAAACGACGGGTTGAAGATCACCGCGAACCAGTCCACCGGCACCACGCGGCCTTCGACGATGGCGTAGCCTTGCGGGGTATGCATCCAGCTGTTGGACGCCAGGATCCAGGTCGCGGAAATGAGCGTGCCAAGCGCCACCATCGCCGTGGACAGGAAGTGCAGGCGCGGACCGACCTTGTTCCAGCCGAACAGCATCACGCCCAGGAAGCCAGCCTCCAGGAAGAACGCGGTAAGCACTTCGTAGGCCAGCAGCGGCCCGGTAATGGCGCCGGCAAAATCCGCAAACCGGCTCCAGTTGGTGCCGAACTGGTAAGCCATGACCAGGCCGGACACCACGCCCATGCCGAAATTGACGGCAAATATTTTCGACCAGTAATGGTACAGCGCACGATACACGTCGCGCCCCGTCCTGAGCCATAGACCTTCAAGCACCACCAGGTAGCTGGCCAGTCCGATGGTCAGCGCCGGGAACACGATATGAAACGAAATGGTGAACCCGAACTGAATCCGGGCCAGTTCCAGCGCTGTCAATCCGAACATGTCTAGTCCCTGTCATGCAGCGGTTTGCGTGATCACATCGACAAAGAAACGCAAGCCCCCCGGGGCCGCCGCGCTGTCCGCAGGGGCCGCAGATTCGCTGGCGCGGCGATAGCGGGTGCCGGCCGGCAGCAGGTGCAGGCGCACGTTGATCAGCTCCAGGCTCTCGCCCTGCTTTGCGCCGGCTGCGTTCGAGACCACGTCGCGTCCATCGACCAGCGTGACGGCGCCGTTGCCGATGACTTCGACGCCGGTACCCGGCTCGATTACGAGCGCCGTATCTTCATCGATGCCGATGCCTAGCAGCTCGGGATGCTGCGCCACAGTGCTCAACAGGCGCGCCAGGCGCTGGCGTTCCGAAAAATGCTGGTCGATCACCACGTGGCGAAGCAGGCCCAGGCCGTCCCCCAGGCTGGCTGTGCCCTTCTCCGGATTGAGGTCGGTATTTCCCTCTGCCAGCATGTGGACGGACAGGGCCGACGCACCTGCGCTGGTGCCACCGATACAGGCCCCGCCGGTGGCAAGCGACGCGTGCATCGCTGCCGCCACGGCGCTTCCGCCGAGCGTGGCCATCAGGCGCTTCTGGTCGCCGCCGGCGATAAAGATGCCCGACGCCTCGGTAATGCTGCGGGCGTTGTCGGGGGCGTCGGCCTGCTCGCGCGTGTCCAGGTGCAGCAGCGCGCGGTCGGTTACGCCGAGCGCGCGGAAAGCGTCATCGTACGGCGGCCATACTTTTTCAGGCACCGCGCTGGCCGCCGTGATGACCAGGATGCTGGCCTGGGGGCCGCCCGACAGTTCGACAAATTTTTGCAGGATGACCCGGTCGTCGGTGCGGTCTTCTCCGCCACCGATGATGACCAGGTGGCCGTTGCGTGCTGGTTTGCTGTTGTCCATTTAGTCTCCGTTCGAGGTTGGCATGGCCCGGTTGCTGTGGTGTCCCGCTTCCGTACGGCTGACGGCGATGATGCCGACGTCGCTGTCGGCGGGCAGCAGCGCCACCCCGCGTTCGAGCGCCTGCTGCAACGGCACGCCGTCCGCGATCCACTGGTACACGGTATGGGAGAGCAGCAGCGGGATGATGTCTTCGCCGGTGCCGGTCGCGGCGACCGCGCCTTCAGGCCCGGCATAAAAACCGGCGCCGATGAGCGGCGTGTCGCCCACCCGCCCCAGCAGCGCCGGGCTGACGCCGCCGGTGGAAGCTGCCACGGCAAAATGGCCTTCGGCGTCGCGGGCGACAGCGCCCACGGTGTCGCAGCCTTCGGCCGCCGCAGGTACCGGCTGGTCGGGATAGTTCCATTGACGCAAGAGCGCCGCGCGCTTGGCCGTCTCCGCCGGCGACGGCGCTTTCAGTGCCTGTGCCAGCTTGACCGCACGGCGCTTGGCCTGCTCGCCGGTCACAGGCAAGGAAGACTCGAGCATGCTTACCTCGGCAAAGCGCTGCGCACCTTCACCGGCCAGCAGGCGGTGTGGCGTGTTGGCCACTTCGCGCGCCAGCAGCACCGGGTTGCGCACGTCGCGCACGCACGCCACTGCGCCCAGCCGGCCGCGCGTGTCCATGACCGAGGCGTCCATTTCGATGGTGGCGCCGTCGGGGGCCACCACCGAACCGGTGCCGGCATTGAAGCGGTCATCGTCTTCAAGCACCATCACGGCGCGCACCACCGCGTCGAGCGACTCGCCGCCGGCTTGCAGCACGTCGAGGGCGGCGCGCGCTGCCGCCTGGCAGCCGTCCGCGTCGTCCTGCGAGGCGCCGGCGCCGCCGTGCACTACCACCGCCACCGGGGCGCTCATGGCTGGTTCCTCGATGATTTTCCTGCACTGGCAGGTACGGTAGGCGGCAGGTCGGGCGATGGCAGCATGTGATGGTCCGGGATGGCGTTGAGGGATGAATAAATTCTAGCAAGCGCAACTCGGGTGTTCTGTGCGTCTTTGAGCCGGGCCGATGTAAGACCAGTCTTATCGTTCAGCCCCTGGCGCTATGGGGCGGCCTCGAGTGCACAGTCAACCGCGTGGGTGAACGTTATTTCGACCAGGCCACACAAAACGGGCACGACACACGACCCGGCGACCTCGGCCACCTGCAGTCTTTGGGTGTGTCGGCCCTGCGCTATCCCGTGCTGTGGGAGCGTGTGGCCCCGCAAGGGCCCGAGCACGCGGACTGGATGCCGGGCCTGGTCTTCGGCCTTGCCTGCATCGACACCGAGTCCGCCCGCGTGCCCGAGGCTCCCGAAGTCAATCTTGGACCGCTGCTGATGGAAGTACGGGAGCGCCCCACAGCTGTGGCTGCCATGCTGCGCGGGCTTGCTGCCGGCCGCGTCATCACGCATCCGGCAGCACTCGGGCAAGGCTGGTGGCGGCGCGATACGCGCTATGTCGTCCCAGGGGCAAGCCAGGTGGCGAGCACCGGCAACACAATGCAATCGTCGCCCGGCGACGCGGCACGCCCGCCCATCCTCATCTCCGGCGCCAGCGGCACCCTGGGCCTCGCCTTTGCCCGCATCTGCGCCGAACGCAACCTGGCCTGCCAGCTTGTAGGCCGGGCCGAGATGGACATCACCGATCCCGACGCGGTCGAGCGCGCACTGGACAAGTACCGGCCGTGGGCGCTGATCAACGCCAGCGGCTACGTGCGGGTGGACGAAGCGGAGCACGATACCGAGCGCTGCTTCCGTGAAAACGCCTATGGCCCGCAGGTGCTTGCCGCTGCCTGCGCGCGCCACGGCATCCACCTGACCACGTTTTCGAGCGACCTGGTGTTCGATGGCAGGGCCGACAGTCCATATGTCGAAGCCGACGACGTCTCGCCCATCAACGTCTACGGTCGCAGCAAGGCAGATGGCGAGCAGGCGGTTCTTGCCCGCACCTCGAACGCCCTGGTGATCCGCACCAGCGGCTTCTTCGGTCCGTGGGACCGGCACAATTTCATCCACCACGCGCTCGGCGCACTGGAAGCGGGCATCGGTTTTGCAGCGCCCGGCGACGTGCTCATTACGCCCACCTACCTGCCCGACCTGGTCGATACCTGCCTGAATCTGGTCATCGACGGCGAATGCGGCGTGTGGCACCTGACCAATACCGGCGCAGTATCGTGGATCGAACTAGCGCGCATGGCCGCTGCCCGCGCCGGCCTCGATCCGGCCGGGCTGCGCGCTCAGCGGGTGGCCGAATGTCGCTACGCTGCCGCCCGGCCCGCCAACAGCGCACTGCACAGCAGCCGGGCCAACCTGTTGCCCACGCTGCACGATGCACTGGCGCGGATGCTAGCGCAACGCGCACTCGGAGCTGGCGCAATGCACACACCAGCTGCCAAATAATCATCGGCGCGATCACTTGAGTGGCGGCACTCGACAATGAATGACTTAAAGTCACAGTGTGGCTATGCTGGGCGGTTTCACCACGGAGGCCCGCCATGGACCCGGTTGCCAAAATGTTCGCCCGATTGCCGATGCCGATCCTGCTGGTGTTGCTGGCCTGCGCCGCAACCACGGCGCGTGCCGCCGTCCCCGTCACCGAACAGCACTACCTGTCCGGGCAAGGGCCGGCCACGGCGGTGCCGTGGGACTTCAAGGTGTCCGACGGCCGCCGCGCCGGCGCCTGGGCAACGATACCGGTGCCATCGAACTGGGAGCTGCAAGGATTCGGAGGCTACGATTACGGTGAAGGCGCCAAGCGTCACAACGAGCAGGGCCAGTACCGGCTGAAGTTTGCCGTGCCGCCGGCCTGGCGCGGCCGCACCATCCGGCTGGTGTTCGAAGGCGTGATGACGGAAGCGACGGTGCGCGTCAACGGCACGCCGGCCGGGCCGCCCCACATCGGCGGCTTTTACCGCTTCGGCTACGACATCACCAAGCTGGTCAAACTGTCCGCCGACGCCGACAACCTGCTGGAAGTGGATGTGAACAAGGTGGCGTCGGACGCGGCCAGCGAAAAGGCCGAGCGGGCCGGCGACTACTGGGTATTCGGCGGCATCTTCCGTCCCGTGTGGCTGGAAGCAGCGCCGGCGCAGGCTATTGCCGCGGTGGCGATCGATGCGCGAGCAGATGGCTCCCTGTCCGCGCACGTGAATTTTTCGCAACCTTTACCAGGGGCAACGGTGGACGGCCAGGTGTTCGAGGCAGGCGGCAAAGCGGTCGGGCCAGTGTTTCGCGCCGTGCTGCCGGATTCCGCCAGCGCTGGCGTCACCTTGCGCGGCGCCCTGCCCGCGCCGCGCCTGTGGACCGCCGAAACACCCAATCTGTACACACTGCGCCTCACCCTGCGCCGGGGCGGCAAGGCGCTGCATACGCAGAGTACCCGCTTCGGTTTCCGCACCTTCGAAGTCCGCCAGGGCGACGGCCTGTACCTGAACGGCAGCAAGATCATCATCAAGGGCGTCAACCGCCACAGCTTCCGGCCCGGGACAGGCCGCGCGCTCGACCGCGCCGACAACTACGCCGACGCGCGCCTGATCAAGTCGATGAACATGAACACGGCGCGCATGTCGCACTACCCGCCCGACCCGGCCTTCCTCGACGCGGCCGACGAACTGGGCCTGTACGTGATCGACGAGCTGTCGGGCTGGCAGGCCGCGCACGGCACTGCCATCGGCCGCAGGCTGGTGGCGGAGATGGTGCCGCGCGATGTCAACCATCCCAGCATCCTGTTCTGGGCCAACGGCAACGAGGGCGGCTTCAATACCGATCTCGACGCGGAGTTCGGCAAGCACGATCCGCAGCAGCGCCCGGTGATCCATCCGTGGGCCATCTTCAACGGCCTCGACACCAAGCACTATCCGAACTGGAACCTGGTCAACGAACGTCTGCGCGGCCCCAACCTGTTCATGCCGACCGAATTCATGCACGCGCTGTACGACGGTGGCGGCGGCGCCAGCCTGCAAGACTACTGGGACGCAATGATGGCGTCGCCCATGGGCGCGGGCGGCATGATCTGGGCGCTGGTGGACGAAGGCGTGGTCCGCACCGACCTGGGCAACCGCGTCGATCCCTACGGCACTTACGGTCCGGACGGCATCGTCGGCCCACACCATGAAAAGGAAGGCAGCTACAACGCGGTGAAGGATATCTGGTCGCCGGTGAAGCTGGGCGCGGCGTCGTTCGATACCGGCTTCGACGGCACGTTGCCGGTACACAACCGCTACGACTTCGCCAGCCTGGACCAGGTGCGCTTCGACTGGCAACTGCTGCGCTTTGCCGCGCCGGATACAGCTTCCACGGGAGCGCACATACTGGCTAAAGGCACAGGCAACGCCAGCGGTGTGGCCGCGCGCAGCGATGGCAAGCTCGATCTGCGCCTGCCGGCCGGGTGGCGCAAACTTGATGCCGATGCGATCGCGGTGACCGCGACCGGCGCGGACGGGCAGCATATCTGGACCTGGACGTATCCGGCCAGCGGTCTGTCGGCACGCCTGGCGCGCACCGCCCTCCTGCACCAGCCGCCGCTTGCAAGCGCCCCCGCCGATTCGGCGACGAGCACTGCGCCGATGACCGCTTCCTCCGGTACTGTTGCCGCGACCAGCGCTGCATCCGCCGGGTCCATGCCAACAGTGGGCACGGAGGGAGCTACCCTGCGCCTGGCCGCTGGCCCGGTCAGCGCTACGTTCGACGCCACCACCGGCCAATTGCGCACGCTGCAGCACGGCAGCCGCGTGTCGGCCCTGACCAACGGCCCGCGCCTGGCCTATGCCCGTCCGGTGTCGGCACCGGGGACCGACGTCGCATGGCTGCCGCTGACCGTTCACGCAGACGATGGCAGCACCGGCAGGCAGGCCGGCGCCACCATCCACCGCCTGGCCGCGCCGCAGACAGCCAGCGTGATCGAAGTGATTCCCGCTTTCGACAAGACCACCGCCTACGCCCGCTTCAAGCTCGACATCAGCGCCGACGGCGTCAACTGGAAGACACTCTTCGACGCCACCCGCCGCAAATCGGATGGCAACGACTATCGTTTCCCGCCGCAACCCGTGCTGGCGGTGCGCATCACCAGCGCCACCGGCCAGCATGGCCAGCCGATCGCATTGAACAGCGTGCGCCTCGGCCACGCGGCGCAGCGTTTTCCTGCGCTGGCCGATGCCACCAATTCAGCTGATCCTGCCACCGTGCGCAGCGGCACCGGCAACGATGACGGCGGCAAGCCCGTGGCCTGGATCGAAGCCAGCCACAGCGGCGGCCTCGACCGACTGCGCTGGACCATGGCGGCCAACGGCGACCTGCGGCTCGATTTCGGCTATCGTCTCGACGGCGTGGTGCAGTACCACGGCATCACTTTCGACCACCCGGAGAACGCAGTGCGCGGGATGCGCTGGCTTGGCGAGGGACCGTACCGCGTATGGAAGAACCGCCTGCAGGGCACCTGGCTCGGTGTGCACGAGGTGGCCCAATTCGACCAGCAGCCGGGCGAAAGCTTCCGCTACCCCGAATCGCAGGGATTTTTTGCCGACGTGCGCTGGGCGCGCCTGGACACGACCACCGGCACGCTACGGGTGAGCAGCAACAGTCACAACAACGCAGCCGCCAGCTACCTGCGCGTGGGCACGCCGCGCATTTCTCACGTCAACACGACGGTGGAATTCCCGGCCGGCGATCTGTCCTGGTTGCAGGCGATTCCCGCCATCGGCGAAAAATTCACACCCACCGAAGCACTGGGCCCCTCGGCCGCCTGGCCCGTCGCCAACGGCGCCTACCAGGGCAGCCTGACCTTGCGCTTCGATTAATATATTCCCACGAAAGGCCAATATGCCCCGCCTGACCACCCTGTCCGCCATCCTGCTGTGTTGCACCATCCCGGCCATGGCGCAGGCACAGCAACCGCCAGCACCCAGCCAGCCCGCGCCGCAGGCCGACGCCCCGCTGCAACTGCCCGCCATGCACCTGCACGATCCGTTTATCGTAGCCGACCAGGCCAGCCGCACCTATTACCTGTACACGTCAAATGTACCTGGCATGTCCGGCGAATGCGGCGTCGGCGTCATGGCATACACCAGTACCGACCTGAAACACTGGCGCAAGCCCACCGTGGTGTTCCGGCTGCCAAAAGGCGGCTGGGCCAACGATGGCGCCTGGGCGCCCGAAGTCCATGCCTGGCAAGGCAAGTACTACCTGCTCACCACGATGTACAACGAAAAGCTTGCCCTCGATAAGCCGTCGGCATCGGGCTGGAAAGCCTTCCGGCGCGGCACCATCATGGCGGTGGCTCACAGTCCGCAAGGTCCGTTCGTCCCGCTCAATAACGGCGAGCCGGTGGTCCCCAGCGACCTGATGACGCTCGACGGCACGCTGCACATCGACCGCGCCGGCAAGCCCTGGTATGTGTACGCGCATGAATGGGTGCAAACTGCCGACGGCACCATCGAAGCGATGCCATTGACCAGCGCCCTGAAGCCCGCCGGCGCACCGGTGCTGCTGTTCAAGGCGTCCGAGGCCGACTGGAGCAACGGCCAGAAACCGGTGGACCCCGACGGCAAACCCGCCAAGGCGCCCGTGTACGTCACCGACGGCCCGCAGCTGTATCCATCAACCGACGGCAGTCTGCTGATGCTGTGGTCGAGTTACGACAAGAACGGCTACGTGCAGTCGGTCGCTCGCTCGGCTTCCGGCGACGTGCGCGGGCCGTGGACCCAGCTGCCGCCTATCCTCAAGCGCGATTCCGGTCACGGCATGCTGTTCGATACCTTCGACGGCAAGCGCATGCTGGTCGTGCACCGGCCGTTCAAGAACGCACGCGGCAAGCTCTACGAAGTGCGCGACGCCGGTGGGCGCTTCGAGATAGTGAACCAGCGCGTGGATCTCGATGGCGACCATTTGATGGGGGTGGCGGAGCAGGCGCCGCAGATGGCTTGCCCGGCGGCGAAGTAGGATACCGCTACCGAACCGGCGCCCTGTCCGCGTGGCAAAGCAATCAGGCGACTGCCTGCTGCCGCACCGGTATCCAGCCCTGGAAGCCCTCGATGATGCCCCACAGCTTGGGCGGAATCGCCAGCGCCCCCACCTGGGCCGGATCAATTTCGAGATCCACCGGCTGCCCCTGCTGCAACCGGCTTACCCAGTCCGGGTTGATGATCAACCCGCGACCGATCGCCACCAGCGACAACCCGGCGTCCAGCGCGTCGCTGGCGTCGGCAGGAGTCAGGATGCTGCCGGCAGCAATCACCGGTACCCGCCCGGCCACGCGCTCGACGATGCGGCGCACGATAGTCTGGCCGTCGGGGTCGTCGATGGGTCGGTCGCGCAACAGGTAGGCCAGCGAGGCGTGCAGGTAGTCGACGCCCAGTTCCAGCAAGCGGTCGATAAACGTCAAGGTCTGGTCGATGCGGTAACCGTGCTCGCCGGGTTCTTCCGGCGAGAGCCGCACACCAAGCGCGAACGGCCGGTCGGCATGTTCGGCAATCACGCGCTTGACCTCGGCAACAACGGCCAACGGGAACCTCATGCGGTGCTCCAGGGAACCGCCCCACGCGTCGGTGCGCAGATTGGTTGCCGGCGACAGAAAGTTTTGCAACAGGAAGCCGTGGGCGCCATGGATTTCGATGCCATCGAAGCCGGCCTCGATGCCGCGCCGTGCGGCGGCACCGAAGGCCGCGACCAGTTCCTCCACCTCGTCGGCGGACAGGGCGCGCGGCGTGAGCGGCGCCTGGAACGGCGTGGCTGCCGTCAACACCGCGCTGGAACTGACGACATCGCCGCCGGGAATCAGGTGGGGCAGCGCCTTGTTACCAGCGTGAAAAAGTTGCAGGATCGCCGGTGCGCCACCGCTCCTGGCGGCGTCGGACAGGCGCTTGAGGCTCGGCACGAAGCTGTCGTCCGCAGCGGAAAACTCGTGCGTGAAGCCGATGCCGTTGGCGGTCACCTGGGCGCAGCCGGTGATCACCAGGCCGACACCTTTGACGCGCAGCCGGTAATAGGCCTCCTCTTCTTCGGTGATCTGGAATTCGTCGGAGCCGGACCACGTGGTCATGGGCGACATCGTGACGCGATTGCGCACGGTGATGCCAGGGATCAGGTCGAACGGGCGCAGCAGGTGATTGGCAGACAGGTCGGACATAGCGAAGACTCCATGAAAGATGAAGCCCAATGGTATACATTGTAAATCTGGTGTCAATTACGCACTTTGAAGTGACCAGGTATCCTCGAGGAAACCTCATGCCATCACCGATGCCCGGTTCAGCCGAAAATCCCGGGCTGGTATACTATGGATACCAGGCTCCAGGAGGAGTCCTTATTCCAGGAAGCTGCCATGCAAGAATCGTCGACCGTCCCCATCGCGCCCGAGTGCTTTTCGTCGGATTGCCCAAGCCGGGCCCTGTTCGACCAGATTGCCGATAAATGGTCGATGATGGTGCTCGCCGTGCTCGACGACGGCCCCCATCGTTTCAATGCCATCATGCGCCGGCTCGAGGGCGTAACCCAGAAAGCGCTGACGCAATGTCTGCGCCGCCTCGAGCGCAATGGCCTGGTGTCGCGGCACGTGATCGCGTCACCGCTGGCGGTGCGCTACGAGATCACCGCGCTGGGCCGCACGCTGCAGGAACCCTTGCGGCAGTTGCATGCGTGGACGCTGGACAGGTTGCCGATGGTCGAAACCGCCCGCAGCGACTTCGATCAGCGCAATTCATCCTGAACCGATTGGTTTGCTTTACTGGCAGGCACCGGCGCGATGCCACCGATGTCGTGACCCCGACAGGAATGCATTACGCCTGTCGGGCCGCATCGGTCACCAGCCACCGCTTCCGATTGCCTAGAACATATACGTCAGGCTGAAACGCATGGTCCGGCCGAACAGCGGGCGCGCCACACCACGATTGCGCGAACCATCGGGCGACAGCAGGTCGTTGAACAGAGGATCGCCCTCGGTAAACGACAGCTGGTTGGTCAGGTTAGCCACGTGCAAATGCGCGCTCCAGCGCTCCGACAACTGGTACTGGGCCCCGGCGTTGATGATGTGGTACGACGGGTACAGCGTGACGTTGCTGTCGGTGGCTTCCGAAAAACGGTTGCCGTAATACTGGTACTGGCCATAGACGCTCAGCGGGATATCCGTCAGCGGCTTGAGGTCGAACGACGGCATCAGGTTGACCATCACCTTGGGCAGGCGGCGCGGCCGGCGACCGTCTTCGCTCACCTGCACGTAGTGGTAGCCGGTGATGATGCCCTGCGGGTCCTTGTCCTCTTGCGTAATGGTGTAGTTGGCGCCGTTCACCTTGGGGTTTTGCATGACCACGTTGCCTTTCAGTTCCAGGCCCGCCACGGCGGCCGGACGCCAGCTCAGCTCGACTTCCGCGCCGATATTCTGCACGCCGCGCTCGTACAGCTGCGCGACCTCCGGGCAGGAGTTTATCTGCGTGACGCCACCTTGCGTGCCGCACGCGGACGAATTGATGTCCCGATAGACATTGATCGAGCTGCGCGGCGAGAAGTTGTTGTAGAACGTAGCCACCGACGCGCCGAAGCCACGGGTGAGATAGCGCAGGCCGATTTCGTACTGGCGGATATGCTCGACCGCGCTCACCCTCACCGGCTGGCCGTTGACCACCGTGAGGTTGGCGGTGCTGAGGTCATTCAGGTCCTGCAGGCTGGGCAGACGGAATGAATCGGACGCCAGGCCATACACCGCCAGCGCCTTGCTGAAGCTGTAGTTGCCGCCGATCGACCAGCCGAAGCCGTGGTATTTTTCCTTGAGCTTGCGCGCCTCGCCCGGCAGGCTCACCTCGTTGTCGGCAGTCGTATCCTGGACCGAGCCGGGCACTACGCCGGCGGGCGTCAGGTCGGTGATGACGTTGCGGTCACGCCGCGCCACGTCGGCCTTGAGGTTTTGCCAGCGCACGCCCACGTCCATCTTGAGCTTGCTTCCCATGGTTTCCCAGTGGTCGAGCAGGTACGCGGCATTGCCGTCACCGCGTATCTTGCTCACGAAGCCGCCCCAGCCGGGCAAAATGGCGCCGCCCTGGGTCAGGCTCGGCCCCACCTGGTTACCTTGCGCATCGACGGCAATCAGATCGACCAGGCGCGACTGGTTGGACACGTCGCTGACCAGCAGCGCCTGCTGGAAGTTGGGCGCGTAGTCGTAGCGGCTTTTGTACACGCCGAAGGTCAGGTCGTGGGTACCCTTGAGATTGAACGATTTCTGGGTTTTCAGGTCCAGCGACGTGCTGCGCGCCTCGGTATCGGCGATGAACGGAATCATGAAGTTCAGGTTGGCCGAGGCTGGCACCGGCGAGCCGTCGTTCAGGTAGCGCCCCGCCACGCCGCTCGCTTTCGCATAGCGCTTGATGAAATCCTCGCGGCTGATGTTGGCGAACGACGCGCAGGCGTTGCTGGCCGGGACGTTGAAAAAACCCACCAGCTTGACATTGATGAGATTGCAGCCGAGCGCGGCGCCATGCGCGGGCGAGATCACGTCGTTCTGGTAGCGGGCATTGAGGAAGTTGGTCGAGGTGGCCGTGTCGTTGCCGGTGAACACGGCATTGAAGCCATTGCTGCCGGTGGTGTGGCGCAGCCCGCTGGAGACTTTCCAGCCATTGGCAAACTCGTGCGAACCACCGAGCGTGAACATCTTGAAGTTCGGGTGGATGCCGTCGGCCTGGTCCACGGTGCGGCTGCCATACTCGCCGATCATGTTGAAGCGCCGGTTGTACTGCGACGCCGTGGTGCCGTGGGCAAAGTCGATGCCCAGCGGCTCGATGCTGCCCTGGCTGATGGCGGTGGGATTGGCCGGCGTGCCGGGGTTGGCAAAGCGTGGCACCGAGATCGGCAGGTTCTGGTAGAACGCCGTGCGGTCGTTGATCACCAGTACGTCCGCGCGCGCGGTGGTCTTGCGGTCGTTGCTGGTATAGACCAGGTTGCCACGTACCTGGCCACCGCGATCGGCGGTATAGCCGGTGTCGCGCACGCCGTCGCTGCGGCGGTAGAAGCCGCCGACTGCACCGGTCAGGTTCGGCGCCAGCGGCCCGGAGATAAAGGCGTCCTGGCGCAGGAAGCCGTAGTCGGCGTACTCCACCTTGTAGCCGCCTGCCAGGCGGTCGCCGCCGGTGCGGGTGACGTGGTTGACGGTGGCGCCGAGACCGTTCGAATACAGGATGCCGCCGGGACCGCCCTTGACCAGCTCCACGCTCTCGGTCATCAGGTCGTCGCGGATGAAGACGTCGTTGTTCATGAACGGCGCTTCCGGTTCTTCATAGGCGGGCAAGCCGTCCACCAGCTGCGGCGCGAAGCGGTAGCCGCCGGTCACGGGCAAGCCGCGCACGGTGATGTTGTTGCTGGCCTCCCCCGCACTGCCGCCCTCGGAATAAATGCCGGGGAAGTTGGCCAGCATGTCGGCCGTGCTCATTGGCGCGAGGCGCTGGATTTCTTCGCCGCTCAGCGTGTTGATCGAGAACGTCGCATTCTTCTTGGTAGTGCTCTTGGTCACGCCGGTGACGATGACCACGGCGGCCGGATCAGTAGCGGAATCCGCGGGCGTCGTGGTGGCGGGGGCAGGAACCGGCTGGGCGGCCTGCTGTTGCTGTTGGGCGTACACCAGCGCGGGCGCCAAGCAAATCGCCAGGGCTGCCGAACGGGTGAGGTAATGAGTGATCGAGTAAGTCATGCTGCATCTCCTGTTATGATTATCAGGCGGCGCGCAGCCGCCATGCAATTTATTATGTCCATCGTTGTCATCGCGGAGTAAAAATGGTTAATCCTGGGGCGGCACCTCCTGCAGGGTGGGCATGTCGGCGCCGCGCCGCGCACAGGTGATTGCCGCCGCGCGGCCGGCAAAGCGCAGTGCGGCCAGCAGTTGCGCGGGTTCCAGCGCCGCCAGCGCGGCGCGCGTGAGCAGTTGCTGACGCGCCAGGTGGGCGAGCAGCGCCGCCTGGAAGGTGTCGCCCGCCCCCACCGTATCGACCACCTCTACGCGATGCGCCGGCAAGGCGTGTGTGCCGGCCGCGCGGGTGGCTGCCAGCACGCCGTGCGCACCACGCGTCACGACCACCATCGCCACGCCCGCGTCCAGCGCCGTGGCGATGAACTGCTCGGGCGTGGTGCCCGGATAGACCAGGCCGATATCTTCGTCGCTGATCTTGAGCAGGTCGGTCAGCGGCAGCATGGCGGCGATGGCATCGGTCCACACGTTGCGGTCCGGCTGTATGGTCAGCCGCACGTTGGGATCGAACGCGATCAGGCTGCGGCCATGCTGGCGCCGCACCAGCGCCAGCAGGGTGGACGCCACCGGCTCGACGGCCAGGCAGTACGAGCCCACGTGTATCGCCGCAGCGTCGCGCGGCACGCGGGCCAGATCGGCCGGGACAACCTGGCGCTCGGCAGTGGCATTGCCGTACAGCGTGTAGGTGGGCGCGCCACCGGCATCGACATCGACCGTCACCAGCGCGGTGGCTGCCGCCGGCCGGGGCGCCGCAGTGACATCCACGCCCTCGGCGGCCAGGGCGGCGGCCAACTTGCGGCCGAACAGGTCGTGCGACAGGCCGCCGAAGAACATGGCCGGAGCGTCCAGCCGCGCCAGGCCCACGGCCAGGTTGAATGGCGAACCGCCGATCCGCGCCGACAGCGCGTAACCTGCCGCCGTCTCGCCATCGCAAAACACATCGAACAACGCTTCTCCGCATACGACGATCATGCTACCTCCGGTACTGTGGTGATATCGGGCACGTGCGCATCCACGCGGCGGCCCTCCTGGTTGAATACATGCAGGCGTCCGGCCATGGGACCGACGCGCCAGGCGGCGCCGGTGGCGGGCGGCTCGCCGCGCACCACCACCATCAACGCCTTGTCAAGTCCGGCCACCTGCAAGTGCACGTACGACTCGGCGCCCAGGCGCTCGACCAGCATCACCTTGCCTTCGATGGCGCCATGCGGTTCCGCCGCCAGGTGCTCGGGGCGGATGCCGACCATGACGTCGCCTGGCGCCGTACCGGCCGGGGCGCGCCAGCTCAGCCGCAATGCGCCCAGCCACAACTGGCCGCCGGCATCGATGCGCCCGGCCAGCATGTTCATGCGCGGGCTACCGATAAAGCCGGCCACAAACACATTGGCCGGCTGGTCGTACAGATGCATCGGCGCGCCGATCTGCTGCACGCCGGACGGTCCCAGCACCACGATGCGGTCGGCCAGCGTCATCGCCTCCACCTGGTCGTGGGTGACGTACACCATGGTGGCGCCCAGCTGCTGGTGCAGGCGGGCGATTTCCACGCGCATGTCGGCGCGCAGCGCCGCATCGAGATTGGACAGCGGTTCGTCGAAGAGGAACGCGCGCGGCTTGCGCACGATGGCGCGGCCGATCGCCACGCGCTGACGCTGGCCGCCCGACAACTGCGGCGGGCGCCGTTCGAGCAGGTGCTCCATCTGCAGCATCCGTGCCACGCCCTGCACCGCCACCTTGATCTCGGCCCCGGGCACCTTGGCCAGCCGCAGGCCGAAGGCAATGTTCTCGAACACCGTCATGTGGGCGTATAGCGCATAGCTCTGGAACACCATCGACAGGCCGCGCCTGGCGGGCGGCACATCGTTGACGACTTCACCGCCGATGCGAATCTCGCCCGCACTGATGTCTTCCAGGCCGGCGATCATGCGCAGCAGCGTGGACTTGCCGCAGCCCGACGGGCCGACCAGCACCACGAACTCGCCATCGTCGATGGTGAAGTCGATGCCCTTCAGGATGTACTGCGCTTCTTTTCCAGGGTAGGTCTTGCCTACGCCGTGCAATGCGATTGCTGCCATCTCAATTCCTCTTTTGGTTCAAACCGAGCGCCCATACCTTGAGCGACACGATGCGGTCGCCCTCTTGCGCGAGCAGCCCCAGGCCGTCCGCGTCGGGCCGGGCGGGATAGCTGCGGCTCGTCAGGCTGAGGCGCTCGTTGACGTAGGCCTCGACCATGGAACCGTCGAGGAACAGCCGCAGCCGCAGCGGCTCGCCACCCAATACGAAGTCGCCGCCCTGCACTGCGGCGCCACCGGCGTCGTTGCCGATCATGCCGGGACCTTTGGCGCCGGTCGCGGTGCGCGGCGTGGCGCTGCGGCTGCGGTCGATCTCCAGCCGGTGGCGCGCGGTGTCGACATACAGTTCGGTGACTTCGGCCCCGGCTGGCGCCACGCGCACGGCCAGCCCTCGCTTGCCCGCTGCCGGCGAAGGCGCCAGTTGCAGTTCGACTTCCAGCGCCGTGCCATGCAGCCCGGCCAGCGCTGCCGCTGCCTGCGCCGCACTTACATCGCGCAGATCGAGCAACTGTGCGCGCCGCAGCGAGGCCAGTTCGGCGATCGGCGCCACCCGCAGGCCGCCGTCCGCACCCAGCGACAGCGCAATCGGCAAGCCGCCGTTATGGGCCCAGCCGGCGTCGTGTTCATCCTGCAGCGACCGCTTGCCCTGGGCGATCGAAAACACGATGCTGCGCCCGGTCTTCGGATCGACAAATCCGCTGGGGCCGGAAAAATGGCCCTGGCCCACGTCGAACACGCGCGGCGCCTCCTGGTCCGGGATAAAGCGGGCGCTGGCGCGATCGAACACGCCGGTCCAGTAATATGCCTGGCCGCGCACGTCGTTGAGGAACACGTGGCGTTCGCGCCCGTCCACGCCCTGGCCGACCGGCAGCAGCACCGGCAGCTCCCAGGTGGCGTCGAAGCCGGGGAAGCGTGCCGCGTCGATCGAGAACAGCGGGCCGCGCGGGATCCAGTGGTGTAAGTCCGACGATTCGTACACCAGCGCGGTGCCGCTGCGCCCGGGCAGCGCCGAACCGACCAGCTGGAACCAGCGCTCGCCATCGCGGAACACGAACGGATCGCGGAATTCGCCGAAGCGGCCCTGCCCTGCGGTTTGTTCGGTGACCGGCGCCGGGTATTTTGTCCAGCGCACCAGGTCCGGATCGGTGATGTCGGCGGGCGTGGCCATGGCCGTGCGCTGGTTGGGTTTCACTGCGTCGTTGCCGGCGGTGAAGAACAGCACCGGCGTGCCGTCCGCGGCATACGTGGCGCTGCCCGACCAGACGCCGTCGGTAGCCAGGCCGTCGTCCTCGGGCGCAAGCGCGATGGGCAGCTCGCGCCATTGCACCAAGTCGGGGCTGACCCAGTGGCCCCAGTGGATCTGGTGCCAGAACGGGCCGAACGGATTTTTCTGGAAAAACAGGTGGTACTGGCCGCCGAAATAGAATGGTGCATGCGGCTCGTTCATCCAGCCGGCATCAGGCAGCAGGTGATAGCGTGGGCGGTCGGGGTCACCCTCGAACGTGGCGGCGGCGATCTGCAGGTCGGCCGGCGCCAGTGTCGGCACCACGCCATGGCGCGCCTGCAAATCAGCCGCGATCGACCGCGAAACGGCGCCAGCGTCGGTCGGACCGGCATCGATGCGCACTTCGTCCATCAAGCCGAGAAAGGTGTTGAGCTTGAAGACGCGGCCGATCTGCTCGGGCTGCGAATAGCGGCCCACCGTCAGCGGCAGGGCCGGCAAAGCGAATGCTGCGTCGGCCGGCGTCGCGACCTGCAACACTTGCTCGCCGTTGAGAAACAGCGCAACGCGGCGCGTGGCGGGATCATAAGTGGCGGCCACGTGCGACCACGCATCGGGGGGCAGCTTGCGGTCGTTGACGCGCGCATCGACCACAACGCTGCCGAAGCCGAGCTTGAGGCCCCAGGTGCCGAAGCGGTACACCCCGAACGACAGGCCCTGTTGCGCCCTGGTGTCGAACTGGCTCAGGAAGGCCGAGTAGTGGCCGCCGTCACCCCACTCGAACGCGTGCGGCGCCACCCAGGCGCTGAGCGTGAAGCCGCGCGCGACCTGCGCGGCAGTCAGACCGGGGGCCGCGATGTCGGTCGAATAGCCGTCGAACAACAGGCAGCCGCCGCGAATGCACTGGCCGGCCGGACGCCACAGCGGCGCCGAGTCGGGCTTGAAGCGGGCGCGGTTGAACACGTAATTGACCGGGTCGCGCCGTCCCGAAACCGTTTCGGCGGCCAGATGGCCGGCGCCGTCGTCGAGCGGCCAGTGGGCCAGCGGTGCGTGCGACTGGTCGGCGGCGGCAGTTGCCGGCGTTGCCGACGCTGCTGCGGGCAAGGCCAGTGCCGCCGATCCTGCCCATGCCAGCCCGATTAGTCCGGCCACGCCGGCCGCACCGGCCGCACCGGCAGCATGGACCACATCTGCCAGCCGGGTCCGGCGTGACGCTTTGCCCGACCGGCCCGAACCAGCCAGCCGCACCCACCTGCCAAGCCCGCCAGGGCCGCATGCCTGGGCGCCATTCACCGGGGTTTCGTTGTTCATGGTGTCTCCTCGATTATTTTTATCAGCCGATGTCTATCGTTGTCATTTTGCAGGCAAAGGATGGTCCAGATGGTACAGGCCGTTCTCCATGCGCAGTGCAATCGGGTCGGTGATGCGGCCCACGAACTGGCCATCGGCGCCGGTGTCTTCGAATGCCATCAGGCAGTCGCCGCCGGTGACCGGATCGCGCAGGATCTTGCCGGCATAACGGCGGCATGGCATATCGCCATCGAGGAAACCTGGCGCCGGCTGCCATGGTCCCAGCGGATGGTCGGCTACCAGGTAGTGGGTGCCGGACACGCCGCCGTCGTGCTGCGCGCGCATCGCTTCCGACCAGTGCGGCGCGACGTTGCAGAACACGCAGTACCAGCGCCCCTCCCGCTCGAAGACCTGCGGCACTTCGAGCTGGCCGTAGTGGCCGCCCTGGTACACGGGCGGCATTGCCTGCCATTGCACCAGGTCCGGTGATACCGCGTGGCCGATCACGCCTCGCTCGTACAGGGGACCGTCGTTGCGGCGGGCCGTGAAGAACATGTGGTACATGCCGTCGATCTTCTCCGGCAGCACCCACGGGTCGCGCAGCGCGCGGTCGTGCCAGCGGCCTTCCGCGTGTTCCTCGTAATAGCGTTCGTCGAGGTCGAGCGCCAGGCCGCTGCCCACCCGCTCCCACGGGCCGTCGATGCTGGCCGCGACCGCGTGGCCGATGCGCTGGCGCATGCCGTTCTCCGCGCGGCTGGTGCCGGTGTAAAACAGGTGGTAGCCACCGTCCACCTTGATGACCGAACCGGTCCAGGTGGTGTAGTCGTCCCAGGCCGGCGTGGCCGACGGTGCGAACACGGTGCCCTTCGGGGTCCAGTGGCGCAGGTCGGTCGAGACGGCGTGGCCGATCGAGACATTCCAGTGGCGCAGGTCGGGATTGCCGATGGCGCGGTCGGCCTGCAGGAAGAACAGGTGCTGCTGCCCTGCTTCCTCGTAGTGCCAGAAGTCCCAGATGAATTTGTCGTTGATGTGAAGTGTCATGTTGCTTCCAAAAGTTAGCCCTTGACCCCGGCGCGCGCCACCGACGCGACAAACTGCCGCTGGAAGGCCAGGAACACCGCGAGCACGGGCAAAGTAATCACCGACGCGTAGGCCATGATCTGCCCCCACGAGTTGGTGCGTCCAAAAAACTGCTGTATGCCGGGCTGCACCGGGCGGAATGCTTCGCCCTGGATCACCATGATCGGCCACAGGTACTGGTTCCATGCCGAGATGAACAGCACGATGGCGGCGGTGGCAATCACCGGGCCGCTGTTGGGCATGATGATGCGGGCATATACGGTCCACGGTCCGGCGCCGTCCATCTTGGCCGCTTCGTCGAGCTCGGGCGGAATGTCGCGGAAAAACTGGTAGAACAGGAACACGCAAAAAGCGTTGGCCAGGAACGGAATCACCTGCACATGCAAGCTGTTGAACCACCCCGTGTGCAGCACCAGCTGGCCATGCTCGATGGCCGGCCACGGCAGGCGCGCAACCAGCGACAGCAGCGGGATTGCGATCACCTCGAACGGCACGATCACCATGGCCACCACCAGCGCCAGCACCAGGTTGCGGCCGCGCCAGCGCATGCGGGCAATCGAGAAAGCCAGCATGCTGTTGACCAGCACACCGCCGACGACAACCAGCGCCGCGATCAGCGTGGAGTTGAGCAGGAACGATGGCAAATCGCTTTTCTCGAAAACGGCCGTGTAGTTGGCCAGCGACCAGTCAGCTGACGGCAGGTAGGCCGACCAGCGATCGAGATTGGCAAAGATTGCGCTATCGCTCTTGAACGACGAAATGAACATGAACAATAGCGGCGCGATGAAGACGATGCCGATGGCGCTCATGGCAAGGAACAGCGCGAAGTCGCGCAGGCGGCTGCGCCAGGTGGTGGTCATCATTTTTCTCCTTTGGCGGCCAAGGTGCGCTGCATCCACGACAGCACCAGCACGATCGCAAAAAACACCAGGGTGATGGTCGAGCCGTAACCGACATCTTGTTCCTTGAAGCCGCTGCGCACGGCGTGGTACACCACGGTGGTGGTCGAGTCGAGCGGACCGCCCGAGGTCATCACGTCCACCTGGGTGAACAGCCCGAACGCCAGCAAGGTCGTCGAGACCAGCACGAATACGATGGTGTTGCGCAGGCCCGGCAAGGTGACGTGGACGAAGCGCTGCCAGGAATTGGCGCCCATCAGCTTGGCCGCTTCGTACAGCTCCGGCGAAATCGACTGCAAGCCCGCCAGGAACACCAGCATCTGGAACCCGGCGCCCTGCCAGGCCGACATCAGGGCGATCGCCGGCAGCGCGTAGCGGCTGTCGCCGAGCCAGTCGGGGCCTGCGTCGGGGTTGCCCAGCAGGCCGCGCAGCAATTCGTTGAGCATGCCGCGATCGGTGTTGAGCATGAACGCCCACACGATCGACGCCACCACCATCGACGTCACCACCGGGGCGAAATAGACGGTACGGAAAAACACCCGGCCGCGTATCTTCTGGTTGACCAGGATCGCCAGCCCCAGCGCCACGCCGCACTGCAACGGCAGCACCAGCAGCGCAAACAGAAAGGTATTGATCAGCGAACGGTAAAACAGCGGATCGCTGGCAGCGAGCAGCACGCGGGCATGGCCCAGCATGGCCGGCAGGTTGAGGCGAAACGCTTCGCGGTATGTAGCCAGTTCGGGATGCATCTGGCGCACCTGTCGCCAGGTGGGATAGCGCACGCCGTCTTCGTCGGTGCGTACCTGCCCATCGGCGTCGCGTAACGGCTCGACCACCGCAACGTCGAGCGCGAGCAGGCGCTGGAAATTGGCCAGCCCCACGTAGCGGGTAGGCTCCGGCGACATCAGGCGGTGATTGGTGAACGTGGCGCCAGCCGCCAGCAGCAGCGGCAGCGCGACGAACACGATGAACAGCAGTACCGCAGGCGATGCAAACAGCGCCACTGCCAGCGGATGGTCCTGGCCCAGTTTGATTTTCATGTTCCGTCTCCTGCCTTGCGCACGGTGAAGCCGTAGCCGTTGTTACGGGCGATGTTGTTGTCGATCGCTTCCACCGCCTCGTCCAGCGCCTCGGCCGCGTCCTTGCCGCTGCGGATGTCGGCCATGGCTTTTTCAAACGACGACGACATGGCCGGGTACGCCGGCGTTGCCGGGCGCGCTACCGCGTAGCGCTGGGCAAACTCGAAGTACACGCGCCAGTCGCCACCCGGCTTGTAGTGATCGGTGAGCATGGCGCCGGCGGTGGTGACCGGCACCAGCCCGGTCATGCGCGAGGCGGCGCCGATTTCCGCCGGCGACACCAGGTGGGCAAGAAACGCCGCCGCACCGTCGGGCTGGCGGCAGCTGCGGGTAATGCCCCACTGCCACGATGCGGCGCCGATCTTCGGCCCTTTGCCGAAATCGGGCGGCGGCATGGCCACCAGGTCGGCGCCGAACTGCTCGCTGTATTCGCGCGCCTTCCAGGAGCCGGTGTAGTGGAACAGCACGCGGCCCTGCTCGAATGCGCGGTCGTCGGCCGGATGGCGCTCCACCAGCTTTTCCTTGAACAGGCGGCCGTAGTAACGGCCCACCGCCACGGCCTGGTCGCTATTGAGCACGCCATCGACGCGGACGTAGCCGCTGCGGTCGATCAGGTCGGCGCCGGCGCTTTGCAGCCACGGAGAGAATGCGTAGCTATACCACTCGCCCTTGAAGCGGCCGTTGACGTCGAGCGGAAAGCGGTACCTGCCGCTGCGTTTGGCCTGCGCCAGGATATCGTGAAACTCAGCCGCCGTGTACGGATGCTCGATGGAGGCCACGCGCACGCCCAGTGCGGACAGCTGCGAGCGCCGGGCAAACAGCGCCAGCGCCACGTCGAGCTGGCCCACGCTGTAAATGTGTCCCTTGTACGCGCCGCGCCCACCCTCGAGCAGCCCGCTCAAGGCGGATGCGGGCAGCAGCGTATCGAGCGAGCGGATGTGGCCCGCCCAGGCGAAATTGGGCACCGTAGGCTGGTCCAGCGCGATTACGCACGGCAGCTGGCCCACCATCGAGGCGGCGGTAATCGACTCGGTATAGGAGCCTTGCGGTATCGCTTCGACCACCACGCGCCAGCGCGATTGCGTCTTATTGAAGCGGTCCACCGCCGCGCGGCCGGCAGCCATTTCCAGGTCGCCGGTATCGTGGCGCCATACCTTGATGTCCACCGGCGCGGCCACTGCCGGCGCTGCCGCCATTGCTGTTGCTGCTGCCAGCGCGGCGAGCGTCAGACGCACGCGGCTCATGCCTTGCTCCGGGTGGCCGGCGCGCCGACCGTGCCGCGCATGACCGGCGCGCACGGCACCTTGATGGTGCGCACCGCATCGGCGTCGGGCGCCAGCACGTAGCGCCCGGAGATCTCGCCGATCTCGCGGTATGGCAGTGCGACGGTGGTGAGCCCCGGATCGAGCGCCTCGGAAATCAGGCGAAAATCGTCGAAGCCGACGATCGAGACATCGGCCGGCACGCGCAAGCCGCGCCGTTGCAGGATGAAGATCACGCGCATGGCCATCTTGTCGTTACCGCACAGGATGGCGGTGGGCCGGTCGGCGCTGGCAAACAGGCGGTCCACCGCGCCGGACAGGTGGGCGAATTCGTTGGCGTCGTCCGCTTCGGCGCCATGGATCAGCCAGGCGGGATCGGGCGCGACGCCATGTTCGCGCATGGCGCGGTGGAAGCCGCGCTGGCGCAGGTCGGTCGCCACCATGCCCGAAATCAGCTGCAGGAAGGCGATCTTGCGGTGCCCCGCCTGCAGCACCATTTGCGCAGCGGCATATCCTCCCCCTTCATCGTCGGGCACGACCTGCGTGTGGTGCTGTGCGGCTTCGAAGCAGTTGGCCAGGGCCGTGGGGGTGCCGCCCAGCGCGGCCGACAGCGTGACCTGGCGGTGGAATGGCGTGGCAAACAGGATCGCCTCCACGCGGCGCTCGCGCATGTCGGCCACCAGGCGCCGGGCCACGTCCGGATGGCCGCCGGTCTCGCCGATGAGCATGACTTTGCCCATCTGCTCGCACACCTGCTGGATGCCCTTGATGATCTCGGTGGAATCCGGCGTGGTGGTCAGCTTCTCGGCAATCACTGCCACCAGCCCGGTTGGCCGCCCGCGCAACATGCGCGCTGCGGCTGAAGGTGAAAACTCGAGCGCCTGCATGGCCTGCTCGATGCGGGTGCGGGTTTTGAGCGATACCTCGGTACCGCCGTTGAGCACCCGCGACACGGTTTTGATGGATACGCCCGCTTTTTCAGCGACATCATGAATCGTCGACACACCGTCTCCTCTGCTGCTGTTTTTGGAATCGACTCGGCTGCAACCTGAAAATGTCCAACGTTGTCATTTTTAGCGATGATAAGCAGCCGTGAGAAAAATGTCAACGCAAAAAACCATTGCGAATTTTGTCCCGACTACGTGGCTGGCCTGCGTTCGGTTTCAACTTTTTTGTGTTTTCGCTACGTGAATTGGTACGTACACGAACACACCGAACCAGGCAGCGCCGTTAATCTCGATCCGGAACTCTGATCGGCGCACCGTGCGCCGCTTGACAACTTACCGGGAATTTTCAATGACACGCACCTTCACTCTTTCCGCTGTAGCCCTGGGCGCCCTGCTCTGCACCAACGCCGCCTTTGCAGCGACCACGGCCACGCCCCCCAAAAGCTGACGCCAGCATGCAAAAAGTGCTCGATGCACTTGCCGCACTTGGCGGCAAGCCGATCGAAACCCTGACGCCGCAAGAAGCGCGCAAGCAGCCGACGCCGGCCGATGCGGTCAAAAAAGTCTTGACCGACATGGGCAAGAGCACCGCGCCGGAAGCGGGCGTCACCGTCAAGCAGATGACCGTCAAGGGCCCGGCCGGCGACTTCCCCG
>Ga0308159_1001945_pt1 | contig 25927 bp, 21 predicted proteins | sample PhyCR1_FD_201040 | JGI IMG/M metagenome (GOLD analysis project Ga0308159, IMG submission 201040) | Phyllosphere microbial communities from UC Gill Tract Community Farm, Albany, California, United States - DLSLC.R1 | ecosystem: Host-associated > Plants > Phyllosphere > Unclassified | place: USA...
GACCATCGCCATGTCGCGCCGGGGACTGGCCCCGCGCCGCCATGCCGAGACGCCGCCGGTTGCTCCTCTGCGCGAACGCCCCGCCGCCAGCCTGTCCGCGCTGGTGCGGCATGTGCGTTGCGCGGCCGAGGAGCAGGGCTGGCGCGGGGCGGTCGACGCATTGCGGCCCGTCACCCAGATGATGTGGGGCGCGGCGGATGGTGCGACGCGGGGGCGCTTCCTGCGGCATTTGCGGCCCTATTGGGACGTGCATCGCCATCGCCTGGCGCCATCGGTCGCCGATCGGGTGGAGGCGTTGATCGAAGCGAGGCGGTTGTCGGTCGCGGGCGGCAAGCTGGTGCGGGTCGAGCCCGATGGCGAAGGCGCGATCGTGCACTGGCGTCCGCGCGGGGCGGAGGGTGTGGAAGCGCTGCGGGTTGCGCGGATCGTCAACTGCACCGGGCCGCAGGGCGATCTGCTGCGGTCACGCGAGCCGCTGATCCGGCAGTTGCTGGGGGCCGGGATGATCCGCCCCGACGCGCTTCGTATCGGGCTGGAGGTCGATGCGCAGAGCCATGTCGTGGCTGCGGACGGCGATGCGGCCAAGCGGCTCTACTGCATCGGCCCGATGACGCGCGGCGGGCTGTGGGAGGTCGTGGCGGTGCCGGACCTGCGCCAGCAGAACTGGGAACTGGCGCGGCGGCTGGCGCATGCGCAATGGGTCGGCGGCGAGGGGCTCTGACCATTCCTCCCCTGCAAGGGGAGGGGGACCATGCGCAGCATGGTGGAGGGGTGTAACCCTATCGAGAGCGGGACACCCCTCCGTCAGTCCTGCGGACTGCCACCTCCCCTTGCAGGGGAGGAATTACTGTGTCGCCCTGATCTTCGTCAGCCATTGCGCATGGGTCGGCATGGACTCCGCCATCTGCCCGATCGCACCCGCCAGTTTCGCCACGAATCCTTGACTCTGCGCGGGATCGCCATAAGCCAGTAGCGGGTCGAGCCCCTCGGGCATGTTGAACTGCCCGATATGCACCGCTGCCCAACTCGCCGGGCCGAACAGGTCCATGTCGCGCGCGACCAGCCTTCCGCTCTCGCGGAAATGCGCGATCTTCATGGCCAGCGTGTCGGGGATCGGCATGGCCGCGCATTCGCGCCAGAGCGGGGCATCGGTCCGCTCGGTCAGCTTATAGTGCAGGATCAGGAAGTCGCGGATGCGCTCATATTCGGTGATCGCGACGCGGTTATACTCCTCGATCGCCGCGGGAGCGAAGGCTTGCGTGGGGAAATAGGCGAGCAGCTTGGCGATGCCCGCCTGGATCAGATGGATGCTGGTTGACTCCAGCGGCTCCATGAAGCCGCTCGACAGGCCGATGGCGACGACGTTGCGGTTCCACATCCGCTTGCGCCGCCCGGTGGTGAAGCGCAGGAAACGCGGATCGCCCAGCGCCGCACCGTCGAGATTCGCCATCAGCGTCGCGGCGGCCTGGTCGTCCGAAATATGGCGGCTGCAATAGACATAACCGTTGCCCGTCCGATGCTGGAGCGGGATGCGCCATTGCCATCCGGCCTCACGCGCGGTCGAGCGGGTATAGGGTGTCAGCCCGTCGCCGCCGGTTTCGCACGGCACCGCAACCGCGCGGTCGCAGGGCAGCCAGTGCGTCCAGTCCTCATAGCCGGTGCCCAGCGCCTCTTCGATCAGCAGGCCCCGGAACCCCGAACAGTCGACGAACAGATCGCCCGTCAGCGCCCGGCCATCGTCGAGCGTGACCGAGGCGACATGGCCGCGCGTAGCCTCCAGCGCATGGCCCGCGATCTTCCCTTCGACCCGCACCACCCCGCGCGCCTCGGCATAGCGGCGCAGGAACTGCGCATAGAGCCCGGCATCGAAATGATAGGCATAGTCGAAGGTCGAGGCGACGCTGCGCGGATCGGCCATCGGCGCGGCGAAGCGTCCGCGCTGGCCGGCACCCCAGGCCATGGACAGGTCGTCGAAGGCGATGCCGCTGCCCGGCCCGCCCGCCGCCAGCCAATGCTGATGCACCGCCACCAGATCGAAGGATTTGCCGTGCGTGCCGAAGGGGTGGAAATAGCGATGGCCCGCGCGTCCCCAGCCGACGAATTCGATGCCCAGCTTGAAGCTGCCCTTGGTTTCGCGCAGGAATTCGGCTTCGTCGATGCCCAGCGTCTGGTTGAACAAACGGATCGGCGGAATGGTCGCCTCGCCGACGCCGACCGTGCCGATGGCGTCCGACTCGACGAGCGTGATCGACAGGCCGCGTGGGCTAGCATGGGCCAGTGCCGCCGCCGTCATCCAGCCCGCCGTGCCGCCGCCGACGATCACCACCGATCGGATCGCATCGGGGGAAGGGGTCGTCATCGCCATCTCTCCTTCGGGCACTCGCGGCCCTTCGCACTCTTAGCCGGTCGATCAGACACAAGCCGCTGTGCTTTCTCGATCACAGATAGGTAAATTTCTTTGCAATGGTTTGCAATGATCCGTTGCAAACGATTGCGCGTGTGTTATCCAAGATGCACGACATCCCGGACAGCGGGGCGAATCAGGAGAGGGTTATGACGACGAGCGTTCTGCGGTCTTGCGGATCGATGGCGGCCTTGGCGATGGCGCTGGTGAGCGCACCGGCCTTCGCGCAGACGGCCCAGGCCCCGACCCCGGCGACCCAGGAGGGGGCCACCCCCGATGCCGGCGCGTCCAGCGAAGACATCGTCGTCACCGCGACCAGCGGCGAGCGCTCGCGTTTCCGCAGCTCGATCTCGGTGTCGCAGGTCAGCCAGGAGGCGATCCAGAACTTCACCCCGCGTTCGACCGCCGAAATCCTGCGCAACATCCCCGGCCTTCAGCCCAGCGACACGGCGGGCCCGGGTGGCAACGCCAATATCGGCGTGCGCGGCATCCCGGTGTCGACCGGCGGTTCGGAATATGTCTCGCTGCAGGAAGACGGTCTGCCCGACGTGCTGTTCGGCGACATCAACTTCGGCAACAACGACTATTGGCTGCGTTTCGACCAGAGCATCAAGACGGTCGAGGCGGTGCGCGGCGGTTCGGCCTCGACCTTCGCCAGCCAGGCGCCGGGCGCGGTGATCAACTTCATCAGCAAGACCGGTGACGTGGAAGGCGGTCAGATCGCCTATTCCAACGGCCTGGGCTTCCGCGAACATCGCGTCGATTTCGACTATGGCGGCCCGATCGACGAGACGACGCGTTTCCATGTCGGCGGTTATGCGCGCAACGGCGGCGGCTACACCAACGAGAATTTCAACATCCTGCGCGGCTATCAGATCAAGGCGAACATCACCAAGGATCTGCCCGACAATCGCGGCTTCATCCGCCTGTACTTCAAGCGGCTGGACGAGCAGGCCCCGACCAACACCACAACGCCGACGCTGGCCACCCTGGACGGCGACCGGGTGACGGGCTTCACGCCGCTGCCCAATTTCGACGGGCGTTCGGGGTCGGCCTATACGATCTACAACCGCAACTTCCAGTATCTGGACTATGACAATGGCGGCGTGAAGTCGGCCGAGGTGCAGGGCATCCATCCGCGCGTCACCGGCATCAGCGGTCAGGTCCATTACGACATCACCGACAATATCTCGCTGGACGACACGATCCGTTACCAATGGATCAGCGGCAACTTCACGACCCAGTTCATCAACGTCCAGACGCGGACGGGCACCGGCGGACTGATCGGGTCGACGGTGAACGGCCAGACGGTGGGCTCGATCCGCTATGCGGCGGGGCCGAATACGGGCCAGTTGTTCACGGGCGCCTATGTGAACAACAACCCCAACATCAACGTGTTCATGAAGAACATGGACAATTTCGCCAACAACCTGACGCTGAACGGCAAGTTCGACGTCGGGCCGGGCAAGGCACGGCTGACCGCCGGTCTGTTCGTGATGCGGCAGAACATCGTCCAGGACTGGCACGTCAACCGCCAGTATAGCGAGCTGAACGGCGAGAATGCCGCGCCGCTTGACCTGTTCTCGACCACCGGCACGCAGCTGACCGCCGCGGGCCAGGCCGGGTTCAACGACAATTGGGGCAGCTGCTGCGCCCGCCGGGTCGACCTGACCTATACCGATGTCGCGCCCTTCCTGCAGGCCGGTTACGAGGTCGGCGGGCTGAACCTCGACGCCTCGATCCGCTATGACAGCGTGCATGGCGAGGGCACCGCGCAGGGCGGCGTCGCAGGCCCGACGACCCGCGTGACCGACGCGCTGGGCTCGGCGTTGATCCCGTCGCTGGTGCTCAGCCCGAACGTGGAGAAGATCAACTATACCGATGGCTATGTCAGCTGGTCGGTCGGCGCGCTCTATGCCTTCGACAGCAAGACCAGCGTTTTCGCCCGCGCCAGCCGCGGCGGCCGCTTCAACGCCGACCGTCGTGTCCTGTCGGGCAACTTTAACGCGGACGGCTCGCTGAATGCGCAGGGGCAGGCGACCTCGGTCAACTTCCTCAACCAGCAGGAAATCGGCGTGAAGCAGCGCGGCGGCCTGTTCGGCGCCTCCTACTCGGTCGAAGTCACCGGCTTCCACTCGACGCTGACCGAAAACAACTATGACTTTACCCGGATCAACAACCCGGCGCCGAACAACAATCCGAACATCTCGAACGGCTATCGCTCCTACGGTATCGAGTTCACCAGCCGCGTCACCTATGGCGACTTCCACCTGGCGGTCGACGCGACCTATGCGAATTCGAAGATCACCAGCAGCGCGACGCCCGGCCTGGTCGGCAAGAAGCCCGGCGGCCTGCCCGACTTCCTGTTCGTGGTGTCGCCGTCCTATGACGCCGGTCCGGTCGCGTTCGGCGTCAGCATGAACGGCCAGACCAGCACCAAGTCGGACGACTTCAACCTCTATACGATCAAGGGGTCGACCTTCTTCAACGGCTTCATCACCGTGCGGCCGATGGACAAGCTGGAGCTGGGCCTGAACGCCAACAACATCTTCGACAAGCTCGGCTTCCGTGGCGGCGGCGGCATCTTCCCGGTCCTGTCCTCGACGCAAGGGGTGTTCAACAACACCGCGCTTTACGGGCGCACGGTGACGGCCTCGGTCCGCTACCGCTTCTGATCCACTCCCCTTGGGGCGGGTGCCACTTGGCATCCGCCTCATTTTTGTTTCAGGAGGCTGGCCATGACCGATGCGTCCCCACCCGCCCGCACCCTGAAGGACATTGCCCGGCTGGCGGGCGTGTCGCCCGGCACCGTCAGCCGCGCGCTGGCGGGCAAGAGCGTGGTCAATGCCGAGACGCGGGCAAGGATCGAGGCGCTGGCCGCCGAACATAATTTCCAGATCAACCAGATGGCCCGCCGCCTGCGCGCGCAGCGCACCGGCGTGATCGGCGTCGCCATTCCGCTGGGCCATGAGCGGCGGCAGCGATTGTCCGATCCCTTCTTCATGACGTTGCTCGGTCATCTCGCCGACGAACTGGCGTCGCGCGATCATGACGTGATGCTGTCGCGGATCATACCTGATGACGATGACTGGCTGTCACGGATCACGCGTTCGGGGATGGTCGACGGCGTGCTGCTGATCGGTCAGTCGGACCAGCTTTCGGTGATCGAGGCGGTGGCCGAAACCTATCGGCCGCTCGTCGTCTGGGGCAGCACCATGCCGGGACAGCGTCACTGCGCGGTCGGCGTCGACAATCGGCTGGGCGGGCGGCTGGCGGGCGAGCATCTGATCGCGACGGGGCGTCGTGATATCGCCTTCATGGGCGAGGTTCGCACGCTGGAACTGGCGCAGCGCCATGCGGGGCTGTGCGACGCGATGGCCGATGCCGGACTGAAGCCGCCGCAGCAATTGGACGTGGCGCTCGCGCCCGAACTGATGCCCGACCAGATCGAGGACAATCTGGCACGGATGACGCGGGAAGGGCAGGGGATCGACGGCATCGTCGCCGCGTCGGACATGATCGCGCTGGCGACGATGGCGGCCCTGGTCGCCGGGGGGCGATCGGTGCCGGGCGATGTGGCGGTCACGGGCTTTGACGACCTGCCGCTGGCCGAGCGCGCCATCCCCCGGCTGACCACGATCCGACAGGATCTGGAGGCGGGGGCCAAGGCAATGGTCGAGGCGCTGTTCACGCGGCTGGACGGAACCGCTGCGCCGGGGCTGGAGATGCCGCCACGCCTGATCGTGCGCGACTCCGCCTGACAAAAAACGGCGCGGTCTTCAGGGAGATCAGACCGCGCCGGGAAGGTTCAGGGAGTACGGAGGATGTCAGGCCAGCGTCAGGCCGACATCCACATTGCCGCGCGTGGCGTTCGAATAGGGGCAGATCTGATGCGCCGCCTCGACCAGCTTTTCGGCCTCGGCGCGATCGATGCCCGGCAGTTCGACGGTCAGGTCGGCGGTGATGCCGAACCCGCCCGCCGCGCGCGGACCGATGCCGACCTTGGCCGACACGGCGACGTCATCGGGAATCTTCACCTTCAGCTGCTGGCCCGCCACCTTGAGCGCGCCGATGAAGCAGGCCGAATAGCCCGCCGCGAACAGCTGCTCCGGGTTGGTGCCGTCGCCGCCGGCGCCGCCCAGTTCCTTGGGCGTGGACAGCTTGACGTCGAGCGTGCCGTCCGGGGTGCTCGCCTGACCGTCACGGCCACCCGTGGCACGCGCCTGGGTCTGGTACTTCACGTCGATCGTCATGATGGTGTCTCCGATATTCCTTATCGCGATACATATATGGGGTGGCGGAACGGACTTGTCCAGCGCTTCTTTTATCGTGATATACATTTCACCCTAAAGGGAGATGGCAAATGTCGGCCCCATGGCCGCTCGACGAACAGCTGTGTTTTGCGGTCTATGCCGCCAACATGGCGATCCAGCGCAGCTACAAGCCGATGCTCGACCAGCTCGGCCTGACCTATCCGCAATATCTAGCACTGCACGTCCTGTGGGAGGAGGATGGGCGCACGATCGGTGCGATCGCGCATCGCCTGTCGCTGGAGTCCAGCACGGTGACCCCGCTGGTCAAGCGGCTGGAGGCCGCCGAGCTGCTGGTGCGCGAACGCGATCCGCAGGACGAGCGGCAGGTGCGGGTCAGCCTGACCCCCGCCGGGCGCGAGATGCGCGATCGGTGCGGCTGCCTGGGCGAGGAACTGATTGCCCGGTCGGGGATGGAGGTCGATGACCTCAAGGCCCTGAAGGCCGAGGTGCACGCCCTGCGCCTGGCGCTCGAACGGCGGGACGGCGCGGCAGCGTGATCCTCTACGATCATCCGCTGTCCTCCTACGGGCAGAAGGTGAAGATCGCGCTGCGCGAAAAGGGCATCGCCTTTACCCGCATGCTGCCGGATGATTTCGGGACGGGGCGGCAGGATACCGCCTTCGCCGCCGCCAATCCCCGGACCGAAGTGCCGGTGCTGATCGTCGAGGGCGGGGAGCCGATCTTCGATTCCACGATCATTCTCGACTATCTCGACGAACGCTGGCCCGAAACGCCCCTGATGCCGCACGACTCGCTCGTCCGCGCCCGCCAGCGCGAGATCGAGGAGATTGCCGACAGCCAATATGAGGCTGTGAACTGGGGCTATGGCGAGATCCTGTGGTTTCGCCGGGCCGAGGGGGCGCTGGCGGATGATATGCGCCATGTCGCGGCGACCGACACGCGGGTGCTTCAGGCGTGGCTGACGAAGCGATTGGGCGACGCGCCGTGGTTCGGCGGCGAGACGTTCGGGCGGGCCGATGCGGCGGTGGCGCCGATGGTCAACCGCTCGGTCCATTACGGGCTCGGGCCGGTGGCGGGATCGCCGCTGGCACAGTGGCATGAACGGGTTTCGGCACGGCCCGCGATTGCCGAAACCTTTGCTGAGTTCGATGCGGCGGCGGCGCATATGGCGCAGGCGGCCGATCATTATCGCAGCGGCGGACGACGGCGCGAATATCGCGACCACCGATTGGAATGGATGATCCGCTCAGGCGGGGTGCCGGTGGTGCTGGAGGGGTTACGCGAGGATGATATCCGGTTTTCATGGCCGGGTTAGGGGCGTGCGCTTCGACTTCGCTCAGCGTGAACGACTTTCGGTACAACGCCCCAAAACCCCAACCTCCGTTCAGCCTGAGCGAAGTCGAAGGCCAAGGGAAACCCTATGACTTCTGCGCCAAGGTGAACACCACCCCCGGCGCATCCCGCAGCGTCACGTACAGCAACCCGTTCTGCACCTGAGGCACCGCCAGTCGCGACGCCGTAAACCCCGGCGGTACGCTGATCGCCCCGGCCATGTCGGCACTTGCCGCCACCCGGTCGATCAGGAACAGGTCGCGCCCGGCCATCTGGCACCCATCGGCGGCACAGGTGATCGCGTCGATCCCGGGCAGCCGGACCAGCGTGGCCAGTGGGCTCCAGTCGCCCTTGATGCCACCGCGCACGATCCGATAGCGCAAGCCCCCCGCCGCCGCCGGACCCAGCTGCGCCGGATCGAGCGTCGCCACCGCTATATCGGGCGAGGACAGCCGGACGTCGCGCCCGCCTTCCAATATCACCGACGCGCTGCCATCGGCCGTGCCGACCTCGATCGCGTCGGTTGGGGTCAGTCGCGTGCCCTCGGCCGCGCGGACCGAGAAGGTCAGGCGGCTATTGTCGGGCAGGATCGCCTCGTCCCTGGTCGCCAGCGTGACCGCGCCCGCCGCCGCCTTGGGAATCAGGCTGCGCGCGATCAGCGTCGCGGCAGGGCGCGGCGGCGCGGCGGTGATCGGCACCGACAGGGTGCGTCCATCAGTCAGCCTGATCTTCGCGCTGGTGCCCGACGGCAAGCGGCCATCGGCGGCGGTGACGACCAGCCGGTCTGTATCGCCTTCGCGGGTCACGCTATCGGGCGAGAGACGGACATCGCCGATCTCGACCCCGGCAATCTCGTCCAGCCGCTGTCCGGTCAGCGTCGCGAACCAGTCTCCCTTGGCCAGCGTCACCGTGTCGATCCGGCTGGCGGGCGAAAAGGCGCGCAAGGCGACCGTGCGCGGGGCGGCATCGCCGATCTGCTGCACCTCCAGCGTCACGTCACCCGCCCGCGCCGATTTCAGCGGCAGGGTGACGTTGATCCCGTCCGCCCCGCGCAAGGTGAAGGGCACCGACTGCGGCGCCCCCAAGCCGCTGCGCATCGTCACGCCGGTCACGCAGGCGGCGGCCGGGCCGGTCAGCGCGACACTGTTGTCGCGGCCGACGACCAGGCTCTGGCCGCTATCGTCCGCGCGCCAGTCTCCGCTGCCCGGGAATTGCAGCGTGAAGCTGGGGCCCTCGAAGCTGTCGAAACCCCAGGCGCCGTGCAGCTTGGCGGACGCCTTGCCCGACAAGGCCCCCGCAGGCAGCGGATCGCTCAGGACATAACCCCCGCGATCGGCCCGCGCGCGGACGGGCAGGTCGATCCGCTTGCCGTCGGCGGTGGTGATCGACACCATCATGTTGCGCGCGAACGCGGTCGAATAGATCAGCGGCGCACCCTCGACCGGCAGGACCAGGCCCGGCCGCGCCCCGCAGAGCGGCACATCGCCGGTGACGCGCAGGCGCGGCGGGCTGACCGCGTCGATGGCGGGCATGGCGGCGACCAGCACCGATTTGGGCTTGGCGAAAGAGGGGGCGGCATTGAGCAGCAGCGCCATCCGGTCGCCGTCCCGCGTGGCCAGCGTCGGCAGATAGCCGAATTGCGGATTGCCGAACGCGCCGAACACCCGTGCGATGTCGCGGACCACGGCGATATAGGGACTGTAATAGCCCAGCCCGGCCTCGCGCGTATAGCTGACCTGCAAGGCCAGATCGGTCGGCGCGCCGATCAGCGTGTCGGTCATCGAACTGCTATGGATGTCGGCCAGCACCAGATTTTCCTGGTTTTCGAGCAGACAGGCCGCCTGCAACTCGATCACCTTGGCCAGGCAGTCGGGGTTCAGCTTGATCGCCAGGCTGTTCGACAGGGCGGGCGCGAGGGTGCGCAGGAACTCGGGGTGGCTGTTTTCCTGTGCGCGGATCGCCGCGACAAAGGCGTTCAGCCGCGAACGGTCTAGCGAGGCCTGGTTCAAATCCTGCACCGCACGGACGAACTCGCCCGGCCGGTCGCGCACCGCATCGACGATGGTGCCCGATGCGCCGCCCGTTTCCGGCACCAGGAACAGCGCCATCTGCCGTGCGCCCTTGGGCACGGTCAGGGTCAGGCGGCGATCCTTGTCCTTGGGTTTCCAGGTCTCGGCCGACTTCACCCAGTCCTTGGGCGGCGGGTTGGTCGCGCCGCTCAGGAAGGCGGAGAAGAGGATGTAATGCGCCCGCTGGTCGCGCGGCAGGTCCGCCTCGATCGTCAGCCGGTCGCCGGTGGCGAGATTGGGCACCTCGGCGATGGGCAAGGTGCGGTCGCCGCGCGTGACGGAGATGCGCAACGCCGGCCCGGGCAGGTCGAACGGGGCCGGATCGGCGGCGCAGAGCGGGCTTTCGACCAAAGCGGCCGCCGCGAGCGCCAGCGCCATCAGCGGGCGTGGGAGGGGAAGGCGAGGGAGCATGGCGGGGACTTAAGGCGCAGACGGCGGCGGGGATCAAGCCATTCGCGGCAGATGACATGCGGGCGTCATCTGTGTTTTCAAATTCCTCCTCTGCAAGGGGAGGGGGACCAGCGGAGCTGGTGGAGGGGTATAACCGCTGCGGGTGACACCCCTCCGTCAGCCCTTCGGGCTGCCACCTCCCCTTGCAGGGGAGGATCGAATATTCAGCCCAGCTTGTCGGCCGTCTTCGTCTCGAAATCGCTGGCGTCGTGCCGTTCGCGCAGCTGCTCGGATGGTTCGCCGAAGGTACGGTTGACTATGCGCCCGCGCTTCACGGCAGGACGGGCATCCATCTCGCTCGCCCAGCGCAGGACATGGGTATAGTCCTGCACCTGAAGGAATTCGGCAGCGTCATAGAGGCGGCCCAGCACCAGCTGCCCGTACCAGGGCCAGATCGCCATGTCGGCGATGCTGTATTCGTCGCCTGCGACAAAGGCGTTATGCTCCAGCTGGCGGTTCAGCACGTCGAGCTGGCGCTTGGCCTCCATCGCATAGCGGTCGATGGCATATTCGATCTTCACCGGCGCATAGGCATAGAAATGGCCGAAGCCGCCGCCCAGGAACGGCGCGCTGCCCATCTGCCAGAACAGCCAGGACAGGACACGCGCCTTGGCGGCCGGATCGGTCGGCAGGAACGCGCCGAAGCTTTCGGCCAGATGCACCATGATCGCGCCGGATTCGAAGATGGCGAGCGGCTCGGGGCCTCGGCGGTCGATCAGTGCGGGAATCTTGGAATTGGGATTGACCGCGACGAAGCCGCTGCCGAACTGATCGCCATCGGCGATGCTGATCAGCCAGGCGTCGTACTCCGCCCCCGCATGACCGGCGGCGAGCAATTCCTCCAGCAGGATCGTGACTTTGACGCCGTTGGGGGTGCCCATCGAATAGAGCTGGAGCGGATGCGCGCCGACCGGCAGGTCCTGGTCATGCGTCGCCCCTGCGACGGGGCGATTGATGGCGGCGAAGCGTCCCCCGCTTTCCTTGTCCCAGGTCCAGATGGCGGGCGGGGTATAGGCGTCGTCGCTCATGGCTCGTAGCTCCAGCTTTGTCCGGTGCGCGAGATGGGCGGGGGCAATGGCGAAAACAACCGCGACCGTGCCTTTTATTTCGCTGGCGGAATGGGCAGGTCGCGGCGGACGTATAGCAGCTCATGCCGCTCCTCGCGCGGGATCGCCATGACCAGCCGATAGTCGCGTGCCAGAGCGCCGGAGACCTGAGCCTGCGTCGCGGCATTCCAGGGCGAGAAGGGATCGTCGAGCGTCACGATGGCGGGCGGACGGCGGGTGAGGATGCGGGCGACCTCGGCGCTTTCGTCGATCCCGATCGCACCGCGCTCCGCCTCATAGGCCAGCGAGGACGGGAAGGCGTAAGGGGTCGGAATGCAGCCGCCCGACAAATGGTACAGGCTGGAGTCCCCTGCAAACACATAAGGGCATTCGCGCCCGTCCACCGCCGCCATCACCCGCGCCATGCGGCGGATGCCGTCGCCCTCACTTGGGTCGTTGGTGGCGGAGTGGAAGACGAACAGCCCGGCCCCGATCGTGAACACCGCGATGACCGCCTTTCGGCTGAGCGCGAAGGCCGGGGCGGCGGCGAGCGCCAGCGGTGCGACCAGCGGCAGGGCGTAATGATCGAAAAACGCACCGATCATCGCAAAGGCAATGAGCGCGAAGCCCAGCCAGATGCGGGTCAGCGTCAGCGCCGGATGCTTCGGCCCCTTGCGCCAGCTATAGACCGCACAGGCGATCAGCGGCAGCAACTGCCCGCCGATCCCCGCGAGCCGCCCGATGATCTTGGCCGCCGGATAGCCGCGCCGCAGCGTGATCGAGGTAAAATTGGCGAACCAGAAGGCGTCGAATGCCGCCGTATCGCCCAGCCAGAAAGACAGCACGACCAGCGCGGTGGGCAGCAGCCCGAGCACCATCCAGGCCAGCGCCGCCGACATCACGACCACGACATTCGCCCGCGCCCGCCAGAGATACCAGAGATGCGCCAGGCCGAAGAACGCGCCCTCGACCAGCGGGGTATATTTGATCTGGATCGCGATACCCGCCATCAGACAGGCGACGGCGCCGCTGACGACGATCGCGCCGACCGCCCGCCGCTCGACCAGACGTGGCAGTTCCAGCGTCAGCACGGCGGCGGCGGTCATCGCCAGATTGTAGAAGACCGGCGACTGGCCGCTTCCGCCGCTGAGCAGCGGCAACCACAGGACATAGGCCGCACCCGCCGCCAGTCCCGCCGGAAAGCCGAGGCCCATGCGCCGTACGGCCAGCCAGATCAGCCATCCGGTCGCGGCGGTGCAGAGCGTTCCGATCAGCTGATAGGCCAGGAAACCGTCACCGGGCAGCAGGCGAAAGCCGGAGAATAGCAGGAACAGACCCGGCGGCTTGCGGTCCCACAGATCGATATAGAGCCGCGCGCCGTGCAGGATGTGGTCGCCGACCAGCAGATAATATTGCTCGTCGACATGGGCGACGGGATTGCCGAAGTCGCGCATCCGGGTCAGCACCGCAAAGGCCAGCAGGGCCATCGCGGCACCGATCGGCTGGTTCAGAAACAGCCTGAATCCATGCGGCGTCGAAAAAGCGGGGCGGGCGGGCGTCATTTCCGTCATCACGAACCCTGTTGGAGGATGGGCGACGGGCGGAGCAAAGTCCTGCGGACCCGGCCCGGTGCGCCGCCGCCCATGTCATCGACACCGGGGCTTCCGCAAAGAAAATCGACATGGTTCCCGGTCGAGTGAAAATATTTTCAGCCACCATGTCCGGTTCGGCGGGGACTGCTTCGTCTTAGCCATGAACACCTCTGGCTGTGGCTCCGGCCGCTGCCGGACGGGGGCTTCGGCAACCAGGTGGTTTGGTCGTTTTAAGGGCGGGGTGGGGTAATGCTGCTCGATGCGGAAGGCGCGGCCTGGCGGAATGCTACGGCTTGGGCCCAGGCGGGGAAGACGGAACGGACGGGCGCCTATGTCGCGCCGTGCTGGACCGTCGTCGTGCCCTTTTTCAACGAGGAGCGCGATCTGGCGGCCACGCTGGAAAGCCTGGCGGCGCAGACCGTGCGGTTCCGGCTGGTGCTGGTCGACAATGGCTCGCTCGACGCCAGCGCGCGGGTGGCGACCGACACCTGCGAGCGGCTGGGGCTGGACCATATCCTGCTCCACCAGGGTTTGCCGGGCAAGATCAATGCGCTGCACCTGGGCCTCGAATATGTGTACACGCGCTTCGTCGCGACCTGCGATGCCGACACCTATTATCCGGCCGATTATCTGGCCCAGGCGCAAGCCCTGCTGGAAAAGCCCGGCTGCGTGGTCGCCGGGGCCTATTTCATCGCGCCGAAGGATGGCGAGGCGGAGCGTCGTCGCGAGTCCGCCGCGATCCGGCTGGCCGCGCGGTTCCTGCCGCGTCAGTGCCATGCGGGCGGCGCGGGCCAGGCCTTTCGGACCGAAGCGCTGAAGGCCGCCGGCGGGTTCGATGCGCGCCGCTGGAATTTCGTGCTGGAGGATCATGAGGTCATCCACCGTGTCATGCGTCACGGCACCATGGCCTATGCCGATGGTTTCTGGTGCGTGCCCTCCGACCGCGAGCGCGACCGGGAGTCGATCCGCTGGACGCTGACCGAGCGGCTGGTCTACAGCGTGGCCGCGCCGTTCGCCGGGGACTGGTTCTTCTACGACTTCCTCGCGAAGCGACTGCGCGCGCGGCGGCTCACGACCGAGCGGATGCGCGAGCGGGCCTATCAGCAACTGGCGGGGGTCGTGGGTGAACCGGCTTATTCTCTGCGCTGACGATTTCGCCTTTTCCACCGAAGACAGTCTGGTCATCGCCGAGCTGCTGCGCTCGGGCAAATTGAACGCGACAAGCTGCATGACCCTTCGTCCGAACTGGATGGAGGACAGCGTCATGCTGCGATCCGTGCCGCAGACGGCGCAGATCGGTCTGCATCTGACCCTGACCGAGGAAGCGCCCATCCACCCCAATGGCTTTACCCAGGACGGGGTGATGCCGGGGATCGATCCGTTGACCCGGTTGGCGTCGCGCGGACACCTCGACCCGGCCGAGATCACCCGCGAGGTCGAGGCGCAGTTCGACCGGTTCGAGGCGGCGATGGGCCGTCCGCCCGCCTTTGTCGACGGGCACCAGCATTCGCACGCGCTGCCCGGTGTCCGCCCGATCGTGCTGGCGATCACGCGGCGGCGTGCGCCCGGAGCCTGGGTGCGTACCTGCGAGGACCGGCTGGTCAGCCTGCTCGGCCGGCCATGGCGGGGCAAGGCGATCGGCAGCGCCTATCACTCGCGCGGCCTGACCCGTGCGGTCGAGGCGGCGGGGCTGCACTGCAACCGGGGTTTTGCCGGGCATTACGGCTTTGACGGCCGCTTTGCCGAGGCGTTGCCGCGCTTCCTGGATCATGGCGGGGCGGAGCATCTGGTGATGTGCCATCCCGGCGCGGGCAAGCGGGCGGGTGACGTGATCGCGGCGGCGCGGCGCGACGAAGCCGATGTCTTGCGCGCCGTTTCGGTGTCTGACATGGCGGCGCAACGCGGGCTGGCCTTCGCCGCCTGATACGAGGGCGGTCTTTGGGTAATCAGGGTCTGGAAGGCCGGTTCATGGAGGCGCGCCCGCTGCTGCGTCGCCTGCTGGCCGCCCGGCTCGGCTCGCCCGACGAAGCGGAGGATGCGCTTCAGGACCTCTGGCTGCGCGTTTCCGGGCTCGACGCCACGTTGATCGACCAGCCCATTCCGTTTCTCTGCCGCATGGCGACCAATTTGGCGACCGACCGCCGTATCGCCGCCGCCCGGCGCGGCGTGCGGGATGGCGCATGGGAAGAGGTGCAGCCGCAATCCGCCGAATATGCCGATCCCGAACGGATCGCGTCGGGCCGCAGCGAACTGGCCCAGGCGCATGCGATGATCGCGCGGATGCCCGACCGGATGCGCGAGGCCTTCACCCTGTTCCGCTTCGAGGAACGGCCGCAACGCGACATTGCGGAGCAGATGGGTATCACGGTGAGCGCCGTCGAAAAGCTGCTGCGCCGCGCCTATCAATTTTTGCAAGAAAATCGTGATGCCGAGGGTGCGGATCGGGCGTGTCGGCGTCGTCCTGACAGTGGAAGGAGCGGGGACGAGTGACGCGGGAGGAACAGGCGATCGACTGGCACGTCCGGCAGCGCGACATGAGCGCGGTCGAATGGGATGCCTTTGCGACCTGGCTGGAAGACAGCCCGGCCAATGCGCGCGCCTATGACGCGGTGGCGATGGCCGATGCCCTGCTGGCCGATCCGATGGCCGAGCCGGAACCCGTCATCGTGGAAACGCCGGTAGCCGCCAACGACAACAGGGGGTGGGGTCGTTGGTGGCTGATGGGCGGCGTCGCGGCGGCCGTCGCGCTGATCGCGGGGCCGGTGCTGATGCAGGCGCGCCCCGATATCCGGGTCGAACAGACCCGGCCTGGCGAGACGCGGGCCATTGCCCTGAACGACGGCACGCAGGTCGAGCTGGCGGGGGGATCGCGGCTTCGGCTCGACCGCAACGACACGCGGGTCGCGACGCTGGAAAGCGGGCAGGCACTGTTCCGCGTTCGCCACGACGCCTCCGCTCCTTTCGAACTCCGCTCGGGCGACGTCGCCATCCGCGACGTGGGGACGGTGTTCAACGTCCGGCGTGAGGGGGCTCGACTGGACGTGACGGTCGCGGAAGGGGCGGTCGCGCTCGCCCCCCGTGGCCAGACGATGCAGCTGGCCGCCGGGCAGGGGGCAAGGCTGGACGAAGCGCGGGGCAGCCTGCGCCGCGTGCAGGTCGATCCGGCGATGGTCGGGGGTTGGCGTCGCGGTCTGCTGGACCTCGACGGCGATACGGTCGACACGATTGCTGCACGATTGCAATCCGCCTATGGCATGCGGATCGCGGTGGAGGGGCCGTTGGCGAAACGCAGCGTCACCGGGCTGGTCCGGGTGACGGGGGACGCCAGCCGGGACGTTCCACGTCTTGCGAAGCTGATCGGAGCGGAGTGGCGCCAGAGCGGTGGGGACTGGATTTTGCGGGCGTCGGACGGGGTTTATTGAACGCGGCCTGTTGGTCGCGATCGCCCTTGCCTTGCCCGTCGCCGGTCGGGCGCAGACCACCCATGTAGCGGCGTCTCGCCGGATCGTGCTCGCCCCCGCAAGGCTGGATTTCGCGCTGCGCGAACTGGCGCGACAGGGCGGCATCACCGTCGTTGCCATCGATCCCCGCCTGCGTGATGTTCGCACCCGGGCCCTGACCACCGGCGCGCCGCCCGCCAGAGCCCTGGCGCAGTTGCTGCGCGGGACCGGCTACCGCGCCATCGCGATCGACTCCGTCAGCTTCCGTATCGTCGGATCGCCGCGTCGCCCATCCATCAGCCGCCCTCCGCCCGCCATCCCGCCGCCCGCTGGCCGAACCGGCGATATCATCGTGACCGCCAGCAAACAGGGCACCGAACTGGCCCGTTATCCGGGGAGCGTATCGGTGATCGGGCGCGGCGTCGCGCTGCCCAACGGATCGATCGACCTTAGCAGTGTCGCGGGGCAGACGCCGATCCTTCAGACCACCGCGCTGGGGCCGGGGCGCAACAAGCTGTTCATCCGCGGCATCGCCGACAGCAGCTTCAACGGCGCGACCGAGTCCACCGCCAGCCTCTATCTCGACGAGGTGCAGATCGCCTTTGCGGGGCCCGATCCGGGGTTGAAACTCTACGACATCGGCGAGGTCGAGATTGCCGAAGGACCGCAAGGGGCGCTGCACGGCTCGGGCGCGATCGGCGGGATCATCCGCCTGACCTCAAATCCCGTGTCGCTAACTCGCGATGGCGGGCGGATCGAATGGGGCGGCGCACTGACCGGGGGCGGGGCGCCGAGCAACGATATGGCGGCGGTCGCCAACAAGGTGCTGCTGGCGGATAGGCTGGCCATCCGGCTGGTCGGCTATCATGCGGTCGATGGCGGCTATATCGACAATCAGCGGACGGGCGCGCGCAACATCAATCGGGTGTTGACCAGCGGGCTGCGCGGCACGCTGGCCTGGAATGTCGGGGACGGCTGGCGTGCCGAACTGGGTGGCGGTACCCAGTCGATCGTGTCGCGCGACGCGCAATATGTGCTGAGCGAGGATGTGCTGGCGAGCCGCGCGGCGATCGCCCAGCCATCCTGGAGCGACATGCGGTTCGGACGGCTGCTCCTGTCCAAGACTTGGGCGAGCGGCCTGCAATTCGTCTCCGCCACCGGCATCGTCAGCGGCGCATCCTTCGAACGGTTCGACGCCAGCCCGGTGGTGCCGCACGAAACCTATCAGTTGAACGGCCACAAGACGCTGTTTTCGCACGAAAGCCGTGTGTCACGACGCCTGGCCGGTGGTGGATCCTGGGTGGTCGGCGTCAATCTGGTGTCGGACCAGTCGGTGATGGGGCGCTCGCTGACCATCCGCCAGGGGCTCAGGCCGGTGATCGGCGTGACCAACGTCACGCGCAGCGGAGCCGTGTTCGGCGAGGCGACGCATCCCGTCACCGGCCGCCTGTCGCTGACGCTGGGCGGGCGTGTCACCGCCGCGCGGGTCGATGGCGAACCGTCGATCACGCCGCGATCGAAGAATTTCGTGCGTGGCCGGTCGACCACGCGGGTCGATCCGACCTTCGGTTTTGCCTGGGCGCTGGGCGGCGACTGGACCGCGTTCGGCCGGTATCAGTCGGGCTTCCGCACCGGTGGTCTCGCGGTCGCGGCGGGCGTCGGACGGGTCGCGAACTTCGAGTCCGACTCGATCCAGATGGTCGAGGCGGGGCTGCGCCATGTCCGGCGTGGGGCGACGGGGCTGTCGGCGTCGGTCAGCCTGTCCCATGCCCGTTGGAAGGCGATCCAGGCCGACCTGCTCAACCGCGCGGGGCAGCCGGTGACGAGCAATATCGGCGATGCGCGCGTCGATGCGCTGGAGGGCTGGGTCGAGTGGGTGCCGCAGCGTGATTGGCACCTGACCGGGGCGGTGTTCGTGACCGACAATGAGGCGACAGGCTCGACCGCCTTGCTCAGTCGCGCCAACAATCGCCGCTTGCCGGAGACGCCCAGCGTCTCGGCGCGGCTGGGACTGGTCCGCGATTTGGCCCTGGGGCGCGACACGATCCTGTCGACGCGGGGGGAAGTGGCCTTTGTCGGCCCCTCGGTGCTGGGCGTCGGCGACATGTTCGACGTCCGGCAGGGGGGCTATGGCGTCGCCAATCTGGGTCTGACCGCCCGGCGGGGCGGCTATGCGCTGGCGCTGACGTTCGACAATCTGCTCGACGAGCGGGGCAATCGCTTTGCCTATGGCAATCCGTTTCTGCTCGGGCGGCGCAATGTCTCGACACCGTTGCGGCCGCGCACCGTGGGGGTCAGGCTAAGCGCGGATTTCTGACTGCGACGCAGGCATAGGCGGCCAGGCCCGCCAGCACATGGCGCAGGCGAAAGGCGTGGAAATGCCGGATCGTGGGCACCGGCCCGGCAAAGCGATCGCGCAGGTTGCGGACGTCCTGCACCATCCAGCGGCGGACCCGGCGGTCGGTCAGGGCATGCTTGGCGTAGAGCGCCCCGTCGCCAAAGCCGTATCCCGCCAGCAGCGCGACGGCTTCGTCCTCGCGGCGGCGGCCGTGATAATGGTCGACCACGAAGCCCGGGTCGTAGCGGATCGCTATGCCCAGCGCCTGGGCTCGCAGCAGGAAATCGGTATCCTCGGCGGCACGGAACGGCGCGCCCGCTCCGAAGCGTTCGTCGAACGGCCCGACTAGGCGGCCGACATCGGCGGTGAAGGCCAGATTGGCGCCCATGACGAAGCCGCCGGGAAAGCTGTCCGGCTCGGCGATCATCGGATGATCCTCCAGCTTGACGGTCAGCATCAGGTCAGCGGGATCGCCACGCAGGATACGCCCGCCGATGATGACGGGGGCGGGCTGCCCGGCAAAGGCCCGGGCCATATGCGCGAAGTAATCGGGATGCAGGACACAGTCATCGTCGGTCATCGCGACGATCCGCCCCCGCGCGGCCCGGAGCGCGCGATTGCGGGCGCGAGCCAGGCCGGGCAGCGGCTCCGACAACAGCCGCACCGTAAAGGGCCGGTCGATCGCCCAGTGCCGGATCACCGCCGCCGTGGCATCGGTCGAGCCATTGTCGACCAGGATCAGTTCGATCGCGCCGCTGCCCGGATGCCGGGCGGCGGCATCGATCGAGGCCAGCGTGGCGGCCAGGCTGCGGCTGCGGTTGCGGGTGCAGATCAGCAGGCTGATATCGATCATCCCGCGATCAGCTCCGCCGCCTCCTGCGCGGACCGCGCCTGCCGGACGAGCGGACTTTCCGCCGTCCAGGCCGCAATATAGGCGCCGACCTTGCCATAGTCATTGTCGAGCACGACGTGGTGGATACCAAGCAGCTGGGCCAGGATATGGCCGTGCAGCCGGTCGGTGACGATCCGCTCGCCGCGAGCGAGCAGCGTCAGCCCGCGTTCGACGCGCTCCCGTGCCCGCTCGGTCGGAGCGGACGCCGCGATCGGCGGTTCGTCGAGCCAGTCCAGGGCTACCGTATCCGCAAGGGCCAGCAAAGGCGCGTCGTCGCGCGTGGCACGTTCGGCGTCGGAGCGCAGCAGCATCAGCACTTGGCAATCCGCCAAGGCCGGTCGCTCGATGCTGCCCAAACCGAAGGCTGAGTCCGGGGCGAGCGTGCTGGGGCAGGTGAAATGCCGGCGGGCCAGGTCGAGGCTCGCCGTGTCGCGGACATAGAGGTGGAAATCCGGGTGGTTGTCGACCAGTGCGGCGAAGCGGTCGCGATGGGCTTCGTCGCGGAAGTGGATCGATTGCGGCAACTGGACGATCCGGCGGTCGGAAAAGCGTTCGATCAGATCTTCGCGGAAATGCTGATGATGCGGCCAGATGTCGCCCAGATTGCCGCCGCCATGAATCAGGATCGGCCCGGTCGGACAGGCGGCGCGGAAGGCCGCTTCGTCGAAATCGTCCCAGCGGCAGATATAGGCCGGATCGCCCGCGCCGACCGCGTGGAGCAGGGCGATCTCCCCCAGCCAGATCGCGCTGTCGCCCACATTGGGATGGTCGGGGAAATCGACCAACGCATAGGGCTCTCCCGGCGTGATGTGACGGCGATACAGGTCGAGCAGTGCCTCTCGCTGGCCTGCGATCACATCCTCGCTCACGCCGCGATAGCGCTCGGCAGGGCGGTACGGACGCTGGCATAAAGCGCTTCGCAACGGTCCAGCCACAGGTCGCGGGCGAAATGCGTCTCCACTCGGCGGCGGGCGGTGCCGCGCGGAATGGCCATGGCGCGGGTCAGCGCGTCGGCCAGCGCGGTGACATCCCCCGCAGGGGCGACGCATCCGGCCTCGCCGACGACCTCGCGCGCCGCGCCTGCATCGAACGCGGCGACCGGCAGGCCGCACGCCATCGCTTCGATCGCCACCAGCCCGAACGGTTCGTCCCAGCAGGGGGTGAACAGGAATACCGAGGCCCGGCCCAGTTCCTGTGCCAGGCCAGTGCCGTCCAGATGCCCGCCATAACGGATGCCATGGTCCAGCAAGGGCTCGACCTCGGCGGCGAAATAGTCCGGGTCCTCGACCGCGCCGAACAGGGTCAGCGCGACGCCCGCTTGCCGCGCAGCGCGGATGGCGAGGTGCGTGCCCTTGTTGGGTGTGATCCGCCCGCACCACACCGCTTCGCCATTGCCCCGCTCAGCGAATGGCCAGGCGTCGGGGTCGATGGCATTGTGCAGCACCGAGGCTTCGGGTGGCGCGCCGTTCGGCCACCAGGCCTGCAACTGGCGGGCGGAGGTGACGGTCAGCCTATGGGTCGGGCTGGGGCTGATCGTCACGAAATGGTGGAGCGCGTCATAAGGCGGCACATGCAGCGAGGTGACGGTCGGCACCTGCGCGGTCCGGCGCTGCTCCAGCGGGAAACGGTGCAGGCTGTTATTGTGCACCACGTCGAACCCACCGCGCGCGATCCGGTCGCAGGCGGCGGCATAGCCCGCATCGACATGCGCGATCAGCTCGGGCTTGCCGCGATGCTCGGCCCAGGGGAAGACGGCTTCGTAATGGACCGGCAGGACCGGATCGAGGGTGAAGCGCGGGTCGCTGTCGCCGCTGGCGAACAGCACCACCTCATGCCCCCGTGCCGCCAGTCCCTCGGCCAGATACCAGCCATGCGCCTCCATGCCGCCCAGGAAAGGCTGGCGGATGGGCTGGCGGACATGGGCGAGCAGTGCGATCCTCATGCTGCGACGCGGGGCTTGCCGGCGCGCTCCTCCAGCAGGCGGATGACGCTGGCGGTGTTGGCATAGGGCTGGTGGCTCTGCTGTCCGGTCAGCGCGAGGTCGTCCTCATCGGGGCGGCGCAGGATCTGAATCGGGCGGCCGGGCGTATCGTCGATCAGGCCCATCAGGCGAAAGGCATGCAGCCAGTGGCCCATGGTGCGATAGCCCCATTTCGCCTCGAACAATTCGGCATTGCGCACCACGCTGTCGATATGGTGGACCGGCGGCATGTGATGCGGGTGGTATTGATGATAGGCGAGCCCGCCCTTGATCCAGGCGATCGGCACGCCTGCCTTGTCCACCACCTTGCCGAAATCGGTGTCCTCGCCGCCATAGCCCACATAGCGCTCGTCGAACCCGCCGGTGCCGAGGAAGGTGTCACGACGCATCGCGAAGTTCAACGACCAGAAGCAGCGATAATCCTCGCACCGCTCGATCCCCTCCGGCGGCGGTCCGCGCCGGTCGGAGTGGCGCACCGCGACCTCGGCGAAATCCTGATATCGCCAGTCGCCCGCCGTCGCGCCGCCGGGCAGGTACATGACCTCGCCCATCAGCAGCCCGTCTTCCTGATCCAGATAGCGATCATAATCGGCCAGCAATTCGGGGGTCGGGATGCAATCCATGTCGAGGAAGACCAGCTTGTCGCCGACCGCCGCCTCGGCCGCGGCATTGCGTGCGGTTGCCAGCGGCAGGCGCGGGCCGGACACCATCATCTGGCGGATCGGGAAGGGGGCTTCCGGCAGGTCATAGGGCGTGTCCTGAATGACCGCGACGATCAGCTCGGTGGGGAGCATCGTCTGGCGGGTCAGGCCGATCACGACGTTGCGCAGATGTTCGGGGCGGCCCCCGGCGAGCGTGACGACCGAGATCATGAAGAGGCTCCGGTGGATTGGGGAAGGGAATGGGTGAGGTCGATCGGCCAAAGCCGTGCGGACAGCGCCTCCAGCCAGTCGGCGGCGGTCTGGGCGGGCGCGTCGGCGATCATCGCGCGCTGTATGGCGGGGCGGTGCTGGCTGCGGGTCTCGGCCAGCGCGGTGGTCCAGGCCTGGGCCGAGGAAGGCAAATGCGGACGGACGCAGGCGACCCCGGCGGCGGCCAGCGCCTCCGCCTTGCGATGCTGCTCGTCGAAATAGCGCCATTCGGGGATAGCGAGCCAGGGGCGGGCGGCGGCCAGTATCTGCTGGCAGGTGGTGTTGCCGGTCGAGGCGATGACGAGGTCGGCGGCGGCGACATGGTCGGCCGGATTGTCGACCCAGCCGCGATGTTCGATATTGGCGGGCTCGGTCGCATGCCAGTCGCGCGCGACCGGGCCGATCGTGATCCAGCGGGCGCCGGGGCGGCTGCGCGCGCCGACACCGAGCGGAGCCTGGGCGAAACCGCCGCCGCCGCCGCCCGACAGGACCAGGATCATTTCCTCGTCCGCGCCGACGCCGATCCGCTGGCGTGCCAGCTCGCGCTCCGGGATGCGGGTGTCGACACCCAATCCGCCGACGAAGCAGGTCTTGGCGCGCATGGCGGCGTCCCATTCGGGCTGGGCCAGCGCCTCGTCGAAGGCGGCGAGCAATCCGGCGGCGCCGTCATAGGCGGCGCGGTGCCCGGCATCGCTACGGTCGCCATGCTGGAGGATCTTCACATGCGGGACCGAACAGATGCGCGCCAGTTGCGCAATCTCGGCGGAGACATCGCAGATCATCAGCGCGGGGTCGGCGCGGTCGAACCAGCCCGCGATCACCGCCATAGCATGGCGGATGCCGGGCCAGCCGAGCGGCGCGCAATGCAACGTCTCGGGCGTCGGCACCGTGTCCATCGTTCCCGCCTCCAGCCCGGTCGGCTCGAAGAGCGAGGGGATGGTGACGATCTCGACCTGCGGCGGCAGGGCTGGGAAAATGTCGTCGCGCGCGCAGAAGATGGTGACGGGGCGCTCGGGCGGCAGGGCGTTCAGGATCGCGGCGCAGCGTTCGGCATGGCCGCGCCCCTGATGGTGGACGAAATAGCCGAAGGGGCGCGTCACGCCGCCGTCGCCTGGGTGGGCATCGGCGTGGTCAGGCCCAGCCGCTCCAGCCCCTCCATCACGCCATTGGCATGATGGGCGGTGACGCGCAGCAGTCCGTCACGCTCGGGCAGGTCGGCCAGCTCATGCCCGGCATTGCCCACGACGATCGCATGGCCGCAGGCGTCGAGCATGTCGACATCATTGCCGCTGTCCCCGGCCGCGATACACGCGCCCATCGGCAGGTCGAGCCGCTTGGCATAGGCGGCGACCGCCGCCGCCTTGCCGCCCAGCGGTGCCAGCACGTCGATCAGCCGTCCGTGCGAGAAGACCGTCTTGGCGGAAAGTCCCTGTTCGGCCAGCGCCTCACGGACGCGCGCGGCATCTTCGGCAGTGCCGAAATAGCTGACCTTGTGCGGCCCGGCCGTGTCGCGCGGCTGGGGGCGCAGACGCAACGGCTTGAGCGCGGCGACCACCGCCTTGCGGTCCCACCCTTCGTCCAGACGCGCGGCGAAGACGGGGCATTCCTGCCATCCGCGCTGGCCCTTCAGCATGATGCGCGTGCCGACATCGGTAATGAAGGCATCCGGCTCGGGAATGCCCCATTGCGATAGGATGATCCGCGCCATCGCGAAGGAACGGCCGGTCGCGACGACGAAAGGCAGGTCGCTCGCCTGACGCCATGCCGCAAAGTCATGCGCGCCGACCCGGCATCCGGTCAGCGTATGGTCGATATCGCTGGCGAGCAGGCCAGGGGTGCGCGGCAGATGGGCATAGAGCGCGGTGGATTCCATGGCGTAGCGGTCCCAGGCATAGAGGGTGGACCCTGACCGGCCATTTGCGCTCATCCGCGCATGGGTGTCGGGGTCGGACAGGATGGTAAGGCAGGCGGCGGCGATGGCGTCTTCGTCGCGCGGCTCGACCAGCAGGCCGTGGCCCAGCGCGGCGACGATCTCGCTGGGGCCGCCATGCCGGGTCGCGACCACGGGCACGCCCGCCGCCGCCGCTTCGATCAGGGTGAGGCCGAAGGGTTCGTGAAGGGCCGCGTTGACGAACACGCCGCCCGCCGCTGCGCGCTCATAAAGGGCGGCGACGTCATGCCCGTCATGCCGTGGCGGCAGGGCGAAGCAACCGCGAAGGTCGGGCCTGTCGGCGAGCGCCAGCAACTCGGCCAGCACGGCGCGCTCCTCGGTCGATCCGGGGCCGTCATGCTGGCCCGCCAGGACGACCAGATTCGCGGCCTCGCGTAAGGCAGGCGAGGCGGCATAGGCGCGGGCGAGCGCGCCCAAATTCTTCTTGGCGACAGGGCGCGCGATGGCGAGCAGGATGGGCTTGGCAGGTTCGTCGAGCCACTCGCCCAGCCGGTCGGCGAGCGTCGGGCGACCTGGGCGGCCGCCCTCATGGTTCGGCACGCCGGGCGCGATGCGGTGAATCCGTCCGCCGGCTGGAATGCCATAGGCATGGACCTGTCGCTCGGCCTCGTCCTCGGTCGAGACGATCAGGGCGTCGGCACTGGCGATGGCCGTCCGCTCGGCGGCGATACGGCCATCCAGCGCGGGCGACGGGCCGTGATGGCGGCGCTTGTCGATGCCCAGTGCGTGTGGGGTATAGACGAAGGGGATGGCAAAGCGCCGACGTGCCTCGGCCGCGACGGCGGCGGCGTCGGAGAAGTGCGCATGGATGATGTCGGGCAGGCGCGGCAATCGGGCGAAGTGCGCGCAGAAGGCTTCGGTGAAGGCGGCAAGATCGTCGGCCAGCGCATCCTTCTCCAGGTAGCGTCGATTGGCGGTGGCGATCCGGTCGATCGTCAGCTTGGGCGAAAGCCATTCGGTGGCGCGGGCGTGATCGAGCGGCAGTCCCGGTTCCTCGAAGAGGCGGGTGACGATGGAGACTTGATGTGTATCAACATTCTTCGCCTGCGCGGCGGCTGCGTCCAGAATATAGGCAATATGACCGCCCGTATCGGCGGTGATGCCATAATGGACAGGTGGCGATTTCAGGCACCCACCAAGTGCCAGATGCAGGATGAACAATCTCGCCCCTTTCGTTATGGAGCGACAACGTTATAAATATTGATTGGCTCCCAGTCGGATAGCGGAAAGATTGCATTCGATTGACA
>Ga0308159_1001946_pt1 | contig 25921 bp, 23 predicted proteins | sample PhyCR1_FD_201040 | JGI IMG/M metagenome (GOLD analysis project Ga0308159, IMG submission 201040) | Phyllosphere microbial communities from UC Gill Tract Community Farm, Albany, California, United States - DLSLC.R1 | ecosystem: Host-associated > Plants > Phyllosphere > Unclassified | place: USA...
AGATGACGAGTGCACAGTTTGCCTGGTTCAAGGATCTCTCCATTTCGCTGCGCTTCAGTCGAGATGACGAGTGCACGGTTTGCTTTGGTTCAAAGATCTCTCCGTTTCGCTGCGCTCCAGTCGAGATGACGGGGGCACAGTTTGCTTTCTTCAAAGATCTCTCCGTTTCGCTGCGCTTCAGTCGAGAGGACGAGTGCACGGTTTGCTTTGGTTCAAAGATCTCTCCGTTTCGCTGCGCTTCAGTCGAGAGGACGAGTGCACGGTTTGCTTTGGTTCAAAGATCTCTCCGTTTCGCTGCGCTCCAGTCGAGATGACGAGTGCACAGTTTGCTTTGGTTCAAAGATCTCTCCATTTCGCTGCGCTTCAGTCGAGATGACGGAAAACACGGTTGTTGCGTTGCCAGCAGCTTGAATAGAATTTAGTACTTATTGTATTAAGATTGCTTGTTTAGTTTTTTGCTTTAAGCTTTTAATAATATCTTTGCGTTTTATGAAATTAACGTATCAAGAGTTGTCTTGATTCCTGATACTTACTTCTTGATACTCGAAAAATGAAAATATCATACAACTGGTTAAAACAATTCGTTCAAATAGATCAGACACCACAAGCGCTTTCTTTAATCCTGACTGATATAGGCCTGGAGGTAGAAAGTGTTGAAAAAGTTCAACCTGTTGTAGGTGGCTTAGAGGGTTTGGTTATTGGTGAGGTTTTAACGTGTATACAACATCCTAACGCTGATCGTTTACGTGTTACTACAGTAAATGTGGGCGGAAAAGATAATCTTCAGATAGTTTGTGGAGCACCAAATGTGGGCGCCGGACAAAAAGTAGTTGTGGCGACTGTTGGCACGACCGTGTATCCTTTGGAGGGCGAGCCTTTTAAGATTAAAGAATCAAAAATCAGGGGAGAAGTTTCGCAAGGAATGATTTGTGCTGAAGATGAAATTGGTTTAGGCAAATCTCACGATGGTATTATGATTCTGGCTGAAGATACTGAAATCGGAATCCGTGCGAAAGATCACTTCAAAATGGATGATGATTTTGTTTTCGAGATTGGTTTAACACCAAACCGTGCTGATGCAGCTTCTCATTTAGGTGTAGCCAGAGATTTGGCCGCTTATTTTAGAAGTGAATATGAAATGCCAGATCTTTCGACCTTCAAAACCGATAACGAAAATTTAGTTATTCCGGTAGAGGTAGAGGATTTAGACGCTTGTCCGCGTTATAGCAGCGTAACCATATCTGGTGTTACCGTTACAGATTCTCCTGATTGGTTAAAGGATAAGTTGAAAGTAATTGGCCTTCGTCCGATTAATAACGTGGTAGATATTACCAATTATGTTTTACATGGTTTGGGTCAGCCTTTGCATGCTTTCGATGCAGATAAAATTACTGGCGGTAAGGTGATCGTGAAAAAAGTTGCAGAAGGAACCGAATTTATCACACTTGATGATGTAGCCAGGAAGTTAAGTGCAGATGATTTGATGATTTGCAACGCTGAAGCGCCTATGTGTATTGCCGGTGTGTTTGGTGGGAAAACTTCCGGCGTTGATGCCAACACTAAAAATATCTTTTTAGAGAGCGCTTATTTCAACTCGGTTTCTGTACGTAAGACGGCAAAGCGACATGGTTTAAAAACCGATGCTTCTTTCCGTTTTGAGCGTGGAACTGATCCTGAAATTACGGTTACTGCTTTGAAATATGCTGCCATTTTAATTAAAGAACTGGCCGGGGGAGAAATATCTTCATCAGTTTCTGATATTTATCCGAATCTTATTCGTCCGTTTGAATTTGAAGTAAGCTATACGAATATCAATAAATTAATTGGCGCAAATATTCTTTCAGCAGAGATTAAGCATATTATTACTGCTTTAGGTATTTCGGCTACAAGTACTTCTGATGATACTTTGGCATTAAGGGTTCCGTCATTTAAGGTAGACGTTACCCGCGAATGTGACATTACTGAAGAGGTATTGCGTATTTATGGCTATAACAACATTGAAATTCCATCAAAGGTAAATGCATCGCTTTCTTATAGTGTTAAGCCTGAGAAAGAAAATACACAAAATGTAATTGCAGATTTATTAACCGCTAATGGTTATGCGGAAATTATGTGTAATTCATTGACTAAATCAGCCTATTCTAAAAACCTGGATGAAGCCGTATTTATTTTGAATCCTTTAAGCAGCGATTTAAACGTGATGCGTCAGCATATGTTAATGCCTGCTTTGGAAAGTGTAGCCTACAATCAGAACCGTAAAAGTGGCGATGTTAAGTTTTATGAGTTTGGTAAAACGTATCATTTAATTAATGAAAAGTACGTGGAGCGCCCGAGGTTATTTGTGTTAATTTCTGGTGCAAAACAAGGCGAGCAATGGAATCAAAATGCTAAATCGGTTTCCTTTTACAATCTGAAAGCTGCAGTAGATGCGATTATATCACGTTTAGGGATTTCCAGCTATCAAACGGATACTTTAAATGATGAGCACTTTGCCTATGGGATTAAATATTTCCGTGGAGATAAAGTGATTGTAAGTTTTGGTGCAGCGAGTAAGGCAGATCGTAAGGCGGCAGATGTTCATGCAGAGGTTTTTTATGCTGATTTTGACTGGGCTGCAATATTAGATATTGTAAGGAAAAATAAAATTGTGAATAAGGAGCTTTCAAAGTATCCGCAGGTGCGCAGAGATTTATCACTGTTGATTGATCAGTCTGTAACATTTGATACGTTAAAAGGCATTGCTTTTAAAACGGATAAAAAGCTGATTAAGGAAGTGGGTGTTTTTGATGTGTATGTTGGCGATAAATTGCCAGAGGGTAAGAAATCATATGCTTTAAATTTTACCTTACAGGATGAGGAGCAAACCTTAACGGATAAGCAAATAGAAAGTACTATGCATAAGCTCATTGCGAATTTAACGCAGCAAGCGGGTGCAGAAATTAGGAAATAAAATATAAATTCGTATTTTTAGAAATAAATTCATGGCTTCTGTTGCAGATCAATTAGATAAGGTATTACAAAAAACGGCTCGTTTAATTGAGTTATGTCATGCCTTGCAGGAAGAAAATGATTTATTAAAGCTTGAAAATCAATCGTTAAAAGTTGCCGTTGATACTTCGAAAGCTCAGCGTACAGATCTTGAAGAAAAATTAAGAGTAACTAAACTGGCTAAAAGTATAGAAGGTACAAGTGAAAAATCACTTGACATTAAACAAAAAATTAACGATTTTGTGCGGGAGATTGATAAAAGTATCGCATTGCTTAAAAAATAAATGATGCGTAGAAATCAGAAACTAAGCTAACAAATGGGAGAAATCTCGATTAAAATAACCATTTCCGACCGTATCTATCCATTAAAGGTAAATACAGAAGAGGAAGAAATTGTGAGACGGGCAGCTAAAATGATCAATGAGCGCATAAAAGATTATCAAGATAATTATGCGGTTAGAGATAAGCAGGATCTTCTTTCTATGGCTGTGCTGCATTATGCAACGGCTGTACTAAGAACGGAAAATAAAGTACAAAGCCAGGATACTGCTGTTGCTGATAAAGTTGAAGAATTGGATGTTTTACTCAATGATTTTTTCAAAAAATAAAGGATCGTTCTTTGGCGATTCGTCATGCTGAACTCGTTTCAGCGCCTTTTTAATAAGATCCTGAAATAAATCCGATAGCTATCGGATCAGGATGACGAGTCTCTATAATTAGCATAAAGACATAGCCGCGGCTAGTTTTTGAGTTTCAAAATTTATAAAACTTAACACTTCAATATCTATGGGGTTAAGAGGGCGTATTTCATCTGCTTAGGCACCTGAAAATGGCTTAAATCCCAATTATGCTTAGTTGAGGTTTAAAATAATGAGACTTTAAAAATTAGTTGCGGTTTTTTTTTACTTAAAAAACAAAATGGAGATAACGGAAATTCTAGGATACATATTTGCCTTAATAGCAGGCTTAGGTATCGGTATAGCGGTAGGAAGGTTCCTACTACGCAACTTGCTTAAAGGGCAGGAAGTTGCCGCTCAAAACAAGGTTAAAAAGATTTTAAAAGATGCAGAGAATAATGCAGAAATCTTAAAAAAGAATAAACTTTTAGAAGCAAAAGAGAAATTTTTGCAATTGAAAGCAGAACATGAGCAGGAAGTAAATGCTAAAAATAATACCATAAATCAACGCGAAAATACGATGAAACAGAAAGAACAATCTGTTAATCAGCGTATGGAAAACTTCAATAAAAAAGAGCAGGAACTGGATAAGCAGAAAGCAAATCTTGAAAAACAGACTGAATTAGCAGTTAAAAAACAGCAGGAAGTTGAAGTTTTAAAAAATCAGCATTTAACGCAGTTGGAAACCATTGCGGGTCTATCTGCAGAAGAGGCAAAAAATCAATTAGTAGATAATTTAAAGGAAGTGGCACGTACACAAGCCATGATCCAGATTAAGGATATTGTTGATGAAGCTAAATTAACAGCCAGTAAAGAGGCTAAAAAGGTAGTGATTCAAACCATTCAACGTACGGCTACTGAAGCGGCGATTGAAAATTCGGTTTCAATTTTCCATATAGAAAGTGATGAAATTAAAGGTCGTGTAATTGGTAGAGAAGGTAGAAATATCCGTGCTTTAGAGGCTGCTACTGGTATCGAGATTATTGTTGATGATACACCGGAAGCGATTATTTTATCTGGTTTTGACCCGGTAAGAAGAGAAATTGCTCGTTTGGCTTTACACCGTTTGGTTACAGATGGTCGTATTCACCCGGCCCGTATTGAAGAGATTGTGGCTAAAACCAAAAAGCAAATTGAAGATGAAATTGTAGAGATTGGTGAGCGTACTGTAATTGATTTAGGGATTCATGGTTTACACCCTGAACTGATCCGTATGGTTGGGCGGATGCGTTACCGTTCTTCTTATGGTCAGAACTTGTTACATCACTCTCGTGAAGTGGCTAATTTCTGTGCTACGATGGCAGCAGAGTTAGGCTTAAACGCGAAGATGGCTAAACGTGCAGGTTTGTTACATGATATTGGTAAGGTGCCTGATGATAATCCGGAATTGCCTCATGCTATTTTAGGGATGCAATTGGCTGAAAAATATAAGGAGCATCCTGAAATTTGTAATGCCATTGGTGCCCACCACGATGAAATCGAAATGACTTCGATGATTTCGCCGATTATTCAGGCTTGTGATGCCATTTCTGGTGCCCGTCCGGGTGCGCGTAGAGAAGTTGTAGAAAGCTACATTAAACGTTTAAAAGATTTAGAAGAACTGGCATTATCTTATCCGGGTGTAGAGAAAACTTTTGCTATCCAGGCCGGTAGAGAACTGCGTGTAATTGTAGAAAGCGAAAGAATTACAGATGCACAAGCTGAATTATTGGCTGCAGATATTTCGACCCGTATTCAAACGGAGATGACTTATCCTGGTCAGATTAAGGTTACCGTAATTCGTGAAACACGTTCGGTAGCATTTGCAAAATAATTAGTTTCCAGACCTTATGGGTTTTTAAAACCTATAAACCTGGAGTTTGATTAATGATATGCCTTACAATGCTATTTGAATAGATTATTTATATTTTAACCACCCCGCCCTTTGGGCACCTCTCCAAAGGAGGGGAATGGCGATCGTAATTCTGCTCTTTCAGAGGGTGGGCTCATCACTGGGGGTGTCTAAATCAATTAATAATTATCGAATTCAGTTTATAAAGTCTAAAATAATACAAATGATGTAAAGCGATGGGTTATTCCATCGCTTTTTTTGGTTTCTTTATCATTGTAGCGTTTAGTTGATGAGTTGCGTTGGCTATAAAAAACATTGATATGAAAAAAATATTTAGCCTCTCCATTTTCGTGATGATTCTAATCAGCCTGGGTTGTAAGAAAGATAAGGAGATCGAAATTAATGCGGATCATTTAACCACTTGTCCGAACAACACAACTTGTACTTACTTATATGAGGATAAGGCAGATTTTGGCAACCCTTTCTTTTTAAATCTTCAAAAGGGAAGTTATAAAATTTTTAAGTACAGTGCCTTATTGGGTAATGGTTATTATGCAAAACATGTTTATATCAGGATACCCGCTAACGTGACAAAGTTTGAATTAAATAATGAACAGGTTATAGCTGGTGAGGTAAAATTTGCAAATCCATGCGCAAGTTGTGATGTAATAGGTTTAAAAATAGTTGGAGGTGATTTTAAAGGAATAAAAACTTCGGGTTCTAAAAATTCCAATTGGTTGTTGGATGGGAAAGTTTATCTAAGTACAATAGCAGCATCTTCATATAGAGATACCATTCGCATTAAACAATATTTTGCAATAGATCCTGCTGGCATCTAATTTTAGCCTGCTGGTTGATGTCTCACTCAGTTGTTCGGGAGATTATGCATTTGTCAATTGAAAACTGTTACAGAATGGTTGACCACCCCCTGCCCCCTCCAAAATTATGAGGGGAGTTCCCCTCATAGCTGTTTAATGTAAACTACTATTAATCTTCCGAACACTCATGTCTCACTAAAAAGCTTAAGTTTTATCTCGTCAACCTATCAATATGATTCGCTTTATAAGCTTTAATTTTTCAGTTGGTGAAATACCGAACTGATAGATGGAATCTTTGCTGTGAATAGATCAGCTATTAAACTCCGAAGATGAGCCCATTCACTTGGATATTTTTTTTAATTTTACATGATGAGCAAGCCAACCATAAACATAGAACCTAAACGTCCTGTTGATGTACTTTTTGATCAGTATGCAGAAAGCCATCAAAATCCGACTAATAAATTGGTGCACTGGATTTGTGTTCCTTTAATTGTATTTAGTTTGCTTGGTTTGGTTTGGCAAATTCCTTTTCCACATATTGGGTTTCTAGGTAGTTATAATGGGTTTTTCAATTGGGCTTCATTTCTGTTGGCTTTCAGTTTATATTATTACTTTACCCTTTCACCGGTGTTGTTCTTTATGATGATCTGGGTAATCGGTTTAATGAGCTATATTATTGTAAAGATAGAACAGGCAGTAGGTTTAGGAAGTGGAACTGCGTATGCTATTTACGCTACCATTTTTATTGCAGCCTGGGTTGGTCAGTTTATCGGGCATAAAATTGAAGGCAAGAAACCATCTTTTTTGGATGATGTTAAGTTTTTGTTAATAGGTCCAATCTGGTTATTGCACTTTATATGCAAGAAAACGGGGATTCGTTATTAGTAATAAATAGAAATCGTTAACTTCTATTTAACCTTAAGGTAAAGGAATGTTAATTAACACCTAACCTATAGTTAACACTGTGGTAATAGCTTTGCCCTTATCAAATAAAGGCAAATTGGACTTACTAAACTCTTTTAAAAGAGCGGCACTTACTGTGTTCGCTTTAACGATCAGCATACTCTCGTATGCGCAGACAGGAAAAATTTCTGGAAAAATAACGGATAAAACCACAGGTCAAACTTTGGTTGGTTTATCAGTGCTAATAGAGGGGACATCGATCGGTACAACCAGTGATGCAGAAGGTAATTATATTCTAAATACTGTAAAGCCGGGTACATACAAGATAAGTTTTTCATTTATTTCTTTTAAGAAACAAATTATCCCTAATGTAAAAGTTACTCCTGGAAAAACAACGACAGTTGATGTAGTAATGGAGGATGATCAATCAACACTTAATGATGTTGTGATTACTGGCGCCAGAAAAACGGGTACTGAAGTATCGTTATTAGCAGAATTGAAAAAATCTCAGTCTATAGCGAATGGTGTATCGTCTCAAACTATTCAAAGATCTGGAGATACTGATGCAGCACAGGTTGTAAAACGTGTTCCTGGTATTACCATTGTTGATAATCGTTTTATTAATATTCGAGGCTTAGCTGAGCGATACAATAATGTACAACTAAATAACGTAACTGCACCGAGTTTGGAAACTGATGTCAGATCCTTCTCTTTTGATTTAATTCCAAGCAATCAAATCGATCGTGTATTAGTTTTTAAAAGCCCTTCTGCAGATATTCCAGCTGATTTTGCGGGAGGTGTTGTAAAAGTTTTTCTTAAGAGTATTCCTGATGATGACCGATTAACCATTGATTATGGTACAAGTTATCGTCAGAATGCAACTTTTAAGGATTTTAAGAGAACTAACACCGGAAGTTTATATTTTACCGGTTTCAATACAGGAGATAATGATCTGCCCGTAAATTTTCCTTCAAACCTAAATGGTGTTAATTCCAGTAAATTAAATGCAGCTGGTCATGCCCTTAGGAACAATTGGGTGCCAGATGTAAATACTGCTAATCTGGATCAGAAACTGAATATTTATGGAAGTAAACGATTCAATATCAATAACAAACTACTGGGTAATATTACCGCGATAACTTACAGTAATAGTAAAACCAATAATGCTGTTTTTAGAGGGAATTATGAGGTTTATGATCCAGTTTCAAAAATTGCTGAAGAAAATTACAGATATAATGATGATCAATATACTTATAATGTACGTTTAGGTGTTGTTCATAACTGGGCATTTAAATTAGATAACAACAATACATTCGAGTTTAAAAACTTATATAATCAATTGAGTACATCTCAATATGTAAGTAGGATGGGTGCTGAAAAACAACAAGAGTATGCAAATTTTGCATCTAATGTTTTGTACCGTGGAATCTACTCCGGACAATTATCCGGAACGCATAAGTTTAATGATGAACATACAAAATTTGATTGGGTAGCTGGTTATAGTAAATCTTTTAGAGATCAGCCAGATTATTCACGTTACAGAACATTGGCTAATGGAGATGGAACCTATAATATTTTCGTGCCAACTGGTGGTGCTCAACCTGAATTTTTAGGAAGATTTTATTCGAAAATGAATGAAGATATTAAAACAGGCGCATTTAATGTAGAACAGGCGCTGGCTCCAAAATCGGAAGGTTTTAAGCCATCGGTAAAGGTTGGAGGTTATTATGAGGATAAACAAAGAACATTTTCTTCTAGGAACATAGGTTACGTAAGGGCAAACTCATTAAATTTTGACCAGTCGCTGTTGAAAGGAACTATAGAAGAGCTTTTTGATTGGAAAAATATAAACACCACAACAGGAATAAGACTGGATGAAAAATCTAATCCTTATGATAATTATGATGCTTCTAACAAACTTTTTGCTGGATATGCTAATTTTGTTTTGCCATATAAAGATAAGCTAACCGTTGTGGCTGGAGCGAGAGTTGAAAATAACGTTCAAAAACTAAATAGCTTTAATGCTGACGGGCCTGTTAATGTAAATAATGATATCACCAGGGTACTTCCTTCTGCAAATGTACAATTCAATTTAACTGAAAAATCATTATTTAGATTGGCTTATGGCAAAACGCTGAACAGACCAGAATTCAGAGAGATTGCACCTTTCTCATTTTATGATTTTGACCAAAACTTTAACGTTGCTGGTAATCCTAACTTAAAAACGGCAAAGATTGATAATTATGATTTAAAATATGAGTTCTATCCATCTTCTGGTGAATTAATTAGTATTTCAGGTTTCTATAAGAAATTTAAGGATGCGATTGAAATGACTGCAATACCGGGTTCTAATGCGCAGTCTTTTAATTTTAACAATGCTCAAAAAGTAAGAAATGTTGGGGTAGAACTAGAAATGCGTAAATCATTAGCGGGTATTAGCGATAGTAAATTTTTAAATGATATTACCTTAACGCTAAACGCTTCTTATATCAATAGTAAAGTTATGTTCGAAGGTGCTAATGCTATTGGTCAATCAAATGATCGTCCAATGCAAGGTCAATCTCCATATATCATCAACACTGCTATCTTTTATAATAACATTAAATCTAAATTTCAGGTCAATTTGCTTTACAACGTTACGGGTAAACGCATTGCTTTTGTTGGTACTGATCTGATCAGAGATATTTATGAAATGCCAAGAAATGTAATTGATCTGGTAGTTACTAAAAATTTCACAAACAAAATTTCTCTAAAGGCCAACTTCAACGATTTGCTGAATCAAAACTTCACGTTGATGCAGGATGGAAATCAGGATGGCAAATTTGATCAATCGGTAGATCAGGTTACTGCACAATTTAAAAGTGGTCGCCAGGTTGGACTAACACTCTCTTATAAATTATTTTAAAACTTATAAAGACATAAAAAACGAAAAAATGAATATGAAAAAGCTCTACAAGCCAAAATTTGGTATTAACGGCCTTAAAACAATGGCATTTGTTTTGGCAGGAACATTAATTTTTAGTTCATGTAAAAAAACAACTGTTATTGAATATAATGAAGCTGGATACAATTCGGGCACAGGAGGTGGAACTACTCCAAATCCAGCAACAGGATTTACGAAACCAATAGTTGAAGTGGCGGCCGGCAGTATTACAACTAACACAAAATGGACCAAAGATAACATTTACAGGCTTAATGGTTTTGTAAGAGTAGGAAGAGACCCAAAAAATAAAGCTGCCTTGGCCGCTGTAGAGGGTATTACCTTAACTATTGAAGCCGGTACAGTGATTATTGGTGATAGAGAAACCAAAGGTACTTTAGTGGTACAAAGAGGTAATAAATTAATTGCTGAAGGTACAGCTACTCAACCGATCATTTTTACATCTGAGCGTGCTGCGGGTTTACGCGAACCAGGCGATTGGGGCGGTGTAGTGTTATGTGGAAAAGCAACTAACAATCAAGCTGGTGGCGAGGCAGAATTAGAAGGTGCTTATGAAGGCTGGCATGGTGGTACAAATGATGCAGATAATTCTGGAATTTTAAAATATGTTAGAATTGATTATGCAGGTACACCAATTAATCCAAACCAGGAAGTTAACTCTTTAACAATGGGTTCGGTAGGTTCAGGAACTGTAATTGATTATGTACAATGTTCGTACGGATTGGATGATGCTTTTGAGTGGTTCGGTGGAACGGTTAATGTAAAACACTTAATTGCATATCGTGGTCTTGATGACGATTTTGACGTCGATTTCGGTTTCCGTGGTACAGTTCAGTTTGCTGTTGGTATCCGTGATGCAAATTCTGCCGATCAATCGGGATCTAATGGTTTTGAAGTGGATAATGATGGAACTGGTTCAAGTGTTGCACCTTATACCTCTCCACAGTTTTCAAACGTAACTATCATCGGTCCAAAGAAAGATAGAACTAAAACAATTTCAACTCAATTTCAAAATGCAATGCATTTGAGAAGAAATAATAAAATTAAAATTTATAATTCGGTTTTCACTGCATATCCTAATGGATTATTTATTGATGGCTCTACAACTTTGGCTAATGCAGCAGCTGGCGAACTGGTATTGAAAAACAATGTTCTAGCTGGTGTAGATGGTTGGGGTGCAAATGGCTATGGAACTGGTGGAACTACCACATTCCCAAATCCAATCGGAGTTGAAACTAAATCAACAGGTAATGTTGGTGCTCAAACCATTGATGTTTGGTTCAAAACTGCAGCATTCGCAAATGAAACTTATACCAAATGGGAAGATTTGGGTATTGATGGTAGCATTTTTGATTTAGGTGCTACACCTAAATTCACATTGAACACCGGATCGATACTATTGGCTGGTGCAAGTTTTACAGGCTTAACTGGTTTTGATGTGGTAAGTCATCGTGGTGCATTTGGAACTTCAGACTGGACTGCAGGCTGGGCCAATTTCACGCCTCAAACTAATGTATACTAAGAGTTGATAACTCAATTTTAGAAAGGCCAGATAGCAATATCTGGCTTTTTTGCGTTTTATGGTTTTTATTTTTCATATATATACCGGTAATTCAATCTTCATGAAATCTTCATCTTTCAAAAGTAGCTTTAGCTCTTCATATAGCCACATTTTAAGTCACCCGGTCGGGTGTTAAGATTCTGTTTGCCAAATGTTTACAAAACATTTATTCTATGTTAATTATGAGGTCATAATTAATCTATACTTAACACTAGTTTAACATCACTGTTGTTGCTTTGTACCAAACAAAAACAACAGAAAAATGAAATCACGTTTACTATTTTTATTTAGTATTGTAATGTTGTTTGTTACCGCTACTCACGCACAGGTAACAACAGCCAGTTTAAATGGAAAAATTAAGGATGAAAAAGGAATTATTCCGGGAGCTACAATTGTTGTAGTTTATGTGCCTACCGGAACGGTATCTAAAGCTTCATCAAATGAAACAGGGCTCTACCGCATTGGGAATTTAAATCCTGGTGGTCCCTATAAAATCACTGTAACCTACGTAGGTTATAGTCCGGTAGTAAAAGACAATATTTATTTAGCGCTGGGAGCGGATCAAAAACTTGATATTGATATTCAGGAACAAGGTAGTCAGCTGGCCGAGGTGAGTGTAAAAGGGCAAAAAGGCCCTACAAAATCTGGCGCTGGTACCAGTATTGGTGAAGGACAGATTAAAACCTTGCCAACCATGAACCGGAGTTTGCAGGATGTTACCCGGGTAACGCCACAAGGTAGTAAAGACAATACCTTTGGTGGAACCAATTTCAGGTACAATAACGTAACTATTGATGGGGCTATCAATAATGATGCTATTGGTTTTAGTCCATCCCTGGGCGGACAAAGTGGTAGTTCAGGCATGCCCGGCAGCAGTACACGTACCAATCCGGTATCATTAGATGCGATTCAGGATGTGACTGTTCTTTTGTCACCCTACGATGTTAAAGTAGGTAACTTTCTAGGTGGAAGCATCAATGCGGTAACGCGTGGTGGTACAAATGATGTAACCGGATCTGTTTATGGCTATGGCCGTAATGCCTCACTGATTGGTAGAAATAAAATTGGCGATAACGCTAAAGAACCATCTTCATTTCATGATTATCAAACCGGTTTCCGTGTGGGTTTCCCAATTATAAAAGATAAATTATTCTTTTTTACCAATGAGGAAATTACCCGCCGTCAGGATCCGGTTATTTTGGGCGCAGGTTCTTCTGATATGAAGTTGCTTACGTTAACAGAGGCGCAACAAATTTCTGATCGCATGAAAAATGCATATGGGGTAGATGCGGGTGCATTCGGCAACTACAATATCTATTCTCAATCTAATAAATTCTTTAACCGTTTAGATTGGAACATCGATGAGAATAATCAGTTAACAATCAGAAATAACACTATTATTTCTAAAGCAACCAATTTAGAAAGAGATCAATCTAACTTCAGGTTTGGTGGAATTGATTTTAAACAGAACAATAATCAAAGTTCAACAGTGGCTGATTTAAAAACCCGTTTCGGCAATGCTTCAACGAACAATTTGATTGTAGGATATTCTACCGTTCATGATTTCCGTGATCCGCTTTCTAACCCTGCTTTACCTCAGATTGAAATTGCATCTAACGGGGGTACGCTGTTTTTAGGTACGGATAGAGAGGCGAGTATTTTCAATATGAAACAAAATACTTTTGAGTTTACCGATAACTTTTCTTACAGTAAAGGCAACCATACTTTCACTTTTGGTACCCACAACGAATTTTACAACATTAATTATGGTTTTGTTAATTCATGGAATGGCCGGGTAGCTTATAGCAGTGTGAGTGATTTCTTGAACAATCTGCCAAATAGGGTGCGTACAAGTTATAACTATGATGATAACAGTAGAGATAACATTATTGCTAACCCAACAGCACAGTTTAATGTGAATATGTATAGTGTTTATGGTCAGGATGAAATCAGAATTGGTGACCGTTTAAAATTAACACCAGGTTTGCGTTTCGATATGGCAAACTTGCCAGATATGCCTTCATTGAGCAACAAGACAACCAACTCTCCGGTTGATGCGAATTATGGTACTACATACACTTATACCCAACCATCATCAATTACAGGTAAATTCCTGAATAAAATTCAGATTTCTCCCCGCTTAGGTTTTAATTTTGATGCACTTGGTGATCAAAGTTTAATTGTACGTGGAGGAACAGGGTTATTTACCAGTCGTATTCCTTTTGCCTGGATTGGTTATGCCTATTATAATAATGGTGTAAACTACGGTTCTTTCGATAAGTCTTATGTTTATAAAAATGCAGATCCTAACAAAATAGCAATTCCTGCTGCTGGTTCAGATCCTATCAAAGATGCTTTAACAGGGAATGGAGAAGCAGGGTATGTAACCAAACAAGGTGTTAATGTTAAAGATGCATCAGGTGCAACACAGGTAGATTTAGTGGATAATAATTTTAAAATGCCAAAAGCATGGAGAAGTAACTTAGCCTTTGATTATAAAACAGATGACCAATGGAAATTTACTGTTGAGGGAATTTTTAGTCAGGTAATTAAGGACGTGCAGTTTCAGCAAATCAATTATGTAGATAATCCAAAATACATGGTTTATGATACGGAACACCAGCAGCCAATTTATTCAGGTACCAAAATTAATCCGTTGTATACTAATGCTTATTTGCTATCTAACACAGATAAAGGTTATAAATATAGCTTAACAGCACAAATCAGCAAATCATTGCCAATTGGTTTAGATATGATGGTGGCTTACACTTATGGAAGATCAAAAGATATTGCAAACGGTATCCGTAATTCTATGGAATCTAACTGGCAGTTAAATCAGGCATTGAGTCCTAATAACCCAGGTTTAGCCTATTCAAACTTCGATATTAGAAATAGAATTATATCAACTATCAATTATAGACTGGATTGGGCGAAAAATGGTAAATATGTTTCAAACTTTTCACTGTTCTTTAGCGGACAATCTGGCTCTCCGTATTCTTTAGGTTTGGTTAACACCAGAATTAATGGAACCGGACAAACGGTAAGTTTATTGTATATCCCTACCGCAGGAGAAACTACAAAATTCTTTGCTAATACAACTGATGGAATTGCTCAGGCAGCAGCATTTGATAATTACATCAATGGTGATAAATATTTAAGTACACGCCGTGGAAGTTTTACAGAACGGAATGGTGCACGTACCCCTTGGAATGTTCAGGCTGATTTCAGATTCTCTCAGGATATTCAGGTAGCACAGGGAAAACATCCACATGTTTTAACTTTAACTTATGATATTGTAAACCTGACTAATTTGGTTAATAAGAACTGGGGCATTCAATACTTTTCACCTAATACCTATAACTCAATGGCCAGTGTAGGCGTTAAAGTGGCAACTGCCGGAACACCAACATCTTATCCGGTTTATACGTTTTCACAAAATGATGTCACTTCTTATTCAAAAGACTTTTTTGCATCACGTTACCAAATGCAATTGGGTTTAAGATATAGTTTCTAGTCAGACTTCATAAAAAAATGCCCTGCTGATTTGATTAGCAGGGCATTTTGATTTTATTTTGATTCCGATTCTTCTGTTACCGGACTCTTTATTTTTTTGGTAGATACTGGTCTGGCCGTTTTTTCTTTAGCCAATACAACCATTTCTTCTTTTATGAATGGTTCAATCGAATCATTTACTGGTTTCAGACTAATTTTTTTTGAAAGACGTTTAGCGAATTTCTCTATTACCTGCTCCGTTTTCTTTGCCTTTCCAAATTGCGCCAGAACCTCGTTAAATGCAGTTGTTAATTTAGTTTCTATTTCTTTACGTAGTTTCTTATTGGCCGAAATATTCTTCGACTTAGATTTGTGCTTTTTCATTTAACTTAATTAGGATTTATGCAAAGATAAAATATCGCTAAGTTAAATTAACATTATGATTATGTTAACAAACATGGGTGGGGTTAACATGTAAAATATTTACTGTAGATTACTTGATAAAAAAGAGAATAAACAATTAAAAGGCTAATATGAATTATCTGGTGATCGGTGTTGTATCTGTTTTGGTTCTTATATTAATTATTTTCTTAATTAAGAGAAATCTAAAAGATAAAAAACAGTTTGAGGAAGAGGTTATCGATTCGGAACTGCCAGCAGAAAAAAGCGAAAAAGAAAACAATTAAAATTTAGTTCCTTCAGCTATACCACCACCTAAATCCATGGTATTTTGAAAAGCTTCTAAATACCCTAATAAATGTCTTTCTGCAGTAGCGTATGAGGTAAATGTAGAATTTGGAATGTTTGCATCTGCAGCACTATTGTTTTTGAAATGTAAGCTAACCTGGAAGGTAAAGCTATTTTCATTATTTACTGGTGACATAATTCTTGCCTTAACGGGATGCTCGTGAATGAGTACAAAAAACTCTTGTAATATGGTATATATAATAGCCGACATTTCAATTAATTTAGAATTTATTTAAGGTAAGGGCTAAATTAGACTAAAAGGACAACAGTTCAATCTTCTTAGCGATAAGATAACTTTCAGATAACATATTATTAACTTTAAATTAATACTTATCATATCAACGAATTGCTTTTTTCGGTTCGTAAGCATATACAATTTCATATTTACTATGCTTTAAACTGGAGGAAATCTGTCCGATTTTTAAATTCTCAAACTGAGGTGTTGGTTCACAAAATGAATACTGCCTGCCGTTATAGGTTAGGGGATTACCTACTGGCTTATCCAGGTTAACGGCAATGGTTAAATGTTCGGGATAAAGTACGGCTACCATGGGCAAGTTATAAATCTCCTTAACCAAATAAAAGAAAAGTGCAGCCCGGTCATCACAATCACTGTATTGACTCAGTAAGGTCTGTTCTGGTGCATTGCGTTTTTCCTTTCCGAAATTTTCTTCGTCATCTTCATATAAGAATGCATAACGGGTAAATCGCATGAGGTAATCAATGCCCTTCTTTTGATCCATTTTCTTTAAATTTTCCTTTAAGGTAGGGATTAAAGAGCTATAGGTTTCTCTGCTTAATGGGATATTAAAGTAGCTTTCAAAATCTACCACGGGGTAATTTTTGAAAATGCTTTGTACTTCTTTATTTACTTTTAATTTGAAGTGATAATTTTTTTGCTTGTAACTAAATTCAATATTTTTATCCTCATAGCCATCTGGTCTGAAATCGGGCATTCGGGTTACTTTATACGAAAACTGATTTTTGGCTTCAGGAATTATAATATTAATCGGCTTATAAACATCAGCCTCTTTAAATAATTTACCATAGTCGTGGTAGTTTAAACACATGTATTTTTTATGATCGATCATAAAAAATGGAATATCACTGATGTCTTCGTCATTCCTGACATAAAATATCACCTGATCATTGCCTACGGCGAGGCGGGCATCATAACCACATTTGTTCAGGAGAAACCACTTGTATAGCGTATATCGAAAATAGTTATCGATTTTCGGGCTGATCTGTTCTGCCACTTTACGAATCAACTGGTAGTAAATCCAATCATTGAGGCTATGTTTATCCTGATAAGATTTTATGGCAGAAACCACTTCTTTATAGTTGCCGGCAGATAGTTTGTTATAAAACTGATAAACGCTTGCTGATGATGCAAGCACTGGCACTGGTAGAACCAAAGAAGAATCAGCGGTGAAATTAAAGGTGTCACCATAAAAATCGAAAGAATAATTTTGTCCCTTTACTATAACGAAATTCATCGTGAGGCAAACAAACAAACAAGTCTTTATAAAATATGTTGATATCCTGCTTTTCAAACCGCTCCATATTTGGTTATATTGAATTTACATATAATTAACATAAAAGCAACAATTTCTTTATGTTAAACAGGTGTGCAGATTTAATAAGAAATTAATATTGGAATGGTTTAGGATTTTTTTAATCCTTTCTTAAGGAATAAAGGCTGTTTCTAAGGTATTTTAGTAATGAATGATTGCAATTTTTACAATCAATATCGATGGGTTTAATGGGTTTACCTATCCTGATTTTTAATTGATGTCCGTTTTTATTAAATAACTCAGAGATGAGTTTGGCCGTTTGTAACGATGGGTGGATTAATTTCAACAAGCTAAAGAAAATTCCATTATTGCCATGAAAATAGATCGGTAAAACAGGGACGTTTGCTTTAGAAATAATTTTACCTACTACCGGATGCCATTCTCTGTCGGTGATCTGATTTTTTCTAAATTTATATGAAGAAACTTCACCTGCAGGAAAAATAGCCACTGGACTTCCTTCTTTCAACAATTTCAAAGTTGTTTTTAACCCGCTGATACTTGATGAATCTTGTACTTTTTCAAATGGATTAACAGCGATGATGCATTTTTCGAGATTTGGAATTTTCTTTAGCAAAAAGTTACCCATAAACATGGTATCAGGGCGATGATTGGCAAGCGTACTTAATAAAGCTAAAGATTCTATAGCACCATATGGATGGTTTGCAATAGCGATAAAAGCACCATCTTTTGGGATATTTGCCAAATCCTCGTTACTAATTTGAATGCTTACTCCTAAAACATGTAGAATATGTTTAGCGAATTTTTCTCCTTCTAAAGAATTTGCATCCCTGATCATTCCGTTGAAATTATTAATCTTCAAAAACCGCATTAAAAAGGAAGCTAAACCTGGAATAGGAACATTACAAATGCCAGTTGCTTTAGAGAAATTTTCTTTTGAAATGATGTTCATAAATTATAGTTCAAAGTTTATTCAATTTGAAAACCAGATCTATAAAAATGATTTTTAATTTGAGCCGTATGTAAGAAGGAAACAAGTTATAATGATGAACAACATGTTTAATACATCCCCATACAGCGTGATTAAAGATAGGAGAATAAGTGGGGTTGTTAGGTTAATTCTTTGATAAGAAATTAATACAAGGTATTTAATAAATAACATTTCATTAATACCAATTTAACAAGCCAACTATACTTTTGTGACATAAATATTTGGTTAGTATTTATAAAGTTTAGGTTAGTTGATAATAAAAAACCCAGATGGATGTCTGGGTTTTTTACTTTCTATAAATTCTTGCCAAGCTTCTCAATCATCTCTGGCGGGATATTATGCGTATCCACAACTAAAAACCCATCCAGACAATCTGAAAATTTAGGATCTATATTAAAGGAGATAATCTTTGCGTTTAAATTCATGTATTGTCTCAACAAAACCGGGATCTTAATGTGTGAATTTTCGATGTCACCGATGATGCTGTCTAAATCTTTAAAAGATTCACTGCTATCTACCAAAGTATCTGTAGAAATGGGCAGAAGGTCAGCCTTAAATTTATTCCGTGGTTTTACATACTTTGCCATTTCATAATCAAAATGGTTTTTAGTAATGTAATCCACAATCAGTGCTTTACTAAATTTAGAAAAATTGTTGCTGATACTTACAGGTCCGAACATATAACGGTATTGAGGATTATCAAGCAGGTATTTTAAAATTCCTTTCCATAATAAGAATAGGGGTAGGGGTTTGCCCTGATATTCTTTTCTAATCCATGATCTGCCTAATTCAATACCTTGTTTCAGCATTGGATAAAACTGATCTTTTATTTTAAAAAGTTCAGAAAGGTAAAAGCCACGGCGACCCATACTTTCTAAAATCTCATCGCCTTTACCAATGCGATAGGCACCGACAATATTTTCTAAATCCCGATCCCAAATAAATAAGTGATTATAATAAATATCATAGTTATCGAGGTCTATTTTTTTGTTGGTTCCTTCTCCAACTTCGCGGAAAGTAATTTCCCGTAACCGACCGATCTCCCTTAAAATATTTGGAATTTTAAGGGTAGGTACGATGTAAACTTCATAATTTTTTTCAGTCCATACTTTAAAATCTTCGAGCGTTTCCACTTCGGCCTTAATTAAAACCCTGGAAGTTTCTTCGATAATTACAGCAGGTTTTTTTTTGATTTTAAAAAGGTTAAGCGGATTAAAAAGTTTTTTCTCTTTATCCAAACCAATACCTAGTGCATAAGTACGGGCCCTTAGAAAATCCATTAACTTATTGCTGCTGTTCATATGAGATACTTCAGCAGGCGCAATTGGTTTTCCGATTCTAACCTGAATGGTTAATCCTTGTTTATTTAAAAATTCGGATGGAAGCTTTGCTGTTCTTAACGTTGGATGTATAAAACTAAGGATGTTAAACAAAACACCATTATTGCCATGAAAATATATTGGAACAACCGGAACCTTTGCTTTAGCAATCAGTTTTCCAACTACCGGATGCCACATTCTATCGGTAACCTGTTGGGCATCTAATTTAAAAGTGGAAACCTCACCGGCAGGAAAAATGCCAATGGGCGTACCACTTCTCAATAAATCGAAAGTTGTTTTTAACCCGCTAATGCTCGATGAATGCTGCACATTTTCAAAAGGATTAACTGCAACAAAGAATTCATCAAGGTTAGGAATCTTTTTCAGAATAAAATTAACCATAACCTTTGCATCAGGCCGAACGGTACATAACAACTTAACCAGTGCCAGTCCTTCTACACCGCCATAAGGGTGATTAGCGATGGCAATAAATGGTCCTGTTTTTGGAATGCAGTTTAAGTCATCTTCGTCAAACTCAATAGCAACACCAATGGTTTCGAGTATTTTATCTACAAATTCTAATCCTTTAAAATGTTGGTTTTGAGCGAAAACATCATTTATGTCATTCAGTTTCATGAGTTCCATCATTAAGCCTGCTAAACCGGGCACACCAAGCTTATCTATCTTAGTTGCCTTGGCAAACTCTGATGTAGTTATGATTTTCATATAAAATTCTTAGGTTGTTGATCTGCAAACCAAGTTTGTTTTGCAATCCCAAAAATAAGATTTATATTCAAATAAAAATGTCATAACATTTATCTATGAGAATTTGGCTTAATAAATACTTTGGTTTTAGTAAAAGCGAGTTTAATGGATTAATTATTTTACTTTTCATTTTATTGCTTCTTAAAATAGTTCCATACCTATATATATACTTAAAACCAGTAGAAAAAGATTCTCCTCATCTGCTTGCACAAATTCAGAAAATTAAACTGACAGATGACCGAAATTTTAATCCTGAGGAAGAGGCTAATGTGTTAGTTAGCGCAAAACGGGAAGAAAACTTATTCAAATTTGATCCGAACACGTTAAATATTGAAGGCTGGAAAAGTTTAGGTTTATCTTTCAAGCAAGCAAAATCCATTGTAAATTATACAAGTAAGGGCGGTAAGTTTTACAAGCCTGAAGATTTAAAGAAAATGTATGTCATTTCTCCAGATCGTTACATGAAGCTTATGCCATATGTCCAGATTGAAAAAAATATTACAGCTTATCCTCATGAAGATGTGGTTTATGAAAAAAAGGTTTATCTAAAAAAGCCTTTGCAAATTATTGATATCAATACAGCCGATTCTGCTCAGTTAGATGAGGTGAAGGGAATAGGTGGAGCATTCGCAACCCGAATTTTGAAATATCGTGAAAGATTAGGCGGCTTTTATAAAAAGGAACAGCTCATGGAAGTATACGGATTGGATTCGGTTAAATACAATGAAATCAAAGATCAGCTTTCAATGAGTACCGTTGCTTTGAAATCGATAAATATCAACACTGCTGTATTTACCGATTTGAAAGCAAATCCATACCTTTCTTATAAACAGATCAACGCCATCATTCAATATAGAAAGCAGCATGGCAACTATACTCATATTTCTGACTTAAAAAAGATTGTCATTCTGAATCAAAAGGTAATTGATCAAATAGCACCATACTTATCTTTTTAAGTTGTAAAATATTGAAAGTTAAAATCTTATATAAACAATAGGATGTCTTTCTTTTATCTATTCAAATTCAGGTTTAAACTGCTTATTCTTCTGAGGTTGTAAAATAATTGAAAAACTTTTCCCTTTTAATTTCAAGGTTTAAAATTCACCAATAAACTAATTGGACTAAATACCATTTCATTCTGTAACTGTACGAATATTTAATGGTATTTATCCATCAGATATTTGTTTATCATTGCTGCAAACTAACTTAAATATAAACTCAATGAGTGTAAGCTATAATTTTTCAGAGACAGAAACTCAGCAAAATGTAAAGGCGATGGTTCGCGATTTTGCAGAGAAGAATATTCGTCCACACATTATGGAATGGGATGAAGCGCAACACTTTCCTGTTGAGCTTTTTAAACAGCTTGGCGATTTGGGATTAATGGGTGTATTGGTTCCTGAAGAATATGGTGGTTCAGGCTTGGGCTATCAGGAATATGTAGATGTTATTGTAGAGGTGGCCAGGGTTTGTGGTTCTATTGGTTTGTCTCTGGCGGCACATAACTCGCTCTGCACAGGACATATCATGGCTTTTGCTACTGAAGAGCAGAAACAGAAATGGTTACCAAAGTTAGCTACTGCTGAATGGATTGGTGCCTGGGGTTTAACAGAAGCGAATACTGGCTCGGATGCCTTAAGAATGATGACTACTGCCGTTGAAGATGGAGATGACTATATTATAAACGGTGCTAAAAACTGGATTACCCATGGAAAAAGCGGCGATATAGCCGTAGTGATGGTAAGAACGGGCGAGCAGGGAAGTTCTAAAGGAATTTCAGCGATAGTGGTTGAGCGAGGTACATCAGGATTTTCTGCCGGAAAAAAAGAAAATAAGTTGGGTATGCGGGCATCGGAAACTACAGAAATGATTTTTGATAATTGTAGGGTTCCTAAAGCCAATTTATTAGGTAATGTAGGAGAGGGCTTTAAACAGGCTATGAAAGTATTAGATGGCGGAAGAATTTCTATTGCGGCATTAGCGCTTGGGATTGCCAAAGGTGCCTTTGATGCGGCAGTAGATTATTCGAAGCAACGTCAGCAATTTGGCCAGCCTATTGCCAGTTTTCAAGCCATTAGTTTTAAACTCGCTGATATGGCTACAGAGATCGAAGCAGCCGAGTTATTAATCCGTCAGGCAGCAGATTTGAAAAACAGGCATTTGCCCATGACAAAGGAATCGGCCATGGCAAAGTATTTTGCCTCAGAAGTTTCGGTAAGAGTAGCAACAGAGGCTGTTCAGATTTTTGGTGGTTACGGCTATACTAAGGATTTTCCTGTAGAGAAATTTTATCGCGACAGCAAGCTGTGTACAATAGGAGAGGGCACTTCCGAAATTCAGAAGATTGTAATTGCAAGGGAAATATTGCAAGGGTAGAAAGGTAGAAGGTTTAGGGTTTAGGGCTTATGCATGAACCTTATACCTTAAACCTTTCGCCTTCAACCTTATAAAAGCCAAATATATGATGAGTAAATCCGGACGGTTTAACTGCCTCCGGATTTTTTTGGCTTTTTAACGAAACCAATTATTGCCAGCTGATGTTTTTTACTAGATACTAGATACTAGATACTAGATACTAGATACTAGATACTAGACTAAAATTAAGCAACATGGCAAAATATTCAAAAAAAGCAGGCGAAAAGGTAGCGGAGGTCATGCACGAAATGAAGGAGGGTAAACTTAAGAGCGGCGCTGGCGATAAGGTTACAACTAAGAAACAAGCAATAGCTATTGGATTATCTGAAGCAAAAAAAGAAGGTGCTAAAGTTCCTAAGCAAAAGAAGAATTGAGTTTGAACTTAGCTAGTGATTTAATTCGCGGATGGTTTTAAATAAATAAAGCGAATCAACATTTTATTGACTCGCTTCAATGATCTAACTAAATATCGTGCTATTGCGGCATCTCTTTAGAAGATACGATGCGATCTACCACATATACACTAAAACCCCGCCACGGCAGTGTGCTTTTATATTCTTTATAGTGCAGTTCATAAAACTTTCCACTATTGGTCATCATTTGATTTGCAATTTCTTCATTTGCAATTGAAAACTCAAACTCATTGTTTTGAAGGGTGCCTGCCTGTTTTGATCGGATACCACTCTGAATGAGTTTTCCTTCATAAGTTTTAAACAGATAACCTTTTTTAACGACATAATTTAATTCACCGGCCTTAACACCTTCTCCAAAAACGAAAAAGTAGCGGTAGTAGCAAATGGCTGCAATTACAATTACGAGTAGAACCGCAACGATAGAGATCACTTTTTTACCTGTTGTCATATATATAATGTATGGATGAATAAATGTAGTTAAACCAGAGAATAAATCATTGGCCTAAAAGAAATAAAATCTTATCAAAAATTTTCCTCATTATCAAATAATTACTTACATTTGCAACCCCGATAGGTATGGGAAATTAAAAGACCACGAGAGGAGGTATTTCAGCGTTATGATCATTATTAACATTAAAGACGGCGAATCATTAGATAAAGCCCTAAAACGTTTCAAGAAAAAGTTTGAAAAAACTGGTGTATTGAGAGAACTACGTAGTCGCCAAGCATACGAGAAAAAATCCGTTGCTCGTCGTACTGAAATTAAACATGCTGTTTACATTCAGAATATGAATCAAGACACAACTTCATAGTTGTTCAAGATATAGTTATTAAAGCCTTTCGATGTTACATTGAAAGGCTTTTTTGTTTATAGCCCTTATTCGTAATCTTGGCTAAACAATTCATTAATCATTTCTTTATATCGAAACAATTTGTAACTTCATATCAATGCAGCTAAATGATATAGAATGTTAATCGATAGTTTTATTAGATATTTAACCCACGAAAAACGCTATTCTAAGCACACTGTTTCATCCTATCTCGCTGACTTGATTCAGTTCGAAGAATACATTACTGCTACATTCAATTTGACTATCCCTGATGTAATGCATAGCCATCTCCGGAGCTATATGGTTAATTTGATGGAAGAAAAAAGGTCTGAAACCACCATTAATAGAAAGATATCTGCGTTAAGAAGCTTCTATAAGTTTTTAATGAAAGAGGGGCAAATTGTGCAAAACCCTACAGGTTTACTTAAGGCACCAAAAATTCCTAAGCGGCTTCCTGTGTTTATCGATGCACAAAAGATGGATCAACTTCTTGATTCTGAAAACTATTTTGATGATAGTTTTCCTTCTTTGCGGGATCACCTGGTTATCGAATTGCTTTTTGGTACGGGGATTCGTTTGGCAGAATTAATTTCATTAAAAGAAACAGATGTAGATGTTTATGCCGGTAATATAAAAGTTTTGGGTAAAAGGAATAAAGAAAGAATTGTTCCTGTAAATAAACCGCTTATTAATCAATTGAATATCTATGTTGAACAAAAAAAGTTACAAAACTTTAATAACAATTTGCTTAACTTAATCGTTACCAATACAGGTGCTGCGGCATATCCAAAATTAATATACCGCATAGTTACCTCATACCTAAACTATATATCAACCAATGAGAAAAGAAGTCCACACGTTCTGCGGCATAGTTATGCCACTTCTTTGTTAAATGCAGGAGCAGATTTAAACGCCATCAAAGAACTTTTGGGGCATGCAAGTTTAGCCGCTACCCAGGTTTACACACACAATTCAATCGAAAGATTAAAAACAATTTATAAACAGGCCCATCCAAAGGCATAAAAAAAGGAGGAAAAATGAAAATCGGAGTTCAATCAATCCACTTCAGTGCAGATAGTAAGTTGTTAGCGTTTATTCAGAAGAAGGCTAACAAGCTGGATCAGTTTTTTGATCAGATTATTAGCGGAGAAGTGTATTTAAAGCTAGAGAATGTAGAGGACGAGGCCAATAAAATTAGTGAGATTAAATTGATTGTGCCAGGGGGTACCCTCTTTGCTAAGGAACAATGTAAATCATTTGAAGAGGCTACCGATTTGGCAATTGAGTCATTAAGGAAGCAGATTACGAAACATAAAGATAAAACGCGTGCAAAATTAAGCGAACATAAAGCAATTTTAAGTGAAAGCGAAGCATCTGATTACTAAGTAGGTATTGCGTTAAAATACAAATTTGAAGATAGCGGACTTAAAAAGTTCGCTATTTTTTTTCGAATTTATTTTGAACTGAAATATAAGTGTGTATATTTGCATTCCCTTTCGGAAACGGTGTTAAGCCAATCAGAAAAGGATAGTTCTTTAAAAAGATAAACTTTTAAAAAAAACACGTTAATTGTATGAAAAATGAAGATTTTTCGTATCATTGCACAAATTTAAAAGCCTCCTTAGCTCAGCTGGTAGAGCAACTGACTTGTAATCAGTAGGTCATTGGTTCGATTCCGATAGGAGGCTCTTTTTATTT
>Ga0308159_1001947_pt1 | contig 25914 bp, 24 predicted proteins | sample PhyCR1_FD_201040 | JGI IMG/M metagenome (GOLD analysis project Ga0308159, IMG submission 201040) | Phyllosphere microbial communities from UC Gill Tract Community Farm, Albany, California, United States - DLSLC.R1 | ecosystem: Host-associated > Plants > Phyllosphere > Unclassified | place: USA...
CGCAACTTCGTGCCCGCGCACCCCATCGCCGGCAAGGAATGCGCAGGCGTGGACCACGCTGATGCGGACCTTTATACGGGTCGACAGGTGATCCTCACGCCACTGCCAGAGACCCTGCTGGCGCAGACCCAGCGCGCGAGCGCAGTCTGGTCGTCGCTCGGCGCCCAAGTGCGCAGCATGACGCCCGAGGCGCACGACTGCGCGCTGGCCGCCGTCAGCCATCTGCCCCACCTGCTGGCGTTCGCGTTCACCAACGGGCTGACTGCGCAGACCAACAGTGCCCAGTTCTTCGAGCTGGCGGGTCCGGGCTTTCGTGACTTCTCCCGCATCGCCGCGGCCGAACCCACACTGTGGCGCGACGTGCTGCTGGCCAACCGCGCCCAGGTGCAGGTCCAGCTCGAGGCTTTCCGCAGCGCGCTTGCCGACATCGAGTCGCTGATGCAGGCAGGCGATGAGGCCGGCCTGGCCCGCGCCATCGAAGCCGCCAGCACCACCCGCGCGCAATGGACGATGGGCGCCGGCCCTGTCATCGACGCCCCTTCCGGTTCCACGCCCGCCTGACCATGTTCTCCACGCCCTTCCTCGACATTCCCGCGCTTGCCAGTGCCAACGGCACGGTGCAATTGCCCGGCTCCAAGAGCATCTCGAACCGCGTTCTTCTGTTGGCCGCCCTGGCTGGCGGCACGACCACGGTACACGACCTGCTCGACTCCGACGACACCCGCGTCATGATCGACGCGTTGCGTGCGCTGGGCTGCGGCGTCGACCGACTGTCGGCCGACAGCCTGCGCATCGAGGGCCTCGACGGCACGCTCAAGCAGCCCGCCGCCGATCTGTTCCTCGGCAACGCCGGCACTGCCATGCGCCCCCTCACGGCGGCGCTCGCGCTCCTGGGCGGTGACTTCGAACTGCGCGGCGTGCCACGCATGCACGAGCGTCCGATCGGCGACCTGGTCGATGCGCTCACGCAGCTCGGCTGCCGCATCGACTACCTCGGCAACCCCGGATTTCCGCCCCTGCGAATCCACCCGAGCGACATCGCCACGCTCTCGCTCGACACGCCGATCCGCGTGCGGGGCGACGTGTCGAGCCAGTTCCTGACCGCCTTGCTGCTGGCGCTGCCATTGGCCGCAGGCGCCTCGGGCAAGTCGATCGTGATCGACGTGGTCGGAGAGCTCATCTCCAAGCCCTACATCGAAATCACGCTCAACCTGCTGGCACGCTTCGGCATTGCGGTGCAACGCGACGGCTGGGAGCGCTTCACCATTCCTGCGGGTTGCCGCTACCTTTCGCCCGGCGAGATTCACGTCGAAGCCGACGCCTCGTCGGCCAGCTATTTCGTTGCCCTGGGCGCGCTCGCCACGGGCGAGCCGGGTCAGCACATCCGCATCGAGGGCGTGGGCGCCGGGTCGATCCAGGGCGATATCCGCTTCGTCGAAGCGGCCCGCCAGATGGGCGCTCAGGTCGACAGCGGCGTCAACTGGCTGCAGGTGACGCGCGGCGCCTGGCCGCTGAAGGCCATCGACCTCGATGCCAACCACATTCCCGACGCCGCGATGGCGCTGGCGGTGATGGCGCTTTACGCCGACGGCCCGAGCACGCTGCGCAACATCGCGAGCTGGCGCGTGAAGGAAACCGATCGCATCGACGCGATGGCCAACGAACTTCGGAAACTGGGCGCTACCGTCGAAACCACGCCCGACTCGATCTGTGTGCATCCGCTGGCCGGCGCCGACTGGCGCGCCGCGTCCATCCGCACCTACGACGACCATCGGATCGCGATGTGCTTTTCGCTGGCGGCCCTCAATCCGGTCGGTCTGCCGGTGCGCATCCTCGATCCGAAATGCGTCGCCAAAACCTTTCCTGACTATTTCGAAACGCTGTTCTCGGTGGTCGAGGCACCTCACATCCCGGTCATCTGCATCGACGGGCCGACGGCGTCCGGGAAGGGCACGCTGGCCGTCGAGGTCGCGCACGAACTGGGCTACCACTACCTTGACTCCGGTTCGCTCTACCGCGTGACCGGCATGGCGATGCGGCGCCAGGGCCTGGCGCCCGAGCCCGCGCACGAAGCGAAGATCGCCGCGTTGGCAGAGGCCCTGCCGCTGCAGTTCGTCAAGGGCCGTGTGCTGCTTGGCGGCGAGGACGTGAGCGACCTGATCCGCAACGAGGCCGCAGGCATGGATGCATCGCGCGTTTCGGCGCTGCCGGCCGTGCGCGAAGCTTTGCTCGCCCTGCAAAAGCGCTTCCGGCAGCTGCCAGGACTGGTAGCGGACGGCCGCGACATGGGCACCGTGATCTTCCCCGATGCCGCGTTGAAGGTGTATTTGACGGCAAGTGCCGCCCAGCGCGCGGAACGCCGGCATAAGCAGTTGATTTCAAAGGGGATTTCGACTACACTTGACAGTCTTCGCTCCGACTTGGAGGCACGCGACGCCCGGGACTCGTCCCGCAGCGTGGCTCCTCTCCTGCCGGCGCAGGACGCCCGCCGCCTGGACAACTCCACGCTGTCGATCGAGCAATCGGTCGATCAGGTGTTGAACTGGTGGCAGGGTACACAGCCTTTCAAGGCAGCTTGATCGGCTTTTTCGGTCTGGCAGGTCCCCGCCGCGCGACAGCGCACCGGCCTGCTGGTTTTCTTCAACTTCAACCCGGGCTGCTGCCCACAACCGCCGTCTCCAGACCTCGCGCAGTCGCAAGCAATTTCGCTAGGGCGCCTGTCAACCCTGCATGACGGAAGGAAAAATCAATGTCTGAATCTTTTGCCGACCTGTTCGAAGAATCCCTGAAGCGCTCCGAAATGCGCAGCGGCGAGGTCATCACCGCTGAAGTCGTTCGTGTCGAACACAACCACGTCGTCGTGAACGCCGGCCTGAAGTCCGAAGCGTACGTGCCGATCGAGGAGTTCAAGAACGACAAGGGTGAACTCGAAGTCCAGGCCGGCGATTTCGTTTCCGTGGCCATCGGCTCGGTCGAAAACGGCTACGGCGACACCATCCTCTCGCGCGACACCGCCAAGCGCCTGGCCTCGTGGCTCGCGCTCGAGAAGGCCCTGGAATCCGGCGAATTCGTCACCGGCACCACCAGCGGCAAGGTCAAGGGCGGCCTGACCGTTCTGGTCAACGGCATCCGCGCGTTCCTGCCGGGTTCGCTGATCGACACGCGTCCGATCAAGGACCTGACCCCGTACGAGAACAAGACGCTGGAATTCAAGGTCATCAAGCTCGACCGCAAGCGCAACAACGTCGTGCTGTCGCGCCGTGCCGTGGTCGAAGCCAGCATGGGCGAAGAACGCGCCAAGCTGATGGAAACCCTGAAGGAAGGCGCAGTCGTGCGCGGCGTCGTCAAGAACATCACCGAATACGGTGCGTTCGTCGACCTCGGCGGTATCGACGGCCTGCTGCACATCACCGACATGGCATGGCGCCGTGTTCGCCACCCGAGCGAAGTCGTTCAGGCCGGCCAGGAAATCACCGCCAAGATCCTCAAGTTCGACACCGAAAAGAACCGTGTCTCGCTGGGTCTGAAGCAAATGGGTGACGACCCGTGGATGGGCGTGTCGCGCCGCTACCCGCAATCGACCCGCCTGTTCGGCAAGGTCACGAACATCGCCGACTACGGCGCATTCGTCGAACTCGAACCCGGCATCGAAGGCCTGGTGCACGTCTCCGAAATGGACTGGACCAACAAGAACATCGCGCCGAACAAGATCGTCTCGCTCGGCGACGAAGTCGAAGTCATGGTCCTGGAAATCGACGAAGACAAGCGCCGCATTAGCCTGGGCATGAAGCAGTGCAAGGCCAACCCGTGGCAAGAGTTCGCTCAGAACACGAAGCGTGGCGACCGCGTCAAGGGCCCGATCAAGTCGATCACCGACTTCGGCGTGTTCGTGGGTCTGGCTGCCGGCATCGACGGCCTGGTTCACCTGTCCGACCTCTCGTGGAACGAAACCGGCGAAGCCGCGGTTCGCAACTACAAGAAGGGCCAGGAAGTCGAGGCGCTGGTGCTGGCAGTCGACGTCGACCGCGAACGCATCAGCCTGGGCATCAAGCAGCTCGACAGCGATCCGTTCACCACGTTCACCACCGTGAACGACAAGGGCCAGATCGTCACCGGCAAGGTCAAGACGGTCGACGCGCGCGGTGCCGAAATCGATCTCGGCGAAGACATCCTCGGCTACCTGCGTGCCAGCGAAATCTCCCGCGATCGCGTGGAAGATGCGCGCAACGTGCTCAAGGAAGGTGACGAAGTCACTGCCGTCGTGCTGAACGTGGATCGCAAGACCCGCAACATCCAGCTGTCGATCAAGCAGAAGGACATGGTCGACGAACAAGGCGCCATGGCCAACCTGAGCCAGCAGTCGGCACGTGAAAACGCCGGCACCACCAGCCTGGGCGCACTGCTGCGCGCCAAGCTGGACAACAACGACAGCAAGTAAGCTGTGTGCACGGGGCAGAGCAGGCCGAAAGGCCGCTCTGTCTTTTTTTTCGCCTACGTTTTCCGGCCTATGACCCGCTCCGACCTTGTTGAAGAACTCGCAGCGCGCTTTGCGCAGCTGACGCACCGTGATGCCGAATACGCGGTCAAGACCATCCTCGACGCGATGAGCGACGCCATGGTGCGGGGGCACCGCATCGAGATTCGTGGCTTCGGCAGCTTTTCGGTCAACCGTCGCCCGCCGCGCATCGGCCGCAATCCGCGTTCAGGCGAAAGCGTGCAGATCCCGGAAAAGCGCGTCCCGCATTTCAAGCCCGGCAAGGCATTGCGCGAGGCGGTCGATGCGCGCACGGCGGAACTCGATGGCGCCGAGGCCGGCAATAGCGTGAAAGGCGCCAAGGGCGACCAGGCGTGAAGCCTGCAAAAGTAGAATCCTCCTGCCTTAGGGGATGCGCATGAAATACCTCCTGTGGCTGCTCAAGGCAGCCATTTTTTTTACCCTCTTCGCTTTCGCGCTGAACAATCAGCACGATGCGACCGTTTACTTCTTCTTTGGAACGAACTGGCGCGCACCCTTGGTGCTCGTCGTGCTCGCCGCGTTCACCGGCGGCCTGGTGGTCGGCGCACTTGGCATGCTGCCGGGTTGGTGGAAGCACCGCGCCGCCGCCACGCGTCCGGCCGTTGCGCCCGAATTGACCCCATCCGGACCGCCGCCTGTGACACCCGCCCCGCCCGCCACCGACCTGCCCGCCGTTCGCCAACATGGACTTTGACTTCACCTGGCTGCTGCTGAGTCTGCCGATTGCCTTCGTGCTCGGCTGGCTGGCCTCGCGTTTCGACCTGCGCCAGTTACGCTTCGAAAACCGCCAGGCGCCCAAAGCCTACTTCCGCGGCCTCAACTTCCTGCTGAACGAGCAACAGGACCAAGCCATCGACGCCTTCATCGAGGCCGTGCAGAACGACCCCGACACGCAGGAGCTTCACTTCGCGCTGGGCAACCTGTTCCGGCGTCGAGGCGAATACCAGCGCGCCGTGCGCGTGCACGAACATCTGCTGGGCCGCGGCGACCTGAGCCGTGCCGATCGCGACCGCGCCCAGCATGCGCTGGCGCAGGACTTCCTGCGTGCCGGCCTGCTCGACCGCGCCGAAGCCGCCCTCCAGAAGCTCGAAGGGACGCGCTACGAAAACGAAGCCCGGCTCTCGCTGCTCGCCATCTACGAGCGGTCACGCGAATGGGCACAGGCCGCCGCAGTGGCCAGGAAGCTCGACGATGCCGAGCAGGCGAGCTACGAAACGCGACGTGCCCACCACCTGTGCGAGCAGGCCGACGAGCAGATCGGCGCCGGCGACATGCCCGCGGCCCAAAAGCTGCTCGAGCAGGCCGCCGAATTGGCGCCCGACGCACCCCGCCCGGCCATCGATCTGGCCGCGTTGCAACTGCGCGGCGGCGATGCGGCGGGCGCTTTTGCCACCTTGCATTCGCTGAGCGAACGCGCGCCGCTGGCACTGCCGCTGTATGCGGCCATGCTGCAACAGTCTGCCGTGGCAGCCGGCCGCGGCGACGAAGCGCTGGCATTGCTGCAGCGCCGCTATGCCGAGTCGCCGTCCATCGACGTGCTGGAGGCCGTGATCGCCCTGGGTGGCGTGCCGGCGGCCCTGCCGGGCGGGGCGCCCGCCACGCATGAGGCGCTGGTGCCCCGCGATGGCTACATTGCCCATCTGGCGCAGCAGCCCTCCCTGATTGCGGCCTCGCGCTGGCTGGCCGGTGAACGCTTTGAGCACGAACAGTTCCATCCCCAGGTCCAGCGTGCGCTCGACCAGGCCACGCGGCCGCTGATGCGTTATCGCTGCGCGGCCTGCGGCTTCGAGGCCCACCAGCATTTCTGGCATTGCCCAGGCTGCCAGGCCTGGGACAGCTATCCGCCCCGCCGGGTCGAAGAACTCTAGGCAAACGCAACTTTTTCAACAGGTCCATTTTGGAAACATGGATAAGCTTCCAATGCGTGCCAGCCAGCGGCTGACATGCACGGTTGATCGCTTATTCATTCACCAAAAGACTCAGGGAGAGTTGTTCGATGTTCAAGAAATTCCTGGCCGCTTCGGCCATGCTGCTGGCCTTTGCATCCCATGCTGCCGTCGACGTCAACAAGGCCAGCGCGGCTGAACTCGACGGCCTGAAAGGCGTCGGCCCTTCGCTGTCCAAGCGGGTGATCGATGCCCGCCAGCAAGGTGCGTTCAAGGACTGGCCCGACCTCATGCTGCGCGTGAAAGGCGTCAAGGAAAAGTCGGCCACCAAGCTGTCTGCCGAAGGCCTGACGGTCAATGGCGAAAGCTTCAAGGGCGGCACCACCGCCATCGCTCCGGCCAAGGCAGCGGTGCCACCCAAGCCAGCCGGCAAGCCCTGACCCTCTACGCGCGACCTGGATGGCCGCGTGGCCATCCAGCCAAAACCGCCTCACGGGGCGGTTTTTTTCATGGCCGGTCAGGATTCACTCAGGGTAATCATGGTGCGCGATCGCCGCAATGGCCCGAAATTTGCAGGTAGGCTCCCATCGATTTTTTCCATTTCCTACCGCTTCGGAGCGCCCCATGAATCGCAAGTTCTGCATTGCCCTCGCCATCGCCGGTCTCAGCTTCGGCGCCGCCTCCTCTGCCCAGACACGCTGGGACCTGCCGACCGCCTACCCGGCGACCAACTACCACACCGAGAACATCGCCCAGTTCGCCAAAGACGTGGACGCGGCAACCGCGGGCAAGGTCAAGATCACCGTCCACGCCAACGCGTCGCTGTTCAAGGCTCCGGAAATCAAGCGTGCGGTCCAGAGCGGCCAGGCCCAGGCCGGCGAGATCCTGCTGGCGAATTACGCCAACGAGAACCCCATCTACGCGCTGGACGGCGTGCCCTTCCTGGCCACCACCTACCCCGAAGCCAAGAAGCTCTACGGCGCGTCCAAGCCTGCCATGGAAAAGCTCCTGGCCGCGCAAGGCATCAAGGTGCTGTTCATGGTGCCGTGGGCGCCGCAGGGCATCTACGTGAAGAAGGAAATCGGCTCGGTCGCCGACCTGCGCGGCATCAAGTGGCGCGCCTACAGCCCGGCCACGGCCAAGATCGCCGAACTCATCGGCGCGCAGCCTGTGCAGATCCAGCAGGCCGAGCTGAGTGCCGCCATGGCCACGGGCGTGATCGAGAGCTACATGAGCTCCGGCTCCACCGGTTACGACACCAAGACCTACGAAAGCCTCAAGAACTTCTACGACACGCAGGCCTGGATCCCGAAGAACGCCATCCTGGTGAACGCCAAGTCCTTCGATGCCCTGGACGCGACGACCAAGGCCGCCGTGCTCAAGGCCGCCGCCGACGCCGAAGCGCGGGGCTGGAAGGTCGCGGAGGAAAAGAACACCGAGTACAAGCGCCTCTTGACCGAGCGCGGCATGAAGATTCACAAGCCGTCGCCCAAGCTGGACGCCGACATGCGCCAGGTCGGCGGCATCATGCAGGCCGATTGGCTGAAGGTCGCCGGCGCCGATGGCGTTGCCATCGTCGACGCCTACAAGAAGAACTGATCCATGCGCCGCTTCCTGGACCGTCTGTACGACGGTGCCGGCGCATTGGGCGCGTTCTGCGTGTTCCTGATCTTCGTGCTGATGATCGTCGCGGGCGTGGGCCGGCAGATGAACTGGCACGTGAGCGGGCTCAACGACGTGGTGGCGTGGCTGTGCGCGGCCGCCGCATTTTTCGCCATGGCCCATGCGTTTCGCCACGGCGACTTCGTGCGGGTGACGCTGCTGCTGGACGTCGTCGGGCCACGCGTGCGTCGCACGCTCGACGTCACCTGCCTGCTCATCGCCTCGGTGGCGGTGGCCTACCTTACCTACGCGGCCACCAGCTTCACTTGGGAAAGCTACGAGTTCGCCGAAATGGCCACCGGCCTGGTCGTGATTCCAATCTGGATCCCGCAGTCGACCTTCGTGTTGGGCTGCTGGCTGCTGCTGATCGCCATGCTCGACGAACTGGTGGGCGTGGTGCGCGGCGAGAAGCCGAGCTACCAGCGCGCGATCGAAGCGCGGCATGCCGCCGGCGACTTTTCCTCCGACGTCTGACAGAGCACCATGACCGAAACTCTCCTGATGGGCGCGCTGCTGCTCGTCATCATGTTGGTGCTGCTCGCAGGCGGCGTCTGGATCGCCATGACGCTGGCCATCGTGGGCTGGGTCGGCCAGGCCTTCTTCACCAACACCCTGCCGGCCAAGAACCTGTTCTCTTCCTTTTGGGAAAGCAACGCGAGTTGGGAACTGGCGGCGCTGCCTCTGTTCATCTGGATGGGCGAGATCCTGTTTCGCACCAAGCTCAGCGAAGAGATGTTCGAAGGCCTGCGCCCCTGGCTCAACCGCGTGCCAGGCCGGCTGATGCACACGACCATCATCGGCTGCGGCGTGTTCGGCTCGGTCTCGGGCTCGTCGGCCGCGACCTGCGCGACCATCGCCAAGGTGGCCTTGCCCGAACTCAAGCGCCGCGGGTACGACGAAAAACTTGCCATCGGTTCGCTGGCCACGGCCGGCACATTGGGCATCCTGATTCCGCCGTCGATCACGATGGTCGTCTACGCTGTGGCGGCCGATGCATCGATCATTCGCATTTTCCTGGCGGGCTTCCTGCCCGGGCTGCTGCTGATGGTGCTGTTCTCGGGCTACATCGCCTGGTGGAGCCTGCGCAATCCGGACAAGGTACCACCTGCGGACCCACCGACGACCCTGCGCGAGAAGCTGCGCCTGTCGGGCAACCTGATTCCCTGCGCGCTGCTGATCGTCTTCATCATCTGGGTGCTGGTGGCCGGCTGGGCGACCGCCACAGAGTGCGCGGCCTTCGGCGTGCTGGGCTCACTGGCCATCGCCGCCTGGGGCAAGAGCCTGAACTGGACGAACTTCAAGGACGCGCTGATGGGGGCCACGCGCACCAGCTGCATGATCATGTTCATCCTGGCCGGTGCTGCGTTCCTGACCAAGACCATGGCCTTCACCGGTATTCCGCGCGAGCTGGCCGAATGGGTCGACAGCATGCACCTGTCGCCCTATGCGCTCATCGGCTCGCTGGTGATCGTGTACCTGGTGCTGGGCACAGCGCTCGACGGAATCTCCATGATCGTGCTGACCAGCGCGGTGGTGCTGCCGATGATTCAAAAGGCCGGGTTCGACCTGGTGTGGTTCGGCATCTTCATCGTGCTGCTGGTGGAGATCGCCGAAGTGACACCACCGGTTGGGTTCAATCTCTTCGTGCTACAGAACATGACAGGAAAAGACAGCAACCTGATCGCCAAGGCGGCCATTCCCTTCTTCCTGTGCCTGGTCGTTTGCATTGCGATCATCACCATATTTCCCAGCATCGTCACCGTATTGCCCGACATGATGATGGGCACGGAGAAGTAAGGCGCCACAGCGAAAGTCCGTCGACCGCGCAGCGGTTTTCGTCCGTACCGTGACAAGGGGCATCGATAGAATGGTGCCCAATGCCCCTTGTCCTTCTCGTCGTTCTCCCCTTCATGGCCAGCGTGCTGGCGGCCTTTCTGCCGTCGGACGCCCGCAATCGGGAGTCGACGCTGGCGGGCCTCGTCGCACTGGGCTGCGCGATCGGGGTGGCCTCGCTGTTTCCCCAATTGGCGGGCGGCAACGTGATCCGCCAGGAGATCGAATGGCTCCCCGCCTTCGGCCTGAATCTGGTGCTGCGCATGGACGGCTTCGCATGGCTGTTCTGCATGTTGGTGCTGGGCATTGGCGCATTGGTGGTGCTGTACGCGCGCTACTACATGTCGGCTTCCGATCCTGTGCCGCGCTTCTTCTCGTTCTTCCTCGCCTTCATGGGCGCGATGATGGGCGTGGTGCTCTCGGGCAACCTGGTGCAGATGGTGCTGTTCTGGGAACTCACCAGCCTCTTCTCTTTCCTGCTCATCGGCTACTGGCACCACCGGCGTGACGCGCGGCGTGGGGCGCGGATGGCGCTCACCGTCACCGGCGCGGGCGGGTTGTGCCTGCTGGCCGGCGTGCTGGTGCTGGGGCACATCGTCGGCAGCTACGAGCTCGACGTGGTGCTGGCCTCGGGTGACGTGATCCGTGCGCATCCGCTGTATGCGACGGCCCTGGTGCTGGTGCTGCTGGGTGCGTTCACCAAGAGCGCGCAGTTTCCCTTCCACTTCTGGCTGCCGCGCGCCATGGCGGCGCCCACGCCGGTGTCGGCCTACCTGCATTCGGCCACCATGGTGAAGCTGGGCGTTTTCTTAATGGCACGGCTCTGGCCGGTGCTGTCAGGCACAGAACAATGGTTCTGGCTGGTGGGCGGCGCAGGCGCCATCACCTTGCTGCTGGGCGGCTTCATCGCCATGTTCCAGCGCGACCTGAAGGCGCTGCTGGCCTATTCGACCATTTCGCATCTGGGCCTCATCACCTTGCTGCTGGGCCTGAACAGCCCGCTCGCCGCCGTGGCGGCCGTGTTCCACATCATGAACCACGCGACCTTCAAGGCCTCGCTGTTCATGGCGGCCGGCATCATCGACCACGAAACCGGCACGCGCGACATCCGCAAGCTCAGCGGGCTGCTGCGGCTCATGCCGATCACGGGCATGCTGGCCATCATCGCCAGCGCATCGATGGCGGGCGTGCCGCTCCTCAACGGCTTCCTCTCCAAGGAAATGTTCTTCGCCGAAACGGTGTTCATCCAGTCGACGCCGTGGGTCGACTTCAGCCTGCCGGTGATCGCCACCATTGCGGGCATCTTCAGCGTGGCCTACTCGGCGCGCTTCGTGTTCGATGTGTTCTTCGGGCCACCCTGCGGCGAGGCCGTGCCCAAGGAACCGCACGAGCCACCGCACTGGATGCGCGTGCCCGTCGAGTTGCTGGTGCTGGTCTGCCTGGTGGTGGGCGTGGCGCCCGCCTGGTCGGTCGGCCCGATGCTGGCTGCCGCCGCCGCGCCGGTCGTCGGTGGCGTGCTGCCCGCGTACAGCCTCGCATTGTGGCATGGCTTCAACGTGCCGCTGGTCATGAGCCTGGTGGCGCTGGCCGGCGGTGCGGCGCTCTATCTGCTGCAGCGGCACGGCCGTGCGGCAGGACACCTGGAAAACACGCCGTTGTTGCATCGCTTCGACGGTCAGCGCATTTTCGAGAACCTGCTGGCGCGCCTGAGCGAAGCGGGCCGGCGCAGCCGCCGTCTGCTGGGCACGCGGCGCATGCAGGCCCAGTTGCTCATGCTGGTGCTGGTGGCCGTGGCCGGCGCCGGCGCATCGCTCTGGTACACGCCAGCGTCGCACGGACTGCGCGAACCGTTGAGCTTCTCGCCGATGTTCGCCATGACCTGGCTCATCGGTGGCGTCTGCGCACTGGCAGCCGCATGGCAGGCCAAGTTCCATCGGCTGGCCTCGCTCATGCTGGCGGCGGCCTCAGGCCTGGTCTGCTGCATCACCTACATCTGGTTCTCCGCACCCGATCTCGCCCTGACCCAGCTGGTGGTCGAGGCCGTGACGACGGTGCTCATCCTGCTGGGGCTGCGCTGGCTGCCGATGCGCAAGGCCATCGTCCAGCCGGCGTCGGCGCGCCTGCGGCCCTGGGGCCGGCGCGGCCGCGACCTGCTGGTGGCCGCCGTCGCCGGCTGCGGCATGGCGTCGCTCGCGTGGATGATGATGACGCGGCGCTTCGCCGACAGCATTTCGCCTTTCTTCCTGGAACATGCGCTGCCCGATGGCGGCGGTACCAACGTGGTCAACGTGATGCTGGTGGACTTTCGCGGCTTCGACACCTTCGGCGAAATCACCGTGCTGGGTGTGGTGGCGCTCACCGTCTATGCGCTGCTGCGCCGTTTCCGCCCGGCCATCGAATCGATGGCGTTGCCGGCGCAACAGCGCCTGCAGATCGACGACGGCAGCAGCGACCTGCTGAACCCGCGCCGCGCCGCGGACACCGCCGTCGGCTACCTGATGGTGCCGGCCGTCCTGGTTCGCCTGCTGTTGCCGCTGTCGGTGCTGGTGGCGGTCTACTTCTTCATCCGCGGCCACAATTCGCCGGGCGGCGGCTTCGTCGCCGGACTGGTGATGTCGGTGGCACTGGTGCTGCAATTCATCGTCTCGGGCACCGAGTGGGTCGAAGAGCACCTGCGCATCTACCCGCGCCGCTGGATCGCCATCGGCTTGCTCTTTGCGCTGGCCACAGGCGGCGGAGCGGTGGTGCTGGGGTACCCGTTCCTGACCACCCACACCGCACACGTCGATCTGCCGCTGCTTGGCGAGATCCACATACCGAGCGCCATGTTCTTCGACATGGGCGTGTTCGCCATGGTGCTGGGCGCGACCATGCTCATCCTGACCGGCTTGGCGCACCAGTCGGTACGCAGCCACCGCTGGAGCGACGAGCAGGACGAAAAGAAGAAGGCAGAACTCGCCGAGGACGCCGATGCCGCCGAAGGCGTCGGAAGTCCGGGCACCGGCATGGAAGGCGCCCGCTGATGGAAATCGTTCTCGCGCTCGCCATCGGCGTGCTCACCAGTTCGGGCGTCTACCTGCTGCTGCGCCCGCGCACCTTCCAGGTCATCATGGGGCTCACGCTCATCTCCTACGCCGTCAATCTTTTCATCTTCAGCATGGGTCGGCTGAAGGTCGACAGCGAGCCCGTGCTCATTCCGGGCATCACGTCGACCCTGGCCAACACGGCCGACCCGATGCCGCAGGCACTGGTGCTCACGGCCATCGTCATCGGTTTTGCCATGACGGCGCTCTTCCTCGTGGTGATGCTCGCCTCGCGCGGCCTGACCGGCACCGACCACGTGGACGGTGAGGAGCAAGGCGAATGACGGAGATCACTGCACTGCTCGATCGGCTGCTGGAATTCAGCATGCCGCACCTGGTCGCCGTGCCGATCCTGGTGCCCATGCTCACGGCCGCGCTGATGCTGCTGATGGGTGAACAACGGCGCCGCACCAAGGCGGCGCTGACGGTGGTCTCCGGCCTGATCGGGCTGCTGGCCGCGCTGGCACTGCTGCGGTGGGTCAACGCAACCGACACGGGCAGCGGCCCGGGTTCGATCGGCGTGTATTTGCCAGGCAACTGGAAGGCGCCCTTCGGCATCGTGCTCGTGGCCGACCGGCTGGCCACGCTGATGGTGGCGCTGACCGCGGTGGTCGCGTTCGCCGCGTCGATCTACTCCACTTCGCGCTGGGACCGCGCCGGGGTGCACTTCCACCCGCTGCTGCAGCTGCAATTGATGGGGCTCAACGGCGCCTTCCTCACCGGTGACCTGTTCAACCTGTTCGTGTTCTTCGAGGTCATGCTCGCCGCCTCCTATGGGCTGCTGCTGCACGGGTCGGGGCGCCTGCGGGTGCAGGCCGGGCTGCACTACATCGCCATCAACCTGGCGGCTTCGTCGCTGTTCCTGATCGGCGCCGCGTTGCTCTACGGTGTGACAGGCACGCTGAACATGGCCGACCTGAGCATCCGTATCGCGCAGCTCAACGACGGCGACCGCGGGCTTGTGCACGCGGCAGCCGCCATCCTGGCCACCGCCTTCTTCGCGAAGGCCGGCGCCTGGCCGCTCAACTTCTGGCTGGTGCCCGCCTACAGCGCGGCCGTGTCGCCAGTGAGCGCGGTGTTTGCGCTGCTGACCAAGCTGGGCGTCTACACGGTCCTGCGACTGTGGAGCCTGCTGTTCGCCCCGGACTCTGATGCATCGGCACAGTTCGGCCAGGGCGTGCTCATTGCCGCCGGCCTGTCGACGCTTTTCGTCGGGGCGCTGGGCATCGTCGGCACACAGCGGCTGTCCAACCTGGCCGGCTACAGCGTATTGATTTCCGCGGGAACGCTGCTCACGGCGGTGGGTCTGGGCCAGCCGGCCGTGTGGGCAGGCGCGCTCTACTACCTGTCGAGTTCGACGCTCGCGGTCAGTGCATTCTTTCTCCTGATCGACATGATCGAACGCTGGCGCAACGAAGGCGCGAGCATCGCCGCGCACGAGTCTGCGGGCAACGCGCCCTTTCTTTCGGAAGACCTGCGGCCGTTCGAGAACGTGAACCTCGACGACGAGCAGCAGGCGCTCTACGGCCGTGCCATCCCGGCCGGCGTGGCCTTTCTCGGCCTGAGCTTCATTGCCTGCACGCTGCTGCTGGCGGGCCTGCCACCGCTGTCCGGCTTCGTTGGCAAGTTCGTGATGCTTTCGGGCCTGTTCGAGGCGCCGAACATCGGCATGGCCGGCTGGACGTTCATGGCGCTGCTGCTGGTGTCTGGCTTTCTCACGCTGGTCGCACTCAGCCGTACTGGCATCCGGCATTTCTGGACCCAGCCGCTGACCAGCATGCCGGCGCTTCGCGCGCTCGAAGTGCTGCCGGTGGCCGCCCTTCTTGCAGCGTGCATCGCGCTGACGATCGAAGCCGAGCCCGTGTTGCAGCATGCCACCGACACCGCCCAAGGTTTGCACACGCCCACCGCGTACCGCGATGCGGTCATGGGCGCGCAGCAGGTCGCCAACCCCGTGCGGCTGGAGGTCAAGCCATGATCAAGCGCTGGATTCCCTCGCCGCCACTGTCGATCGCGCTCTTCATTGTGTGGCTGCTGCTGAACCAGTCGCTTCACGTTGCCACGTTGCTGCTGGCTGCCGTGCTGGCGATCGTGGTGCCACTCATCACCAAGGGGCTTCGCCCCGCCCCCGTTCGCATGCAGCGGCCCGGCGTTGCGCTGCGCCTGACGGTGCGCGTGCTCTACGACCTGCTGCATTCGGCCTGTACGGTGGCGCGTGCGTTGCTGACGCGGCCGTCCTCGGACATCGCCGGTGCCTTCGTGCACGTGCCGCTCGACGCGAGGGACCCGAACGCCCTCGCGGTGCTCGCCATGATCTGCTGCCTGACGCCGGGCACCGCCTGGGGCGAGGTGTCCTTCGACCGCACCACGCTGCTCATCCACGTGTTCGACCTGAAGGACGAGCAGGCATTCATCGACCTCATCAAGAACCGCTACGAACGCCCCCTGATGGAGATCTTCGAGTCATGACACCTGTGCTGTTCTGGGCGCTCAAGGCCGCCCTCTTCCTGCTGGCGGTCGCGATGCTGTGCGCGGTGACTCGCCTGCTGATCGGCCCGACCGCGCAGGACCGCGTGATGGCGCTCGACTGCCTCTACATCAACGGCATGCTCATGATGCTGGTGCTGGGCATCGTGTATGCGAGCAACGTGTACTTCGAGGCGGCCATGCTGATCGCCTTGTTCGGCTTCGTCAGTTCGACGGCGCTGGCCAAGTTCCTGCTGCGCGGCGAGGTGATCGAATGACGACGGACTTCATCGTCGGGCCGCTGCCGTTGTGGGCGGAGATCGTCACGGCCGTGTTCGCCGTGCTCGGTGCGGCGTTCGCAGCCGTCGGCTCTTTCGGTCTGGTGCGGCTGCCCAATTTCTTCAGCCGCATCCACGCCCCCACGCTGGGCGCCACGGCAGGCATCTGGTGCATGACCGTGGCCACCATCGTGTACTTTTCGGTCCAGGGCCACAACCTGTTCCTGCACGCGGTGTTGATTGCGCTTTTCGTGGCGCTCACGGCGCCGGTGACGACCATTTTCCTGATGCGTGCAGCCCTCTTCCGTGAACGCCAGAAGGGCGGTCCGGTGCCCCCGGCGGCGCTCGAGGAACAAGGCGGCGACTGACGCCACGGCGCCACCAGGCGCCCTTGCCGCCGACGCAGCTGCGCATCGGATTCAGCCTACAGCACGACAGCGCGCAGGCGGCCCGCGCGCCGGGCAGCTGCTCCCTAGGATCAATTCCAGACCGACCGTTGGTGCCCATTGTCCCGGGCCACCCAGATCGGCTTGAAGGATCCCCACATGAAATTCGAGAACCAAGCCGTGCGCGACGACGGCTCGCTCGGCGTGACCCGGCGGGCGGTATTCCACACCGGCGCCGCCCTCGCCACAGTGACCGTTTCGTCGATGGTCCACGCCCAGGCCGCGCCGGCCGGCACCTCGCCCGATGCGGGCGGCGCTCCACTTGCGCCCGAGCTGCCGCCGCAACGCATGGCCATCACGCTCGACATCAACGGCCAGGCCCGCCAATTGACGGTCGACACGCGAACCACACTCCTCGACGCGCTGCGCGAAAACCTGCAGCTCACCGGCACCAAGAAAGGCTGTGATCACGGCCAGTGCGGCGCCTGCACGGTCCTCATCGAAGGTCGGCGCACCAATGCTTGCCTGACCCTCGCGGTGATGCACGACGGCCAGGCCGTGACCACCATCGAAGGACTCGCGCAGGGCGACCAGCTTCACCCCATACAGACCGCTTTCCTCAAGCACGACGGCTTCCAGTGCGGCTACTGCACACCGGGCCAGATCTGCTCGACCGCCGGCATGCTCGCTGAAGTGAAGATGGGGATGCCCAGCCATGTGACGCGCGACCTGAATGCGCCGGCCGGCCCGTTGACCGACGAAGAAATCCGCGAGCGCATGAGCGGCAATCTGTGCCGCTGCAGCGCCTATCCGAATATCGTGGCCGCCATCAAGGACGTGTCGGGAGCCGCCGCATGAAAGCGTTCAGCTACGAGCGCCCCGACACGCCAGAAGCCGCTGCCATGGCCGCTGCCCGCCCGGGGGCACGGCTGATCGCGGGTGGCACCAATCTGCTCGACCTGATGAAGCTGCAGATCGAAACCCCGGTGCATCTGGTCGACATCAACCGGCTTGGACTGGATCGCGTCGAGGCCACTGCGGAAGGCGGCCTGCGCATCGGCACCCTGGTGCGCAATGCCGACCTGGCGGCCGACGCGCGCGTGCGCAAGGACTACGGCGTGCTCAGCCGCGCGTTGCTTGCAGGCGCGTCGGGCCAGCTGCGCAACAAGGCCACCACCGGTGGCAACCTGCTGCAGCGCACGCGTTGCTACTACTTCTACGACACGGCCCGACCCTGCAACAAACGCGAGCCCGGCACGGGATGCGCGGCGCTGCAAGGCTACAACCGGATCCACGCCGTGGTGGGCGCCAGCGACCAGTGCATCGCCACGCATCCGTCGGACATGGCCGTTGCGATGCGGGTGCTCGACGCCCAGGTCGAAACGGTGTCGGCAACCGGCGCGCGCCGCGTGATTCCGATCGCGGACTTTCATCGCCTGCCCGGCAACACGCCACACATCGAAACCAGCCTCCAGCCGGGCGAGCTCATCACTGCGGTGACGCTGCCAGCGCCAATCGGCGGCCGGCACGTCTACCGCAAGGTGCGTGACCGCGCGTCTTACGCGTTCGCCGTTGTCTCGGTGGCCGCCATCGTCGATGCGGCAGATGGCCGTATCAGGTCCGCGCGCATGGCCTTCGGCGGGCTGGCGCACAAGCCATGGCGCGTGGAGGCGGCCGAATCGGCGCTGATCGGCAGCACCTTCGGCGACGCAACCGGTGCGGCGTTCCAGGCGGCGGCCGACGGCGTGTTGGCCGGCGCACGCGGCTACGGCCACAACGACTTCAAGATCCCGCTGGTGCGTCGCACTCTGCAGGCCGCCCTCAACGAAGCCGCAGCCGGCTGAAGGACAGATCCATGATGGAAATGACAGCACCGTCGGGGCGCAACCCGATCGATGACAACCGCAACGGCCTCATCGGCAAACCCATCGACCGCGTCGACGGCCGTCTGAAGGTCATGGGGCAAGCGCCCTATGCGTACGAAGTGCAGCAAGGCACCGCGCGCGCCGCTTATGGCTTCATCGTCGAAGCGACCATCGCCAAGGGCCGCGTGGCGGACATCGATGCGAGCGCCGCCGAAGGGGCACCCGGCGTCCTGATGGTCCTTACGCACAAGAACGCACCGCGCCAGGGTCCGTGGGGCCCGCTGGAAGCGAAGGACCGCTACGCGCGCGCGTCGCCGCAGATGGTGAATGATCAGGTGCGGTTCTATGGCGAGGTGGTCGCCTTCGTGGTGGCCGAAAGCTTCGAGCAGGCACGCGCGGCGGCGAAACTGGTGCAGGTGCACTATGCGACCCAGACCGGCGACTACGAGATGGCGGGCAACGAAGCCAAGGCCAAGAAACCCGCAGACACCGAGCAGGGCAAGGCCGACAGCAAAGTCGGCAACTTCGATGAAGGCTTTGCCTCGGCACCTGTCAAGATCGACGCGACCTACACGACACCGGTGCATATCCACGCGCAGATGGAGCCGCACGCAACCGTTGCCTCCTGGACAGGCGACCGCGTGACGGTGCACTGTTCGGCGCAGTTGCTCGAGAGCGCGCAGAAGGCCGTGGCCAACACACTGCAGATCTCGCCCGACAAGGTGCGCATCGTCAGCCGCTACATCGGCGGCGGCTTTGGCGGCAAGTTGCCGATCTACGCCGACGTCATGCTGTCGGCGCTGGCTTCGCGCGAACTCAAGCGACCGGTCAAGACGGCGCTGACCCGCCAGCAGATGTTCCACGTGACCACGCACCGCAGCGACACCGTGCAGCGCGTGCGCCTGGGTGCCACGCCCGATGGCAAGCTCACGGCCATCGGACACGACACACTGTCGAACACGGCGCGCTTCGACAACAACTACGAGAACGCCAGCACGCAGACGCGCACGCTGTACGCAGCCCCCAACCGGCTCACCACGCACCGCGTGATGCAGCTCGACCTGCCGCTGTCCGACTCGACCCGCGCGCCGGGCGAAGCGGTGGGGATGCTGGCGCTGGAGCAGGCGATGGACGAGCTGGCGGAAAAGCTGGGCATCGACCCGATCGAACTGCGTGTGCGCAACGAACCCACGGTCGACCCCGAACTCGGCGTGCCCTTCTCGACACGCCAACTTCTGCGCTGCATGAAGGAAGGCGCCGAGCGCTTCGGATGGTCACGGCGGCAGGCGAAGCCAGGCAGCGTGCGCGAAGGTCGCTGGCAGATCGGCATCGGCTTTTCGACGGCGATCCGTTCCAACCTGCTGATGGATTCGAAATGCGCCATCGCGCTCGACAAGCAGGGCGTACTCACGGTTCGCATGGCGATGACCGACATCGGCACGGGCAGCTACACGGTGCTCTCGCAGATTGCGGGCGAGATGCTGGGGCTCCCGGTGGAGCGCATCCGCATGGAACTGGGCGACAGCGACTTTCCTGAAACACCCGGCTCAGGCGGTTCGTGGGGCGCCGCGAGTGCCGGTTCGGCGCTCTACGACGCCTGCACCAACCTTCGCGCGCAGCTCGCTCGCAAGCTGGGCGCGAACGCAGCGGATGTGCAATTCGCCGACGGCCGCATCATTGCTGCCAATGGCAAGTCGGAGTCGATCGGCACGCTGGCAGGCACGGTCGGCATGAAGGCCGAGGGCGAGATCAAGAAGGGCGACATGACCAAGAAGTTCTCGCAGCAAGGCTATGGCGCGCACTTTGCCGAAGTGGCCGTCGACATGGACACGGGCGAGATCCGGCTGCGCCGCATGCTGGGCGTGTTCGCGGCGGGCCGTATCCTCAACATGAAAACGGCCACGAGCCAGGCGACCGGCGCAATGATCTGGGGCGTGGGCTCTGCCCTGCACGAGGACGCCGTGGTCGACCCGCGCTATGGCTACTTCGTGAACCATGACCTGGCGGAATACCATGTGCCCGCGCACGCCGACATCCCTGCCATCGAGGCGGTGTTCCTTGAAGAGGTCGACGATAAGGCGAATCCGTTGAAGATCAAGGGCGTGGGCGAACTCGGCATTTGCGGCGCGGGTGCGGCTGTCGCCAACGCCGTCTACAACGCGACGGGCGTGCGCATCCGCAACTATCCGCTGACTTTGGACAAGGTGCTCACGGGACGCCAGGTGCAGTCTCAGTCCGCAAGGGCCTGACGCCGGGCACTGCGCCACGTCTCATGCGGCAGCTCGCTGAAGCGCTTGCGGTAAGACGCTGAAAATCGACTCAGGTGCGAAAAGCCGCAGTTCAGTGCGACGTCGGTCACACTGGGCGCTGCTTGACGTGAGAGCAATGCATGCGCCGCATCGAGACGCAGGTTGCGTAGCGCCTCCATCGGCGACGTGGAACGATGGCGTCGAAACAAGGCGCTCAAGGTCCTGCGGCTGACGCCTGCGGCGCGCGCGATGTCGTCGAGCGACTGACTCTCGCCGCAGCGGCTGCGCATGAACTCTTCGGCGCGCAGCAAGGGCGCAACGCCCGTCTCTCTGTCTGGCGCGGCCCATGCTGGGGGCGCGTATCCCTCAAGCGCCAGTGCCGAGTTCGGATGGTGGCGCAGCAGGTAATGCAGCAGATTGTCCTCGTAGGCGCGCAGCCAGCCCGCATCGCAGGCCGCGCCATCGGGCAAAGGCAGCAAGCCCGCCAGCCCGGCCACCAGCCAGCGCCACTGCATACCAACGGCATCGTCGAGGCGCAGGGATGTGGCGAATTCGATGTCGCTGGAAGGCGCGGCGCCCTCGCGGCCGAACGTCTCGCGCGCCACCGCATCGAGATGGCTGCGTTCGATCTTGAGCATGAGTTGCTCGCAACCTGCGTGCCAGTGGACCTTGACAGGCCGATGGGCCGATATCACGGCGCCCTGGCCCGCGTGCATCTGCACCACCTCGCGGCCGATGTGAACTTCGGCATGGCCGCGCAAGGGCATCTGCACCAGCACGAAGCTGTCGAGCGCGTCGGGCTCGATCTCGACTTCGCAGCCGTAGCGCAGGATGCACAGCGACATCGGCCCGGTCCGCGCACGAAAGAAAGCGGCGTCGACCTTGCCGCGTCCCCAATGGCTGCGGTGCGATTTGAGCTCGGCGGTGACACGCGCATGGGTTTCGTCCGCATGGCGCGAGCGAAAGACCTCGTGCCGGTACAACGGCGACAGCTGCTGGCTGGACAAAGCGTTCATCGGGACCCCCGCTCGTTGGCTTGAACCTCATGGCTTCAAGCAACAAGCATGCCCTTTGAATGCCGCGGCGCGCCACCTCGCTTACCCGGCCCGTCCGCCGCCTGTCAGAGCTTGGTCGTGCAGAGCGCTGCGCCGGTGTCCTGGTAGTTGGTCATGACGGTGCCGATCAGCTTGTTGGTGATGCGACCGCTCGCGTCCTTTCCCACCACGCGCAGGTAGAAGTTCTCGATCGGGAAGTTGTTGCTGCCGTACTTGAAGTCGCCGCGCACCGACTTGTAGCGCGCCGCCTTCAAGGCCTTGAGCAGCGCGGGCCGGTCCGCCACCTTGCCGCCGACATCGCGCACCGCGCCATCCATGGCCATCAGCACGTCGTAGGCCTGCGCGGCGTAAAGCGACGGATAGCGCCCGCCGTTCTGCGTGCGGAAGTCGGCCACGAACCGGCGATTGGCGTCGTTGTCCAGGTCGTGCGCCCAATGCGCCGTATTGAAGATGCCCAGCATCGGCTCGCCCACGCCCATGATCATGTCTTCGTCGGCCGCAAAGGCGGTCGACACCAGCGTGATGTCCTTCGACAGCCCGGCCGCTACGAACTGCTTGATGAACGCGATGCCCATGGCACCGGGCAGGAAGTAGTAGAGCGAGTCGGGCTTGCTGGCACGCAGCTGTGCGAGTTCGGCGGCGTAGTCGATCTGGCCGAGCTTGGTGAAAAGCTCGTCGCCCACCGCGCCCTTGTAGGTGCGCTTGAAGCCATTGATGGCGTCCTTGCCGCCCGGATAGTTGGGCGCGATCAGCGCGGTCTTCCTGAAGCCCTTGTCCGACGCGAACTTGCCGGCCGACTCGTGGTATGCATCGTTCTGGTACGACGTGCCGAAGAAGTAGGCGTTGCACTGCGCGCCCGAATAGGCGCTCGGGCCCGTGTTGTTCGACAGGTAGGGCACCTTGGCCGCGAACAGCACCGGCCCGACGGCCAGCGCCACCGGCGAGCCGATCGGGCCCGTGAAAAGGTCTATCTTCTCGCGCTGCACCATGCGGTCGACCGCCTGGCGCGCGAGGTCGGGGCTGCCGCCCGTGTCGGCTTCGACGTATTCGACGGGCACGCCGCCCAGCTTGCCGCCGAGCTGCTTCATGGCCACGGCGAAGCCCGCCTTCGACTCCGCGCCGAGCGCGGCGAACGGCCCCGACATGTCCAGTGCAAGGCCCACCTTGACGCTTTGCGCCCAAGCAGGTGCGGCCAGCGACAGGGCGGAGATCAGGATGCTCAGGCAGGCGACGCTGCGGGGGATAGGCGACATGGTGATGGGTCCTGTGGGTGCGTGATCGAAGAGAAGCGGCGAGAAGCATTGGACACGGCAGGAAGAGCCGGGTCGTTGTCAGTCTGGTGCCAGCTGCGGCGACCCGCTATCCATTTCGGGCAATGCGCCCGCTGCCAGAAACGGACAGACGCGCGCCCGCCCGCTGCCCAGAATGGACCCAGGAGACCCCATGCCCACGACCTCAACGACCCTCGCGGCAGACACGCCGCCCCACGCGCTCGTACACGGCGACCGTGTCCACAAACGCGTCTACACCGACCCGGCCATCTTCGAGCTCGAGATGGACCGCGTCTTCGGCCGGGCCTGGCTCTACGTCGGCCACGAAAGCCAGGTGCCCAAGACCGGCGACTACTTCACCACCCGCCTGGGCCGGGAACCCGTGATCATGCTGCGCCACAGCGACGGCGAGGTGCACGTGCTCTACAACCGCTGTCCGCACAAGGGCGCGAAGATCGTGCCCGACGGCAGTGGCAGCGCCGGCAAGTTCCTGCGCTGCCTGTACCACGGCTGGACCTTCAAGTGCGACGGCAGCCTGCTGTCGGTGCCGCTTCGCAGCGGCTACGAAGACACTTCGCTCGACCTGAAGGACCCGCAGAACGGCGTTCGCAAGCTGGCACGCGTGGCCACCTACCGCGGCTTCGTATTCGCCAGCATGGTGGCCGAGGGCCCGTCGCTGCCCGACTTCCTGGGCGGCGTGGCCACTTCGCTGGACAACTTCTGCGACCGCGCGCCCGAGGGCGAAGTGGAAGTTGCCGGCGGCGTGCAGCGCGTGATCCAGCGCAACAACTGGAAGATCTTCTTCGAGAACCTGCATGACACCGTGCACGCGGTGGCCACGCACGAGTCGTCGTGGCGCGCGGCCAAGGAGGAGTTCGAGTCCATGCCCGAAGGCACGCCCAAGCCCTTCGAGATCGTGATCGTCGACGGCAACGGCGAGCCGCTGGAGTTCTGGGAGAAGCTCGAGCTCAAGGGTTACGACGGCGGCCACGGCTACATGGAGGGCATCTTCACGCCGCCGCAGGACCCGATCAGCCTGGCGTACGTCGCGGCGCTCGAAGCGAGCCAGGGCGCAGCACGCACCGACGAGATCTTGCGCGTGAACCGGCACAACACCATCGTGTATCCGAGTTGCTCGCCGCACACCTCCTTCCAGCAGATCCGCGTGATCCGGCCGCTGGCCGTGGACCGCACGCTGGTCGAGATCTTCACCTTCCGCCTGAAAGGCGCGCCCGACAGCACCTTCCAGCGGGCGCTCAAGTACACCAACGTGGTCAACTCGCCCTCCTCCAACGTGATGCCCGACGATCTCGAAGCCTACAACCGCGTGCAGGAAGGCCTGGGCTCCGACGGGGGCGACTGGGTGAGCCTGCAGCGCGCAGCCGGCCGCGACCAGCCATTGCCCGGCGGCTGCAGTTCGAACGGCAACAGCGAAATGCCCATGCGCAACATGTTCCGCGCCTGGGCCGGCTACATGGCCGCGCCGAAAGGCCAGGAATGAGCTTCAACGACTGGCACGAACAGCAACGGGTGACCGAGTTCCTGTACCACGAGGCCCGGCTGCTCGACGCGCACCGCTGGGCCGAATGGCTCGACCTGTTCACGCCCGACGGGCTCTACTGGATGCCGCTGGTGCACGGGCAGACCGACTACCTCAATCATGCGTCGCTGTTTCTCGAAGACACGCTGCTGCGCTCCATGCGCGTGCGCCGGCTCGAACAGGCACGCGCCTATTCGCAGCAGCCCATGACGCGCACCGCGCATGTCACCGGCAACGTGTCGATCGCCTCGCGCGAGCCCGATGGCATCACGGTGGCCTCGACGCTGCAGGTGCTCGAGTGGCGCAAGGGCGACCCGCGCAGCTTCGGCGGCAGCGTGCAGCACACCCTGAAGACACATGGCGACGGCTGGCGCATCCAGATGAAGCGCGTCGAACTCATCAACTGCGAAGCGCCGCACGAAGCCCTGCAGGTGTTCCTGTGAAGGCCGCGTTGCTGGCGATGCACTACCAGAACGACGTGCTCCACGTCGACGGCAAGGTGCGCGTCGGCGTGGCCGCGGACGACCCGAAGCGGCACGTGCTGATCGACGCCGCCACGCGGCTGCTGGCGGCGGCACGGCATCACGGCGTGCCGGTGATCTCGGTGCGCATCGCCTTTGCACCGGGCTATGCGGACTGCCTGCACAACTGCGCGCTGTTCCGCAATGTGGCAGCCAGCGGCGCCGTGCAGGACGGTCATTGGGGCGCGGAGTTCTTCGACGCGCTGGCCCCGCGCACGGGCGAAGCGGTGGTCACGCATCGGCGCGACAACCCGTTCTGGGAAACCGACCTTGCAGAGGTCGTACAGCGCACGGGCGCCACGCGGCTCTACATGGCCGGCATCGCGACCAATTACGTGGTCGAACATGGCGCGCGTCATGCGAGCGACCTGGGCTACGACGTGGCCGTCGTGGGCGACGCCTGCAGCACCGCCAAGGCGCACCTGCATGCGGCCAGCCTGGAGACACTGTCGATGCTGGCAGACATCGTGACCGTCGACCAAGCCACGGTGCAGATGGGAGCGGCTTCATGACGCTCGAAGGCAAGGTCGCCATCGTGACCGGCGGCGTGGCCGTCATCGGCAGCGCGATCGTGCGCACGCTGATCGAGGCCGGTGCGCAGGTCGTGGTGGCGGACATCGACGAACCACGCGGGCGCGCGCTGCATGCCGCGCTAGGCCCGCGCCTGACTTTCGTGCATGCCGACATCGGCGACGACACGGCGCTCGACCAACTGGTGGACGTGGCGCTGGAACTGGCGGGCCGCATCGACATCGTCGTGAACAACGCAGTGTTCTACGGCGACCGCGGCGCCGAGGCAACGCGCGCTGAATGGCTGCATGCGCTGGACATCAACCTGGTCTCAGGTGCGCTGCTGGTGCACAAGGCCAGTGCGCACCTGGCACGCACGGCGGGCGCGGTGGTGAACATGGGCAGCGTGGGCGGCAAGTTCGGCACGGCCGGCCGCGCGCTCTACCCAGCCGCGAAGGCCGCCATCCTGCAACTGACGCGCAACCAGGCGGCCACGCTGGCGCCTCAGGGCGTTCGCGTGAACTCGGTGTCGCCGGGCTGGACCTGGTCGGACGCCCTGTCGCGCATGGCCGGCGGCAACCGCGCGTACGCCGACGCCATGGCCGCGCCGCTGCATCCGTTGGGCCGCGCCGGCGACGCAGACGACGTGGCGCAGGTGGTGCTGTTCCTGTGCTCGGACGCGGCCCGTTTCGTCACGGGTGCCGACATTCCGGTGGACGGCGGCTTTTCGATGCTCGGGCCCGACCAGGGACGCTCGGCTCGGGATTGGTTTGAGCGCGGGGCTTGAAGGGGC
>Ga0308159_1001948_pt1 | contig 25911 bp, 25 predicted proteins | sample PhyCR1_FD_201040 | JGI IMG/M metagenome (GOLD analysis project Ga0308159, IMG submission 201040) | Phyllosphere microbial communities from UC Gill Tract Community Farm, Albany, California, United States - DLSLC.R1 | ecosystem: Host-associated > Plants > Phyllosphere > Unclassified | place: USA...
GTGTCCATCGGTCTGGAAGCCGGCTCCAAGCCTGAGCTGCTGGCCGTGCTGGCGCTGGCGCCAAAGGGCGGCACCATCGTCTGCAACGGTTACAAGGACCGTGAGTTCATCCGCCTGGCGCTGATGGGTCAGAAGCTCGGCCACAACGTATTCATCGTCATCGAAAAAGAATCCGAAGTCGGCCTGGTGATCGAAGAAGCCGCCTCGCTCAAGGTCAAGCCACAGGTGGGCTTGCGCGTTCGTCTGTCGTCGCTGGCCTCCTCGAAGTGGGCGGACACCGGTGGCGAGAAATCCAAGTTCGGTCTTTCGGCGGCTCAGCTGCTGTCGGTGGTCGAGCGTTTCCGTGGCGCCGGGCTGGATCAGGGCATTCGCCTGCTGCACTTCCACATGGGGTCGCAGATCGCCAACCTCGCTGACTACCAGCACGGTTTCAAGGAAGCGATCCGTTACTACGGCGAATTGCGCAACCTCGGTCTGCCGGTCGATCACATCGACGTCGGCGGTGGTCTGGGTGTCGACTACGACGGTACTCATTCGCGCAACGCCAGTTCGATCAACTACGACATGGATGATTACGCCGGTGTCGTGGTCGGCATGCTCAAGGAATTCTGCGACGCGCAGAGCCTGCCGCATCCGCACATCTTCTCCGAGAGCGGCCGCTCGCTGACCGCGCACCACGCCATGCTGGTGGTGCAGGTGACCGACGTCGAGAAACACAACGACGAAATCCCGCTGATCGAGAACAAGGAAAGCCTGCCGGAAACCGTGCAGTGGCTGGTTGACCTGCTCGGCCCGACCGACATCGAAATGGTCACCGAAACCTACTGGCGCGCCACGCACTACATGAGCGACGTCGCTGCGCAGTACGCCGACGGCAAGCTGACGCTGGCCGAAAAAGCCCTGGCCGAGCAGTGCTACTTCGCCGTGTGCCGTCGCCTGCACAACTCGCTCAAGGCGCGTCAGCGTTCGCACCGTCAGGTGCTCGACGAGCTCAACGACAAACTGGCCGACAAGTACATCTGCAACTTCTCGGTATTCCAGAGTCTGCCGGACACCTGGGCGATCGATCAGGTGCTGCCGATCATCCCGCTGCACCGTCTCGATGAAGAGCCGCTGCGCCGCGCGGTATTGCAGGACCTGACCTGCGACTCCGACGGCAAGATCAATCAGTACGTCGACGAGCAGAGCATTGAAACCAGTCTGCCGGTGCACGCCTTGAATGAAGGCGAAGACTACCTGTTGGGCGTGTTCCTGGTCGGCGCCTACCAGGAAATCCTCGGCGACATGCACAACCTGTTCGGTGACACCGACTCGGTGAACATCTACCAGAACGCCGATGGCAGCGTTTACCACGCTGGCATCGAGACCCACGACACCATCGAAGACATGCTGCGTTACGTGCACCTGTCGCCGGAAGAGCTGATGACGCACTACCGCGACAAGTGCGCCAGTGCACGCATCAGCGCCAGCGAACGCACGCAATTTCTCGATGCCTTGCGTCTGGGCCTGACCCGCTCCTCCTACCTGTCTTCCTGAAGCCAGATGGCGATCACGCCGGGTTGTCTGAAACTTTCCCGCTAGCCGCGGAAAATTCGGATGATCCGGTGGGATGTCTCCCTAAATCTGCGCGAATTGCTTGCCGGTCCAGGCCAGCAAAGTCATCCGGTCTGCTTTTCGCGTAGGTCATTTCCTAAGTTGTACTTCAGCTCTCTACTCGGCCATGGCTCTCGGCGAGAATCCTCGGCCGCCCCTCCTGTAGAGATCCGCCCATGTTCGATCCAGTCAACGAGTCGTCGTTTCGTCTCGATGTAGCGGGCCTGTCCGACCCTTTCGAAGTCCTGGCCTTTACCGGTAGCGAAGCCCTCAGCGAAGCCTTTGCATTCGAGATCGATGTGTTGATCGACGATCCGCACCTGGACCTCGCCGGCCTGCTTCACCGCTCGGCTTTCCTCTGTTTCGGGCCGTCAGGGGAGGGCGTGCACGGGCAATTGCAAAGCCTTGTCCAGCATGAGCACGGCACCGGCCTGCGCTTGAGCCGGGTCCGGCTGGGGCCGAAACTCGCCTGTCTGGCGCTGCGCCTGAGTCAGCGCATCTTCAGTGGTCGTTCGGTACCGCAGATCCTCGAACAAGTGCTCAGAGAGCATGGCATCGTCGGTCACCAGCGCCGCTTCGATCTGCGTGGCGACTACCCGGCGCGCACGTTCTGCACGCAATACCGCGAGTCGGATCTGCAACTGCTGCAGCGTTTGTGCGCGCAGGCGCAGATCCACTATTACTTCGAACACGAGCGCGACCGGCACTGCCTGGTGTTCACCGATGATCCGGCGCATCTGCCACTGGCCGGTGCGGCGCGCTATCAATGCGAAGACGACGAGCCGTGCGTTTCACCGGCGCTGCGCCAATGGCAATTGCGCAAGGCATTGCAGCCAGGACCGTCAGGTCTGCAAACCGTGCAGCACGCCGAAGGTTGCAGTGACCTGTCAACGTTGCGCTGCGGACACTGGCTGCGCCTGGCCGGCCATCCCTTTGCCGACTGCAATCGCCAATGGTTGCTGACGCGCATCGAACATTGCGCCGATCCGTCCCTCGACGTGCCCTATACCAATCGCGTGTTCGGCGCGGTCCAGTTGCCGAACGCAGCCGCCAGCGCGACCTCGCGCCTGCGCATGCACAGCCTGCAACGCGCCTGGGTGGTGACGGTCGATGAGCCGCAGCCTGATCATCAGCGCCCGGTGGCGGTGCAATTCGACTGGCTCTATCAAGGCGAAGGCGCTGCGCCGAGTCATTGTTGGCTGCCACTGGCGCCCTCGCTGGCGCAGTCGTCCATGGCGACGCTGAACGATGGCGTCGAAGTGGTGGTGAGTTTCTTCGAAGGCGATCCGGATCAACCAATGATCAGCGGTGTGCTGCAGCCATCGTCCAGCGCTGTCGAGCATGACGCGGATCCGCCACCGTTGCCCGACAGCCTGGAAAGTCATGGGCTGCAGCAACTGCTGATGTCCGCTGAGCCATTGCTGTTGTTATGCCTGATCCCCGGCGGCGGCAGTTTCAGTCACTGTGCGCAGGCGGTTTGCAGCTGTCGGCTGGTCACGGCGCTTGAACAGAGTGGCGCAACATGACGGGCGCCGAGCCCGAAGGGCAGTGGCTGTTGCTTGATCGCCTGGATGCACCGCAGGCCTTGCCGGTGTTGCGCCAGGCGTTCAGCGACGTGCGCCGTTTCAGCCTGTTCGATGGCACCGAGTTCGAACCGGTCAGTGCCCACGGGCCGCTGTTGATCGATTTGAGCGAATGCCCGGCCCTGACTGCATTGTGTCACCGCGACCCGAATACCTGGCGCGGGCTGTTGCTCGTCAGCGAGGCGCCAGTGCAGCAACTGCTCAGCCATTTGCGGCGCATGTTGACGGTGTCGTTCGGCTTGAGCCATCGCGCCTTGCTCAGCTATTACAACCGGCAGACCGCGAGCTACTTTTTCGACGCCTGCGACGCTGCTGAACTGAGCCGCTGGCTTGGGCCGATCCGGCAGATGCGCTGGTTCGGTGGCACCTGGGCCGACCGGGCGATCGGCAGCCAGGGCTGGCAACAGTTGCGCAATCCGGGGCTGGCGGTCGAGCCGCTGAACATCGAACAAAGCCTGACCCGGCGCCAGCGCGAGCGCCTGCAGACCTGCCTGCTCGAGCAGCATATCTGGCGCTGGTGCCAGTCGCTGGGAACCGAATACGCCACCATGGCCTCCCATGTCCAGCAAGGCCTGGCCCTGGGCTTCAGCGATCGCAGCGTGCTCGATGGCTGGTTGTGGCTACGCTTGTTGCATCCGCGTGCGGCGCTGGTGCCTCCGCCGGTGGGGCTAACCCAGCAACAACGGCTCGATCATGTGCGGCGCCAGTGGCGCGGCGATCAGCCCTGAGACGAGGTTCGGCGCAGATGGCAGGTTCATTCCGGCAAGGCTTTGGGGCACTGCTCGGCAGTCTGTGGCTGCTGGCGCTGGGCGCGTGTTCACCGGTGCAAGTGCTCAATGCACTGACGCCGGACAGCACTTACCGCAAAACCGCGGACATCGCTTATGGCGACGATCCGCGGCAGAAGCTCGATGTGTATGTGCCGCACACGTCATTGCCGGATGCGCCGGTGGTGGTGTTTTTCTATGGTGGCAGCTGGAACAGCGGCTCGCGGCATGACTACGGTTTTGTCGGCGAAGCGCTGGCGTCCAAAGGCATCGTCGCGGTGGTGGCCGATTACCGCTTGTATCCGCAGGTGCGTTATCCGTCGTTTCTGCAGGACGGCGCACGTGCCGTGGCATGGACCCGAACGCATATCGGTGAATTTTCCGGTAATCCGCAAAATCTCTATCTGATGGGCCATAGCTCTGGCGCCTACAACGCGGCGATGCTCGCGCTGGACGGCGAATGGCTGGCGGCGGTGGGCCTGTCACCCAAGGACTTGCGCGGCTGGATCGGACTGGCCGGGCCGTATGATTTTCTGCCGATCAAGAACCCGGCCGTGCGCCCGGTGTTCTTCTGGCCGGACTCACCGCCGCAGTCGCAGCCGATCAACCATGTCAGCCACGGTGCGCCGCCTTCGCTGCTGATTGCGGCCAGTGAAGATGACCTGGTCAACCCGACGCGCAACACCGCCGGTCTCGCCGCCAAGCTGCGCGCCGCCGGCGTTCCGGTGCAGGATCTGTATTACGCGCGACCCAGTCACATCACGTTGGTCGCGAGTCTGTCGCGCCCGTTGCGGCGCCTGGCGCCGGTGCTCGATCAGGTGGTCGGCTTCATCCGGCACACGCCGACTCAGTGAACGCCGCCGTTGAACCAGCCATCGTTGCGCTTGAGCCACCAGCCCTGTACGCCGAGGGTGAGGCTGCGCAGCACCATGAACAGCAGGAAAGATAGCCACAGCCCGTGATTGCCCAGACCCTGCAACGCCCAGGCGAACGGCACGAGCAGCGCAACCGTGAGCAACATGCCGTTGCGCATTTCCCGCGCACGGGTCGCACCAATGAACAAGCCGTCGAGCAGATAGCTCCACACCGCAATCAGCGGTAGCACAGCGAGGTACGGCAGGTAGATGTACGCGGTCTCGCGCACGCTCTGGATGTCGGTCTGCATTTCGATGAACAGGTGCCCGCCAAGCAGAAACAGCACGGCAAAACCAAGGCTGGCGATCAACGACCAGCCCCCGGCAACCACCAGTGAACGCCGCAGGGCGAGCCGGTCGTGTGCGCCAATGGCGTGGCCGCACAACGCCTCGACGGCATGGGCGAGGCCGTCGAGCGCATGCGCGGTCAGCAGCAGGCCGTTGAGCAGCAGCGCATTGGCTGCCACGGTCGCATCGCCCAGTCGCGCACCTTGCACGGTGATCATGAAAAACACCGATTGCAGCGCCAGACTGCGAATGAAAATGTCGCGGTTGACCGCCAGCAGCGGGCGCCAGCTCTGCCATAGCGCCAACGCCGCCCACATGATGTGCCCCGGATACGCGCGCAGCGCCTTGCGCGTCAGCAACAGGCCGAGCAGGGCGCCGCTCCATTCGGCGATCACCGAGGCCCGCGCCGAACCGACCACACCCCAGTCCAGGCCCATGACGAACCACAGGTTGAGGAAGATGTTGATCAGGTTGGTGCTCAGCAGAATCGCCAGCGGCGCCCGTGCGTTCTGCGTACCGAGGAACCAGCCGACCAGCGCATAACTGGCCAGCGCAGCCGGTAGCCCGAACAGCCGTGTGTGGAAGAATTCGCGAGTGAGCTGATCCAGCTCTGCCGAAGGTTGCATGAAGTGCAGCGCGACCCCGCTCAGCGGCACGCCCAATGCGCCAAGCAGCAGCGCCAGGCCCATCGCCAGCAGCAAACCCTGCAATAGAATTTGCCGCAACGCCGCGCCATCGCTGCGCCCGGCCGCCTGCGCAGCAAACCCGGTGGTGCCCATGCGCAGAAACCCCATGGCCCAGGCCAGAAACGTGTAAAGGCTGGCGCCCACCGCCACCGCGCCCAGTTGATGGGCGTGCGGCAAATGGCCGATGACGGTGCTGTCGACCAGCGCCACCAGCGGCACGGAAATATTGGACAGGATCATCGGCGCGGCGAGCGCCCAGACCTTGCGGTGGGTCAGGCGGTCACGCCAGTCGGCAATCAGAGTGGACATGCAAGCTCCTTCGGGGAGCCGGCATTGTAGCGACTCGTAGCTGATCTGCCGCAGCATGCCCTGCGAATATCCATATACCGCACCGCCTTTTCAGCCATGGGGTTCAATTGCCTTCCAGAGCGGTAATCGCCCATAACCAGGCTGGAAGGAAACAAAATGGAAAACGAGCTAGACATCATTCACCAACCCGTGACACTCGACGCTTTGCAAGACGCTGGTTACAGCGAGCGGCCGGAAGATATCAGGGTAAAAGCCCCTTACCGAAAGCATGTGTTCTGGCTGCCCAGACGCGACAATGCGCAAGCGTTGGTCGTCCGGATTCAGGCGCTCATCACGGTCACCGGGGACTGCAATTTCGGTACGGACTGCGCAATGGGGGGCAAGTTGTTTGTCGGTAACCTGCTCGCGAACGCGGCAGGTTATTACCAGATCGATAAACCCTACGATCTGCTAATGCCTGGACTGCAGTGCGGTTCCAGCGCCAAGACCTACGACCTTGTACTCAGAGATAACCAGCTGGCTTACACCAGCCGCTATCCGATTGTTATCCATGCCCACGAGGACATCGATATTCATTACACCGTGGAGGCCAGACCCGAAGAAACAGGTGACTGAGTCCCGGCAGCGTTTGCCATTCAATTGATCAGGATGATCAGCCCCCCAAAGCACAGGGGGCTTTTTCAGTTTCAGTGAATAATCCAGCTGAGCAACCACAAGCCCAGCAACAGCCAGATGATCCCGGCAATGATCGACGCGTTCATGAACGCGCGAATCGCCGACCACAACAGCATCAAACCGACGATCAGGGCAATGATGCTGATGATCGAAGTGTCCATGCCCAGCGTGCGCGAAAGTCCGTCGACGAAGTTGCCGCCGGCATTGCTCAGCAGGTTGAACAGGCCGCTGAGCCCATCGACGATAAAGCGGATTACCGAACCGAGCACCTGGCCGAGCCATTCGAAAAAGCTTTCTACCTGCATGTGTGCGTCCTGATGAAAGAGCTGAGCCTTGGGCCACAACGGTAGTGGCCGAGTTCCCTGCATCATAGAAGGTTACTCAGTCTCTGTGGGAGCGAGCCTGCTCGCGAAGGCGTTGTGTCAGTACAGCAAGTTTTACATGACATACCGCATTCGCGAGCAGGCTCGCGCCCACAAAGGCCCAACTTCTGCCTTGCCTTCGCCGAGCTTCCCCCCGAAGCTATACGCCTTCAGGAGAGCCCGATGAACCTTGTTGAACTGACCGAACGCCTGCACGCCATTCGCGACCGCAATGACTGGCGGCAATTTCACAGCCCGAAGAACCTGGCGATGGCTGCCAGCGTCGAGATGTCCGAACTGGTGGAAATCTTCCAGTGGCTGACCGAAGACCAGTCGCGCCAGTTGCCTGCCGACCAGCTTGCCCACGCCGGGCAGGAAATCGGCGATATCGTCCTGTACCTGTTGTTGCTGTGCAGCGAGCTGGGGTTGGACATGAATGAAGTGGTGCGCGCCAAGCTCGCCGACGGCGAACGGCGGTTCAGTTGATGGGCGACCGGCATTTCGATCAGTTGGCGACGCGTTTCGCTGAAAAAATCTACGGTGGTGCCAAAGGCGCGATTCGCCTCGCGGTGCTGCAGGCCGATCTGGCCGAAGCGCTGCCGGAGCATCCGTTGCGCGTGCTCGACATCGGTGGCGGGCTCGGCCATATGTCGCTGTGGCTGGCCGAACGTGGGCACGACGTCACCTTTACCGAGCCGGCTGAGCCGATGCTCGCAGGCGCCCGCCAGCGTTTCGCCGACGCAGGGCAGCGCGCCACGTTCATTCAGGCGCCGTGGCAAGCACTGCCCGACCAGCTCAGCGAACCTTTCGATCTGGTGATCTGTCACGCCGTGCTCGAATGGCTGGCCGAACCCCACGCGATCTTGCCGGTGCTGCATCAACTGACCCGCCCCGGCGGCTGGTTGTCGCTGGCGTTCTACAATCGCGATGCGCTGATTTACCGCAACCTGCTCAAAGGCCATTTCAAGAAAATGCGCAAGAACGTCATGGCTGGCGAAAAGCAAAGCCTGACCCCGCAGCAGCCGCTCGATCCGCGCGAGTTGGCGACGCAACTCGACGGTCTGTGGCAGGTCGAAAGCCAGAGTGGTGTGCGGGTTTTTCACGATTACATGCCGGTGGAATTCCAGGCCCGCGCCGACCTTGCGGATTTACTCGAGATGGAGCTCGCTCACCGCCGTCACCCAAGCTTCGCCGGGCTTGGGCGGTACCTGCACTGGATCTGCCGGCCGATCTGATCGGAGCGCGTCATGAAAGCTCAATCCGGGTTATTGCTGATCTGTCTGGGGTTGGCCGCCTGTCAGGGCAGCAACCCCTACGTGGCGCAATCGCGGCCGCTGCCGCCGGCACCGCCACAAGCCGCCACCACCTTTGATCGCAGCGCCTATCCGGCCGCGCCGCGCGATTACGCGCGCTACCGCAGTTGGGCCTGGCGCAACGGCCAGCTGCCGCCGGGCACGGTGTGGGCGGATTCGGCGCAAGTCGCCGAAGCGGTCAGCAATGCCCTTGATCAACGTGGTCTGCGCCCGTTGCGCGACAACCGCCCGGCAGATGTGCTGGTCAGTGCCAACCTGCGCATGGAAACCCGCTTGCGTCAGGTCCGCGACGACTACGGTTATTACGGTGGCTACGGCGGCTACGATCGCTACGGACGTGGCTACGGCATGTACAACAGCGTGCCCATCGTGCGCACCTATCAAGAGCAGGTCGTGGTGGTCCAGGTCGATCTGTTCGACGCCGGCAACGGTCAGCCGGTGTGGAGTGCCAGCGCCGAAACCGCCGCCACCGGCAATCAGATCGAGCGCAGCGATGCGATCCGCGAGGCTGTGGAAAAGGCCTTGGCGGCGTATCCTCCAGGTTGACGTCGCCGCATTCGCAACGCCCGCAGGTTCATGTTTTCAACCGGAGAAAAATCATGTTCCGCCGTCTCGCTCTACTCGCCATGGCCGCATTGCTCAGCGCTTGCGCGGCTAACCAGGTCAATCACGATTTCGATGCCAGCCGCGACTTCGCCGCCTATCGCAGCTGGAGCTGGAAAGACCCCGCCCTGCAATATCGCCCGGATGATCCACGGATCAAGAGCGACCTCACCGAACAGCGCATCCGCCAGGCGGTGGCCGATCAACTCGATCAGCGCGGTTTGCGCCCGGCGCCTGCGGGCGCCAAGGCTGATTTGAATGTGCAGACCTACCTGATCGTCGAAGATCGCCAGCAACAAGTGACGACCAACTATGGCGGCGGTTGGGGTGGCCCATGGAACGGCTATTGGGGCGCGCCGATGTACAACGAAACGCGCAACATCACCTACAAGGTCGCGACCATCCAGGTCGATCTGCTCGACGGCAAGGACGGCAAACTGGTGTGGCGCGGCAGCGACGAGCAGATGCTCGCCAGCCGGCCAAACCCGGAAGATCGCAGCAGTGCAATTCGCGAAACCGTGACGCGGATTCTGAGCAACTATCCGCCGCGTTGATCTGCAGTGAAAAGGGAGCCGCGGAGCTCCCTTTTACCTGCACACCCACTCCCTGTGAGAGCGAGCCTGCTCGCGAATGCGGTGCGTCATTCAGCACTGATATGTCTGACACGGCCCCTTCGCGAGCAGGCTCGCTCCCACAGGCTGGTTTCCCACAGGGTTGTTTCTCTGTTCGCAAGGATGCACAGCTCCAAGCCCCGTCTACACTCACCAGCACCCACAGGAGGTCACGGCAAAGGAGTGCGCCATGTCGCCTCGTTCGCGATTCAACGGCCCGGCCCGGCAACGCGGAGCGATCGGGTTGATGGCGGCGGCCACGCTCAGTCTGGCAGTGGTCATGCTGTTGCTGGTCGTCGACAGCGGCCGCTTGTACATGGAGCAACGCAAGTTGCAGCGCGTGGTCGACAACGCCGCGCTCGAAGCGGTCAGCCGTGGCGGCACTTGCCTGCCGGGCCTGAGTGCCGCCAATTACGCCGGGCAGAGCGCGCTGCGCAATGGCTACATCGTCGACGCCAGCAACACCCTCGCGACCACCTGCGGCACCCTGCTCACGACGGCGGGCGGGCTGCGCACCTTCAGCGTGGATGCCACCCAAGCGGTCGCGGTGAAAGTCGCCGCCAGTCGCACCGTCACCAGCAGTGTTGCCGGCGGCGTACAGGCATTGTTCAGTGCCAACCCGGTCAGCCTGAACACCACGCTCAATGCCTCGGCAGTGGCCGCCAAGCCGCAGCCGACGGTGGCCCAGTTGAATATCCGCAGTAACCTGGCGACGATCGACACGGCGCAATCGAACATCCTCAATCCACTGTTTTCCGGCCTGCTGGGCGGTAACGTCAACCTCACGGTGCTCGGCTGGGACGGCTTGCTCAATACTGATATCAACCTGCTGAAATACCTCGATCAGTTGGCGATCAACCTTAACGTCGCCGCCGGTAACTACACGCAATTGCTCAATACTCAAACCAGCGTCACGCAGCTGATTCAGGCGGCCGCGACGGTGGTGCAGGCCAACGGCGCGACCGCCCAGGTGGCCACTGCATTGGGTCAGTTGCAGGTCGCGGCGATCAACGCGGCACCGGTCAAACTCGGCGACATCCTGCAATTGCAGACCGGTACCCCGGCGGCGGGGCTGGATGCCAACCTGCAATTGCTGCAACTGGTTCAGGGCGTGGTGCAACTGGCCAACAGCAAGAGTGCGGTGGCGGCGACGCTGCCGGTCAGCGTGTTGGGGTTGGCGAACGTCACGGTGCGGGTCAAGGTGATCGAGCCGCCGCAGTTTTCGGCGATTGGCGATCCGGCGCGGGCCAAGGTCGATCCGCTGGGGGCCGACCGGATTTATGTGCGGACGGCGCAGGTGCGCACGATGCTTTCGGTGAATCTGCCGGTGCTCGGGAGCGTGACCGGGTTGGTCAACGCGGTTTCGGGCCTAATCGGTGGGTTGACCCCGACGCTCAACCAGCTGCTGAGTCTGAATCTGGTCGGCACGCTCAATTCAGCGCTGTGTCTGCTGGGCGCCGGTTGCGAGCAGCTTGATCCACTATTGCTGGCATCGCCACGGATCGACATCAGCCTCGACGCTGGCGGCGCAAAAAGCTACGTGACCGATTACAGCTGCCCGACAGGCACCAGCGGTACCAAGAGCCTGACCGCGCATACCGTCACTTCGCTGGCCGACCTCAAACTCGGCAAGATCGACCCGATCAACGCTTTTTCTTCCGCCGCCCAGCCGACAGTCGCGCCCTTGCCGTTGATCGATCTGGGCATCGTCACCTGTCACAAGATCCTCTTGCTCGGCACCTGTAATCCCGCCACTCACGTTCCATTTGGGGCAGGGGGCATCGGCATCAAGCTCGACACCAGCGTCGCGCAGAACTCGCAAGATCTGGTGTTCTCCAGCACCACGCCGTTCGCCACCCCGGCCAACCTGAAACTGCCGCCGAGCGTGCTCTCCGCTGTGCCGACCAGCAACATCGTCGGCAGCCTGTCGAATACGCTGGCCGGGATCAATCTGATCGTCTACCAACCCGTGGGCAGCAATCCGCTGGGCGCGATCGTCACCGGCGTCGCTTCGTTGATCAGTGACGTCACCAACCGTTTGTTGCCAGTCGTGACCAGCACAATCAGCCCCTTGCTCGATCCCTTGCTCAACAACCTGATTAAAGGCCTGGGCATCAACCTGATGGACGTCAAGGTCGGTGCCAACATGACCTGCGGCCAGACCGGCAAGGCCTATCTGGTGATCTAGGCGTCGCTGGCAATCGGCAATTCGATGCAGAACCGCGCGCCCTCTGCCGAGTTGCGCACGCTCAAGCGGCCGCCCATGTTGTCGATGATGCCGTAGCTCACCGACAGCCCCAGCCCGGTGCCGACACCGATCGGTTTGGTGGTAAAAAACGGCTCGAAAATACGCTCGAGCAAACGCGCATCGATGCCGCCACCGTTGTCCTCGACCCACAGCCGCACATGCTGCTCATCGCGTTCGACGTACATCGATATCCATGGGCTGAACGCTGATTCCTTCTCGCGCTTGCTGAGCAGTGCATCGCGCGCGTTGACCATCAGGTTGATCAGCACTTGCTCCAGCTGATCGACGTAACCGCGCACCTGAACCTCGAAGGCGGTCTCGCTGATGCGCAGGTCGACGCCTTTGCCGCGCATGCCTTCGGCCAGCAGCGACAACGTGCCTTCGATGGCGTAAGCGGGGTTGAACAATTGCTGTTCGATTTCCGAGCGCCGGCCGAACACGCGCATGTGATCGACCACTTTCGCCGCGCGCTGCACTTGCGCGTCGATGCGCTTGAGCTTGTCGGTCAGGTAGTCGATCTGCACGTCACCGTTGCTCAGGCGTTTGAGCACGTTGACGATGGCCATGCGCATCACGTTCAGTGGCTGGTTGATTTCATGGGCCAGGCCGGTGGCCATTTCGCCGAGGGTGGCCATTTTCGCGCTTTGCGTGAGTTGTTGCTGCGAGCGGCGTAGCTCGGTGTTGTCGCGGCCCACCGCTTGCACTTCGATCAAGCGACCTTGCTCATCGAACACGCCGCGATCGGACCACACCCACCAGGCGTGTTCACGGCCGGGCAGTTGCAGGCTGATTTCCGCGGTGCTCACCGGTTGCTCCGGAGTCAGCGCGGCGAGACGTTGAACAAACGCGCTGCGCTGTTCATCGGACATCCAGCTACCAAGATCGACCCCCGGCAGTGCCTGCGGCGCGCATTCCAGATACGTCGCCAACGGGCGATTGCCGAAGGTCAAAGTCAGATCCGGGCGGTAGCGACAGATCATCGCTGGCGAATCCTCGACCAGAATCCGGTAGCGCTCTTCGCTGTGTTTAACCTGCTCGGCGGCCAGCGTCGCTTCGGTGACGTCCAGCCACAAACCCACCGCTTCGACCGGCAGGCCAAGGTCGTCGCGCAGCAATCTGGCTTCATCGAGCAGCCAGTGATAACTGCCGTGACGGTCACGCAAGCGATAACGCCCGCGCACCGCACCTTCGCGCAGCAGCTGACGCGTGCGTTCGAAATAAAGATTGCGATCGTCAGGGTGGACCTTCTCGATCAGCGCGCCGTCGGCACAATCGGTCAGGTTCCAGCCGAGCAGCGGTTGCAGGCTGGCGCTGAAAAACGTCGGGATCAGCGCACCCTCGCGGTATTGCTGAACGTAAATCACCGCGGGCGAACTGGCGATCAGGTTGTCCAGCCGCGCATGCGCAGCCGCGGCGCGTTGCTGCTGGTTCTGGATGTCACTGATGTCGAGCATGAACCCGACCAGCCGCCGCTGCACGCCGTTGCCGGTGACCTGGCCTTGCACGCGGTACCACGTCGCGGGTTGCGCAGGCTCGCGGCCGGCCAGACGCACCGACAGCGTCAGGGCTTCGCCGTGTTGCTGCAAGGCGTGGAGACGGCTGCGCAACTCGTCGCGATCGGCGGGATGGATCTGCGCGAGCCAGTCTTCAAGGGCTGGTTCGCCGGTGTCCAGTTGCAGCGCAGCGGCCAGCGAGGGGGCCAGTTGCACGCGCTGGCGGTCGGCGAAAATTTCCCACCAACCGCTGCCCAACAGGCTTTGCAGCGCTTCGATGCGTTCCAGTTGCAACTGATGCTGGTGTTCGCGCAGACGTCCCAGCAACGGGCCGGCGAGGGCGCCGAGCAATGCCGTCCAGTCGCGTTCGCTCAGGTACGGCGCGGCTGTCTCGACAGGGTAAAAAGCGCAGAGCAGCCAGGCGACCACGCCACGTTCATCGCTGTACGGCACCGCGAAACCTTCGGCGTTGCCGAACAGTATTTGCACCCGCGAATGCTCATCGAAACCCGGCTGCCCGCCGATCCGCTGCGGCGCCGCGCCGTTCAAACTGTCGAGGGGCGTGCCGAGACGCTGGTCATCCTTCCAGAGATTCGGCGCATCGTGAGCGCGATATTGTCGATAGACCTGCCAGCCCAGTTCCTCATCATCGAGCAAGGCCAGCGCTACACAAGGGATGTGCCAACGCTGCGCGATCACTTGCAGTTGTTCACCGACTATTTCCGGCAAGCGCGTCAGGCTGCACGCCCGCACCTGCTCGCTGATTCGTGCGGCGATCGATTGGCAATCGTCGCGCTGACGCGCTTGCTGGCGTTCAAGCAGCAAGTCGCCGATATCGATCAATTGCAGCAGCCAGCCTTCGCCCAGCGGCTGCACCCAGCCGCGCAGGTGCAAGGTCTGCTCGCCAAGTCCAGAAAAATCCAGATCGAGCGACAGGCCTTGCCACTCCCTTGGCCGGCCTTCGATAGCCAGCGTGCTGTGGGCTTGCACGTAGGCGCATAGCGGCAAGGGCTTATCGTGGGGTTTGTGCTGCACGAGCAGATGCCGAAGCGGCCCGGCCATTTGCACCACACCGCCGTCGTCGTTGAGGTACAGATGCAAACCACTGGTGGGCGAGCCGAGCCGGTCGGGCAATTCGTGCGGGGCGAATGTGGTGCGTTTGAGCAAACGCCCGAAGAGCTTGTCGCCCGAGGTCAAAATTGCAGACTCGAGGAGGCAGTCAGATGACTGGGCAGACTGGGGACCGGGCCGATACCCGGCAGCACCAGTACCGGCATGACCTGATTCAACTTGCTGACCGGATAATCCACTCGCACGGTCAGCAGGCCTGTCGCGCTGTATTGGCTGCTGGTATCAACGCCGACCACCAGGTTGAAGACCGGCGGAATCCAGGACAATTGCTGAGTCAGCGTCGCGTTCGCGGTGTTGAGCACGACCGTTGAATAGTTGGGTGTGTTCGGATCGACCGCAACACTGCGGCGTACCGCTTCGGCCGTGGCCTGATTGAACGATTGCATCATCACCAGCGGCAGGCTGTAGCTGACCAGGCCATAAAACACCGCGAAAAAGATGATGAACACCAGGGCGAACTCGATCGCCACCGCACCTGCTTGCGACTTCCGGAAGGCGTATTTCATGAGTGCGTCTACCCTGACTGTCACTGCGTAGTATCAGCATAGAATCATTCAGCAAAAACGGACGGCTTTTAGCGGATGCACAGTTTTATCCTTTTGCTTTGGCTGGTGCTGTGCGCTGCGCAAGATGCGCGTCAACGGCGCATTGCCAACGTGCTCACCTTGGGGGCGGCTGCGCTGGCGCTGGTTTATCTGCTGGTGACTGGCAACACCTGGCTGGGCGCGGAAGCAGGGCAGGGCGGTTGGGCCGTTCTGATTGCGCTGGCGCTGACGTTGCCGGGCTTTTTCCTGGGGCGCATGGGCGCCGGTGATGTGAAATTAATGACAGCTCTAGGGCTTGCGACGAACGGTCTGTTTATTCTTGGCGTGTTTATTGGCGCGGGTATCGCCAGCGTGATCTGGATGCTGCTGGCGCCAAGACTCTGGCTTCATATGAGTCAAGGGCTTAGAGAGCGTTGGCGGTATCTGGCGCCAGACAAGTCAAAAAAGCTGCCATTTGCACCGTTTGTGTTGATCGCTGCCATCCCCGTTTTGTATTGGATTCATTGATCGCCAAGCGCCACTAGTTCTATGTACATAGTCGGAAAGTAGGTCTACTTTCAACTGGAACGGGGTTATACAGCCAAAGTTGGCGGTACAGGAATGGTCAGCTTTGGCCCAAGGCAATGGAGTGGCACGTGAACAAGCTTACGTCTGCGGTAAAAATCCTTGTGGTCGACGATCAGCCGTTGGTGGTCGAGGAACTGTGCGAATTTCTGGAAAGCAGCGGTTACCGCTGCGTGCCGTGCCAATCCAGTCTGCAGGCGATCGAGCGATTCAGCGACGACGCCGAGATCGGCCTGGTGCTGAGCGATCTGCACATGCCGGACATGGATGGCATTCAGTTGATTCAGGAGTTGCAGCGGTTGGCCGGCAAGCATCGGGTGTTCGAGGCGATCATGCTGACGGGGCGTGCGGACAAGCAGGATGTGATCAAGGCGTTGCGTGCCGGGATTGCCGATTACTATCAGAAGCCGATCAATCTGGATGAGATGCTTGAGGGCGTGCAGCGTCAGGAAGCGGCGCTGCAGGAGCGTCAGAAGAATCTGCATCTGGGGCATCTGAACCAGAAATTGCAGTTCTTGTCGGAGTCGATCGACGATCTTTATCAGGATCTGGACAAGGTGCGGCGCAGTCCGGCGGCGGTGGCTCGCGATGTGTCGGGCGGTGAGCCTGACGAAGGCGAGGCGCAGGAGACGCCGGCGCTGTTCAGTCAGTTGTCGCCGCGCCAACTCGATGTGGCGCGGTTGGTGGGCAAGGGGCAGACCAATTATCAGATTGCCTGTGAGTTGGGGATTACCGAGAACACGGTGAAGTTGTATGTGTCGCAGGTGCTGCGGTTGACGCATATGCATAATCGTACGCAGTTGGCGTTGGCCTTGGCGCCCAGTGGTTCTGCGTTGCGGCAGCGGGTTACGGCGCATTGACCCTTGGCGGCCTCTGGGCCGACCAGGTTCTTGTTGTTTTGGGTGTATATCCGTTTTTTTTGGTGGTGCTGATGGCGGTTTCGCCCTTACGGCGAGTCCCTTTTTCAGACGCCAAAAAGGAACCAAAAGGCTTTGCTCCTGCGTTCGGCCCTCGCAAGCTCGGGTCCCTTCGCTCCGGGATCGATCCGGGCGCAGCGGCTACGGTTTGCTTCGCTGCGCCTACGTCCGCTGTGTCTGGCTGCGCCAGACGGTCGCTGCGCTCCCACGCCCGGATCAATCCCTCCACTCAGCCTTCCGATGTCGCTGGTTAGGCAAGATCAAGGGCACTCGAGCTTCGCTCATTGTAATGAGTGGTTAGAAGCGGGTGGTTGGCTTTGGATTTGTGGTGTGGCTGCCCCTCACCCCAGCCCTCTCCCGAGGGAGAGGGAGCCGATTTCGGTTGGCTTCGAAATTTGCGTTCGACTCGGTATTTCAGGTCGGCGTATCTCTCACATCCACCACGATCAGTCCCCTCTCCCTCCGGGAGAGGGCTAGGGTGAGGGTTGGCTTTCGGCTGTGCCATGCTTGACTGAACACACCCAATCCAAATGTAGGAGCGAGCCTGCTCGCGATAGCGTCCGCAAGCTCACCCCTTCACTAATTCTTGGTCTCAACCTTCCCGCCCGCATCCGGATCATAAAAATCCGGAATCTCGTATTTGTATTTTTTCAACCAGCGCTGCATGGCCAGGTCGCGTTCGGTGGCGGTAGCCGTCTGCGGTTTTGGCGAGGCGACTTTGTTGCGGCTTTGCAGGAGCAGCCAGCCTTCGGTTTCCTGTTGTTGCGCCGAGGCGGGGCCGGCGTCGATGGCTGCGGCGCTGAGGGGCAGGGTGAGCAGGGTGAGCAGGGTGAGCAGGGTCAGGTAGCACAGACCTTTGAGGGGGTGCATGGCTGTCTCCTTATTTGAGCGACGGCGGCAGTGGGTCGGCCACGGCGGCGACCTGGTTGCCGGTGGTGGGTCTGGCTTTGGCCGGCGCTTTGAGTTGTTCGGCGCGTTGTTGGGCCTGGGTGAATTGTTCCGGGGTCAGTTTGGCTCGGCTGACGATCTCGGCGGCTTGCGGCCAGTCGTTCTGGTACAGCAGCAGGGTGACCATGTTCAGTGTCGCCAATTCGTTGTTCTGCTTGAGTTCGATGGCGGTGAGAAATTCGAATCGGGCGTCGTTGAGGCGCAACTGGTTGAGGTAGACCACGCCGAGGTCGTTGCGGATTTTCTCGTTGGTAGGTGCCAGCCGGGCGGCGCGTTGCAGGTGGGCCTGGGCCTGGCCGTAGTCGCCTCGCGCGGCGTAGAGCTGGCCCAAGCCATGTTCGGCCTGGGCGGTCAGGCAGCCGCCGAGCAGGCTGCGATACAAAGGTTCGGCTTCGCTGCGGCCAAGCAGGCGGTAGACCTTGGCCTTGCGCAGGCGCACTTCGCTGAGGTTGTCCGGCAGGCTTTGCAGGTTGGCGAGGCTGGCGTGCAGTTTGCCGTCGTTGGCCAGGTCGTCGGCCAGATTCAGCGCCAGTTCCTGCTCCTGGGTCATCTTGCTGCAACTGCTCGGTGACAGCAGCGCCGTCCACGGTGCCTGGCCGTTGGTGGCGCAACCGCCGAGCAGCAGCAGACTTGCCATGACTATCAGTATTTTCATCAAACGCTCTCCATGAGCCGAGGTCAGTTTGCGAACGCCCGGGCAATTGCGGTGAAGCCCGGGCCGGCGAGGACGATCAGCAAGGCCGGAAACAGAAACAGCATCATCACCACCGACATCTTTGCCGACATTTTCGAGATGTATTCCTGCAAGCGGGTCAGGCGTCGGTCATCCAGCAGTTGCTTGAGCGCCAGCAACGATTTCATCGCGCCGCCGCCCTGGTGAATCAATTGTTCGAGGATCACACAGGTATCGCTGAACTCGTCGACAGCGAGTATCACCGCCGCTTTGTGCAGCTCCTGGCCGAGTTCCAGGCCGCTGTCGACGCGCGCCAGAATCAGGCGCAGTTCGCAGGTCAGCTCCGGCAGCAGTTTTTGCGCTTCGCTGCTGAGCACGCGCAATGCCTGTTCCACCGCCATGCCGGATTCGAAGAGGATGCGCAGCAGCGGAATGAAAGTAGAAATCTCCACGGCGAGAGTGCGCTGGCGTCGCGCCGCGGCGTAAGCGAGCACGCGTTTGGGCAGCAGATAGCCGCCGCCGGTAGCGAGCATCGGCACAATCCAGCGGTTGCTGGCCTGGGGGAAGAACACCTGCTGCAGAAAGATCGCCAGGCCCAGGGTCAGCAACGGCGTGCCAATCTGGCAGGCGGCATACAGAGAACGTTCGCTGGCGCGGCGCCAGCCGAGGCGGTTGAGCAGGGTCTGGGTTTCGCCGTCGATGCTCACTGAGCGCTGGCCGAAGCGACTGCTGCCGACTGCGCGTAACCAACTGCCGAAACGGTTTTCGCGCACCCGTTGCCCTTGCAGACGCTGGTTGACCAGTCGCACCCGGCGCCGCTCGACCAGCCAGTGATGGGTCACCAGCAACAGCGCGCCGAGCAGCAGCATGAGTGCCGTGAGCCAGACCATCTCAAACGCTCCGCAACATGCGCCACAGCGCCAGACTGCCAACCACTTGCAACGCGGCAGCGCTGATCAGCATCTGCCGTCCGCCCGCGTCGTTCCACATGCCCAGCATGTAGCCGGGATTGGTCAGCATGAAATAACTCACCAACAGCAGCGGCAATGCGCCGAGCACCCAGGCGGTCATGCGTGTTTCGCCAGTGAGTGCGCGCAGTTGCCGCGCGCCCTGATCACGCTCGCGGATCAGTTTGATCAGGTTCTCCAGCAGCTCGCTGGCGTTGCCGCCGTAGCGGTGGTTGACCTTGAGGCCGAGGGCGAACATGCGCAATTCGTCTTGCTCATACAGCTCGGCAAAATCGCTGACGGCGTCGGGCAGGTTCACGCCCAATTGCACGTTGCGCTGCACCCGGCCCATGGCCTCTTTCAGCGGGTCGTCGCTGGCGTCGATGCTGCCCATCACCGCGTCGCTCAGGGTGCGTCCGGATTTCAGGCTGCGCACGGTGTGATCAAGCAGTTGCGGCAGTTGTTCGATCATGCGCTTGATCCGCCGCTGGTACAGAAAGGCGATGTACAGCCGCAGCGTCAGAGGCGGCACGACGATCATCAGCAGCACGCCGATCCAGTCGGCGAGCACGTAACCCAGGCCTACGGCCACTGCCCACAGACTCAGCCACAGGCCGAAACGTTCGGTCGGGCGGCCCAGCCCGGCGCGCAGGAACATCCGCTCCAGCCCGACCCAGACGGGCTTCTCCACAGCCAGTTGCGGTTGCCCGGCTGCCAGCCGGTTGAGGACTTTTTCCGTGGCGGTCTTGCGCAGGCCTTGCAGGAACAGGTGGATCGATAGCCCCAGCAGGGCCAGGCAGACGAGGATCAGAATCAGCGGTGCCCACATGTTCGCTGCTCCTCGCCGTCAGACCGAATGCGCGTCAAAGCGCAGCTTGTCGCCGGCCGGATTGACCGCTTCGCGCAGAAAGCCAATACCTGTGCGGCGGTCGAGGCGGAACAGGGTATTGGTGACATAGACGTCTTCGCGAATGCCGACCACTTCCACCACTTCGCTGACGCAGCGGCGCCCGTCGGGCATGCGCGTCAGCTGGATGATCACGTCAAGCGCGGCGCAGATCATCTGACGCAGGGTGCGTTCGGCGATGGAACGACCGGTCAGACCGACCAGGGTCTCCAGCCGCAGCAGTGCATCCTGGGCATTGTTGGCGTGCACGGTGCTCATCGAACCGTCATGGCCGGTGTTCATCGCGGTGAGCACGTCGACCACTTCAACGCCGCGAATCTCGCCGAGGATGATCCGGTCCGGGCGCATGCGCAGGGCGTTGCGAATCAGGTCGCTGGCCTTCACTTCGCCGTGACCTTCGGCATTTGGCGGGCGGGTTTCCAGACGCACCACATGCGGGTGGCCGAGCTGCAATTCGGCGACATCTTCAATCGTCACCAGACGTTCGTGGGGATTGATCAACTGGCTGAGAATGTTCAGCAGCGTGGTCTTGCCGGTGCCGGTGCCGCCGCTGATGAGGATGTTGCAGCGCTTGCCGACCGCGTTCTGAAAAAACTCGAAGATCGCCAGGTCGATGGTCTGCATCGCCATCAGATCGCTGCTCTTGAGCATGTCCTTGCGAAATTTGCGAATCGACAGGCACGGGCCGTCGAGGGCGATCGGCGGAATGATCGCGTTGACCCGGCTGCCATCGGGCAGGCGCGCATCGACCATCGGCGAAGACTCGTCGAGGCGTCGGCCGAGCGGCGCAAGAATCCGCTGCATGACCCGTTCGACGTGATGCGCATCGATAAAGCGCAGATCGCTTTGATGCAGCACACCGTCGCGTTCGATGAATACCCGATGCGGGCCGTTGACCAGAATCTCGGTCACCGACGGGTCGCGCAGCAGCACTTCCAGTGGGCCGAAACCGGTCAGTTCGTCGACGATTTCTTCCGCCAGCCGCTCCATCTCATAGCGGGAAATTGCCAGGTGCAGACGCGCGATGTACTCGGCAACCTTGTCGGTGACGAATTGCGCGAGCTGCTGCCGCGAGCCTTCCAGAAGATTTTTCCCCGACTCCTCAAGGGCATCAATGATGTAGCGATGCAGGACCAGTTTCAGGCCTTCGTGATCGCTGTTGCCGTTACCGGCGCGCGGTGCGCTGCCGAACAGTTTTTCTGCGTTCATGAGCTGCCTCGCAAACGGTCGAACCAGGTGACTTTGGGTTTTGCCAGCCCCTCGGAGCGTTTTGCCAGACGTTCGCCAAGGTCGCGCAGGCTTTGCGTCAGTTTTTCCCGCGGGGCCAGTTCGAACAGGCTGACGCCCTGGTTTTTTGCGTTCAGGCGCACTTCCGGAGTCAGGGCCAGGGTGGCGATCACTTCGAGGTTGAAGGTCTTGCCGAGGGTTTCCGCATTCGGCGCAACGTTGCTCAAATAGCGGTCGACCAGCAGGCGACCGTGGTCGAGCTTCATGCCTTTTTCGCGCCACAGGTTGAGCACCGTGAGGTTGCGTCGGCAATTGAGCACGTTCTGGTCGGTGTACCAGAGCAGCTTGTCGCAATGACTGACGAAGGTGCGCAAGGCTTCGCTGTCGCTCTGCCCGGTAAGGTTCACGACGATGTGCTGGAAGTGCTGACGCAGGGCGCTGAGCAGCATGTACAACTCGGCGGCGCTGGTGTTTTCCAGCGGCTCGTCGTTGCCCGCATAGGCGAGGATGCGCAGGCCGGCTTCGGTGCTGGTGAAAGCGCTGTCGATCAGTGTCGCATCGAGCCGGCGCAAGTGGCGCAAGGCATCGCCGAAATGAAACGAGCTCTCCAGCCCGAGCAACGCCAGGCTGTCACCGCGCGGCAGGCCGAGGTCGAGCAGCAAGGTCTGCTGGCCGCTTTTTTGCACCACCTGCGCCATGTGATTGGCCAGCAGCGCGCCGTCCGAGCTGCTTTGCACGCCGTACAACACCGTCAGCCCGCCCAGCTGCGTGTTCGGCGCCACCGGCGGCAAGCGTTTGCTCAAGCGCCGCACCAGCCCGGCGACTTCGCTGGAACGTGAGCCATAAGCGACAAAATCCCGCGCGCCGGCGCGCATGGCATTGAGCACCAGCTGATTGTCCATGCCGTCGCCAAGGGCAACGATCGCCAGCATCGGTTTGGCTTCCAGCGCGCCTTCGATGAGTGCGCTCTGCGCGACCACGTGCTCGCGATCGAGGCCGACAAACACCAGGCTGGAGAACGTCACGTCTACCAGTGCCAGCAACTCGTCGAGGCTGCCGCCACCGGCGCTGACGACCTGGCCGAGCGGCGCGAGCGCACCTTGCAGCCATTCCAGGTCAGTGCTGTTGCGGGTGATGGCGAGGAACGTCTGGCTGAGGTTCTGGCTCATTGCGATAACCCGCTGCGCTTGTCGAAATTGCCGTTCTCGAGGAAAAACATGCGGTAGAAATTCGGGTCGTAGTTGCGCAGTTTTTCACCGGGCAGCGACGGCAATTGCGCGTCCGCCGCCAGTGGTTGCACCAGGTGCGGCGTGACGATCATCAGCAGCTCACGCTCTTCGCGCTTGATCTGCGAGCCTTTGAAAAACGCACCGAGCACCGGGATGTCGCCCAGGCCGGGAAACTTGTTCACCTGCGAGCTGTTGGTGGTGCTGATCAAGCCGCTGATCACGAAGCTTTCGCCATCGCCCAGCGATACGCTGGTGTCGGTGCGGCGGATGGTCAGCGCCGGTACCGTGGTGCCGGCGATGTTCACCGCGTTGGCGAAGTCCAGTTCGCTGACTTCCGGGGCGACCTTCAGGGCGATGCGATCACGGCCGATGATGGTCGGCGTCAGGGTCAGGCGGATGCCGAATTCCTTGTATTCGATCGACACGCTGTCGCTGCCGGAACTGGGCACCGGAATCGGGATTTCACCGCCCGCAAGAAAGCTCGCGCTCTGCCCGTTCAGCGCCACCAGACTCGGGCGGGCGAGGGTGTAGGCGAAACCACTGGTTTCCAGTGCATTGATGATCGCCATGGTCTTGCCGCCGACCCACGAAAAATTGAACAGCGAGTTATCCACCGGCAGGCGTGGTTGCGGCACCCCGGCAATCGGCGGCAGGGTGCCAGGCGAACCGAAAAGAAAATTGCCGCGCGTGCCGATCAGCGAGGCGGTGGCTTCCTTGAGTTTGGTCCGGCTGACCTCGACAAAACGAATGTCGGTCTGTACCTGCGAGGGCAAGCTTGGATCGTCTGAAGGCAGTGTCCCGGTCATCGCTGCAGTGGCGGCGCCCTGGACAAACACCATGCTCTGGCGCGGCTCGCTTGAGCAGGCCGTCCAGACCATCAGGCTGGTGGCACCGGGCGCGACGCCGGTAAGCAAGAAGGAAGAACTGCCGTTGGCGTGCACGTCGGCGATTTTCGGATCGCCGATTGCCAGACGGGTGATCGCCACGGGCGACTGCACATCCTGCTGAAAACCTTCGCCGATCTCGATCACCGGCGGCAAACGGCCGAGGGTCGAGCAATTGCCAACGGCCGCGAATGCCGCGTCCATCGACAGCCCCATCACTATCAAGACGCGGAGCATGTTTTTCCCTGTCGACCTGCAACGACTCTGCATGCACCTGGATCCTTGCGCTGTCATGGATTCTGTTGGCTGGGTTGATTGCCGCGGATGATTTCCACCGCCGGGCGCGCGATTGCGTTCGAGCCGCTGCTGGAGGGTGTTTTCGCTGCGCTGCCCATGGCCAGTTGGGTGAACTGGAAGAGCTGGCTGTTGGCGTTATCGAGGTGTGTCGGGGACTGTTTCTCACCGGCCCAGTATTTCGCTAGATGTTGTTCTTCGCTGCTGCGCACGGCCAGGCGCAAGGTGCCGGCCTGGGTCGCAAGCATCAGGCGACTCAGCAGCTGCTGCGGCACTGCGAGCACCACCGTGCGTGCGGCGAGGCGGCGTTGATCCTGTTTGAGTTTGTCTTCGGCGCTGAGCGCCGGCGTGGCCGGTTGGCCATCGTTGGTCAGGCCGTACTGCTCGCCAACGCCGAGCACACGCATCGCCGGAAGGACGATTTGCGCCGACTGCTGCGGGTTGCTGGCGTCCTGACGCAGGTACAGCAACACATCGACGTAATCGCCGGGCAGCAACTGCCCGGCCGCGCCGATCACTTCGTCAACTGCCACCGTCAGCGCGCGCTCATCACTGCGGATCATCCGCGCCAGCGTGCCACCGGCGCTGAAGCTTTCATCGTTGAGCCAGGTGCCCGCACTCAAGCCGCGCCAGGGTGTGCGACCGATGGCCTGATCGACATTGCTCAAACTGCCGGCCGGCGCGCTGCGCAGTTTTTCCACGGTCACATCGGCCGCCGTCAGTGCGGCAAACGGCGGCACATCGTGCAGCAGCACCACCACCGGTTGGCGAGTCTGGTCTTCGGCGATCGCGACAGTGTTTTCAACGCTGACCGCCGTGGCGATCGGTGCTTGCGCGACGGGGGCCGGCTGTCGACTGAGGACCAGCCCCCAATAACCGACAAAAATCGCGCCCAGCAAGAGGATGGCGGCAAAGGCCATGGTGACGCGACTGTTCATGACGGCTCTCCCTTTCCTGCTGCACTACCCGTCGAACGTGTTAACGAGAGAAATTCCCGATTCTGCAGCTATGAACATGCAACTATTTCGCTATTTCCACGCTAGCTGATCTGTACAAAAGCGCCATTAATGACAGGCAAATAACCCACTAAAGTATGGGCCCTGGCCAATTAACAGCAGCCGATGGCGCGCACCGGCATGGATTAATGCTTTGTGATTAATCCGTTCTTACAGTTGTTGGGCGGGGGTTTGTTGACAATGCTCAGGTTGCACGGTGGAACCTTGCCGCGGTGGTGATGTCGGCGCCATAGGCGCGAAGGAGCAGGCGTATGTTGGGCATGAATCTGGAATATCTGATGGCCAAGGCCCGTTTGTTGTTCAAGAGCGAGGAGGGCGCTTCGGCGATTGAATATGCGATCGTCGTGGCGATGGTCGCGGTGGTGGTTGTGGCGTTTGTTACTCCGTTGGGCGACCGGGTGCTGGCGATCTTCAACAACGTGCTGACCACTCTGGGGGGGACCGCTGTGGCTCGGCCAACGCCTTGATCGCGGCGTTGGTCGCCGTTCGCTGATCTCGGGCTACACTCCGGTTTACTTTCCGTTTTCAGGGATTGCCCATGAATTCTGTCCCTATGCCCCGGCAACAGTTGCTTCTGGTTGACGATGAAGAGGACGCGTTGCTGGAGTTGGCGGAGTTGCTGGAGGGGGAGGGTTTTGTCTGTCATACCGCGACGTCGGTGAAGCTGGCGTTGCATCATCTGACCCGGCATCCGGATATTGCGTTGGTGATTACTGATTTGCGCATGCCGGAGGAGTCGGGGATGTCGTTGATCCGGCGGTTGCGTGAGCATACGTCTCGGGAGCATTTGCCGGTGATTGTGATGTCGGGGCATGCGGATATGGAGGATGTCAGCGACATGTTGCGGTTGCAGGTGCTGGATCTGTTTCGCAAGCCGATTTATCACGTTCGGCTTTTTGAGACGCTGGATAATTTGTTTCCCAAGGTTCGAGGGGGGTGATCGCGGCGGCCTTTGGGCCGACCGTGCTTTGGTTGGTTTTGGGGGCATATCCGTTTTTTTTGGGGGGGCGGCTGGCGGTTTCGCCCTTACGGCGAGTCCCTTTTTCAGACGCCAAAAAGGAACCAAAAGGCTTGCTCCTACGTACGGCCCTCGCAGGCTCGGGTCCCTTCGCTCCGGGATCGATCCGGGCGCAGCGGCTACGGTTTGCTTCGCTGCACCTACGTCCGCTGTGTCTGGCTGCGCC
>Ga0308159_1001949_pt1 | contig 25909 bp, 28 predicted proteins | sample PhyCR1_FD_201040 | JGI IMG/M metagenome (GOLD analysis project Ga0308159, IMG submission 201040) | Phyllosphere microbial communities from UC Gill Tract Community Farm, Albany, California, United States - DLSLC.R1 | ecosystem: Host-associated > Plants > Phyllosphere > Unclassified | place: USA...
GTAAGCCGATGAAGGTCGTATTAAACGGTGGGGTTTAATTATCCTGCCGTTTTTTTGTGCACTCTTGTTGCCGTTTTTGGTGTATTCTTATTTGCCGATTTCTGTGCAGATTAACTTACTGATTACACCATTTCCATAAACACAGGCAGTAATAATCTATCAATTTACAAAAAATGCTGATTAGTCCGGGCACCAGCAACGAATAGAGACCAAAAGTAAAAAGCCATCACATGTTGTAATGTGATGGCTTTCATTTTCAATAAGCTAAGGTTAATTAAACTCTTCCGCTTTTAAAGGAGGATTTATTTTAATTTCTTTGATGTTAATTGCAAATTCCTGCGAACCTTGAGGGGTTTGAATATTTTGATTTAAAGTGTGTGGAAACAATACATCGCCAACCTTTTTGTAATCGCCATATTCAGTAGATTGTGTAATTTCCATCGTTCCCTTGGTTACTGTTTTTTCATCTTTCAAAAGTAAACCAGATTTTACATCATAATATTCGGTTTTCTTTTTGCCAGAGGGTGAAGTCACCATTAGTTTGTAAGCATCAGCAGTACCAACTTTAGCGGTTCCGGCAGATTCCAATTTCGTGCCATCGGTAGCATAAAAAAGTTGACTCACAATTCCTTTACTTTCTTTCTTTTCGGTCAGGTCATCACCTGTTAATTCAGATTTTTTACCCATCTGCATCTGATAGCCTGTTGTACCATTGAAAGCTTGTTTCATCGCCGTTTGGCCCATCATGGAAACTTCCATAGCGCTTAGGTTTGGTGCCATATCTTTCATGGTAACGGTAAGCTTCTGGCCCTGCATTTCCATCTCCGCATTTTGCTGCAGGGAAGTAATTTTCTTAATTGCAGCCGCACCGCCAATCGCAGTAATATAGCTGTCTACAATTTCTTTTGCTGACTTAGTCGCTGCGGTGCCAGTGCTTGCAGTAGCTTTAACTGGTTCTGCCAAGTTATCGAATTCACTTACGGTGAAGCCTGCTTTCTTTAAGCCTGGCGTAAAAGTTTCGGTTTTACCAACAATCACTACGCGGGTGTTATCATGGTTGTAATATTTTTTCGCTACCCTTAAGATATCATCTGTAGTTACTGCATTTAATTTCTGTAAATAAGTGCGGTAAAAATCTTTAGGCAAATTATTAATTAAGATGCTGCTTGCGAAACCGGCGATACGGGCTGGGTTTTCTAAACCCAAGGCAAAGCTTCCGTTATAAAGGTTCTTTGCATTTTGCAATTCTTCTGCTGTTACCTTTGTTGTACGGATAGTGTTAATTTCTTTCAAAAACTCCACCACCGCGCTGTCTACCTTTTCATTTCTTACGGCTGCTGTAGCAGAGAATTTAGACTGAAAACGGCCGGCACCTGTTGAAGAATAAGCACCATAAGTAAACCCATGTTTTTCTCTTAAATTGTTAAATAACCTCGATTCCGAACCGCCACCTAAAATTTGATTAGCCAATAACACAGGAAAATAATCAGGATTGCCCATCGGGAGATCAATCAAATTAACCACCGTTATTTCTGATTGGACGGCATTACTTACATTGACCACATCTACTTCTGTTTTAGTTGGGTTAGCCACTTTTGCCAGTACAGGAAGGGCAAGCGATGCCCCTTTCCAATCTCCAAACGCTTTTTCTGCTAATGCTTTCGCAGCCTCTGGCTTGATGTCGCCAACAAAAGTTAAGTAACCGCGCGAAGGTGTCACGTATTTAGCATAAGCCGCTTTAACATCTGCAAGCGTTAAGGCATTCACAGAAGCTTCGGTTTCGAACTCACCACTTGGATGGTTTTTTCCGTAAGCAAGTGCATTTACCACACGAGCGGAAACAGCTTTCGCATTTTTTTCATTTGATTTTAAACCCGTAATCACTTGTGACTTCAATTTTTCAAATGATGCTTCCGGAAAAGCGGGTTTACGAATACCTTCTGCCATCAACGCAAAAGCTTCAGGGAAATATCTGGTTAATGCAGACGCAGAACCGCCACCGAAGCTCGCACTCACATCAGCACCTAATTGATCCACTGCTTCGTCAAATTGTGCTTTGGTTTTTGTCGTCGTGCCCTCATTTAACATGCTTCCCATTAAATTGGAGACTCCGGCTTTAGCTCCTTCGGTAATGGGGCCGGCATCAATGCTGTAACTGGCTGATACTTTTGGTAGCTTGTGATTTTCTACAACCAACACCGTAATGCCATTGGCCAGTTTAAAGACAGTAGGGTCGCCTATGGTAATTACCGGCGCTGGGCCTGGCTTTGGTTTCTGACTCCTATTGATGGTTTGTGCAGAAATACCTTGCACAAATAAGGAAATTGCAGCTATGATAAAGATTTTCTTCATGATTTTAACTATTAATATGAAATGCGCTCTGCTTATTTCTTCGGTAAGTAATACAATACAACTCTCTGGTCTTTGTTCAGGTATTTTTTAGCAATAGCTCTGATCTCTTCTCTTGTGATCGATCTGATTACTTCCAGTTCCTTGTTGATGTCGTCTGTATCCTTATCATGGAAAGTGTAACCTGAAGATAGATTTTCAGCCACCCCAAGCATTCTGCTGTTGGCACTTACATAATCGTTTTCAAATTTATTCTGAAGTTTCTTGTAATCGCTTTCGCTGATCAAGTCCGTTTGTAATCGCAAAACCTCTTCGTCGATATCTTTTAACAGGTCGTTAAGCGGCGTATTTTTATTCGGAAGTGCCAAGGTAATGTATGCGCCATAATCTTCCAGCGAGTAATTGAAGGCTGCAACCTGAAGCGCAGTTTTTTTATCATCAACCATTTTAGTACTTAATCTCGAACTGCCGCCGCCTGATAAAATTGAGCTGATCATGCCGAGCACTTTACTTTCTCTGCTTTTCATCCCTGGTACTCGATAAGCCGCGAAAATTGCAGGGATTTGAATGTTTGCATCGTAAGCCGTATCGATGATTTCTTTTTTAATTTCCGGCAGTTCGTACTTTTTGCGAAGAATTTCGGCTCCCTTTGGTACTTCAGCGAAGTATGATTTTACCAAAGTTTTAGTTTTATCAATATCTACATCGCCGGCAATGGTTAGTACCGCATTGTTAGGTACATAATATTTTTTAAAGAAGGCAATAAATTCATCCAGCTTTGCTGCATCCAGGTGATCCATAGAGCCAATTGGCTGCCAGCGATAAGGATGTGTAGCAAACAGGTGAGAGAAAATTTTCTCTGTAAACTTGCCAAAAGGCTGGTTATCCACGCGAAGGCGTTTTTCTTCTTTTACGACTTCATTTTGCGTTTTAACACCCACTTCATTAATTACCGGATGTAGCATTCGTTCGCTTTCTAACCATAAGCCCAGCTCGAGCTGGTTAGATGGAAAGACTTCGTAATAGAAGGTACGATCCTGTGAGGTATTGGCATTGTTTTGTCCGCCGTTGCTGCTCACCAGTTTCATAAATTCGCCACGCTTAATATTTGGTGAACCCTCGAACAATAAATGCTCGAAGAAGTGGGCAAAACCGGTGCGCTCCGTTTCTTCATCTTTTGAGCCAACATGGTACATAACCGATACGGCAACAACGGGTGCTGTCTTGTCTTGGTGAAGGATGACATGCAGGCCGTTGTCTAAGTCAAATTCCGTGAACTGTACCTTCTGAGCAGATGCACTGAAGCACAGGCCGGAAATAGCCAAGGCAAAAAGAATTTTTTTTTTCATTAGTAATTTTTTTTAGTGATTCGAAACGATCAAAGCGAATGCGAGCGATTATTTCAATAATAAGTTAATTTGGATTCACAACAATGTGAGTATTTAAGATGCCCTAAATTATAGGTTTAAAACAAAAAAGCGAGTGTTAAGCTCGCTTTTTTTGTTTATTTATCTCCAGGCCTTGTATTGATTGATTAGGCCATTGGTAGAACTATCATGACTTTCTACTTTTTCATCGCCGTCTAACTCAGGAAGAATTTTCTTGGCCAGCTGCTTACCCAGCTCAACGCCCCATTGATCGAAACTGAAAATATTCCAGATAACCCCTTGAACGAAGATCTTATGCTCATAAATGGCTACCAAGCTTCCTAACGTATATGGTGTTACTTTTTTCAGGAGAATAGAATTGGTAGGGCGATTGCCTTCAAAAACCTTGAATGGAGCAATTTTAGCAATCTCCTCTTCCGATTTACCATCTTTTTTCAATTCTGAAACCACATCTTCTTCTGTTTTACCATTCATCAAGGCTTCTGTTTGCGCAAAAAAGTTAGAAAGTAGAATCGGATGGTGATCACCGAGCGGATTTAAACTTTGCGCCGGTGCGATGAAATCAGCAGGAATAATTCTTGTTCCCTGGTGAATCAACTGGTAAAAAGCATGTTGACCGTTCGTTCCTGGCTCTCCCCAGATAATTGGCCCGGTTTCATAGTCTACTTCGTTTCCGTTTCTATCTACATGTTTACCATTACTTTCCATATCTCCCTGTTGGAAATAGGCTGCAAAACGGTGCATGTACTGGTCGTAAGGCAAAATAACCTGCGTTTCTGCATTATAGAAATTGATGTACCAAACGCCTAGTAAAGCTAAAATTACCGGAACGTTGTTTTCAAATTCAGCAGTTTTAAAATGATTGTCTGCTGCATGTGCACCTGCTAGAAGCTCTTTAAAGTTATCAAAACCGATGCTTAAAGAAATTGATAAACCGATCGCGCTCCATAAAGAATAACGACCGCCAACCCAGTCCCAGAACTCAAACATGTTTTCGGTATCAATCCCGAAAGCAGATACATCTTTCGCATTGGTAGATAATGCCGCGAAATGTTTCGCGATGTCGCTTTCATTACCGCCTTTTTCTAAAAACCATGAACGTGCAGAATGTGCATTGGTCATGGTTTCTTGTGTGGTGAATGTTTTTGAAGCCACTAAAAATAATGTGGTTTCCGCATTTAAACTTTCAAGCGTTTCTGCAATGTGCGTACCGTCGATATTAGATACAAAATGAATATTTAAGTGGTTTTTATAATGTTTTAAAGCTTCAGTAACCATCACCGGACCCAAATCAGAACCGCCGATACCAATATTTACAATATCAGTGATGGCTTTGCCGGTATAACCTTTCCATTCTCCGCTAATAATGCTGTTGCTGAATTTCTCCATTTTGGCAAGCGCCGCATTTACATCTGGCATCACGTCTTTACCGTCAACCAAAATCGGTGTATTGCTCAGATTACGCAGGGCGATATGCAATACCGAGCGATCTTCCGTTTCATTAATTTTATCTCCGGCGTACATCGATTTGATGGCTTCATCTAATTTGCATTCGCGGGCAAGTTGGAGCAGCAAAGCAAGGGTTTCATCGCTGATGCGGTTCTTGCTATAATCTAATAAGATGTCCTCAAAAAAAACAGAAAATTTGTTGAAACGATCTGCATCTTCAGCGAAAAGATCTTTAATGCTTTTCTGGTTAATATCAATAAAATGATCGGCCAAATATTGGTAAGCCGCTGTTTCTGTAAAATTTATTTTCGGTAACATAATCTTTGTTTTTTGTAAAAGTAATAAAGCAAAAATTTAAAACGGTCTTTTTAATGTTCAAAATTGATGGTTTTTTTAATATTTTGAGGATGACTTTATAAATGGTGCGAAGCTTAATTAGTACTTCTTAATCTTACTGTTAGCTAAAGCAATCTGCTGAAGTTAACAGGATTGCATTATCTGTCAAAAATTCTTAGCTTAGGTGACCATTTAACCTAAACTTCAACTCCTTTTCATGAAATATAGCTATCTCTTCGGATTATCCTTGCTTTCACTCACTTCATTTGCTCAAAAATCGCCTTTACGTACAGAAATTTCTAAAAAAGCAGATGCTATTGAACAAAAAGTGATTACCTGGCGGAGGGATTTTCATGAACATCCTGAATTGGGTAATACCGAAGTCAGAACTGCTGGCATCATCGCGAAACACCTCACTTCTTTAGGTTTTGTGGTCACTACCGGTGTGGCTAAAACCGGAGTAGTGGGAATATTAAAAGGAGGTAAGCCTGGTCCGGTGGTAGCATTGCGTGCCGATATGGATGGCTTACCTGTTACTGAACGTGTTGATGTTCCATTTGCTTCAAAAGTAAAAACCCAGTATAACGGGCAGGAAGTTGGCGTAATGCATGCCTGCGGTCATGATAGCCATGTGGCTATCCTCATGGGTGTCGCAGAGGTATTAAGTTCCATGAAAAAGGATATTCAGGGCACCGTTAAGTTTATTTTCCAGCCTGCAGAAGAGGGTGTGCCTGCTGGCGATGAGGGTGGGGCAGCTTTGATGATTAAAGAAGGTGTATTGGAAAACCCGAAAGTAGATGTCATCTTCGGCTTGCATATCAATTCTCAAACTGAAGTTGGAAATGTAACGTATCGTCCCGGCGGAACAATGGCTGCTGTTAATGATATGAAAATTACGGTTACCGGACGTCAGGCACATGGAGCATACCCATGGAACAGTATCGATCCGATTGTGGTTTCGGCCCAGATCATTAATAATCTGCAAACGATTGTAAGTCGCAATTTGAATGTAACGGAAAACCCTGGTGTGGTAACTGTTGGTGCCATTAATGGTGGGGTACGTTCTAACATTATACCGGAGAAAGTGGAGATGTTAGGCACGGTTCGTAATTTTAGTAAGGAAGACGAAGCCATGTTTATCGACCGGATTAAAACAATTGCCACTAAAACAGCCGAAGCGAACGGTGCAACCGCTGAAGTAAAAATCCCTTACAGTAATCATTATCCGGTTACCTATAATAATATCGCATTAACTGAAAAAATGCTGCCAAGCATGCAGGCAACCGCTGGAAAAGACCATGTTTTGTTGCGCCCACCTGTAACCGGTGCAGAAGATTTTTCCTTTTTTCAGGAGAAAGTTCCAGGGTTATTTGTGTTTTTAGGCGGGATGCCGAAGAGAAAAGATCCTTTAAAAGCACCATCGCATCATACGCCTGATTTTTATCTGGATGAAAGCGGCTTCGTGTTAGGCGTTAAATTGCTTTCAAATCTTACGCTTGACTATATGAGTATGAAAAAATAAAAGAAAGTTATATTTCTTTATCTTGAACAACTTAGAACAGATCGTATGAATTGGAACGCCTCACCATGCCTTATGCTCAATTCGATTTTATATATTTGCCACTATGACAAAAGAAAACTTGCAGGATTTAAGGGACAGAGTAACGTCCCTGAGGAGGCATCTTTGACGTTGATGAGCTCCTTTACGCTATTCGCGAAGAAGAAAAATTAACAATGGCGCCCGATTTCTGGGATGATCCAAAAAAAGCAGAAAAAATTCTTGCCGAAATCAGTTCCAAGAAAAAGTGGACAGATGGTTTCAATGATACCCATAACGCAGTAGAAGATGCTGCTGTAATGCTGGAGTTTTTCCAGTCTGGTGATGCCTCAGAAGCAGAAATGAAAGAGCAGTTTGAAGCCAGCACAAAAGCGGTAGAAGAACTGGAGCTGAAAAATATGCTTCGCAATAAGGAAGATCAGCTTTCTGCCGTAATGCAGATTACAGCAGGCGCCGGTGGTACAGAAAGTTGCGATTGGGCTTACATGCTGATGCGGATGTACCTCATGTGGGGAGAGAAAAACGGATATAAAATTACCGAACAGGATAGTCAGGAAGGGGAGATTGCCGGAATAAAATCGGTAACACTTCAGTTCGATGGCGATTTCTCTTATGGATATCTAAAAGGTGAAAACGGCGTACATCGTTTGGTAAGGATTTCTCCTTTCGATTCCAATGCCCGCAGGCATACTTCGTTTGCTTCCGTATATGTGTATCCACTAGTGGATGATACGATCCAGATCGACATCAATCCTGCAGATATTGAATTTGAAACTTTCAGGGCAGGTGGTGCTGGTGGGCAAAATGTAAACAAAGTGGAAACTGCTGTTCGGTTATACCACAAGCCATCAGGTATTATTATCAAAAATCAGGAATCGAGATCCCAATTACAGAATAAAGAAAATGCCATTCGTTTATTAAAATCGCAGCTTTATGAGATAGAAGAGCGTAAACGGAACGAGGCGATTGCGGCAGTAGAAGGATCGAAGAAAAAGATAGAATGGGGATCGCAAATCAGGAGTTATGTGCTGGACGACCGTAGGGTAAAAGATCACCGTACGAACTACCAGACCTCCAATCCGGATGCGGTTTTAAATGGTGATATCAACGAGTTTTTGAAAGCGTATTTAATGGAGTTTTAAAATTAAGGAAAATGGTTAAAGCACTAAATTTTATCATATTGTTGCTTATGATGGTAAGTCTTTCAAAAGCTCAGGAAGTTATTCCAATTTATAGCGGAGATATCCCCGGAGCAAAACCTACGCCTCCAACTTATGTAGAAAATACAGAAGTGAGGGCGAATGGTACATTAAGCATTACAAAGGTATCTCTGCCAACTTTAACTGTTTTCGAGGCGCCGAAAAATATTGCAACTGGTGTTGCAGTAATTATTTGTCCGGGTGGTGGTTATGGCGCATTAGCCTTTAGCCATGAAGGGATAGATGTTGCCAAACGTTTCAATGCGATTGGAGTAACGGCATTCGTATTTAAATACCGTTTACCAAGTGATCAGATCATGATCGATAAAACCTTTGGTCCGTTGCAGGATGCGCAGCAAGCCATTTATCTGGTGCGAAAAAATGCGAAAAAATATGGCATTAAGAAAAATAAAATCGGCGTCATGGGATTCTCAGCAGGTGGACATTTTGCTTCTACCTTGATTACGCATTATAATGATTTGAAAATTGCTAACCCCGAAAAAATAGATCTTCGTCCAAATTTTGCCGTGCTGGTTTATCCGGTAATTAGTTTTGAAGAAGTTGTTCACGCCGGGACGATGAAAAATTTACTTGGCGATAACCCTACAGATAGCCTGAAGCATTATTTCTCCGCAAATAAAAATGTTGATCAGCAATCGCCACCTGTTTATTTTGTTCATGCGAAAGATGATAATGCCGTTCCTTATGCCAATAGTATCTTAATGAGTGAAGCGCTAAAGGGAAAAGGTATTAATTCAGACGTTTACCTTTATGAAAAGGGTGGTCATGGTTTTGGCCTGATTAATAAAACTTCAGATGTGGATTGGTTTAATCTGATGGCAGATTGGCTGAAAAAGCAAAAGTTCTGACATTTCGCAATAGCTTGAAACGTAGATGATTTACGAAAGTAAAATCTGCTGGCAATAAGTTGAGCTAATTTTTAATATATTTGCCGCCAGTGGTTTACGTCCTCAGTTATTATAAAAATGAATAATAAAATTAAATTTTGCATGGTTGCGTTTGTTGCCATGATTTCTATTTCCAGTTGCAAGAAAGAAATTGATTATAGTGATCCTAATAGTAATGGCTGTCAGTTAACGAGCTGGAAAGTGATGAGTGGGACGGGAGAATTTACCCAGAATCTGCAATATGATGCTATTGGACGGGTGATTAAAGAGTCTACTACTTTGGGTGGTACCTATACCCGGGTATTTACCGCTAATAAAATCACAGCAACAGATGAAGAAGGTATTGTTGATGAGCTTGTTTTATCTAATGGAAGGGCAATATCCAGCGGAACTGGTGGTACTTTAGTAGCAGGTGTGCCAAGATTTGAAAATACTAAACGGTACGATTATAATACAGATGGCTATTTAACAGCGGTTAAAAGCTATCAAAATGACATGCTAATAACGACTAACATCTTAACTTATGCAGATGGAAATCTAATCAAATCTGTAGTTACTGATGCAGCAACAGGACAAATAACCAATACGACAACATTTAGCTACAGCAGTGAAAAAGCTGTTAATATTTCGTTTGCTTCAGATCCACTCTTAACTATTGCCGATAGTCAAATAGGTAATTATTTCGGTAAGCCATCAAAAAATGCGCTGGGCTCAACTACGGAAACATCAATTGATTCAGGTGGTAATGGCCATGTGAGCAATTCAACATATTCATATCAGTTCGATGCTAAGGACAACGCAACTGTAATAAATATAAATATAACCAATACGCCTTACAACGGTGGTGTTGCCGGGCTTTCTGATACTTCGATTGATAAATATGAACAAACATTTTCCTGCAAATAATTGCAGGAAATTAGGTTGTTTATTGATTGTAGCTGAGCTTATTTCTTAATTTCGTTGTCGATAACATCCAATAATCCGTTTTGATAAGGATCATCGTTGAGTTCCCAGAACATGATTCCGTTCAGCTTTTGATCAATTACGTACCTGGTCTTTAGTGCAATTGATTTTTCATCATCGAATGTTACTAAACGCCTGGTGGCCGCATTGTAATAATACGGCGCCTTTGCCTCATCATCCCAATAGTATTGATAGCCACTTTCTTTACTGAAAAATGTTTTGTAATTTCTGGATGAAACGCCATCTAGAAATTTCGTAGGCTGATATAAGCCATGATTGGCATCGGTGGTATTTTCGAATATTCTGGCATAGAATGCTGCGCCTAATGCGATTTTATTGGCAGGAACACCATATTTAAGCATTTCCTTTATTGCGAAATCTGCTGATGATTGTTGCTTCGTCGTTGAATAAAGCGGCGTATGATGACCGCTTGTTTTCGCATAACCGCCTACAAGATCGTAGCTCATTAGGTTTACCCGATTTACAAAAGGCATTACCTTTTTCCACTCAAAACAAGAATCCAGGCAGTTTTTAGTTCCTCCTGCAGCAAAACTAATTTCTGCTTTTTTGCCCAATTTATCTCTTAAGGCTTTAATCAGAAGGGTAAAGTTATGCTTGTCTGCCTCCATATATTTGTGGCCCGGGTAGCCTTCTACAGCAGGATACTCCCAGTCGATATCAATTCCGTCTGCTTTAAAATAATCTAACAAAGATTTAGTCGTTTTTGCAAACATTTTTCTGCCATCAGCCCTGCTGAAAACTTCGGAGCAATCCGGGCAAGCGCTCCAGCCGCCCATCGCAATCATCACTTTTAAATCAGGATTTCGTTTCTTCAAGCCAACCATCCTCGCAATAAGTGCAGAATCTTTGGCAGAACTGATATGCAGACTATCACCCTTTAAATGACCGAAACTGTAAATAAGGTGACTAATTTTTTCTATTGGGAAACTGTCGATCACTGTACCATTGCCTGTATAATAGGCAATGACATTTGGTTTGCCAGTTTTTTGTGCCGAAAGATTAGTGCTGAAAAAAATAAACAGGAAGGTTAGGGAAAGAAAAAATAGGGATTTAATTTGCATCTTAAAATGTTAATTGGTTTTAGGCTCTTCTTTTAGAATATTTTGTAATTCGTTTAATTCATTAACTTTTTCGGTAGCACCGGCATTTTCATAAGCAGAAATGAGGTTTCTAATTACCCTGCGGATAATATCGGTATTGCTGCAAGGTTTATAGTATTCGGGTAGCGGCTCTAAATTGAGCTGACGCAAAAACTGGTCTACATCATGTTTACCAAAGATATTTCCTCGATTAAAAGCGTTGATGTAAAATAAAACACTGTAATCAGTTCCTTCCTGTTTACTGTCGTCTATATAGCCTAAAATAAAATGCTGCGGGAGATTAATTCCATAGATGGGTAAGTCTAATTTTTGCGCAAGCGTGGAGTAGATTATCGCCAGAGAAATTTGATTGCCCTTTTTGCTTTCTAACACCTGGTTCAAATAAGAGTTTTGGGGATCATGGTGGTTTTTAGTATTTCCGCCAAAGCCATATTGCTGATACAATACATGATTGATCAGTTTTACTTTCTCTACCGAACTCATTTCGTATTGCAGGCCCAGCCAGATATCGCGTTTAATTTCTTCAATCTGATTAATAATTTTTTGTTCATCAAGATCTGGATATTGGTATCGGTTGATAATCATAGCGCCTTGAAGTAAATCAAACGCACCACTCAGGTACCATAAATTAAGGTCTTCTTTAACCGTGCTGAACTGAATCTGATGAACAATATTTTCAATGCGTTCTTGTAAAAGACCGTCGAAAGATTGCTCCCAGGCATTTTCCAGATAATGGATAACTTCTCCACCATATTCCAGCAATTTCTGCTCTACATGATGATAAACCTCTTCATCAGGATCATCGAGCAATTTTACTAAAGCACTTATCTCTGTGATATTTTCCATAAAACATATAACCTGTATGCGGCGATTAATTACTTTTGCACTATGCTATTTCAATTTATCACCGATTACCTAAAACATCGATTAACAGCAAAAACCCGGCATGGAACGCACTCGCCATTTGTGTACAAGCTCGCTGATGAGGTAATTTACGATTTTACCGACAAATCTGAATACAAAAGTATAGAACAACAAAGAAAAAAACTTTTTTCTGACGAATCCATTATCACCGTTACGGATCTTGGGGCGGGTTCACATCTTAATAAAAACAGAACAAAGAAAGTAAATCAGATTGCTAAGAATGCATTGAAAAGCCCGCGTTTAGCAAAGCTGATTTATCGTTTAGCAAAGGATACCAATCCTAAAACCGCTATAGAATTAGGGACTTGTTTAGGAATTACCACTTCTTATTTAGCTAAGGCTTGCCCTGATGCTGAAATTATTACCATAGAAGGTTGTCCGGAAACCGCTGAAGTAGCCAGGCAAAACTTTAACGATCTGGAATTAGACAATATTGAACTTCATGTGGGTAATTTCGATGGTATTTTGCCAGATATTATTGCCAGGCTGCCCAGCCTTGACTTTGTTTATATTGATGGCAACCACAGAAAGGACGCTACGCTAAATTATTTTAAATGGTGCTTGCCAAAGGTTACTGAAGATTCTTTGTTAATTTTTGATGATATTTACTGGAGCGAAGGGATGAAAGAAGCCTGGGCAGAAATTAAGAATCATCCGGATGTTACCGTAACGGTAGATTTGTTCTGGATTGGTTTAGTTTATTTTAAAAAAGGCCGGGCGAAAGAACATTTCAAGTTAAAATTTAAACAGTGAAGATCGAACCAGAATTAAAAGGCATTCAAAAGTTATCGGCTTTATATATATTGTTGATTAGTCTTTTTGTAGGCGTGTTAAGCTATTTTGCATCGTTGCTTTTTCAAACGGAAACACTTACACACATCATGTTTGGCTGGGATATTTTCTGTCTCATGTTAATCAGCATGCATTGGTACATGTTCTTCAATACTTCTACTGCAGAAACCCGTTTGAAGGCAGTAAAGCAAGATGAGACCAGGGGGGAGATTTTTGCCATAGTTTTAGTTTCCACTTTTGCAGGCTTACTTGCGGTGGTTCTATTACTAATTAACCACGATGTAAAACCGCTTGATCTGGTGATCGCAATTTCAGGGATGTTTTTATCCTGGTTTCTTGTTCATACTACCTTTAGTATGCGTTACGCCCATCTTTTTTATGAGGATAGTAATCAACCATCAGCAGCTCATAAAGGATCCGGACTGGATTTTCCCGGCGACGATGCGCCAGATTTTATCGATTTTGCTTATTTTTCCTTTGTTCTTGGGATGACCTTTCAGGTTTCTGATGTAGAGATTTCTTCCCGTAAAATCAGACGACTTTCTTTACTCCATAGTTTAATTGCATTCGTTTTCAATACGGTGATTGTGGCGTTAACGATTAATGCATTGGCAGGATTGGGAAAGTAAATTAATTGATGTGTATATTCGAATGTTCATGGCGCACCGAAGAAGCAATCGCATGCTGTTGCACGAAGCATCTGCAAGCTATAAAACTTTGAGCGATCAATTATCGAATGACATCCCTTCCCAGGTTGCTGCAATTAAGTTTTATTTTGTCCTTGCAGGACGGGCTTATTTTCTTTTGGCACCAAAAGAAACAAAAGTGCCGGCTCGCAATTTTTCTATGGAAGTCAGTAGGTGGGCTGGGTCAGTGCCATCCCGAAAAATTGACCATGCCGGTCTAAGAGCAGAACGAAGAAACAGTGGTTTGGCTTTACTAGATGTTTATACCAATCGCTATCTACGCATTGCAATTTCCCTCCTTTGGAGGGGTGCCTAAAAGGCGGGCTGGTTGAGTCCGGCTTTACTAATTCCTTCCAAATTGTAACGTAACAATAATATTGGGTGTTTTTACACCATTTCCGTTGTTGCGAGGCACGAAGCAATCTTAAAATACGATGTTTTTACAGATATGATTATTCGCGCGTTACATGTTGGTTAATCCCCAGCTGTACGTTTAGTTACAGGTAACGTAGTTATGAAGTATAAATAGCCTAAAGGTGGACTTAATGTGGACTTGAAGTGCAGTAGAGATGAACTTAAGCAGATGCTGTTGCCAAAATAACCCGATTGTCTTATACTAATTGGTCACCAAGATCGGTCGAGCCTTTCATTATCCTAATATAAGTAATTATGATTACTTATATTAGGATTGTGTGATTTTTTATGGTAACGAGTGGTAAAAAATATATTGTGTGAAGAAAGGTTATTCCTATCAATTGTCAAAGAGCCGAGGAAAATGATCTGGATTTTGGGCATGTTTTTCTTTATATCATTGATGCCCGCTATTGCAATCAGTTTTAAGTCTGCTTTGACAATAAACTGCTTTTTCAGTAATATAACTTATTTTGCAGTTGTATAACTGCAAAATAAGTTATATGTTTGGGTATGGAAGAATTAACCAAAACAGAAGAACGCATTATGCAGGTTTTATGGCGACTGCAAAAGGCTTTTGTGAAAGATATTATTGATGAATTGGATGATGAGCCTAAACCTCCTTATAACACCATCTCTTCAATCGTAAGGCTTTTAGAAAAAAAGGGTTACATAAACTATAAGGCTTATGGCAAAACCTACGAGTATTTTCCTGCTATTACTAAAGATCAGTATACAAAAACCACCTTTTCAAAGTTATTTTCCGGATACTTCGATAATTCGCCAGCCAGCCTTTTATCATTTATGGTAAAGGAAGAAAAGTTAAGTGAGCAGGATATTGAAGAAATCCAAAAAATCATTGACCAAAATTCGAAACCATGATTTTAATCTATCTCCTAAAGGTTTCTGCATGTACGAACGAATTTGTAGTAAATCCAAGTCAACGTATCGCAGGACATGCAAATCAACTACAAACAGATCCTGCATATGTTAGCCAACTAGCTAATACTGTATCTTCTGTGATGTTAGGAGGTGCGGGCGGTACAATAAACTGGAATCCGAGTGGAGCAAATGTATGGGTACTTGGAGGCAGTCAAAATAATAATGCCGCATCTAATTTAGGACATGAATTATTTCATGGGAAAGATTCAAATAGTGGATTATTAGATGGGAGAACCAATCAAGGTTTAAAATACGATGAATGGTAAGCAACATTTAAAGAGAATCAATTAAGATCTCAAATGGGTTTACCAGTAAGAGAATATTATAAATCAACAAATGCTGATGGAGTTTTGAATTCATCAGGGCCACGAATGTTAAATGGTAATAATAAACCAATAAGACCAACTTGGGTTCCTAGTGGTTGGTAAATAAAAAGATATGAAAAGATATATTAAAACTTTATTATGCTGTTTGCTTTTTACTTCTTGTATGGCACAGAATTCTGTAAATAAATTCAATATATTATTGGAAAAAATATATGAGAATCAATTGGCATATTATAATAATAAGATAGCGGATCAAGATAATTATACTAGTATCATTAATTTCGCCAAACAGGAACGTAGTAATATTATTTTACGGTTAAAAGATGTAATTCAGTCTGATAGTTTTGTTCTTTTAGAGGGATTCAGTTCTGGTTGGGGAGATTTTACTGGTTTGATTTGGAATAGCAAAGTGGTATATTCATATAGGAGATCATCGACCGATAAAAGATTTAATATTGTTAAAGTCAAGATTAAGAATCAAAACCTAAAAAAAGTTACAGGTATAGATCCATATATTTTTGATAGAATAAAGCAGTGGGATGTCAACTATATTAATAGCTTAAAGAATAAAATAGGTGCTAAAGTATCTGATGGTTATAACTTCATGGCTACTAAGGTCACATATATTAGACTTGAAAGGGAACCTAAAATAGAAACCATTGGTTTTGAACAATTTATTAATGAGGAATAATAATAGTGTTATAGGATTAGAGGTGTGGTCATTACTATTATAGTGCGCCCATCTTGTAGTAACATTTCTCTACAACCTATTTATCACAATTCTAGGCTGGCGCACCCATTTAGCATTTGAGATCCAAAAACAACAAGAGTCTGTATCATAAATCATTTTGGTCTTGAGGTCGCAAAATAATATTTTATCGTGGCCACCATCTTAACAAAAAACGGCAATTTTCTATACAGAAAATTGCCGTTTTTTGTTGTATTTTATCATTATCAGAGACCTATCAAAATTAAATTCTGTTTGCGAATTGTGATTTTGAATTTTGATAAAGCCTCTTGTTGTTTCTGTAGGAGTCCAAGTTTGATTAGCCTTGCTTTAATGGCTCCATAAGTCCGGGAATGGATTCTGGCAAGTTCAGTAATCTTGGAGCCATTACCAAAGCGTTCTGCAAGCAATACATCTTCTTCTTCACTCCATGGCATTCCCTGTTTGCCTTTTTCAGCGATGGCTTCGAGTTCGTTAATGGCGAAGAAAAGCGCCCTGATGATTTAGGGCTGGTTGTACGGGCTATCAGCAGGGAATACCTCATCTGTTACGGGGTCGGTACCAGCGGCCAGAGCCTGGAGAATCTCCAGGTGCCTGTTGTTATCCTGCATAGGCTTTTTTGGCCTTAGTCCCTGATTAGTGCATCAATTACTAAGAATACCCGTTTTTTATCTTCTTCGGGCAGTTTTGATACTTCCTGTATTCTGTTAAGGGTGGAGCTGTCAAGTTCTATGTCTCTTTTGCCCATAAGATAATCGAGTGAAACTTCAAGTGCATCAGCCATTCGTATCACGACCTCGATAGAGGGCTTTACCTCATTCCTTTCGTAACGGCCAATGATGTCGACCGATGTTTCTACAATCTTGCCGAGTTCGGCTTTGGAAAGTTTCTCACGACCGGCGTTGAGTATGGACATACTGGCTTGCGTGATGATGTTCAGGCGACAGTGAATTCACTTTCTCCCTTTTGGGGCAGCTGGGATAACGGGGCCTCAAATCTTCATGGTATAATAATGCGCGCGCGCCAAGCTATCTTCCAAACCTTTACTTATAGCTATGATAAGCTGAACCGATTGATCCAATCTGCTGCTGCAAACAATCTTCGAAAGTATTAGTTACGATGTGATTGGTAACATAAGCAGCCTGAACAGGGATGGTTTGGAACAAACAATTACACCAGTTATACCAGCAACCGATTAAATGCCATCAGCGGTTTTACCAATAGTAATTATGTTTGTGATGCGAATGGCAATCTGATAAGTGATAGCCAGATAAACATTAATTTAAGCTATAATTACCTTAACTGCCGAAAACATCAGCGGTAGCCAGAACATTGTCTATACTTACGATGCCACTGACAACAAACTGGCAAAGAATAGCAATGGAAGCATTCGTAACTATGTTGATGGTATTGAATACAACGGCGCTGTGATTGATATTATCCATACCGAGGAAGGTATCGCACAAAATAATGGTGGCACTTATACCTACCATTACAATCTTTCAGATCATCTTGGAAATGTGCGTTATACTTATGATATTACAGTAGTGCTGTGCGGAGGCTACAGCAGGATGGTTATTATGCTTTTGGGCTTAGAAAAGCAACTACTTGAGGTACGAACAAATACTTGTACAATGGAAAGGAGTTGCAGGAGGAATTAGGACAGTATGATTACGGGGCAAGGTTCTATGATCTGGTTATTGGGCGTTTCAACACGATAGACAGGTTTGCAGAGAAATATGATAATTTAACACCGTATCAATATGCTGGAAATAATCCAGTTCTTAATATTGACGTTAATGGGGATAGTATAAAAGTAAATACAAGTGTTTCAGTTAATTTATCTTCTATAGGTTTGGGTAATTTGAATATTGCTACTTCGGTATATTTTCAGGGAGGTTCTGCTTATTATCAAAATGGTACCGCATATAATGGTAATGATGATTTTGTATTTCAGGTTGGAGGCGCTTTAAGTGAACTTAGTAATGGTAGTACTGGTAAAGATTTAGTTAATACTTTAGAGGGTTCAAGTAATACCGCTACTATTGTTAAGAGAAATGATAATAGTTCGGGAGAAAATTATATCCTTTGGAATCCAACTTCAACAAGAAGTGCCCCTCAAGAGGGGTCGTCTACTTCAAGACCAGCATTTATCGGTTTGGGACATGAAATGGCTCATGTAAAGGATGTCTGGAAAGGTACAGTAGATAGAGCGAAATGGTATGATACAACTGATGGAAATGGAAATATTGGCAAACCCGTAACAAATTCTGAAAAGTATGCTACGCATATAGAAAATAAACTTAGAGCAGAACATAATTTGCCTCTTAGAACTCATTACTCGCCTGATGGCAATGGTGGTGCATATGAGCAGTCACGACTTATTCGTTCTTATAGGAGACAGGGAACTTTTAGTCGTTTTTATTTTCAAGCTAATCCACTCACAATAATAAGCTCATTTAGATACAGATGAAAAAGATAACTTTATTAGGACTTCTTGCATTACCAGCATTAATTGGATGTTCTCAACAAATTAATTTCATAACTCTTTCAAAAGTAATTTATAAAAATGCCATACATAGCGGAGAAAAATCATTTAAAATAGCTGAGTATAAGCAGAATGGAAGAAGTGAAGTATACAGAAGAAACAAGCAATCTTTTCTTCATGGAATTTTGGATACAATATTTATAGTTGAAAGATATAATGCTGAAACTGCTAGCATATCAGGAACAATATTTAGCAATAAGGGTAAAGTAAACTATTCATATGATAAAAAGGATCTTGCTTTACTAAAAGAACCTGTGTTCACGCGGTATCAATTAAATCTTTTAGCTAAATGGGATACTGTTGCAATTAGAGAGGAAGAAAAAAAAAATGAAATCGTCTTTGGGGGGAATATTATTAGTGCAAATAGATGCGTAATTCAGAATGGGAGATGGGTAATTAAAGAAATTTATTTTAAGGATTTTTTCAATTTGAAGAGAGATCAATGATTGTACATATATTGCGCAAGGTTTATAACTTCCTAAGATGGCACACATCTCTTGCGCTGAAGATCTGAGAATTGCAGCAAAGCCCAGCAAAAATGCTAAGTTTTGCTGGGCTTTGGCCAGATTATTTGGTTAGCCTAACTTTAATTGTTATATCTGTCTGGGAGTGTCGTTTGGCAAACAATGTGTCGATGCCTCAATAAAATGCTAATTGAGTTATGATTTTCATATTTTGTTGGTGAACATACTTTGAGCATTAGGGTTCACCATGCCAATGGCGCAACCACCACCATTGCTAATCGCTATAAGTACGACCATGTAGTGCGCCCAATTGCTACCCTTCAAAAAATCAATGCACAGGCAGAGGTAACGATATCCTGCTAGGTTTACAAAGAATTGAGGGAGTTGAAAGAAAAGAAAATGCATAACGATTTGCAAAGTACCAGCCTGGCTTACAATGAACGCGGCTGGATGACAGGAAGCAGCAGCAATGAGTTCAGTATCGAACTGAAATATAATGATAGTACTGCCCCGCAGTATAACGGTAATATTGCGAACCAGGTCTATACCAATGAAACAAGCAATACTTTCACTTATAGTTATGATAAACTGAACCGCCTGATCCAGTCTGCATCTGCAAACAACCTTGGCGAAATTAGGAGGAAATACACAATTATACTGGGCCGTATTTGATAATGAATTGATTGATGTTGGTAAAAATGGGATCAGAGATGTAAGGGGATATGAAACAGGTAAATTATTTGCAACCTCTGCTGAAGATACTGCAAGTTTGGAAAACTAAATTATAGTTTTGATAAAAAGCCATTCACGATAATTCAAACTCCGATACCAAATAAACTTATCCCACAATTATATCAAGGAGAAATGGATTTAATGAAAGCTGTTGACGTTCCAAAAAATTTATTTAATAATTTACCAAAGCCAAATTTGTTTAATTCTTCCCCAATCCCAAAACATCCTTGGTTAAAATAAATTAAAATGGAATTATTTAAAATAAAAGCTGAGATTACTATAAAATTTGGAGTAAGGACCTGGCCAGTTAAAAATGGATATAGGCCAGGCTTTGTTTTTACAGATAAAGGGCAGACCTCCGGGTCAATTCGACTATTAAAAAATATCCCGCTATTTCCAGGAGAAACTGGTTTAGTTGAAATAAGTTTTGTTTCTGATTCGATTTTAGGATATCTAGACCAAGGAACAAAATTTAAATTTTATGAAGGGCCTGAAGAAATAGGTTTTGGCGAAGTAATACAGGTTTTGGGATGGGTCTAAATAGTTTCTAAATTCCAGTGCCTCCTTGCTGTTCCATTGTATGCTTAATGGGTTCTTTCAGTGTGAGTTTAAGAATGGCGCCTCATAGCCCCTAGTTGTAGCCTTTCGATACTGATAACTGGGTAATTCTAAGTTAAGGCCTCGAACTGGCCAAGTTGTGCCAATGTGCTCAAATTGCCAAATAATATTTAAAAAATAAGTTTTATATACCATTATGTTAACAAGTGTTGAACAAGAAACGTTAGATATTGATTGGTTCTTTACAGATGATGAACATGTTGGTTTTGTTGCTTCTGGTGGAGGAAGATTACCAAAATCAGTTGTTGAAAATTGGGAAGGAATTCAAATTGTAATAAAATTTTTAAGAGAGCTGCCAACTGTTTCTGAATTTCTAATAAACCCAAACATAAATCAAATAGTTGAAGGCAAGGTTGATGATTGGTATTTATCAGACTTTATTAATTTTAGTAAAAAGGGTATTTATGCATTCGATAAAACTAAACTGAATGATTTTTCTGATCTCTCCTATCATTTGGTTGCAAGTCCAATTTATCCTTTGAAGGTCAAGTCTTTACCTAAAAACATTCAGAATATACTTTTAAATATTAAACTTAATAGTAAAATATACGATTCTTTAATGGTTAATGATATCTTATAATAATGTATTTTGTTTAGTATCTCTACAGCAGAATTCCTATTGTAGTTTCTAGTTGATGTTTTAAGGTTCAGCTATATGTTAAAAAAACTGGGTGGCCTAGAATTTTGACGGGCGAGAATGTGGAGTGATGTAATTTTGGTGAGAGTAAAAATGTATTTAAGATTGTTGTTGAAGGTGCTAAAAAAACCAGAGGAGCAAATCCAGGAAGATTACCTGCTAAATTGACGTTTAACATAAAATAAGTAATGCGAAAAATAAGATTTACAGGCTGGAATAAGAAGATGAATAAAATTAAATTCATTCATCTTCTTAATGAACAAGCGAAGCTCTCTCTTAAGGAGTCAAAAGATATAAAAGATAGGATTGTTAATGGTGAAGAGATTGATATTCTAGTTAGTGATGATAAAATAGATATATTAATATCTGAGTCTATAAAATTCGGTGTATCTGTGAAAGAAATATCTAAGTAGTATTACTGTTTTGATATTCAAAATTTGTGAAATTATATCAGAATAATAACTCATCTGGTCGTAGCGTCTCGCTGCGGCCTATTTATTTTAAATTCTAGCTTGCTGACTTTCTTTTGCGTTTGAGATCTGAGAATTGTTGTAAAGTTTAACTGAGCTGCCTGGCTTTAATATTGATGTAGCAATTATTTTAAGTAGTTTTGCTACAATCGCCTAATGAGTGATGATAGTTAAGTCCTTCAAACTTGTTTTAATTTATAAAGTAGCGGCCATGGCTTACGGTTGCTGAAATAAGAGTTTCCTTTCTTGAAAGTATTTCGCACATTAATTCTGCACGATTCTGACCATAGACAAGCTTTTTCAATACGACTACTAAGGTCTTTTGAGCTTTATCTCAAATTTTCCCTTCCCTAAAAAGCTTCCGCTATACTGATATAAAATCCGCTTTGTCTTTTCTCATTCAATCTTTTTTCTCCAACACCATAATCTAAACGAATGCTGATGCCTTTTTCAGGATCAAAGAAATACCTGAAGCCTGCACCGTAGTTGGGTTTAAATGATTTAGCCGAGAAGTTATCTATTCCCCAAACTGTTCCTGTACCACCAAAAAGTGTTGCACCAAAACGGCTGCTGTAACGATAACGCAGTTCTGCCTGAAAGGCTAATAAATTTTCGTCACGATAACGGCCACCATAATAACCGCGCATCATTTCATCATTGCCCATCTGCGGCAGCAAATAAATTGGTGTGTTTTTACCAATAACCGTATTGTATAATCCCTGTACACCAATTGCGAAGTTTTTATTTAAGGTCCAGAAATTTCTGGCGTCGATTTTAATCTGGCTGCCGGTAAAATTTCCATCCGAAAATACATCAGGCGCATATTGGTAGGTTCCCCTTACAAAAAGCCCTCTAGTAGTATAGTTATTGTTGTTTCTGGAATCATAACTTTGTGATACCCCTAAATAAAAAACACTTCCTCGTCTGTTATTGTAGTAAGGATCCCGACTAAAAATGCCGTCTGCAACTAAATCCCGGTATTTATAATTCTCAAAACCAATGGAAGCGCCTGTATAAGCCTTTGGTAATAATTGTTTTTCGGCCTGAAAGAGAACTTTAATCTGTTGCTGAATTAACTTGTCTTCATTTGCTTCCTCGGTACTGTTACCAATGCCATAGAAATCAAAAGGCATTCTTTTAAAACGCAACTCACCTATATAATGGAATTTGTTTCCTTTTCCCCAGATGTCAATCATCGAACTCATGTTATAAGCTTTCAATGTCGAATAGTTTAAATTCAGGGTTACCGAAGATGGACGATTTGTAGTATCTATCCGATCGGTATAAAAACCCAATATCGCACCAACGCCAAACTGAAAGCCTGTTTCCTGTGCATAGCCGAAAGAGGGGAGGGGTAAAAAGCTGGCTTTACGCAAGGTGTCTTTCTCATTGGAAAGCAGCTTTTTAATTAATTTCATTTGTGAAAATGAGCTTCCGGAAATTAAGGCAAAAACAATGATCAGGTAATATTTTTTCATCGCCGCAAATTAACTGAAATTTTATGGAAGATTTATCGGTTCATTGGTCATAAGTTCACCGGTTCGATGGTGATTTGTTCGCTGGTTATTAATGATCGGCTTAGCCATTTATGAGGATAAGAAAATTTTACTTTGCCCGCTTTTTGAAAAACTTTGCAGTCTTTGCGGTTAAGTTTCCAGCTAAATACCTATTTTTGCCGCAAATAGACAAAACAAGATGAGCAATACAAGAGGACCGATATCTCAGTTTATGGAGCGTAATTACCTCCATTTTAATGCTGCAGCAATGATGGATGCGGCTAAAGGGTACGAAACGCATTTGGATGAAGGTGGTAAAATGATGATCACACTTGCTGGCGCGATGAGTACTGCAGAATTGGGAATTTCACTTGCAGAAATGATTCGCCAGGATAAAGTGGCCATTATTTCTTGTACTGGTGCCAACCTGGAGGAAGATATTATGAACCTGGTTGCACATTCTCATTATAAACGTGTACCTAATTACCGCGATTTAAGTCCGCAGGATGAATGGGATCTTTTAGAAAACCATTACAACCGCGTTACGGATACCTGTATCCCGGAAGAAGAGGCCTTCCGCCGCTTGCAAAAACACATTCAAAAAATCTGGATGGATGCTGAGGCGGCCGGCGAGCGTTATTTTCCACATGAATTTATGTATAAAATGCTGTTAAGCGGCGATTTGGAGCAGTACTATGAAATTGATCCGAAAAATTCATGGATGCTGGCAGCGGCAGAAAAGAATTTGCCAATCGTTGTACCGGGATGGGAAGATTCAACAATGGGTAACATCTTCGCATCTTATGTGATGAAAAAAGAACTGACCGCAACCACTGTGAAAGGTGGAATCGAATATATGGGTTGGTTAGCCGATTGGTATATTGCAAATAGCGGTGGCAAAGGAATTGGTTTCTTCCAGATTGGTGGTGGTATCGCCGGCGATTTCCCTATTTGTGTGGTTCCGATGCTTTATCAGGATATGGAAATGGAAAATATTCCTTTTTGGAGCTACTTCTGCCAGATCTCTGATTCTACCACTTCTTATGGTTCTTATTCTGGAGCAGTTCCGAATGAAAAGATTACCTGGGGAAAATTAGATATCAATACACCGAAATTTATCGTTGAAAGCGATGCGACAATCGTTGCTCCGCTAATGTTCGCCTGGATATTGAAACAATAAAAAGGAAAATCGAATAAAGCAAATAGATTTGATAATGCCCATTTGAGATAAAGGTCAAAAATGGGCATTTTTCTTGCCTGAAAGGCCAGAATCGACATTTGTTTAGAATGATTATAAATTGTATTTCCGGTCACTATTATGTCATGGGATTTATTAATAAGTTATACTTTTGTTCAAGTTTTGATGGGGCTACCATAGCTCAGGCATCAAGTTCACAACAAAAAGTAAATTAAATAAGTATAAAGTGTTCATTATGAGAGATATCTCGATGATTTTAAAAAGTGTTTGGAAGTCGTTATTCCTATTTTCAGCAATTTCTGTAATAGCAGTTTCGACTGTTAACGCGCAGGATGCTAAAGAGGGGAGAACGCTTTTCAAAGCTAAATGTTCGTCATGCCACGCCTTAGATGCGAAATTAGTCGGTCCAGCCTTAACCGGAGTTACCGATCGCCATTCAGAAGAATTCCTTTTAAAGTGGATTCCTAATTCTCAGGCGATGATCGCATCTGGAAATCCAGAGGCGGTTAAATTATTCAATGACAATGGAAAAGTTGCCATGACTTCTTTCCCTGAATTGGATGAAGCTAAAGTAAAAGACATCTTAGCCTACATTCAGGAAGGTGAGCCGAAACCAGCTGCTGGTACTGAAGGTGCTGCTGGTACATCAGCAAAAGATGAAGGTACTTCGGGTTTATCGCTTGCAGGGATCATTGCCATTGTAATTGTTGCTATTGTTATTTTAGTAATCTTAGGTCGTGCCAGTAAGTTATTGGAGCGCTTAATTCTACAAAAACAAGGCATTGAGATGGAAGAGGATGTGCCTTTAAAAGTAGGAATCCGCAAGATGTTTAAAAACAAGAAGTTCGTAATGTTCTTCATCTTGTGTTTGATTATTGCTTTAGGTTCATTTGGTTGGATGGGTATGTGGAATACAGGTGTTCACACCGGTTACCAGCCAGTACAGCCGATTAAATTCTCCCATGAGTTGCATGCCGGGATCAATCAGATTGATTGTCAGTATTGCCACAATGGAGCGTTTAAATCTAAAAATGCTACGATTCCATCTTTAAATGTTTGTATGAACTGCCACAAAGCAGTACAGGCAAGAGATAAGTATGATGGTGAAATTTCTCCGGAAATCAAAAAAATCTACAATGCATTGGGTTATGATCCTGAAACGCAGAAATATGATGAGAGTAAATCGAAACCAATGGAGTGGGTACGTGTGCACAACCTGCCGGATTTTGCTTACTTCAATCACTCACAACACGTAGTGGTTGCAGAAGATGCAATTCGTAAGGCAAAAGGTTTACAACCAACAGAGCCTGTGTGTTTTGCCTGTCACGGTCCGGTGAATACTATGGAAGAAATTTATCAATATTCTCCATTAACCATGAAATGGTGTATTAACTGCCACAAAGAAACTGATATTTCTGGTCAGAAAAATAATGCTTTCTACGCTAAAGTAATCGAAGCGCATGAAAAAATTAAAAAAGGCGAGAAAGTTACACCAGCGTTATTGGGTGGATTAGAGTGTGGTAAATGCCACTATTAATAAATAGAGTTTAGTAAGAACGTTCGAATAAACAGTAATATAGCTTAAATGGAAAGCAACAAAAAATACTGGAAAGGCTTAGAGGAGTATAACAATACACCCGATTTTGTTAAGAATAACAAAAACGAAT
>Ga0308159_1001951_pt1 | contig 25897 bp, 27 predicted proteins | sample PhyCR1_FD_201040 | JGI IMG/M metagenome (GOLD analysis project Ga0308159, IMG submission 201040) | Phyllosphere microbial communities from UC Gill Tract Community Farm, Albany, California, United States - DLSLC.R1 | ecosystem: Host-associated > Plants > Phyllosphere > Unclassified | place: USA...
CGTCCACGTCGGAGGGGTTGTACTTCCAGTGCTTGTCGGGTCGTTCGAGCCGCTCGCCGAGGCGCTCCCGCTGCTCGTCCTTCGAGATGTGCAGCATGACCTTCACCACGCGGATGCCCATCTCGGCCGCCTGCGCCTCGAACGAGACGATCGCGCCGTAGCGGCGCTCGATCTCATCGTGCGGCGCGAGCTCGCGCACCCGACCGATGAGAACGTCCTCGTAGTGCGAGCGATCGAAGACGCCGAGGCGCCCCGCGTCGGGTAGACGCTTCTCGATGCGCCAGAGGAAGTCGTGCTCGAGCTCCTCGGCGGTGGGCTTCTTGAACGAGGCGAGTTCGACACCCTGGGGGTCGACGGCACCCACGACGTGCCGGACGATCCCGCCCTTGCCCGCGGTGTCCATCGCCTGCAGCACGAGCAGCACCGAGCCCGTGGCCGTGCCCGCGACGCTCTGCGCGAAGAGGCGTTCCTGCAGCCCCTCCAGCGGCGCACGCCCCGCCTCGAGGTCGACGCGCCCGTCGGCCTTGTCGCCGTCGTAGCCGGGCGTGGATCGCGGATCGATGTCGGCGAGGCGGAATCCGGGCTTCACGCGCAGGGCGTCGGCGGCGGGCGTGGACCATCTGCTGCTGGTGCTCATCCCGACATCGTGGCGTGGCATCCGGGATCTGCGCCACCCGTTGACGACGATGCCGAGCTTTCGGAAGCGGATGCCGCTCGGTCAGCGCGGAAGCGGCACTTCGATCAGCTGCCGGCCGCCGGTGGGAGCGGTGAGCACCTGGTCGAGGGCGACGCGCGTGGTGCACCGGTGGTATTCCCACCCGAACGCGAGAGCGAGATGCTCGAGCCGGGCCGTCTGCGGCGTGTACTGCACGCGCGACATCGCGTCGTCGCCGGCGACCGTGGAGACCTCGAGACCGTCGAAGATCGTCCCCCCGCCGTCGTTTCCGACGACGACCTGCAGGCGGGGCTCGATCTCGCCGGGGGGAAGGAGCAACGCGCCCATGTCGTGCAAAAACGCCAGATCGCCGAGCAGCAGGCGCGTCACGCCGGGACGTTCGTCGACCTGGCTCGCGAGTGCGACGCCCGTGGCCGTGGCGATCGTGCCGTCGATGCCCGCGAGGCCGCGGTTCGAGTGCACGGCGACCTTCTTGCCGCCCAGCAGCTCGTCGGCCACGCGCACGATGCGCGAGGACCCGAAGACGAGGCGGTCGTGGGGCCAGCTCGCTCGCCACAGCGCATCGACCAGGGCGGCGCGATCCAGGGGTGCGCGCATGACCTCGACCTCCGCGTTGATCGCCCCGAGTCGCTCGTGCGGCACGGCGGAGGCGAGCCCGTCCGCGTCGGGGGCCGGGGGCGAGAGGTCGACGGCGGCGGCGCGCGAGGCGCGCATCCAGTCTCCGAGCCACGCGCGATCGTTCTCTCCCGGGCCCACTCGCACCGCGTCGACCGCCAGCGTCGAGCCGTTCAGGTTCACGGGCTCGCCCGGCCCGCGCACGGCGAGGACCTCGACGTCGTCGCGCGTGAGCAAACGCGTGACCTCGCGGCTGAGCGTCGGGCGGCCGAACACGACGACGCGCTCGATGCGGCCGCCGAGCTCGGGGGCGCTCAGCAGGGCGCGGTAGCCGTGCACGATCTGACGGCCGAAGCGCGCCCCGCTGACGATCTCGGCCACCAGCGGGAAGCCGCCGTCGTGGGCGAACTGCTCCGGCGCGTCCCCGGCGTCCGCACCCGCGACCACCACCGTCCGCGGACCGAGGTCGACCACGTGCGCCGCCTCGGCAACAGGTGCCACGTCGGCCTCGCCGATGCCCCCGCCGCCCTGGTAGAGCGCCCCGGAGCCATCGCTGTTGTCGTCGGCGGGAACGGCACCGGATGCCGCCCGCTCCGCGAGCCACACCGGCGCGGCGCCGGCGAGCGGCTCTCGGAACGGCACGTTCAGGTGCACCGGCCCTGCCGCGCGGGCACCCTCGCCGAGGGCGGCCGCGAGCGCTGCGGCTGCCACCGCGTCGAGCTCAGCGGTCTGCTCGCCGGTGGCGTCGTCGTCGGTCGCCTCGGGCACCGCGAGGTCGGCTTCGAGCCGGACAGCGGAACGGAACAGCCCCGGCTGCCGCGTGGTCTGGTTGGCGCCCACCCCGCGCAGCTCTGGAGGGCGATCGGCGGTGAGCAGCAGAAGGGGAACGCCCGCGTGATGCGCCTCGAGCGCGGCCGGCACCAGGTTCGCGACGGCGGTGCCCGACGTGCAGACGACGGCCGCCGGCATTCCGGTCTCGCGTCCGATGCCGAGGGCGGTGAAGCCCGCGACGCGCTCGTCGATACGCACGTGCAGATGGATGAGCCCCGCCCGTTCGAGCTCGGCGGCGACGAGGGCCAGCGCCTGGGAGCGTGATCCCGGGCTCACGACGATGTGCCGCACGCCGCGAGAAACGAGCCCGGCCAGCAGGGCCGCGGCCGCGTCGGTGGCGGGCGCGGCGATACGCGCGATGTCGACCACGGATCAGCCGACGGCGCCGCGCTGGTCGCGAGTGTCGTCGTCGCCCTTGCCTGGGGTGTCGCCCGGATCGGTCGTCTCCTGAGGAGGCTGAGGATCTTCGGCCTCGGAGTCGAGCTGCGCCAACTCTTCTTCGAGACGACGGATCCGCTCGTCCTGGTCGGCGCGCGCCGAGGCGGTCATACGGCCGAGGAACTCGGGGTCGTCGTCGGGAGCGCGTCGAACGACCGTCTGCGTGGCGCGTCCCCGGCCGATGGCGAACCACAGGATGCCGCCGAGCACGGGCAAGAGGATCACGATCGCCATCCACGCGGGCTTGGTGACGCCGCGGTGACGAGAGGGGCTCTGCACGGCGCAGTCCACGATCGTGTAGACCCAAAAGACGGTCGCCACGAGCGCCAGGATGAGAAGCAACCGTGCCATGACCTGATTCTACGTGCGTCGGCTGGACAGCGGCCCGGAGTGCGCGCACGGTCTTCTGCCGTCGAACGACCCGGATCGGGGCCGCGGACGCCCGCCGTAGACTGGGGGCATGCGTGCACGTTCGGCCCTCGTCTACACGGTGCTGCGTCTGCTCGCCTTCCTCGTGCCCCTCGGCATCCTGCTGCTGTTCCCGGTTTTCCAGGAGCTGCCGTGGCTCGCAGCGATCTTCGCCGCTCTCATCGGGCTGAGCCTGTCGACGCTGTTCCTGCGCCGCCCGCTCGACAAGGTCACCGGCGGCCTCGCCGAGCGTCGCGCGCAGCGCGCGACGACCGGTCGCCGAACGGGCGCCGAGACCGACGCCGACGCCGAGGATGCGGTGGTGGATGCCACGCGCACCGACGGACCGGACGCGGCGCCCGAGGCTCCCCGCGCCTGAGCCCGTGCGCGGGTCAGACCGCAAACGCCCCGAAGAGGACCGCGCCGTACGCCACCGAGGTGAAGCTCGTCACCTGTAGTGCGGTGATCAGTTCGCGCGGGGCGCGGTACGTCCACACGATGAGGATCGCGGCGAGCCCGCCGAGCAGCGGGATCCCCTCGAGCCAGGCCACCGGGTAGACCAGGGCGAGGAACGCGGCGATGCCGAAGGGTGCGAGCACGAAGACCGTGAACAGCACCTGGGTCGCGCGACGGCCGAGGAGAACCGAGAGGGTGCGCTTCCCGGCGAGACGGTCCTGCTCGATGTCGCGCAGGTTATTGGCCAGCAGCACCGCGCACGCGAGGAGCCCCGCGGCGACCGCCCCGAACCACGCCTCCTGCGGGAGGGACAGCACCTGCAGCCAGGTCGTGCCGAGGGTGGCGACCAGACCGAAGAAGACGAAGACGAAGATCTCGCCCATCGCGTTGTAGCCGTAGGGACGCTTGCCGCCGGTGTAGAACCAGGCCGCGACGATGCACACGGCGCCCACGAGGAGAAGCCACCACTGCCCCGTCCGGATCACGAGGGCGAGTCCGATCACCGCGGCGAGCGCGAAGAACGACAGCGCGACGATCAGCACGGTCCGCGGCTTCGCCTTCTTGCCCCCGGTCAGGCGTCCCGGACCCACACGCACGTCATCGGTGCCGCGGATGCCGTCGGAGTAGTCGTTGGCGTAGTTGACGCCGATCTGCAGCGCGAAGGCGACGGCGAGGCACGCGAGGGCTATCACCCCGTGAAACTGGTCGTCCACCAGGGTCGCGGCTCCCGTGCCGATGAGCACGGGGGTGATGGCGAGCGGCAACGTGCGCAGGCGCGCGGCGGCGATCCAGTCCCGCGCGGTGGCGGGCGTGACCGCCTGCGGGGCACCGCTCTTCGCCTTCTGCGGGTTGCCGCCCGGATGACGCTTCTTGGCGGTGTTCGGACGCTTGCGAGAGTGTGCTGCCACGAGGGCTCAGTCTAATCCCGCAGGTCCGGCGAGCCTTCGCCGACGAGTCGACGCAGCGTCGCCCGATCGGGTTTGCCCGAGCGCAGGGTGGGCACCTCGGCGATCGCGATCACGCGGGCCGGTCGTGCCGGGGCCCCGACGGACGCACCGACGACCTCGCGCACCGCGGCGAGCAGCCCGTGCTCTCGGGACGGCTCGATTCCGGGCACCACCACGGCGGACCCTTGACCCCAGTCCGCATCCGGGATCGGCACGACGACGGCGGATTCCAAGCCCGGGATGCCGCGCACGGCCGCTTCGACCCGGTCGAGCGAGACGTTCACCCCTCCAGACACGATGACGTTGTCGAGTCGACCGGTGACGTTCAGCACCCCGCCGACGATCTCTCCCCCGTCGCCCGTGCGGTACCACCGAGTGCCGGCCGCGTCGAAGGGGAAGACGGATGCCGTGCGCTCGGGCTCGCCGAGGTAGCCCTCGGCGAGCGTCGGTCCCGACAGGCGCACCTCGCCGTCGACGATCGCGACGCCCACGCCGTCGAGCGGCACGCCGTCGTAGACGCACCCGCCGCTGGTCTCGCTCGAGCCGTAGGTGCGCACGATCCGTGCTCCCGCCGCCTCCGCTCGCTCTCGCACCGACGGCGCCAGAGCCTGACCCCCGATCAGGATGGCCTCGAACGAACGCAGGGCCTGCGCCACGGTGGCGTCGTGCTCGGCGGCATCCAGAAGTCTCTGCAGCTGCGCGGGGACGAGCGAGGTGTAGCTCGGGACGCGGGCACCGTCGACGTGCGACGCCATACCGAGGGCCGCCGCGGCGAACGGCTCGGCACGGAACGGCCCCGCGACGACGGCGGGTTCTCGATCGGCCAGGAGTGCCCGCACGATCACCTGTACCCCGGCGACGTAGGTGGCGGGGACCGCGAGCAGCCAGGTGCCCTCGCCGATGCGCGCCGCCGTGGCGTACGCACTCGAGATGAGCGCGTTGCGGCTGATCACGACCGACTTGGGCACACCCGTCGATCCCGAGGTCGTCACGACCGCCGCCGTCCCCGGGGGGACCTCACCGGCACGGTTCGAGCCGCCGAGAGCCACGGCGGGACCGGCGCCGAGGACGGCCGCCCGCAGCGCGCGCAGCACGTCACGCGGATCGTCGGATGCCGCCGGCTCGAGTCTCACGAGGAGATTCCGGCGGTCAGTAGTGCCACGGGACGTCGGACCAGTCGGGGTCGCGCTTCTCGAGGAACGAGTCGCGTCCCTCGGCCGCTTCGTCGGTTCCGTAAGCGAGGCGCGTCGCCTCGCCTGCGAACAGCTGCTGACCGACGAGACCGTCGTCGACGGCGTTGAAGGCGTACTTGAGCATGCGAATCGCAGTGGGCGACTTCGTCAGGATCGTGCGCGCCATCGCGAGCGCCTCGCGTTCGAGCTCGGCGTGCGGCACGACGCGGTTGACCGCGCCCATCTCGTACGCGCGATCAGCGGAGTACTCCTCGGCGAGGAAGAAGATCTCGCGCGCGAACTTCTGGCCGATCTGACGCGCGAAGTACGCGGAACCGTACCCGGCGTCGAACGAGCCCACATCGGCATCCGTCTGCTTGAAACGACCGTGCTCGGCGCTCGCGATCGACAGGTCGCACACGACGTTGAGCGAGTGCCCGCCGCCCGCCGCCCAGCCCGGGACGACCGCGATGACGACCTTCGGCATGAAGCGGATGAGCCGCTGCACCTCGAGGATGTGCAGGCGGCCCGCGCGACCTGGATCGTGCACCGTGGTCTCGTCGGTGGAGTACTTGTAGCCGTCGCGCCCGCGGATGCGCTGGTCGCCACCGGAGCAGAACGCCCAGCCACCGTCTTTGGGGCTCGGACCGTTGCCGGTGAGCAGGACGACGCCGATGCGGTGATCCTGCCGCGCGATGTCGAGGGCGCGGTACAGCTCGTCGACCGTGTGCGGGCGGAACGCGTTCCGCACCTCGGGACGATCGAAGGCGATACGCGCGACCCGGCCGTCGTGCGTGACGTGGGCGGTGATGTCGGTGTAGTCCTCGGCGCCGGGCGCCAGGGTCCATTCCGCAGGGTCGAAGAGCTCGGAGACGGTCACCCGTTCAGCCTACGCGCGGGGGTCGGGGCCGAGACTTCAAGCTCGTAAGTCGGCAGAACGCAAGTTCTCTTGACCGGATCAAGCAAATAGTCTGTCGTCCAGCTCGCCGATTTCCCCTTACGGATATAGGTTCGTCACGATCTATCACGCAAGTAATCGCGCTTACTACTGCAAGAAGGGATGACGGTGGTGGACAAGTACACGATGCCGAAACTCGACTTCGAGTCCCCTCTCGTGGCCACTCTGTTCGAGATCGAACGTCTGCGAGCGGACATCGGCACGGGCGACACCCCGAGAGACACCTTTCTCGAGCTTCACCAGTTGTTCGACCTCGTCATGAGCGTGGTCTCCGCTCGGATCGAGGGGAACCACACCACCGTGTACGACGCGCTCGACCAGATCGATGCCTCCGTCGGATCGAGCGCAGATCAACTCCGCGAGATTACGAACATCGCCGCCACCGCTCGCTTCATTGACAGCCTCTCGCCGGAGACCCCTCTCACGCATAATCTGATCCGCGAGATCCACCGTCGCGTTGTTGACGGCCTGAGCAGGGAGGGCGACCCCACCCCTGGCGCATACCGAGAACACGAAGTTGCGATCACCAACTCAGCCCACGTGCCGCCGAGCTGGGTCACCGTGCACCCGGAGATGACCTCCCTCCTGGACTTCGCCAACGAGTCGAAACCTCTCCACGAACAGATGCTGCAAATCGCTGTCGCACATCATCGCTTCGTGTGGATCCACCCATTCCGCAACGGGAACGGACGAGTTTCGCGTCTGTTCACCTACGCCATGCTGCGCAAGACCATCTTCGCAACTCGAGGATTCAGCGCTCTGAACCCCACCGCCGTCTTCGGCAATGACCGGGATGCGTACATTTCCGCCCTCGAGATCGCTGATGACCTCACCGACTCCGGCACCGTCGCGTGGGCCGAGTTTTTCGTGCGAGGCATCCGTGACGATATCGCTCGCCTGATCGAGCTGCAGCGCCACGACTTCGTCATCGACGAGCTGGTGGGCCCGGCCCTCGAGTCATTGCGGCGAGACGGACTCATCTCCCGCGGAGAGCATGCAGCTTTGAGCGCGGTCCTTGGGAGCGGAGTGATCAAGGCGGGCGATCTCGAGGAGATCGTTCCGGGTACGGCGTCCCATCGCTCTCGCTTCATCCGCAATCTGCGCGATCGATCTCTGCTCCAACAGGCGGAAGAAGGCCCACGGTTCTACCGAATCTCGTTGGCGAGGGGCCCGCTCGCGCCGCGCCTCGTCCGTCGACTCGACGCTCTCGGATACTTGCCGCGCATGCTCTCGGCTGACTAACGCCTCGCGTACCGGTGGACGACCGCCGCCATGCCCCGTAGCCTGGACGACCCCGACGATCGGAGTCAGCATGACGAAGAAGGTGTCGATCCTGGGCCGCATCCGCGAGTACTTCCTCGGGGCGCCCGCACACGACCAGTCCGAGGACGCGCGGCGGTCGATGAACCACCAGAGTGAGACCGCGTTCTACAACGGCGAGGCCGCGAAGACCTGGACGGGCACGTCCGGCGGCGCGCAGTTCAAGCCGTGACAGCGGGCGGCGCCCCGAGACTCTCGGGGCGCCGCACCGTTCACGCGTTCTTGCTGTCGCGCCACCGCAGCCAGCGCTCGACGAGCGAGTAATCCCACTCGGGACCCGAGAAGCCGAGCGTGAAGAGGCGCGTGCCGGCGTCGTAGAGGGCGTCGGCGACGTCTTCGTCGCGGTCCTTCAGCTCGTTCGAGACGACGAGGCCCGAAAGGTCGCGCTGCTCGGCCTCGGCCCAGGTCGAGATCACCTCGAACTTGTGCGGCAGTTCGTCGGGGGTGATGAAGCTGTGCCAGATGTCGGCGTGACGAGCGACGATGCGCAGGGTCTTCTGCTCGCCTTTGCCGCCGATCATGACGGGGATCTTGCGGGTCGGCGCCGGGTTGAGCTTGCCCCACCGCGCGACGACCCGGTCGAGATCGGTCGCCAGAGCGTTGAGCCGCGAACCGGCGGTGCCGAAGTCGTAGCCGTACTCGTCGTAATCGCGCTGGAACCATCCTGATCCCGTGCCGAAGATGAAGCGACCCGTGTCGCCGCCCTTCTTGCTGATGTGGTCGACGGTGCGGGCCATGTCGGCCTGCAGGTCGGGATTTCGGTAGCTGTTGCAGTTGACGAGGGCGCCGAACTCGACACGCTCGGTCTGCTCGGCCCAGGCGGAGAGCATGGTCCACGACTCGAAGTGCTCGCCCTCGGGGTCACCGTAGAGGGGATAGAAGTGGTCCCAGTTGAAAAGGACGTCGACGCCCATCTCTTCGAGACGGAGGACGGCGTCGCGGATGTCGGAATACTGCACGTGCTGCGGCTGGATCTGCACGCCGAGCCGGACGGGGGTATCGAAGAGCATGGCGTCAGCCTATGCCCGCCCTCCGACACGGGGGCGGGTGGATTCGCCGCGCCGAGCCACGTACCGTGGAGAGGCCAGACGATCGGAGTCAGCATGACGAAGAAGATGTCGAAGCTCGCGCGACTGCGCGATTACCTGTTCGGCCCGCGCCGCACCCACGAGCAGTCGGAGGCCGCGAAGGAGTCACTCGAGTCCACCCCCGACCTCTCCTCCTACACCGTGGAACGTCAGACGTTCTGGCTCGGCGGGTTCGGCGGCGGCGGGCCGCGCTGAGCGGCAGGATGAGGGCATGAGCACCGTCGCCCTCCCCTCGCTCGCCGAGATCCTCGACTCGGCGCGCGTCGTCTCCCTCCCGCTCGCCGCGCGCTTCCGGGGGATCGAGACACGAGAGGCGCTCGTGTTCGAGGGCCCCGAAGGGTGGACGGAGTTCTCGCCGTTCGTCGAGTACGCCGATGCGGAAGCCACGACCTGGCTCGCCGGGGCCATCGACTTCGGGTGGCGTCCGTCTCCGCCGGCCGTGCGCGACCTCGTCCCCGTCAATGCCACCATGCCCGCGGTCACGGCATCCGAGGTGCCGAGGATCCTCGCCCGGTACGACGGATGCCGCACGGTCAAGGTCAAGGTCGCCGAGGTGGGCCAGACGCTCGCCGCCGACGTGGCGCGCGTCCGAGCGGTCCGCGAGGCGATGGGGCCCGAGGGACGGGTGCGCGTCGACGCGAACGGTGCGTGGAACGTCGACGAGGCTGAGCGAGCGGTCCACGCCCTCGCCGAGTTCGACCTCGAGTACGTCGAGCAGCCCTGCGCCGAGATCGAAGAACTGGCCGAGCTGCGCGAGCGGATCGGCTACCTCGACATCCCGATCGCGGCCGACGAGAGCGTCCGCAAGGCCGCCGATCCCCTGCGAGTGGCTCGTGCGGGTGCCGCCGATCTGCTCGTCATCAAGGCTCAGCCCCTCGGTGGCGTCCATGCGGCGCGAGAGATCGTCGCGCAGGCGGGGCTGCCCGCCGTCGTCTCCAGCGCCCTGGACACCTCGATCGGCCTGTCGATGGGGGTGGCGCTGGCGGCAGCGCTGCCCGACCTCGACTACGACTGCGGACTCGGTACCGCCTCGCTGTTCACGGTCGATGTCGTGGCATCCCCCCTCGTGGCCCGCGGCGGAATGCTGCCGCTCGAGCGACCCCGCCCCTCGTCGTCCGACCTCGATCGGGTGGCGGCGACCGACGATCGACGGGAGTGGTGGCTGGACCGGCTGCGGCGGTGCTACGCCGCTCTCGAGATCACTCGAGGATGAGTCGCACGATCTGAGCGAGCCGCTCCCCCAGCTGAGCGCGCGCGTCGGAGGGTGACGTTCCCGTCATGACGGCGGTCTCGGATGCCGAGATCCAGGCGGACAGCAGAAGCTCCGTCGCGGCGTCCGCGGGCAGTCGCAGAGTCAGCCCCCGCGCGTCGGCGATGTCGCGCACGAGCTGCGTGACGCTGTCGCACAGGGCGCCGTTCGATGAGAGGTAGGCCGCCGCGAACTCGGGATTGCGCAGGGCCTGCACGCGCGTCTCGGCTCCCAGCAGGACGTCGAGGCGATCCTCGCCGGCCACCTCGAGCACCTCTTGGACGAGATGGAGGACTTCGCCCGTGGCATCCAGTCCGCGGTCCTCGATCGAGGTGACCCGGTCGCGCACCGCGGCGATCGTGGTCTCGGCGGAGCGGGCGCAGAGGGCGAGGAAGAGTTCTTCTTTCGAGGCGAAATTCGAGTAGAACGCGCCGCGCGTGAACCCGGCGCGGTCGCAGATCGCCTCGACCGAGGCCGCGTCGATGCCGACCTCGGCGAACATCTCCGCGGCGGCGTCCATCAGGCGCGTCCGGGTGTTCTCGCGCCGCCGCGAGGGGGCGGGTGCGGTGTCGGTCATCCGCGTCTCCTGTTCTGGGTGGACGTCCAGCTTCGATCGCACCCTCGAGGTCTACGATACATTGATGTATCCGATACGGTGATGTATCGACTCGTTCACCGATCGTGGGAGCCGCCGTGTCCACATTCCTCTACACCCTGGGTCGCTGGTCGTTCCGCCACCCCTGGCGCGTTCTGATCGGTTGGCTGCTCGTCCTCGCGATCGCCGGCGGCGGAGTCGCGGTGTTCGCCAAGGGGACGGACAACACCTTCTCGATCCCCGGCACCGAGTCGCAGGCCGGCCTCGAGATGCTCGGGCGCACCTTCCCCCAGGTGAGCGGAGCGAGCGCCGAGATCATCGTCGTCTCCGCAGACGGATCGAGCGTTCGCGACCAGAGCTACCAGGACGCGATCCAGAAGACGACAGGCGACATCGGCACGCTCGACTTCGTCGAAGCCGTCACCGATCCCTACGACACCCGGGTGTCCGGCGGCATCTCCGACGACGGGCGCGCGGCGATCGTGCGCATCCAGTTCGCCGGGGAGTCGACGGCGGTGCCCGCCGACACCAAAGACGCGCTCCGCGACGCCACCACGGCGCTCAGCACCGACCTGCCCTCCGGATCCCAGGCGATCCTGGGCGGCCAGCTCTTCGCCACCGAGATCCCCGGCGCCTCGCTGACCGAGGCTCTCGGCGTCCTCATCGCCGCGCTCGTGCTCATGGTGACGTTCCGCTCGTTCCTGGTCGCCGGGATGCCGCTGGCCACCGCGATCCTCGGTGTCGCCCTCTCGATCGGGCTCATCTTCATCGCGACGGGCTTCGCGACCGTGTCGTCGACGACTCCCTTGCTGGCGGTGATGCTGGGCCTGGCGGTCGGCATCGATTACGCCCTCTTCATCGTGTCGCGACATCAAGACCAGACGCGCGCGGGAATGGACCCCGAGGAATCGACCGCCCGCGCCGTCGGTACCGCCGGATCCGCGGTCGTGTTCGCCGGCATCACGGTGCTCATCGCCCTCATCGGCCTGAGCTTCGCCGGCATCCCGTTCCTGACGACCATGGGCATCGCCGCCTCCGTCGCCGTGGCGATCGCGGTCTGCGTGGGGCTCACGCTCACTCCGGCGTTCCTGGGATTCGCGGGGCACCGCGTCGTCGGCTGGGGATACAAGAAGCAGAAGAAGCGTTCCCGCACGGCCACCGCCGAAGACGACGCCGCGGCCGCCGAAGAGGCCGCCGCCGAAAGCGTGCGCCGCGCCTCCACTGCGGCCGTCCGCGCCCAGCGCAACGGGCCCGCCAAGCGCTGGGTCGGCCTGGTCACCCGGCATCCCGTGGTCACCTCCGTCGCCGTGATCGGCCTGCTGGGCGTGACCGCGATCCCGGCCGCGTCCCTTGCGCTCACCCTTCCGAACGCCGGGCAGCTCCCCCCGGGCGACGAGGCGCGCGTCGCCTACGAGCTGACCGACGAGTACTTCGGACCCGGCGCCAACGGTCCCCTCATCATGACGGGCACGATCGTCACCTCGAACGACCCGCTGAACCTCATGACGAGCATCGGCGACGAGATCGCGAAAATCCCGGGGGTCGCGAAGGTCGCCCTCGCGACGCCCAACGCCACCGCCGATACGGGCATCGTGCAGATCGTGCCCGAGACCGCGCCCGACGACCCGCGCACCGCCGACCTCGTGCGTGCTCTGCGCGCCGCAGAACCCCGCCTGTACGACCAGTTCGGCGTGCACCTGCTCGTCACCGGCTACACCGCCGTCACGATCGACATCTCCGACCAGCTCGGCGCCGCCCTGCTGCCGTTCGGCCTCTTCGTGGTGGGTCTCTCGCTCGTGCTGCTGATGATCGTGTTCCGCTCGATCTGGGTGCCCCTGACCGCCGCCGGCGGATACCTGCTGTCGGTCGCGGCCTCGTTCGGCGTCGTCGCCGCAGTGTTCGAGTGGGGCTGGTTCGCCGACGCCCTGCACGTGGCGAAGGTGGGTCCCATCATCAGCTTCATGCCCATCGTCGTGATGGGCGTGCTGTTCGGTCTCGCCATGGACTACCAGGTGTTCCTCGTCTCGCGCATGCGCGAAGACTTCGTGCACGCCCAGCGCGAGGGTCGCACACCCCGCGAGGTTGCGCTCGGCGCCGTCCGCAGCGGCTTCTCGGCATCCGCCCGCGTGGTCGTCGCCGCCGCCGTCATCATGTTCGCGGTCTTCGTCGCGTTCGTGCCCGAGGGCGACTCGAGCCTCAAGCCCATCGCGCTGGGACTGGCCGTCGGCGTCGCGGTCGACGCGTTCCTCGTGCGCATGACCCTGGTGCCCGCGATCCTCGCACTGCTGGGCGCGAAGGCCTGGTGGATGCCGCGCTGGCTCGACCGGATCCTGCCCAAGCTCGACGTCGAGGGCGAGGCCGTCGAACGCGAGGTGCGCCTCGCCGATTGGCCGGCCGAGTCCGGGATCGCGATCGCCGCGGACGATCTGCGGACGGTGGGGGCCTCGGATGCCGAGGAGCCCGTGTTCTCGGAGGTGTCGCTGCGCCTCGGCTACGGGGGGACGCTGCTCGTGACCGGCGAGACCCGCACGACGCGTGCCCTGCTGCTCGCCCTGTCGGGCCGCCTGTCGCAGATCGAGGGGCGCCTGCGCGTGGACGGACTGCTCGTCCCCGAGCGCGCCGGAGCGGTGCGCGCCCGTGTCGGCGTCGCCCTCCTCGACGACCCTGCCGAGGCCGCCGCCGACGTCGCCCGCGCCGCATCGCGCGGCACCCGGGTCGTGTTCGTGTCGGACATCGACCGCCTCGACGACGACACCAGCGACGACGTGGCCCAGGTGCTCCGCCGGGCCGCCACCGAGGCGCGCGAGCGCAGCGACGATGACTCGTCGCCGTTCACCCTGATCGTGTCCGCCCGCGACGAACGCCGCGCGCTGGCCCTGCTGGCCGACGCTCAACGTCCGGACGTGTCGTCCCTCTCGCTGCCGACCCCGCGCCGGCATCGTCCCGAACCCGAAACCTTCGCCGATCTCTCCGAGGTGTTCGCATGACTCTCCCCGTCGAGCGCTCCCGCTCGCGCCGCCCCGTCACCTGGCTCACGCTCATCGGCGTCCTCCTGCTCCCGGCGGTGATCGGCGGCATCCTGGTCGGTGCGCTGTACAAGCCCACCGATCGACTCGAGAACATCACGGCCGCGATCGTGAACGACGACAAGGCCGTGGAGCTCAACGGCCAACTCGTCCCCCTCGGGCGACAGCTCACCGGCGGCCTCGTGAAAGGCGCCGACGATCAGCCGAGCAACATCGACTGGGTCATCTCCAACGACGAGGACGCCGCCGCCGGCCTCAAGGACGGCACCTACACCGCGGTCGTGACGATCCCCGAGAACTTCACCGCAGCCTCGCTCTCGACCCGGCCGGGCGAGACTCCCGAGAAGGCGACGATCGGCGTGCAGACGGCACCCAACGCCCGCGTCGTCGACGGAGCGATCACCGGGGCGCTGGCATCCACCGCCTCCCAGGTCTACGGCAGCACCCTGTCGTCGCAGTACCTGAAGAACGTCTTCCTCGGTTTCACCACCCTGAGCGACCAGCTCGGCAGCGCCGCGAGCGGTGCTCACCAACTCGCCGACGGAGCGTCGCAGGCGTCCACCGGAGCGGTCGGCCTGCGCGACGGCCTCGGGCAGCTCTCGTCCGGAGCCACGGCCCTCGCCGACGGCGCGTCGAAGCTCGCCGCCGGCGCCGGCCCGCTCGCCAGCGGTGCCGACCAGCTCTCCAGCGGCGCGGGAGCCCTCGCCGGCGGAACCCGCTCGGCGGCGGCGGGCGTCACCAAGCTCGCCGACGGCAACGCCGAACTGGCGAAGCAGATCAACGCCCTCGCCGCGCAGATCCCGCCGAACTTCGCCCAGGACGCGCAACAGCTGTCGGACGCGGCACCGCAGATCAACACCGCACTGACCGACGCCGCAGCCGCCCTGCAGAAAGCAGCCGACGAGTGCACGGGCACGCCCGAGCAGTGCGCCGCTCTGCGCACCGCATCCGACAACGCCAACGCGGCCCTGCCGAAGGCGAAAGAGACCGTGACGCAGATCGGCGGCCTCTCGGCTGAGGCCACCAAGCTTCCCGCGGGGGTCAGCGCCATCGCCGAGGCGAACCAGAAGCTCGCTGACGGCGGGTACGACGCGGCGAAGGGCATCACCGCCATCGCCGGCGGCATGGACGGCATCGCCGGCGGAGCCACGAAGCTCGCCGACGGCGCGCGGCAGTTCGGCGCGGGTGCCTCGGCTCTCGCCGCGGGCGCCGAGCAGGTGGCATCCGGAGCCTCCGGCGCCGAGACCGGAGCCGGCCAGCTCGCGGACGGCGTCGGCCAGGTCGCGACCGGCACCACTTCCCTGGCGGATGGCCTGGACACCGCGGTGTCGACGCTTCCCACCTACACCGATGCCCAGGCCACGAACCTCGCCGACGTCGTCGCAGACCCCGTCTCTGCGACGGGCGGCAGCGACTCGCTCTTCGGCGGCGCCGCGGTCCCGCTGCTGGCCATGGCGGTGCTGTGGTTCGGCGCCCTCGCCTCGTTCGTCGTGTTCCAGGCCGTGTCGGCCCGCTCCCTGACCAGCCGTCGCCCCTCGGGCCTCGTCGCCCTGCGCGGCTTCGCCCCGGCGGCGATCGTCGGCGCGGTGCAGGGACTGCTGGTCGCGAGCGTGGTGCAGGTGGCATCCGACTACGCCTGGGGCGACTGGGCCGTATTCGCGATGATCTGCCTTCTCGCCGGGGTCGCCTTCGCCGCCGTGAACCAGGCGCTCGTCGCGCTCCTCGGGGGCGCCGGGCGATGGGTCTCCGCGATCATCGGGGCCCTCGCGCTCGCGACGAGCATCGTCTCGACGGTGCCGCCGGTCCTCGCGGCCTTCGCGTCGCTGCTTCCGACCTCCCCCGCCTATTCGGCGATGCTCGGCGCCCTGTCGGCGGCCGGCGGAGTGGGTGCGGGAGCCGCGGGACTCGTGGTCTGGGCGGTGCTGTCGATCCTCGTGACGACGCTGGTCGTGGTGCGTCGCCGGACCGTGTCGGCCCGCGCCGCAGCGATCGCGGCCTGAGCTCCGCGCGCGGGCGCGGGGCCACGCGGCGGCCTTCGCGCCCGTCCGCTCTCGCCCGCCCGAGCCCGGTCACGCACGTCCACGTCTCGTGTCAGGGAACGGAGGCGCGCCGGGCCGTGACGCCCCGGGCACAACGGCGGGTCGATCGGCTGACACGCTGAGAGAACCGTAACGCGGGCCGGTGCGTCGAGATACGCCCCGCCGTTGTGCACGCCCCACCCCGCAACGGCTCCGCGCGCACGACGTATCCGCCCGTACTCCGCGGCGTCCGCTCGACACCGAGCACCGAAGCCCGCGGCCCCGCGGCACCCCCACGACGCCGGCACCCGCCGCCCGCGCCCCGGCATCCATCCCCCACAAAAGAAAAAGGGGCCGCCCGGCTCACGCCGCGCGGACCCTCCTCTGCGACCCCTGTCAGGTGGTCAAGCCGCTGTAGGCGTGCAGACCCTTGAAGAAGACGTTGACGATCGTGAAGTTGAACAGCACCGCGGTGAAGCCGATGATCGACAGCCAGGCCGACCGGGTGCCGCGCCAGCCGCGGGTCGCGCGGGCGTGGATGTACCCGGCGTAGAGCACCCAGATGACGAAGGTCCAGACTTCCTTGGTGTCGAAGCCCCAGAAACGGCCCCACGCGTCATTCGCCCAGATGGAACCGGCGATGAGGGTGAAGGTCCAGAAGATGAAGCCGACGATCGCGAAGCGGTAGGCGAGCGACTCGAGCGCGTCGGCGTTCGGAACCGTACGGAGGAAGCTCCGCGTGGTCGCGGCGTCCGCGGGAGCCTCGGCGAGCTTGCGCTCGCGGCGCGTCTGGATGAGTTGAACGACCGACAACCCGAAGGCCAGAGCGAACAAGGCCGTCGCCAGGCTCGCGACGAACACGTGGACGACCAGCCACACCGACTTCAGCGGGTCGGCGAGCGGCACGACCTCGACGTGGAAGGCCAGCGTCGCCCCGCCGAGCAGCAGCACGGCCAGACCGGTCATCAGCGAACCGAGGAAGCGCAGGTCGAAACGCGTCAGCACGACGAGGTAGACCGCGATGATCAGCAGCAGACCGGTCAGCGCGAACTCGTACATGTTCGACCAGGGCACGCGCCCCGCGGCGACACCGCGCAGGACCGTGGCGACCAGGTGGAACACGAAGCCCAACGCGGTGAGGACCGTTCCGAGGCGGGCCCAGAGGTAGCGCGGCTTGGCGGAAGCGGTTCCGGATGCCGAGGACCCCGCGGATCCGCCGATCACTCCCCCGCCGCCCGCGGTCACGAGCTCGCGCGCGACGACCTCGTCTTTCGCCTTCAGGGCGAGGTCGGAGCGTCGCGCGAGGTCGATGGCGTAGGCGAAGAACGCCAGCACGTAGATGGCGACCGCCGTCCACACCAGGAGGAGGGAGATCTCGTCGAGGAGAAGCGGGTCGGTTCCGGGCATGGTCTCAGTCTACTTTTCCGGTGTCGGGGTGGCTCTGGGTGGGAAGGGTCGCGCTGTGCTTGTCGACGAGCTGGTCGACGGCCGCCGCGAGGGTCGGATCCTCGCCTCGAGCGAGGCCGGCGTACTCGATCTCGACGGCGCCGTTCCGCGGCGTCGCCTTGACCCACATGCGGCGACGGGGGACGAAGAGGGCGGCGAGCAGACCGAACAGGGCGAGGAGGGCGAAGCCCAGCACCCAGGGGCCGGCGAGGTCGCGGTGGATCGACAGCGAGGCGAAGCGCTTGACGGACTGCTCGTACCCGACGGCACCGGCCGGGGCCTCGTTCTCGAAGGTGATCGTCCCCAGACCGTTCGGCAGGTTCTCGGTCTGACCGGGCATCAACTGCAGAGCCGGGGTACCGCTGTCGCCGCCCGCGATCTGGGTCATGCCCGAGGGATCGAGCGTATACACCGAGCGCGGGGTTCCGTCGTCGATGCCGAGGTCGCCCTCGTACACGCGAAGAGTGAGCGTGGGGTACTCGAGAGCGCCGTAGGTGGAGGTGAGGGCGCCCGAGTCGAGCACGTCCATCGTCGGGTAGAAGAAGCCGAGGAGCCCGAGCTGCTGCGGCAGCCCGTCGGCGACCTTGATGACGCCGAGCGAAGTCATGTTGGCATCCTGCGGGAGGAAGGCGACCGAGTCGTGGAACACCTCGTTGCCCTGGGCATCGCGGATCGTCACGGTCGGGGCGTAGCCGTTGCCGAGAAGGTAGACGCGATCGCCCTGGACGTCGAGGGGGTGGTTCACCCGCACCTCGCCGTCCTGCGGGTCGGCGCCCGGGGCCTGGGTGGTCACGTGCGCGACGAAGTTGCCGGCCTGCCCCGAGCCGGGTTGTCCTGGCGGCACGTAGGTGACGTCGAACTTGTCGAGGGTCATCGAGTACGGCGTGAGGGTGTCGCCGCCCACGAAGCGGCCGGGGTTGAACGACGAGTAGTCGAGCAGGCTGTTGCTGAAGGCCTGTCCTTCGACGAGGACCCGCTGACCGGTGTAGGTGAAGCCGCCACCGACGCCGACGGCGATCAGAACGCCGACGAGTGCCCCGTGGAAGAGCAGGTTGCCGGTCTCGCGGAGGTAGCCGCGCTCCGCCGAGACCGAGAAGGCGCCTCGCGAGTCGTAACGCGCGACGCGGTAGCCGCTCTTGCGCAGTTGGGCGGCGGCGCTCTCGACGGCTGCGGCGGCCACGGCATCCGCATCGCCGTCCACCTCGATGGTGCGGGTGCGGTGATCGTCCAGCCGCGACAGTCGGGCGGGCGTGCGCGGGGGCTGCGAGCGCAGGGCCTTCCAGTGATGCTTGGTCCGCGGGAGGACGCACCCGATGAGCGAGATGAACAGCAGGAGGTAGATGGCCGAGAACCACGGCGAGCTGTAGACGTCGAACAGGCTGAGCTTATCGAGGACCGGCGCGAGGTCGGGGTTGTCGGTGAAGTACTGCGTGACGCCGTTGGGGTCGGCGGTGCGCTGGGGCACGAGCGAGCCGGGGACGGCGGCGATCGCGAGGAGCAGTAGCAGCACCAGCGCGGTGCGCATGCTCGTCAGCTGCCGCCAGCCCCATCGCAGCCAACCGACCACCCCGAGGCGCGGCTGCGTGATGTCGTCCGCCGTGGAGTCGGCGTGGTCGGAGGGGCGCAGCGGGTCGGTCACGGTGTTACCTCGGTCGGAACGATCAGAGCGGGAGCTGGACATTGCCGATCACCCCCTGCAGGGTCGACATCCACTGGCCCCAGAACCCGGTCACCATCAGCAGGCCGAGCACGATCAGAAGCGCTCCTCCGATGAGGTTCACGACGCGGATGTGCTTGCGCACGAACGCGACGGACTTGGTCGCCCACCCGAAGCCGAGGGCGAGCAGCAGGAACGGGATGCCGAGACCCAGCGAGTACGCCAGACCCAGGAGCGCGGCCCGGCCCGGGTCGCCCAGGTTGTAGGACACCGAGATGATCGCGGTCAGCGTGGGGCCGATACACGGCGTCCACCCGATGCCGAGGGCGATGCCCAGCAGCGGTGCCCCGATGAGACCGAGGTTGCCTCGCGACTGCATCCGCACCGAGCGCTGAGCGAGGCCGAAGAGACCGATGAAGACCAGTCCCATGATGATGATGACGACGCCCATGACGCGGGTGATGAGGTCGGCGTACTCGATGAAGAAACGGCCGAGCGCTCCGCCGAGGACGTTGATCGCCATGAACACAAGCGTGAACCCGGCGATGAACAGCAGGGTTCCGCCGAGCAGGCGGCCCTTGCCGGATGCGGATGCCGAAGCCCCGCGCGGCGCCACGGCACCGCCGATGTAGCCGAGGTACCCCGGCACGAGGGGGAGCACGCACGGCGACAGGAACGAGATGAGGCCGGCGGCCAGGGCGATGGGAACGGCGATCCACAGCGCCCCGTCGAAGACGAGGGCGCCCGGGTTCACGCGTTCTCCGCGACCAGCGTGCGCACGATCGACTCGAGGATCGACGCCTCGGGCAGCTCGCCGACGATGCGGGCGGCGACACGACCCTGCTTGTCGAGCACGAGGGTCGTGGGAGTGGCGTTCAACGCCGTCGCCCCGCTGAAGGCGAGCTTGAGCTGGGCGTCCCCGACCGCCATGGCGCTGGAGTACGACACCCCGTGGTCGCGCGCGAACGACAGGGCCGTGGCCGGCTGGTCGTACGTGTTGATGCCGAGGAAGGCCACGTCCTGCCCCTGGAAGGTCTGGTAGGCCTGCTCGAGGCGCGGGGCTTCGATGATGCACGGGCCGCACGTGGCGTACCAGAAGTTCACGACGAGCACCTTGCCCGCGAAGTCGGCGCTCGCCACCGGGGAGCCGTTGTCGAGGGTGCCCGCGAAATCGACGGGCTCCTTGCGGTTCTCGGGGGCGATCTCGTCGGTCTGGAACCCGTTGGCGGCGATGTAGCCCTTGTTGTCGCCGGCCCGGTACTGGTCGGCGAGGGGGTCGGCGGTGCAGGCCGACAGCCCGGCGACCAAGGTCGCCGCGGCGAGGATCGACCCCGCGGCGGTGAGGATTCTGCGCATCAGACGGCTCCTACATCGACGGCTCCGGCGGTGCTCGCCGGCTCGGCGTACGCCACCTCGACCCAGCGCGTCGAGCCGTCGGCGCCGTCTCGCCGTTCGAAGCTCGTCACGCTCGACAGCGCGCAACGGCGCTTGCGGGGGTCGTGGCGGGTGGGTTGCTGGGACAGGGCGAGGTGAGTCACCCAGATGGGGAGTTGGTGCGAGACGACGACCACGTCGCCCGAGGGGACGCGGTCCCAGGCGTCGGTCATCGCGGCCGTCATGCGGGCGACGATCCGCTCGTAGGGCTCGCCCCAGCTGGGAACGGCCGGCCGGCTCAGGTGACGCCAGTTGAGCGGGTTCGCCAGGGCCTGCTTCATGCGCCGACCCTCGAAGACGTTGGTCGGCTCGATGACGCGGTCGTCGATGAACGGCTCGGCCCCGAACATCTCCACGAACGGCTCCGCCGATTCGCGCGTGCGCTGCAGGGGCGAGACCACCAGGGCCGAGACCGGACGATCGAGACCCTTCACGTGCTCGGCCGCCTGACGCGCCATACGGCGACCGTCGACACTCAGGCCGAATCCGGGGAGCCGACCGTAGAGCACGCGACGGGGGTTGTGGACCTCTCCGTGGCGCACGAGATGAAGGCGGTCGGCGGGCACGACGCCAGTCTACGGGCGGGTTCTGTGGTCTGACTGAGTCCGGATGCCGGTTGCCTCGACGTGGAGATAACCAACGGAACGGCGCTCAGGCGTCGTGCTGAGCGGCGGGGGCGTCGTCGCGATCGCCGGCGCGCGTGGAGGCGACCAGCGAGCGGACGCGCGAATAAAGGAACCACGCGAGGCCGATCGCGACCGCGGCGATGACCACGTACTGAAGGATCGACGCGTACTCCTCGACGATGTGCCAGTTCTCGCCCAACAGGAAGCCCGACAGCACGAAGATCGTGTTCCAGATGAGGCTTCCCGCACCGGTGAGCAGACCGAAGCGCCACATCGGCATCTTCGACACCCCCGCGGGGATCGAGATGAGGCTGCGGAAAATGGGGATCATCCGCCCGAAGAACACGGCCTTGCCGCCGTGGCGCTCGAACCACGCCACCGTCCGGTCGACGTCTTCGGGGTGCAGCAGCGGCATCTTCGCGGCGAACGAGCGCAGCCGTGCCGCTCCGAGCCAGCGGCCGAGACCGTAGAGCATGAACGCGCCGACGACGGAGCCGATCGTCGTCCAGAGCAGCGCCTCGAACAGCGTGAAGGAGCCGCGGCTGGCGGTGAGCCCGGCCATCGGCAGAACGACCTCGCTGGGAAGCGGCGGGAAGAGGTTCTCGAGGGCGATCGCGACACCGGCCCCGACGGGCCCGATGATCTCCATGAGCGAGACGGTCCAGTCCGCGAGCGACGTCAGCCAGGACTGTCCCTCCCCGGAGCCGGAGGTCGACCGCAACGGGGCGAGAGAGAGGGTGGTGTCGGTCATCGGGTGCCTTCGCGCTCGGTGATCGGCCGCCCGGTGCGGACGCCCACTCTCAGGGTATGTTGCGAACCCGCGCCCTCCCTGGGGGTTGCCCCCGAGCGGATCAGGATGCCGAGACCCCCGCACCGACGAGAGCGGCGGCGACGAACCACACGGCGGCGATCGCCACGACGGTCACGAGCGGAACCCAGAAGGCGAGGCGGTGACGAACGAGTCGCACGATGGAGATGACGACGCCGATGACCAGCACGACCCAGGGCGAGACGACCGCGGTCCAGAAGCCGATGTTCATCAGTCCCGTGTCGCAGGTGACCGACCCGCACGCGTCCGCGGCGTAGACGAGGAGCACCCCGGCGTACGACGCGGCGAGCGCCAGGAGGGGGAGCAGCACGAGCAGCACGATCGTGAGGGCGACATCCCACCCGCGGCTCCTGCGTGCCGCCGGTTCCGGCCGCAGGGTCCGGAACGACTCGGGCGGCATCGAGAAGGTCACGCCCCCATCGTAGGTTCGCGCCCGGTTCGGTGCGGACCACGCACGTAGACTGGTCGATCGTGAGCGAACGCGTCCTGGTCAACCAGCTGAAGTCCCTGCCCGCCGGCCCCGTCGAGGTGTCGGGATGGGTCGAAACCGTGCGCGATCAGAAGAAGGTGCAGTTCGTCGTCCTCCGCGACGAGACCGGCGCCGTTCAGCTCGTGAACCCGGCGACCCGCCCCTCCGAAGAGACGGAGCAGGATGCCGCCGCCCTCGCCCTTACCGAGACGATCGGCGCCCTCGCGACGGGCACGTTCCTCACCGTGCGCGGCGAGCTCAAGCACGACGAGCGTGTGAAGCTCGGCGGGGTCGAGATCAAGGTCGGCGAGCTCGAGATCGCGGCCGCGGCCAACCCCGAGACCCCCATCGCCGCCGACAGCAGCCCCGACAAGCGCATGGACTGGCGCTTCATCGACCTTCGCCAGCGTCGCAACAACCTCATCTTCCGCGTGCAGACCACGCTCGAGCACGCCATGCGCACCTACTGGGTCGAGCGCGACTACATCGAGGTGCACTCCCCGAAGCTCATGGCATCCCCCTCGGAGTCCAACGCAGAGCTGTTCGAGGTGCCCTACTTCGAGGACAAGACGGCCTACCTCGCGCAGAGCCCGCAGTTCTTCAAGCAGATGGCCCAGGTCGCCGGCTTCGGCAAGATCTTCGAGATCGCGCCCGCCTTCCGCGCCGACCCCTCGTTCACCAGCCGGCACGCGACCGAGTTCACCTCGATCGACGCCGAGATCAGCTGGATCGATTCGCACGAAGACGTCGCGCGCATGCAGGAGGAGCTGCTGCACACCGCGTTCCAGGCGGTCGCCGACAAGCACGGCGACGAGATCCGCGAGCTCTTCGGCGTCGAGGTCGAGGTGCCCGCGATTCCGTTCCCGCGCATTCCGCTGGCCGAGGCCCGCGAGATCGTGGCCGCCCGCGGGTACGACATCCCCCGTACCGACGGCGACCTCGACCCCGAGGGCGAGCGTCAGATCGCCGCGCACGTGCGCGAGACCTTCGGCCACCCCTTCGTCTTCATCACGGACTACCACCCCGAGATCCGCGCTTTCTACCACATGCGCGATGAAGAGACCGGGCTCACCAAGTCGTACGACCTGCTCTTCAACGGCGTCGAGATCACGACGGGTGCTCAGCGCGAGCACCGCGTCGACGTGCTGATCGAACAGGCCAAAGAGAAGGGACTCGACCCCGAGCACCTCGACTTCTACCTCGACTTCTTCCGCTTCGGCGCTCCGCCGCACGGCGGATTCGGGATGGGGCTCGCACGCATCCTGATGCTGATGCTGGGCGAGTCGTCGATCCGGGAGGTCACGTTCCTCTTCCGCGGTCCCACCCGTCTCGCCCCGTAAAAGGTTCGAGTGAGCGACGCCCGGGGTTCACCCCCCGGGCGTTCGTGCGTCATGCGTTCCTCCTACCGTAAGCGAATGGTCGCCGTCACCCCCGTGGATACCTCGCCCTCCGGGGAGCGACCGCGCGCGGGCTGGTCCATCTCCCTGAACGACGTCACCCGGGAGCGCGCCGGGGTTCCGATCCTCCGCGACATCGATCTCGAGGTCGCTCCGGGCACCATCGTCGCCCTCGTCGGCCCCTCAGGCTGCGGAGCGTCGACCCTGCTGCGCGTGGTGAGCGGTTCGGAACGGCCGGATGCCGGCACCGTCGTCGTCGAAGGACGTTCGGGCGCCGCGGCACCCCGCATCCCGGAGGTCCGCGACCGCACCCCCGTGGCGCGGTTCGGACGGGTCCGTGCCGCGATCGTCGCGGCCGCGCGGCATGCCGGCGATGCCGACCCCGACGGCGAGACCGATCGGCTGTTGGATCTCGTGGGTCTCGGCACCGCAGACAAGAGCGTGCACCGGCTGTCGCACGGCGACCGGCAACGGTGGGCTCTCGCTCGCGCGCTCGCCTCTCACCCGCGGGCCCTCGTCTTGGACGACGCCCTCGCAGCTCTGCACACGACGGCCCGCGCCGAGACGCGAGACCGAGTCGTCCGGGAACTCCGCGAGCGCGGCGTCACGACCCTCTGGGCGACGCGCGACACCACCGAGGCCGCGGCCGTCGCCGATCACCTCGTCGTCATGGACCAGGGTCGCATCGTCGCCGCGGGCTGCCCGGACGAGGTGTACTCCCGCATCGCGGACACCGCCGTCGCCGGGGTCTTCGGGCCGGTGAGCGCCGTGCCCGGGATCGTCGAGGGTCTCACCGTCGAGGTGTGGGGCCAGGAGCTCCCGCTCGCGGAGTCCGCGCACGACGGTCACTGCGAGGTCGTCGTTCGCCCCGAGAACGTCCTCCTCGTCGGACCCGACTCCCCCGGCGTCGACGGAGTGGTCGAGGAGTCGACCTTCCTCGGCAGCGTCCGCCGATCGACGGTGCTCACGAGTGACGGCAGTCGCGTCGTCGTCGAGCATGCAACCGAGCAGCGTCTCGGCGACCGTGACCCCGTGCGTCTCGCTCTCGCGATCGTGCCGGCGACGGTGCGGCCGATCGGCTGACGGGGCGAGCGGGCGTCAGAACGGGTAGTCGACCGAGGAGCGCTCCGCCACGACGGAGCGGACGAACGCCGCGACCTCCTGATGAGCGGGATGCACCTGGTAGCGCTCGAGCGCGTCGACATCGGCGAACTCGCTGACGAGAGCGACATCCCAGTTCGACTGCGGGTTCACGACGTTGCGCCCCACCTCGATGTGCTGGATCTCGTCGATCACGGGGGCGAGGCCGAGCAGGCGCTCGGTGATCTGCTCAGCGTGCAGGGCACGCGTGTCGGCGTCGTCAGCCGACAGCTTCCACAGAACGATGTGACGGATGCTCATGCGGAGGCTCCTTGGGTGTCTGCCGCGAGGAGAGCGGCGCGAAGTCGGTCGGCGGACACGCGCCAGTGGGCGTGCACGTCGCCGTCGATGAGGACGACCGGGATCTTCTCCCACCACTTCTCGTAGAGGGCGGCGTCGTCGGCAATCGAGGCCTGTTCGATGGTGACGCGGTCAGCGGCGCCCTCGGGGAGCTCGGCGACGACGGTCTCCACGATCTGCTCCGCCACGTCGCAGAGGTGGCAGTCGGGCTTACCGATCAGCGTGAGGGTCGTCACTCTTCCCATCCTAGGAGGCGGGGGGACGACGGGCCGCGGCATGCGCCGCGTGTGTCCGCGGACCGATCAGGACTCGACGTCGTATCCTGCGGCGATCCAGTCGCCCGTGCCGCCCTCGACGTTCGTGGCGTCGTGGCCGCGCGCCGAGAGCGCCTCGACGACCCTCGCCGAGCGGCCGCCGGCCTGGCAGATGACGTCGAAGGGCTCGCCCGGAAGCTCGTCGAGGTGCTCACCGATCGTCGACATCGGCAGATTGACCGCGCCGGGAACGTGCCCCGCGGCGAACTCGTGCTCCTCGCGCACGTCGATCAGGGGGCGCTCTCGCCCCGCGTGCAGATCGTGGACCGAGATGGACTGCATGCTTTCCTCCGAGGAAGACGGTCGAGACGGTTCGTCGGCGCGAGATCGTCGCACCGGATACACGAAGCGCCCGTCACGGATCGGACAGGCGCTCGGTGTGGTGGCCGCTTACTTCTTGTTGCGGCGCTGGTGACGAGTCTTGCGAAGCAGCTTGCGGTGCTTCTTCTTCGCCATGCGCTTACGGCGCTTCTTGATGACAGAACCCA
>Ga0308159_1001953_pt1 | contig 25877 bp, 23 predicted proteins | sample PhyCR1_FD_201040 | JGI IMG/M metagenome (GOLD analysis project Ga0308159, IMG submission 201040) | Phyllosphere microbial communities from UC Gill Tract Community Farm, Albany, California, United States - DLSLC.R1 | ecosystem: Host-associated > Plants > Phyllosphere > Unclassified | place: USA...
GCAGCCAGACACAGCGGACGTAGGTGCAGCGAAGCAAACCGTAGCCGCTGCGCCCGGATCGGTCCCGGAGCGAAGGAACCCGAGCCTGCGAGGGCCGAACGCAGGAGCAAAGCCTTTTGGTTCCTTTTTGGCGTCTGAAAAAGGGACTCGCCGTAAGGGCGAAACCGCCAGAAGCAGCACCCGAAGCAACGGATATACACCCTCATCTCAGCAACAATAAACAATCAATCCACGGAGCGCGAAGAACTCCGATACATAAACACCAGCGCCAAAGCCAGACACCCCATCGCCAAAACCCGATTCGACGAAAGCTCGATCGCCGGATTGCCCAACCAGCCGAAATTATCGATCAACATCCCCATTCCCAACTGCCCGACAATCACCGCCACCGTCGCCACCGCCGTGCCCACCACCGGCACCGCACCAACCATCACCATCATGTACACCACACCAAACAGGGCCCCGGTCAACTGCCACTTCGGCACGTCGAGCAAGCTCACCGCCTGCGCCGGCTCAAAGAAGAAAATCAACAACCCGGTCACCACCGCGCCTACCGCAAAGGTCAGCAGACTGCTGCGCAACACGCCAACGGACTCACCCAGGCGCCCGTTGATCGCCGCTTGCACACTCAACACCGCGCCGGCCAACACAACCACGGCCAACAAAATCACCAGACCCATCACTCACCCCCGCGCAATCATAATCAATGCCACCACAATCAGCCCCAAGGCCAGCCAACGCTCGCCATTGACCTTTTTGCGCGCCGCACCGAACCAGCCGAAATGGTCGATCAGCACGCTCTTGCCCACTTGCCCCGAGAGGATCGCGATCATGGTCATGGCAATACCGATATGCGGCGTTGCCAGGGTCAGCACCACCACATAGATCGGCCCGAGAAACCCGCCGATCAACTGCCAGCGCGGCAGGTCGGTCAGCGCCGGGCCTTTCTGCGGGCCGGCGAACAGCAGCAGCAAACACAGGATCGCCGCCCCGACGCCGAAGATACTCAGCGTCGCCCACAGGTGCCCGACCTGCTCGCCTAACGGCCCGAGCAGTCCGGCCTCTACCGACAACCCCATGCCGGCCAGAATCACCAGCGGCAGCAACAACAAGCGCAACCCCGACTTTTTCACAGGCGTGGCAACAGCCACTTCATCCAGCGTCTGCATAAAAACTTTCCACTCAAGAAACGATGGCGCGGATTATCGGTTGGCAGAGCTGTGCGATAAATGGGAGCATTCGGACAACACTTTTGCGCAACTCGCACAGCAGGACTTCCCATGCACGGGCTCAACGAACTGGGATTCAAGGCGCTGCGGCTGTTTGTTGCTGTGCTCGATCAGGGCAGCTTTTCCGAAGTCGCCCGCCGTGAAGGCGTGGCGCCCTCCTCGATCTCGCGGCAAATCCAGTTGATGGAGCAGGCGCTGAATCAGCAATTGCTCTATCGGCATACCCGCGCCGTTTCGCCGACCGAGGCAGGTCGCCTGCTCGGCCATCATGCGCGGTTGCTGCTGACGCAACTGGAAGAAGCCGAGCAAGCGCTGCAGGAGCAGCAAAGCGAACCCACCGGTCTGGTGCGGATCAACGCCCCGGTGGTGTTCGGTCAGCGTCATCTGAGCCCGTGGCTGGGCACGTTGTGCGCGCGTTATCCGCAGTTGCAACTGGATATCCAGCAGACCGATCACTACGTCGACCCGTTGCAGGAAGGCGCCGATTTGCTGGTGCGCATCGGCCCGTTGCCCGATTCGAGCATGCAGGCGCGGATTCTGGCGCCGCATCGTTTTCAGGTCGCCGCGAGCCCGGCCTATCTTGCGCGCCACGGCACGCCGCAACATCCCGAGGATCTGGCTCGGCACCAATGCCTGGCCTACAAAGGCGCTACCGGCCAGCAGCGCTGGTTCTTCCGCCGCGATGGCGAGGACTGGACGCCGTACTCGGTCAAAGGCCCGATCACCAGCAACCACGCCGACACCCTCACCCAGGCCGCCGAACAGGGTCTGGGGCTGGTGATGTTTCCGTCATGGCTGATTGGCGAGGCGGTGCGCGCCGGCACGCTGGTGCCTGTGTTGCGTGGGTATCAGGTGTCGAACAGCCTGGAGCCGCAGCAGATTGCGGTGCTGTGGCCGGGGAGTCGAAGGTTGTCGGTGAAGGTGCGGACGGTGATTGATTTTTTTGTTGAGTGTTTTGGTGAGGTGCCGTATTGGGACAGGCCTTGAAGATCAAGAGCCCCTCACCCTAGCCCTCTCCCGGAGGGAGAGGGGACCGAATGGGGGATGCTTGGGAAATACATCGACCCGAATCGCTTTGCTGAATCCATAATCGACTCGATTTCTCAGGTCGATATATGGCGTAAGACAACTCGGTCAGTCCCCTCTCCCTCCGGGAGAGGGCTAGGGTGAGGGCTGCTTTTCAAGCGTCAGATCCGGAACTGCCCAACCAGTTTGCCCAACCGTTGCCCCAACTCCGCCAGACTGCGCGAGGTCTGCGCGCCGAGCTGCGTTTCATCGGCAACGCTATCCACCGCCACTGCAATCTGGTGCACGCTGCGATTGATCTCTTCTGCCACCGCAGTCTGCTCTTCGGCGGCGCTGGCGATCTGTGCGTTCATCGAGTTGATCGTCGCAATCAGCTCGGCCATGGCATCCAGCGACGCCCCGGCCTGATTGGCCTGCTGCGAGGTGCCATCTCCCGCCTCGCTGGAACGGCGCATGGCCTCCACGGCCTGCTGCGTGCCGGCCTGCAGACGATCGATCATGCCTTGAATTTCCTGGGTGCTGATCTGCGTGCGACTGGCCAGCGCGCGGACTTCATCGGCGACCACAGCAAAACCACGCCCGGCCTCGCCCGCCCGCGCTGCTTCGATTGCCGCGTTGAGCGCCAGCAGGTTGGTCTGCTCGGCGATCGAGCGAATCACCCCGAGCACACCGACAATCGACGTCACGTCCTGCTGCAAGCTGTCCAGCGATACGCCGCTGTTGCGAATGTCATCGACCAGCGCGTGGATCTGTTTGATGCTGCCGGCCACCACGCGCTTGGCGCTTTGACCTTCTGCGTCGGTCTGCTGCGCGGCGACGGCGGCGTTCTGCGCGCTCTTGGCGACTTCCTGTGCGGCGGCGGACATTTCGTTGATGGCGGTGGCGACCTGATCGGTCTCGTGACGCTGACGCTCCATCGCCTGATCCGAGCGCTGCGCCTGATCGGACACCTGAGTCACCAGCCCGGTCAGTTGCGTGGTCATCTCGGTGATCTGCCGCACCAGGCCATGAATCTTGTCGACGAAGCGGTTGAACGAGCCGGCCAGTTCGCCAAGTTCATCCTGGCTGGTGATGTTCAGGCGCCGGGTCAGATCGCCCTCGCCCGCCGCGATGTCATCGAGGTTGGCTTTCATCTGGGTCAGCGGCCGCAGAATAGTATTGGCCAGCAGCATCCCCGCCGCCGCGATCACCAGCAGCACCAGCACCGCCACGCCGACAATGCTCAGCACCACGCCTTGCACGCGTTCCTGCACCTGGGCTTCGACCTGCGCCACTTGCGCTTCGATGCCGTCGAGGTTGACCGAGGTACCGACTGCCATGTCCCACTTGGCCAGGTATTCGGTGTAACCGAGTTTCGGCACCAGTACTTTCGCATTGCCCGGCAGCGGCGAGCTGTATTGCAGGTAGTGAGTGCCGTCCTTCGCCACTTTCACCAGACCGAGGTTGACGTAGACGCCATTCGGGTCGCGGTTGTCCTTGAAGCTTTTGCCCACGCCGTCGGGGTCGTTGGCCTTGAACAGGCGCACGATCTCCGAGTCGTAGGCGAAGAAGTAGCCGTCCTTGCCGTAGCGGATGCCCGACAGCAACTTGATCGCCTGCGCCCGCGCCTCGGTGTCGCCGGGCGCGGCAGCGTCATACAGCGGTTTGATCGTGGTCATCGCCACGGCGACGTAACTTTGCAGGGTGGCTTTGGCGTCGCCGAGCAGGCGCTCGCGGGTCTGTTCGACCTCCTTGCGCGCCTGTTCCTGCAGGATGAACAGCGTGGTCAGGCTGATGACCAGAGCAAAGAGCAATACCGGAAGAACGGCGAGGGACAGGACTTTAGCCTTGAGGCTCAGGCGCATTGTGGGGGCTCACTCTTTTGATTTTGTTGGCGTGGTTAAAGGCTTTAACGGCACGCCGTGGCAAAAGTTGAGTCAGCAGGCACTGCGTGTCCCTGTGGGAGCGGGCTTGCCCGCGATGGCGGTGTGTCTGAAAGACGAATAACGAATGTGTCGACGCCATCGCTGGCAAGCCAGCTCCCACAAGGTTCAGGGGTTTACAGGACCATCGCGGCCACCCAGCCGAAGGCCAGCAGCGGCAGGTTGTAGTGCAGGAAGGTCGGGACCACGGTGTCCCAGATGTGGTGATGCTGGCCGTCGATGTTCAGGCCGGAGGTCGGGCCGAGGGTCGAGTCCGAGGCCGGTGAACCGGCGTCGCCCAGCGCACCGGCGGTGCCGACGATGCACACGATGGCCATCGGGCTGAAGCCCAGTTGCACGCACAGCGGCACGAAAATCGCTGCCAGAATCGGCACGGTGGAGAACGACGAGCCGATGCCCATGGTCACCAGCAAGCCCACCAGCAGCATCAACAGCGCGCCAACGCCTTTGCTGTGGTTGATCCACGCCGCCGACGATTCGACCAGCGTCTGCACCTGCCCGGTAGCCTTCATCACTTCGGCGAAACCGGAGGCGGCGATCATGATGAAACCGATCATCGCCATCATTTTCATGCCTTCGGTGAACAGATCATCGGTTTCGCGCCACTTGACGATGCCGGACACCGAAAAGATCAGGAAACCCACCAGTGCACCGATAATCATCGAATCCAGCAGCAGTTGGACGACAAACGCCGAGGCGATGGCCACACCGGCGATCAGCAGGCTCAACGGGTTGTAATGCACTGCGGTCTGCTCGACCTGCTCGATCTTGGCCAGATCGTAGACGCGCTTCTTGCGGTAACTGACGAACGCCATCGCCAGACCGAAAACCATACCCAGCGCCGGAATGCCCATGGCGTGGGTGATGTTGATACCGCTGATGTCGACGCCGCTGCGCGCAACGTTGGCCAGCAGGATTTCATTGAGGAAGATGTTGCCGAAACCCACCGGCAGGAACATGTACGGGGTGATCAGGCCGAAGGTCATGACGCAGGCGATCAGGCGGCGGTCAAGTTGCAGCTTGGTCAGCACATAAAGCAGTGGCGGCACCAGCAGCGGAATGAATGCAATGTGGATCGGCAGGATGTTCTGCGAAGCAATCGCCACCATCCACAACAGGCCGATCAGCAGCCATTTGACGTTGCCACCGCCGGTGGAATGTTGCCGGTCAACCATCGCCAGCGCCCTGTCGGCCAGTGCGTGGGCCAGGCCCGACTTGGCAATCGCCACGGCGAAAGCGCCGAGCAACGCGTAGGACAACGCCACGGTCGCACCTCCGCCCAGGCCACTGTTGAACGCCTTGAGTGTGGCGTCCATGCCCAGGCCACCGGTCAGGCCGCCAACCAGCGCCCCGACGATCAGCGCGATCACTACATGCACGCGGGACAGGCTGAGAATCAGCATGACGCCGACTGCTGCTATGACTGCATTCATTTCACTACCTCGAAAAACACCGCGGTGGACAACCGACCGCCAGACAGGATGAGTCCGCCAGAACTGCTCGGCGGAGCCAAAAGGGTCTTGTTAAAAGGGCGCGCACTGTGCCGCAAGCAGCCGCAAGCTGCAAGTTTCGAGGCCACCCGTAACCACGCGCACCAATCGATTTGATCGTTCCCACGCGCAGCAAAGGAATGCAGCCCGGGACGCTCCGCGTCCCAAAGCGGACGCAGAGCGTCCATGGAGGCATTCCTTTGCTGCGCATGGGAACGATCAATCCTGGCGCCCGGCGCTCGCTTGCCGCTTGCCGCTTGCCGCTCAAGAAAGCTGCTGTTCTGCCGTTAGAGTGCAAAGTCTCAGATATTTATCGAATAAGGATGTTTTCCATGTCGCTCAGACACCTTTCCATCCAATGGAAAATCACCCTGCTCGCCGGCCTTTGTCTCGCCGGTATCGTGACCCTGTTGGTCGGTCTTTCGCTGTATCGCATGGAGCACAGTTCCGCGCTGGTCAAGGCGTCGAGCATGGAGATGCTCACCGAGTCGGCGCAGGCGCGCATCGAGTCGCAGGGTGAGGTGCAGGCGGCGGGGATTCGTCAGCAGTTCATGGATGCCTATCAATACGGCCACGGCTTTTCGCGGCAGGTGCTGTTTCTGCGCGAACAGGCCGAGAAGCGTTTTCTCGATGCCTTCGATCTGCGCGAAGACATGACCCGTCAGGTCAAATCCGCATTGCAGGCCAACCCGGATCTGCTCGGCCTGTCGCTGGTATTCGAAGCCAATGCGCTGGACGGCAAGGACGAACTGTTCGCCGGGCAAGATGAGCTGGGCAGCAACGACAAGGGCCGTTTTGCGCTGTACTGGTCGCAGCCGACCCCGGGCAAAGTCCATTCCATGGCCCTGCCGGAAAGCGACATGAGCGACACCCGCACCGGCCCCAGCGGTCAGGCGGCCAACGCCTGGTTCACCTGCCCGCGCAGCACCCTCAAGCCCTGCGTGATCGAACCGTACTTTTACGTGATCGACGGGCAGAAAGTGCTGATGACCAGCATCGTCTTCCCGCTGCTGCTCAACGGCAAGGTCATCGCCTCGCTGTCGGTCGACATCAACCTCAACAGCCTGCAAGCGATCAGCCAGACCGCAAGCAAAAAGCTCTACGACGGTCAGACCGCCGTCAGCATCATCAGCCCCGCCGGCCTGCTCGCCGGCTACAGCGCCGATGCCGGCAAACTCAGCCAGCGTCTGGACGCCGTCGACACCACCAGCGGCGCTGAGCTGCTGCGGCGTTTGGCGGCCAGCACGGGCGTGAGCAGTCTGCACAACGACGGCCAGTTGAAAGTGCTGTCGCCGTTCCAGCCGATTCCGGGCGGGCCGGCGTGGGGCGTGCTGCTCGATGTGCCGGAAAAAGTCCTGGTCAGCCGCGCCGAAGCGCTCAAGCAACAGCTGGACGCGAGCAATACCTCGGGCACGTTGATGGAGTTGAGCCTCGGCGGTCTCGCCGCTCTGCTCGGCCTGCTGCTGGTGTGGCTGATGGCGCGCAGCGTGACCCGACCGATCCTCGGCGTCGCGCACATGCTCGAAGACATCGCCAGCGGCGAAGGCGACCTGACCCGTCGCCTGGCCTATGACAAACAGGACGAACTTGGCCAACTGGCTGGCTGGTTCAACCGTTTTCTCGACAAGCTGCAACCGATCATCGCCGAGGTGAAACGCTCGGTGCAGGACGCTCGCAGCACGGCTGATCAGTCCTCGGCCATCGCCACCCAGACCAGCGCCGGCATGGAGCAGCAATACCGTCAGGTCGATCAAGTCGCCACTGCCTCCCACGAAATGAGCGCCACCGCGCAAGACGTCGCCCGCAGTGCCGCCCAGGCTGCCGAAGCCGCCAAGGATGCCGATCGCGCCACTCGCCAGGGCCTGACGGTGATCGACCGCACCACCGCCAGCATCGACACCCTCGCCGCCGACATGAGCGCGGCGATGCTGCAGGTTGAAGGGCTGGCGGCCAACAGCGAGAAAATCGGCGCAGTGCTGGAAACCATTCGCGCGATTGCCGAGCAGACCAACCTGCTGGCACTGAATGCCGCGATCGAAGCGGCGCGGGCCGGTGAAGCCGGACGCGGTTTTGCCGTGGTCGCCGACGAAGTGCGCAACCTCGCCCGGCGTACCCAGGAGTCGGTGGAGGAAACCCGTCAGGTCATCGAGCAATTGCAGAACGGCACGCAGGAGGTGGTCGGTTCGATGGGCAACAGCCATCGCCAGGCCCAGGGCAGTGTCGAGCAGGTCGGCCAGGCAGTGACCGCGCTGCGCCAGATCGGCGACGCGGTGACGGTGATCAGCGACATGAACCTGCAGATCGCCAGCGCGGCCGAAGAGCAGAGCGCGGTGGCCGAAGAGATCAACAACAATGTGGCGACGATTCGTGATGTGACCGAATCGCTGTCGGGGCAGGCGAATGAGTCGGCGCGGGTGAGTCAGTCGCTCAACAGCCTGGCGAATCAGCAGCAGCGGTTGATGGATCAGTTTCGCGTTTGATGTGAGATTGCGCGGTGTCAGCGGGATGCCCCCTCACCCCAACCCTCTCCCCCAAGGGGGCGAGGGGGAAAGGGAGCCGACCGCATTCAATTCAAATCCTGCGTTCGGCTCGGCATTTCAGGTCGGCGCAATTCTTAAAAACACCTCGATTAGTCCCCTCTCCCTCCAGCGGTGCGTGTCAGGGAAAGGGAGCCGACCGCATTTAATTCAAATCCTGCGTTCGACTCACAACTCAAATACTGCGTTCGACTCGGTATTACAGGTCGGCATATCTCTCACAAACACCTCGATCAGTCCCCTCTCCCTCCGGGCGGTCCGACGTTTCGGGAGGGTTAGGGTGAGGGGGCTTTTCAAGGTTCACCGCCGAGGCAATTCGATCACGACCTTCAACCCACCCCACTCACTCTCGCCCAGCACCAGCAACCCGCCCCACGTTTCGACGATATCGCGCACGATCCCCAACCCCAGCCCATGGCCGTCGGTCTGTTCATCCAGCCGTGTGCCACGACTGAATACCTCGGCGCGCTGTTGCTCGGGAATGCCCGGGCCGTCGTCCTCGACGCTCAGGGCAAAGCCATCAGTGCGCTCGATCACGCTCAAGCGCACTTCGGCGTCCGCCCACTTGCAGGCGTTGTCCAGCAGGTTGCCCAGCAGCTCAAGCAAATCTTCACGGTCCCAAGGCAGTTGCAGCCCTGCCGGGGCGACGTAGCTCAGCGCCAGGTGTTCGCCGTGAATCATGTTCAGCATCGCCAGCAAACCCGGCAGTTCCGCATCGCAATCGAACAGCGCGCCCGGCAGCGCATCGCCGGACAAGCGTGCGCGATTCAATTCGCGATTGAGGCGCTGCTGCACTTGTTCCAGTTGCTCGATGAGGACCTTGCGCAGTTCCGGGTGCGCATCGAGTTTTTCGCTCGACGCCACGCTCAACAGCACCGCCAGCGGGGTTTTCAAGGCATGGCCGAGGTTGCCCAAGGCGTTGCGCGAGCGCTTGAGGCTGTCTTCGGTGTGGGCGAGCAAATGGTTGATCTGCGCCACCAGCGGCTCCAGCTCCACCGGCACCTGATCATCGAGCTGCGAACGCTGGCCCTGCTGCAACTGCGCGATCTGTTCGCGCGCCCGTTCCAGCGGTTTCAAGGCGCGGCGTACGGTCAGGCGCTGCAACAGCAGAATCACCAGCAACGCCGTCAGGCCCGCCGCCAGACCGATCTGGCGCATGCGCTGGAAGCTCTCGCGCACCGGTGTGTAATCCTGCGCGACGCTGATCGAGATCGACTGACCGAGACGTCGATAATCCGAACGCAGTATCAGCAACTGTTGACCGTCCGGGCCCAGTTGCAGATTGCTGTGCAGGCCGGGATGGTCGAGCAGCGGCAGGTCCTGATCCCACAACGAGCGCGAACGCCAGTGGCTGTCGGCAAAGTCGATACGGAAGTAGTGCCCGGAAAACGGCCGCTGGTAGGCTGGCGACAGATGCCGCTCGTCCAGCTGCAAACCTTGCGGACCGCGCACCAGCGCCACCAGCAGGCTCTCGCTGTCGTTGCGCAGACCTGCTTCGAGGTAACGCTGCAACCCTGCTTCGAACAACCACAGACTGGTCTGCGCCAGCACCACGCCGACGATCACCATCACACTGATCAGACCCAGGCTCAAGCGGCGCTGGATCGACCTCACGAGGCTTGCCCGCCGAACAGGTAACCCTGGCCGCGACGGGTTTCGATCACGCTTTTGCCGAGCTTGCGTCGCAGGTGATTGACGTGCACCTCGAGCACGTTGGAATCGCGCTCGGTTTCACCGTCGTAGAGGTGTTCGGCAAGGTGGCTTTTGGAAAGGATCTGCTCCGGATGCAGCATGAAATAGCGCAGCAGGCGAAACTCGGCGGCGGTCAGTTGAATATCGGCGCCGTCACGCACCACGCACTGACGCCCCTCGTCCAGGTGCAGACCGGCGGCCTTCAATGTCGGTTGATTGGCCTGGCCCTTGGAGCGGCGCAACAGCGACTGAATGCGCAGTTGCAGCTCTTCGGGGTGGAACGGCTTGGTCAGGTAATCGTCGGCGCCGGCCTTCAGGCCTTCGATGCGTTCGGCCCAGGAATCGCGTGCCGTCAGTATCAGCACCGGAATCGACAGCCCGCCGGCGCGCCACTGCGCCAGCACTTCAAGCCCCGGCACGCCGGGCAGGCCGAGATCGAGGATGATCAGATCGTACGGCTCGCTGCTGCCCTGATACACCGCGTCGCGACCGTCGGCCAGCCAATCGACCGCGTAACCTTGCCGCTGCAGGCTGGCGAGCAACTCGTCGGCCAGCGGTACGTGGTCTTCCACCAAGAGCAAACGCATCGATCAATCTTCCTTGTCTTTGACTAACTCGCCGGTGTCGGCCTTCAAGTGCAGCTCGCGCGCCACGCCCTCGACCGTCAGCAACTCGACTTCGTAAATGTAGACGTCGTGTTTTTCTTCCAGCTCGACTTCCAGCAGTTTGGCGCCGGGGTAACGATCCATGGCCTGCTGCAACACTTGCTCCAGCGGCAGGATCACGCCCTTCTCGCGCAGGCTCAGGGCTTCGTCCTGATCGAGGTCGCGGGCCATGGCCGTGGAGCAAAACAACACCAGCACCAGGGCCGTACGGCGGGTGGTGCGAACATTAAGCTTCATTACGTATCCTGATGATGCTTGAGCACTTTGCCATCGACCGCGTCCAATTCCAGATCCCATTTCTTGCCCTGCGGATCACGCAATTCGATCTGGTAAATGTACTTGCCATATTTTTCTTCCAGCTCGGTTTCGGTAATTTCCGAGCCCGGGTGTTTGGCCAGCGCGATGGCGTTGAGCTTCTCGAAGGAGACGATAGTACCAGCGTCACGCAAACGAAGCGCTTCGTCAGGCCCCAGATCACGCGCAAATGCGGTGCCGGCAGTGAGGCAGATGATCGAGGCAGTGATCAAGGCAGTCAGGGTGTTCACGGGTGTCTCCAATTCTTATGGATTGCTTAAGGTAGGCACCTTAACGGGAGCAACTTAACTGAAACTGAATGGCCATCATTGTGCCCCTCAGTCCGATCGCAACCCCCCTGTGGGAGCGAGCCTGCTCGCGAAAGCGATCTTTCAGCCAGCACATTTGGTACTGATACACCGCTTCGCGAGCAGGCTCGCTCCCACATGATTATGCGTCTGACACAAAATCCATGAACACCTTGCCCCTGTAGGAGTCAGCTCGCGATAGCGGTGTGGCAGCCCAAAAATGAGGGACTGATAAACCGCTATCGCGAGCAGGCGAAGGCCTACAAGGGCTCTGCAGCATGTGCTTATAATCCCCAGCTTGCTAACGATCGAGGCCGGTATGACCGCCATCCACATCAAATTCCCCGCCCTCACCCTCAAGGCCGGCCCGCGGGCCATGGCGCTCATTCGTGCCCAGGGTCTGAACGCTGCCGACGTCGGTACTCTGCCCGGCGCGGCCGGTGGGCCGAAGGCGTTGGGGATTCAGGGGCTGGATCTGGCGCTGTTCGGTGAATGGCTGCCGAGTGCGCCGCGCGAGCGGTCGCTGATCGGCGCCTCGGTCGGTTCCTGGCGCTTCGCCAGTGCCTGTCTGCCCGACGCCGCCGAAGGCCTGCGCCGCCTCGGGCATCTGTACGCCGAGCAGAATTTCAACAAAGGCGTGACCATGGCCGAGATCAGTCAGAGCTCGCAGCGCATGCTCAACGACCTGCTCGACGGCCGCGACGCCAGCATCCTCGACAATGCGCATTACCGCTTGAACATCATGGTGGTGAAAAGCCAAGGCCGTCTGGCCGAGGATCATCGCGGGCGACTCGGTCTGGCGCTGGGTTCGGTGATTGCCGACAACCTGCGCGGTCGTGCGCGGCTGTCGCGGCACTTCGAACGGCTGATCATCCACGACCCACGCCTGGCGCCGCCGCTGCATGCGCTGGACGATTTCCCTTCGCGCTTCGTCGCGCTGAACGCCGGCAACCTGCGCCAGGCTCTGCTCGCCTCGGGTTCGATCCCGATGGTCATGGAAGGCGTGCGCGATCTGCCCGGCGCCGGCGCGGGGACGTTTCGCGACGGAGGCCTGCTCGACTATCACCTCGACCTGCCCTACAGCGGCGAGGGCATCGTGCTCTATCCGCACTTCACCGACCGGGTGATTCCCGGCTGGTTCGACAAGACCCTGCCGTGGCGCCGCGCCTCGGTGCAGCGTTTGCAGGACGTGCTGTTGCTCGCACCGTCGAAGGAATATCTGGCTCGCCTGCCCTTCGGCAAACTCCCCGACCGTAACGACTTCAAGCGCTTCATGGGCGATGCGCCGGGCCGGCAGAAGTACTGGCACACGGCGATGGACGAAAGCCGCCGCCTCGGTGACGAATTTCTCGAACTGACGGCCAACGGTCGCCTCGCCGAGCACTTGCTGACCCTTTAGTCAGCACAGCCACAGACAAGCTGATAAACTCGCCGCCTGCCCGAATCGCTGCGGCGAACGCCATCTGACAGAGTCAAAAAATACCGTGGAAATCTTCAAAGAGTTTACTTTCGAATCCGCCCACCGCCTGCCGCACGTCCCGGACGGCCACAAGTGCGGGCGTCTGCACGGTCACTCGTTCAAAGTGGCGCTGCACCTGAGCGGCGACCTCGATCCGCATACCGGCTGGATCCGCGATTTCTCCGAGATCAAGGCGATTTTCAAGCCGCTGTACGAGCGTCTCGATCACAACTACCTGAACGACATTCCCGGCCTGGAAAACCCGACCAGCGAAGTGCTGGCCAAATTCATCTGGAATGAAATGAAGCCGCTGCTGCCGGAACTGAGCGCGATCCGTATTCATGAAACCTGCACCAGTGGATGCATCTATCGCGGCGAGTAATTTCAGGAGATTCGAATACCCCTTGTGGGAGCGAGCCTGCTCGCGAAAGCGGTGTGCCAGTCACTGTCCATGTCAATGGAAAACCGCATTCGCGAGCAGGCTCGCTCCCACAGGGGAACAGTGTTGATCCAAAAAAACAGCCGTCATGGCTGTTTTTTTATGCCTGTGCCGCCCTCCGTGGCTTCCTCTGACAGCCTCCAGATCCCCAAATACCGATCGTTCCCACGCTCTGCGTGGTAATGCCTCAACGGACGCTCCGCGTTCGGCCTTGGCATGGGACGCGGAGCGTCCCGGGCTGCATTCCCACGCAGAGCGTGGGAATGATCATGCACCCTGGCTCCCACATGGCACACGGGTGCGCTCATCTGCACCGTTTTTGCGCCTGACTTTGCCGCGTCGTCTATACATACCCCACCGAATCGGTATTTGGCACGACCGCTGCAACCCTCCCGCGTCTTCTCCCTTCCAGCAAGGACTGCCCCATGACGCAGAACGCTCCCGGCAACGATTACCCCCTCAGCGAAGTACCGATGCACGCGCGCAAAGGCCTCGCCTCTACCGCGATGGTGTTACTGGGCTTCACGTTTTTCACCGCGACCATGTTCGCCGGCGGCAAGCTCGGCGTGGCGTTCACTTTCAGCGAGATGATCGCGGTGATCGTCGTCGGTAACCTGCTGCTCGGCCTGTACGCCGCCGGCCTGGGCTACATCGCCTTCAAGAGCGGGCTCAACTCGGTGTTGATGGGCCGTTTCTGTTTTGGTGAAGTGGGCAGCAAGCTCAGTGACCTGATCCTCGGTTTCACCCAGATCGGCTGGTACGCCTGGGGCACGGCGACGGCGGCGGTGGTGATCGGCAAGTACTTCAATCTCAATGAAGCCACGGTGCTCGGCCTGATGGTGCTGTTCGGGCTGGGCTTCTGCGCCACGGCGTACATCGGTTATCGCGGGCTGGAAATTCTCTCGTACATCGCGGTGCCGGCGATGCTGTTGCTGCTGATGCTGTCGATGTGGGTCGCGACGGTAAAAGTCGGCGGTTTCGAAGGCTTGCTCAGCGTTGTGCCGACAGGCTCGCTGGACTGGTCGACCGCCATCACGCTGGTATTCGGCACCTTTGTCAGTGGCGCGACGCAAGCGACCAACTGGACGCGTTTCTCGCGCTCGGCGCGAGTCGCGGTGCTGGCCAGCCTGATCGGTTTCTTTGTCGGCAACGGCCTGATGGTGCTGATCGGCGCCTACGGCGCGATCGTCTATCAGCAACCGGACGTGGTCGAGGTGTTGCTGTTGCAAGGTTTCGCCATGGCCGCGATGGCCATGCTGTTGCTGAACATCTGGAGCACTCAGGACAACACCATCTACAACTTCGCCGTCGCCGGTTGCAACCTGCTGCGCACCGGCCGGCGCAGAACCGTGACCCTGGGCGGCGCGGTGATCGGCACGGTGCTCGCGTTGCTGGGCATGTACGACATGCTGGTGCCGTATCTGATTCTGCTCGGCACGGTGATTCCGCCGATTGGCGGGGTGATCATGGCGGACTTTTTCTACCGCTGGCGCGGGCACTATCCACGTCTGGCCGACGCGCGGTTGCCAGCGTTCAACTGGCCGGGGCTCGGGGCTTACGGGGTGGGCACCATCGCCGCGTTCAGTTCGCCGTGGGTCGCGCCGCTGGTAGGGATTGCCGCTGCCGCGCTAACGTATGTCATCGTCACCGGTCTGCTCGGCGCCCGTCGCGTCAGCGCACCACTACAAGATCTATAAAAGGATTCGCCTGATGCACATCATCAACGCCCGCCTGCGCAACCAGGAAGGCCTGCACGAACTGCACCTGGAAAACGGTCTGATCCACAGCATCGCCCGCCAGACCGAAGCGCCGACGCTCGGCCCGGACGACCTCGACGCCGGCGGCAATCTGGTGGTGCCGCCGTTCGTCGAACCACACATTCACCTCGACGCCACCCTCACCGCCGGCGAGCCACGCTGGAACATGAGCGGCACGCTGTTCGAGGGCATCGAGTGCTGGGGCGAGCGCAAGGTCACCATCACCGAAGAAGACACCAAGACCCGCGCCAAGAAGACTATTCAGGCGCTCGCCGCCCACGGCATTCAGCACGTGCGCACCCACGTTGACGTCACCGACCCACAACTCACCGCACTCAAGGCCATGCTCGAAGTGCGCGAGGAAAGCCGTCATCTGATCGACCTGCAAATCGTCGCGTTTCCGCAGGAAGGCATCGAGTCGTTCCGTAACGGTCGCGAGCTGATGGAAGAAGCGATCCGCATGGGTGCGGACGTGGTCGGCGGGATTCCGCATTTCGAGTACACCCGCGATCAGGGCGTCAGCTCGGTGAAGTTTCTGATGGACCTGGCCGAGCGCACCGGTTGCCTGGTCGACGTGCATTGCGACGAGACCGACGACCCGCATTCACGCTTCCTCGAAGTGCTCGCCGAAGAAGCGCGCAGCCGCGGCATGGGCGCCCGCGTCACCGCCAGCCACACCACGGCGATGGGCTCTTACGACAACGCCTACTGCGCCAAACTGTTTCGCCTGCTGGGGCATTCCGGGATCAGTTTTGTCTCTTGCCCGACCGAGAGCATTCACCTGCAGGGACGCTTCGACAATTTCCCGAAACGCCGTGGTGTGACCCGCGTCAACGAACTGCTCGAAGCCGGGATGAACGTGTGTTTCGGCCAGGATTCGATCGTCGACCCATGGTATCCACTGGGCAACGGCAACATCCTGCGCGTGCTCGAAGCCGGGCTGCACATCTGCCACATGCTCGGCTACCGCAACCTGCAAAGCGCGCTGGATCTGGTCACCGACAACAGCGCCAAAGCCATGCACCTGGGCGAGCGTTACGGGCTGGAACAAGGGCGCCCGGCGAATCTGCTGATCCTGTCGGCGGACAGCGATTACGAAGTGATTCGCAGCCAGGGCTTGCCGCTGTATTCGATTCGCGATGGCAAGGTGTTGATGAAGCGGCAGATGCCGGTGGTGGAGTTCAGTGGTGGTCTGAGCTGAGGCTTGTGCCGGATCTGATGGCCTCATCGCTGGCAAGCCAGGCTCCCACAGTTTTTGTGCCGATCATCAATATTGAGTACGGCGTAAACCTGTGGGAGCCTGGCTTGCCAGCGATGGCGGCCTCGAATTCAGCCCATCAACCGCGCCGTCCCGAACAGTCTGACCCGCACTAACTGCCCGTCTTCAACCTCCAGCAAAACCGGCGCCGTGCCGCCGGGCATCACCAGTTGCACTTCCCCCGCCGTGACCCAACCCACCCGCCACGCCGCCGATGCCACCGCACTGGCGCTGGTGCCGGATGAGGCGGTCGGCCCTTCGCCCCGCTCGAACACCCGCGCGCGGATTTTCTGTGCTGACTCCAGCGCCGCCCACTGCAGATTGACGCCCGCCGGGCAGGGATCTCCGGCACCGATTGGCATGGCATAGGCGATTCGGGTCAAGCCTTCGTTCAGCGCGGATTCACTCATTTGTTCATTGCTCGGTAATGCGCCGACATCGCCAAGCAACGTCACGCAATGCGGATTGCCGATGCGCACGAACTGGCTGTGGGTCCAGGCCGGATCGAGCTGCGCCAAGGGCTGGACTTGGCTGACCGTACGCCCATTGAATCGCACCTCTTCAACCTGCTGCGCGCCTACGGCATCCGGGCCGAAACCGGGTTGACCAAGGTCGAGCCAGAAGCCCCGAACAGCATCGACCGTGGCCGGTTTCACCGAGGTTTCCACAGCGTCGCCCTTATCGTGATGCACGCGCAACAGCGCGCCTGCTTCCGGCATCAAGCCTTGCTCGGTGAGTGCCTGAGAGAAAATCGTCAGCCCATTGCCACTGCGTTCGGCGAGGGTACCGTCGGTGTTGACGATCAGCACGTCGAACGGCGGCGCGGCCTGGAACGGGCCGATCAGCAAGCCGTCGCTGCGGTGAGCCTTGCTGCTGGCCGGGCGCTGGCCTGCGGGCCAGTCGCAGCAATAAGAGATCGCCTCGTCGCTCCATGCCTGACGCGAGGCGGCGCATTCGATGGCGCTGGCGGGCAAGGCGATTCCGGCATCGCGCAAGGCTTCGGGTGAAACCACACCATAGATATTGCCTCGTGCGTCATAAAACCGAGCCATCCCCACCTCTCTGTGCTTACGAAAATCCCACTGTAAACCGCAATCCCCTGTGGGAGCGAGCCTGCTCGCGAAGGCAGTGTGTCAGGTAAAAATATCTCGCCTGGCACACCGCCTTCGCGAGCAGGCTCACTCCCACAGGGTAGGATGTTGTCTGTACTTCCTCGAATGACTGGCGATCGAACCTCGTCGCTGAATCAGTGTCCTTCGGGGACGCGATGTTTTTACCAAGGATCGATATGACCAGCCTCAACCCCCAAGACACCTTCGTCCCCGGACGCCTGCAACAGATGTCCACGCGCGTGGCTTTTTTCATCGCCGGGCTCGGCATTGCCGCGTGGGCGCCGCTGGTGCCTTATGCCAAGGCCCGGGCCGGTCTCGATGAAGGCACGCTGGGCCTGCTGCTGTTGTGCCTGGGCGTTGGCTCGATTCTGGCGATGCCGCTGGCGGGCATTCTGGCGACGCGTTTCGGCTGCCGGCGCGTGGCCACGGGCGGCACGTTGCTGATCTGTGCGGCGCTGCCGTTGCTGGCGACCGTGTCGTCGATACCGGCGCTGATCGCCACGCTGTTCATGTTCGGCGCGGGTCTGGGTACGGTGGATTCAACGGTGAATCTGCAAGCGGTGATCGTCGAACGCGCCAGCGGCAAGAACATGATGTCGGGTTTTCATGGCTTGTTCAGCCTCGGCGGGATCGTCGGCGCGGCGGGCGTCAGCGCCCTGCTAGGCCTCGGCCTGTCGCCGCTGGCGGCCATGCTGGTGGTGGTCGCGTTGTTGATCGCCGCACTGTGCAAATGCGTGCCGCACATGCTGCCCTACGGCAGCGAAAGCTCCGGCCCGGCCTTCGCCATTCCCCACGGCATCGTGCTGTTTATCGGCGGCATGTGCTTCATTGTCTTTCTCACCGAAGGCGCAGCGCTGGACTGGAGCGCAGTGTTCCTGGCGCAGGAACGCGGGATCGACACCGCGTACGCCGGACTGGGTTACGCAGCCTTTGCCTTGACCATGACCGCCGGCCGTTTGTTGGGCGATCGCATCGTCCGCCGTTTGGGCGCGACGCGGATCATTCTGTTCGGCGGGCTGACGGCAGCGGCCGGTCTGTTTCTGGCGACTTTCGCGCCGAGCTGGCAAGCCGCGCTGGTGGGTTATGCGCTGGTCGGTGCCGGCTGCTCGAACATCGTGCCGGTGCTGTACACCGCGGTGGGCAAGCAGACGGTGATGCCGGAAAGCATCGCGGTGCCGGCGATTACCACGCTGGGCTATGCCGGGATTCTCGCCGGGCCAGCGGTGATCGGTTTCGTCGCCCACGCCAGCAGCTTGAGTTTTGCCTTTGGCCTGATGGCGGTGCTGCTGGTCGCGGTGGCGATTGGCGGCAAAGTGCTGAAGGTTTAAAGGTCTGAAAAGCTTCGCGAGCAGGCTCGCTCCCACAGAGTCTCGATGAACCTGTGTGCGAGCCTGCTCGCGAAGAAGCCGACGCGGTCTGTCAGAACCCCACGCTGGCCTGTACAAAGAACGTCCTCGGCGCACCGACATACATCCCCGCATTGTTGTCGCTGGAGCGGGTGAAGTATTGCTTGTCGAAAACGTTCTTCACCCCGGCACCAAGCTTGAGGTTCGACAGTTGCGCGCCGAAGTCATAGCCGCCGCGCACGTTCCAGGTGACGTAGCCGGGAATGTTGCCGTACTGGCCGTCCGCCGAGCCTTCGGTGATGTAGTTACCGTTGAAGCTGCCGTCAGCGTTGACCCCGGTGCCCGGTGAGCGTTGTTGCGATTGGGCGAAGCCGTCGAGGTTGTACGTCCAGCGATCAATGTCGTAACGCAAACCGACCGTCGCCACCTGACGAGAGTAGAACGGCAGGTCACGGCCCTTGAAGCCGGGAATCTCGCCCTCGTACACCGCGCGGGTGTAAGTCACGCCGGCGTTGGCGGTCAGGCCGTCGAGGCGCGGGTCGAGCGCGGCCATGTCGTAATGCACCGAGGCTTCGATGCCCTGGTGCGTGGTCGCGCCGAGGTTGGTCCAGCCGACGTCGTTGCTGATGTATTGCAGCTCGTCGTCGAAGTCGATGTAGAACAACGTCACCTCGCCACCCCAGACGTCATCGTTGTAGCGCGTGCCGATCTCGTAGGTCTTGGCTTTCTCAGGATTCAAACCGCTGGCGGTCTGATCACCCGAGCCGCCCTGGCCGAGCTGAAAGTACTGCAAGGCACCGAACGAGGTTTCGTAGTTGGCGAACAGTTTCCACGCATCGGACAGGTGATACATCACGCTCAGTGCCGGAAGCGGTTCATTGCTGTCGATGCTGCGGCGTTTTTCCTGCACCGGCCGGTTCGACGTGTCGAGCACCGGGCGGTCGTGCCATTCGGTGCTGATGTGTTCGAAACGGACGCCCGGGGTGATCGTCCAGTTGCCGACATCGATCTTGTTGTCGACGTAGAACGCATTGGCCTCGGTGCCGCCGGTACGGTCCTGATAAACGTGACCGTCAGAGGTGCGGGTGACCACCGGTTGATTGTTCACCAGCGCCAGACGACTGGCTTCTTCGTGCATGCCTTCTTTGAGGTAGCGATAACCGACGCTGACTTCCTGGGTCGTCGGGCCAACATCGAACACATGGGAGACCCGCGGCTCGATGCCGAAGGTGTAATAGGTGCGCGGGTAAGAGCTGAGGGTTTTCTGATCGCGCGCGGCAATCGTGCTGCCACGGTAACTGTCGGAATAGTAGGTCAGCACTTCGGCCTGGGTGCGCTCGTCGATCTGGCGGATCCACTTGAACGACACGTCCTTGCGCCGGCCGCTGAAGCTGTCGTAATCGCGGTCGGACTGGAACGGCTTATCGTCGTATTGCTTCTGGGTCAGGCCGCCGGGCATGTCGGCGCTGGCGTCGTAATAGTGAAAGTTGAGGCTGAAATCGTCCTGCTCGGTCGGCGCCCAGTGGGTCTTGAGAATCACGTCATCAATGTCGTTGCCGTTGTTGCGCTCGCGGTAACCGTGACCGTTGACCCCGGAATACAGCAAGGCCATGCCGATGCCATTGTCGGCGGTGCCGCCAAGGAATGCCGTGTCGATGTGTTTCCAGCCGCCGTGCTGCGAGGTTTCCAGGGTGGTGCCGATTTCACCAGTGGGTTTCTCCGGAATCGCGCGGGTGACGAAGTTGATCACCCCGCCGACGTTCTGCGGCCCATAACGCACCGAACCGGCGCCGCGCACCACGTCGATGCTGTCGAGGTTGCCCGAAGAAATCGGTGCCATCGACAGTTGCGGCTGACCGTAGGGCGCAAACGCCGCCGGCACGCCATCGATCAACACGGTGGAGCGCGGCGACAGGCGCGACGTGAGGCCACGCACGCCAACGTTGAGGGAAATATCGCTGCCGCCGGTGCCGTTGGCGTCCTGCACCTGCACGCCCGGTACGCGCTTGAGCACATCGCCGACGGTCATTGCGCCCTGCTCGACCATGGCTTCGCGACGGATCACCGTGCGCGCGCCAGGGTGGTTCTGCACCACGGCGGCGTTGGCATCGCCGAGCCAGTCGCCGACGACTTTGATATCGGTCACGCCGAGTTCCAGCGGGCCATTGCTCGCCGCGGAAGTAGCGGCCGGCGACAGCGTCACCGAGCCTTCGTTGATCTGATAATCCAGACCGCTGCCCTGCAGCAACTGACGCAGCGCCTGTTCCGGAGAGAGATCACCGTCGACCGCCGGCGCCTGTTTGCCGGCCACCAGATCCGGGCTGAAAAACACTTGCAGCGAGGTTTGCTGGCCCAGCTCGCTCAGGGCCTGGCCCAGCGGCTGCGCGCGAATATGAATGGCTTCGACGGCGAATGCCTGCGGCACGGCGGCGCTGACCGCCAGCGCGAGGGCCAGCGGTAACCAAGGAAATTTTTTGTTGTTGGCTGTGGTGTTTTTCACGTCGTACAGAGTCCTGTGGATCGCAAGAGTGTGCGGCTGTTAATGCAAACCAGTTGCAGTTGAACAGGAAGACGCTGAACTCGGAAAAAACCTGAATTTTATTTTGCGATTATTTCCTGACGACCATCGGCCAGGCTGCGCACGGCCACCGGCAGGATGTTCGGCAGGGCTTTGAGCAAGGCGTCGGTGTTGTCGGCGTTGAACACACTGGTCAGGCGCAGATTCGCCACGGCCGGGTCGGTGACCGTCAACGGATGCTGGCGATAACGCGATGCTTCGGCCGCGACTTCGCTGAGGCTGGCGTTGTCGAACACCAGTTTGCCGTTGCGCCACGCGGTCAGTTGCGCCGCATTGACCGCGTAGGCTGGCGCGACTTTGCCGTGGGCATCAACGTGCGTACCGAGGCCCGCCGTCAGACTGATAAATTGATCGCTCGGCGCGTCCCGACCCTGCACCTTGACCGTGCCCTGCTCCACCGCCACACGGGTTTGCGCAGGGTCGCGGCGCACATCGAAACGCGTGCCGGTGACCGTGACCTTGCCGCTCTCGGTTTGCACGACAAATGGCCGCGATGCATCGTGCTCGACGCTGAACATCGCCTCGCCTTCGCGCAGTACAATCAAGCGACGATCCTGTTCATAGCGCACCTGCACACGGCTGCGGCTGTTCAGATCGATCAGCGAACCGTCGGGCAAGGCCACGTGTTTGCGCTCGCCCAGCGCCGTGGCGAATTCGGCGCTGTAGCCGCCCGGATGATTCAGCCCGCTGAACAGACCGAGGCCGAGCGCCACCGCGAGCACACTGGCGGCCACGGCATAACGCAACAACGGCCGGCGCGCGCGTCGGCCTGGCGGAGTTTCAGCCAAGGCTTTGAGACGTGGCGCCGGGAGCAAATCGGCCGCCGACCACAAGCCCTGCAGCAACTGGAATTCGTCACGGTGCTGCGCGTGCTCGCTCAGCCAGGCGTCGAAGCGCTGCCGCTCTTCGGCACTGACGCCCGGCTCCTGCAAACGCACGAACCAGCGCGCAGCATCATCGCGCACCGTGCCCGGCCCGCACGCGCAATCACGAGTATCCGTCATGGAAGATCCTGTTGGGCTGGAGGAAAAATCGCCACCGCTCATGACTGCAAGCCATCGAGGCGATCGCGCAGATGCCGCAGGGTGCGGATCATATACTTTTCGACCATGTTCTTGGACAGCCCCAGGCGCTCGGCGATTTCTGCCTGGGTCAGGCCCTCGATCTTCTGCCAGACGAAAATCTTTCGGCAGTTGACCGGCAACTCGCTCAGCGCGCGCTCGATGGAATCGGCCAACTGAATCGCATGCATGTAATGCTCCGGGTCGCCGGACGACGATGCACTGTGCTCGATGGCCTGCGATTCCAGGGTGCCACGCCGGTCCTCACGCCGATAACCGTCAACCGCAATATTGCGCGCGGTCTGATGCAGATACGCCCGCGGCTGCTGCACCACCGCCGAATCGGCCTCGAGCACGCGCACAAAGGTGTCGTGCGCCAGATCCTCGGCCTGCGCGCGATTGCGCAGACGCCGGGTCCAGGTGCCGATCAACTCTTCGTAATGCTCGAAAAAGCCGGGTCTGCGGGGACGCATGAGGTAGGAAACGGCGCAGTGAGGAAAGGGCGTGAATAGTAATCCTTCGTATTAAGGCGAAGCAATGAATTCCTCGATCGGCTGTTTTGCGCCCTGGTTGATCAGTGTTGCCTTACTCGACTGGAATTCGCTTCGGCCCGGATCGCCAGCAGCCATGCAACGGCCGCGCACATCATCAGGGTTGCGCCAAGCGCCTGGAACCAGCCTGCCAGGATCAGGCCCAAGCCAATCAGCACATAGTACATCAAGCCCAGTAGTGCTCCAGCCGTGCCCAACCGATCTGCATATTCAGTCAACGCAGAACCGAGAATGTTCGGGATCGCCATGCCGAACGCCAAGACCACCAGGAGCATCGGCAATACAAACGCGACATGGTTGTGCAGCAACTCCACGCCCATGCCACCGAGTAATGCAGTGCCACTGGCGAGGCGGATCAGTTGCGACGGCTTGAACCCGTTGCTTAACAGAAATTTGTTTAACCACGCCCCCGACCCCGAACCCAACGCGAGCAGCACACCGCTGTAGCCAAACCAGGCCGGGTCTGCTCCCAGTCGCTCAAACATGAACGGTGCCAGGCTGTAATAACTGAACAGCGCGATGTTGAAAGACGCGATCAACAATGCAGAGCGCCAGATACCCAGGTCGCGCAGCATGCGTGTGAGGGTTTCGAGCAGACCGACAGGAACGGTTGGTGCTGGACGGGTTTCCGCCAGTGCGCACCAACACCACAGCCACAGCAGCATTGCCAGCAACAGCAACGCGCCCAGTGCACCGCGATAACCCAACGCCTGAACCAGGCTGGCACCGCTGAACAAACCAATCGCCGGGCTGGCCGCCAGCGCGATGCCCATCAAGGAAAATACCTTGGCCAATTCGGCGCCGTTGAAGCGGTCGCGCAATACCGTTTGCGTGACCACCGAGCCCACCGCCGCGCCGAACGCCGCCAACATCTGTGCGAGCAGCAAAGCGCTGAAGCTGCTGACCCAGAGACCTGAGAACGTCGCCACGACATACATCGCCAGCCCGGCGAGCATCGTCGGCCGTCGACCGATACGGTCACACAGGCGCCCCCACACCACGACTCCGGCAGCAAAGGCGAGGAAATACACGGACATGAATTGCGACGCGGCTTGCGCACCGACGTTGAACTGACGCCCGATATCGCCCAACGCAGGGCTATACAAGCTTTGGGCTATTTGCGGGAAAGCCAGCGCGATCATCAAGAGCAGCAGACTTCGATGAACCATTCTTGGAAACTCCTCAGTTAACGGCGAAGAGTTTAAGAATTGACGACCGGCGTATTATCGTAACTTCGCCAATCTATCGTTGAAATCGGACATACCATGGCTTGGCTTCATGCCCACGCGCGTTTTGACCCAGATCGTTTCACCGCACCAGTGATCGGTATCGCTTCGACGCTGGGCGATCATGATTCAGGCTCGCATCGCCACCAGCGCGGGCAACTGCTTTACACGCGAGACGGCTGTACACGGATTACCCTGGCGCAGCATTTATGCTTGTTGCCACCGTCGCGGGCAGCGTGGATTCCACCCGGTATCAGCCATCGGGCGGTGATGCAGCGAAGCGTTGATTACCGCTCCATCTACCTGATCCCGCAGCTGTGTCAGGCCCTGCCGCAGCAGGTCTGCATCATCGAAGTCAGCCCTTTGCTGCGCGCGGTACTGGAACCCATGGCAGTCGCGGCGTTCGATACCGACTGGCAGCAAGGTCGATTCGTCCATTTGCTGGGCCTGTGCCTGAGCGAAATCGCTGAAGCAGCACAGCAACCGATGTTGTTGCCGTTGCCCCAGGACAAACGCCTTGCTCCGCTATTGAAAACGCTCACGCAACTGCCGCCGGAGCTCCAGGTTCTGGAACAACAGACAGGCGCGAGCAGTCGCACCATCGGACGGATTTTTCAACGCGAAACAGGTATGAGCTACCAGCAGTGGCGTCAACAATGGCGCCTGATGCGCGCCATGGAATTGCTCGTGACCGGACGCAGCCTCGGCTACTGCGCAAGCGCACTGGGCTTTACCAGCGACAGTGCATTCATTGCGTTCTTCAAGGGCATGACGGGGAATACACCGGGGCATTGGCTCAAATGAAAAAGCGGCCGATCCGTCAGCAATGTCGCAACTGATCAGCCACTTTTGGCAAGGCCTCAAGCCTGCGGCATTTTCCGGAACCCCACCGCCAACCGGTTCCAGCTGTTGATGGTGCTGATCGCCACGGTCAGGTCGACCATTTCCTTCGATGTGAACTGTGCGGCGACCACTTCGTAGTCTGCGTCCGGGGCATGAGTCAGGCTCAGTTGCGTCAGTGACTCGGTCCAGAGCAGCGCGGCGCGTTCGCGGTCGCTGAAAAACGGCGCTTCACGCCAGGCGGTGACCGCGAACAGGCGACGCGGGGTTTCGCCGCCCTTGATCGCGTCAGCGGTGTGCATGTCGATGCAGAAGGCGCAGCCGTTGATTTGCGAGGCGCGCAGTTTGACCAGTTCGATCAGGGTTTTTTCCAACGGCAGTTTGGACACTGCGGTTTCCAGCGCCATCATTGCTTTCAAGGCATCTGGGGAAGCGGTGTAGAAATCGGTACGAGGCTGCATGGTGACTCCGGGTCGCGAGTGAGTGAATGTGTGACCACGTTAGCCCCCGCAGTGGCTTACACAAATAGCCAATATCCGCGAAGTTCAGGAGGCCACTTGCCCGGCCGCCGACCACTCGTCAGCCGACTGGCACCAAGGCTTTCGCGCGTCAGACCAATATCAGGTACATGCCTTTTTCAGGAGATGCATCATGATGACGCGCAAACTCACTTCCCTCTTGCTGGCCGGCCTGCTCGCCACCGCCTCGGCCGCCAGTTTCGCGGCGAATGACAGCACCGACGCTACCGGGACCAAATCCGGCGGCACCGGCAGCTCGACCATGCCTCCAGACAACACGCCGGGCTCGCCTTCGGCGGGCGACGGCTCCTCCGGTGGTTCCGCTGGCGGTTCGGGGACCAATTCGGGCACCGGTTCCATGGGCACCGGTGTCGGCACTGGCACCGGCACCAACGGTGGCGCCAGCGGTTCAGGCTCCGGCGCGGGCGGTGGCACCGGTTCGGCCGGCGGCGGCACTGGCGGTGCGGGCGGTGGCTCGGGCAGCTGAACGAACAAGAGCCATCCCAGGTAGGTAACCTTCCCTTGTAGGAGTGAGCCTGCTCGCGATAGCGGTGTATCAGTAGACGTTT